>UEXM01000069.1_pt1 | contig 110332 bp, 126 predicted proteins | sample 1796661 | NCBI WGS metagenome assembly UEXM01 (sample SAMEA4772469, study PRJEB27181) | metagenome | reverse complement strand
TGAACGAACCGGAGCCGATCGCATCGGAGTGGTCTGTTTCAGCGGTGGAAAAGACTCAACGGCTATGCTAATTCGAATGCTTGAGATCAATGATCCAGTTCAATACCCAATCAAAAGAGTCATTTTTGCAGACACCGAGTTTGAGTTTCCTGAATTGTATGCCTACTTAGATGAAGTCCAAAAATACTTGGATGATAACCATGCTCACTGGAATCTCACCATTGAACGTCTCAAACCGGTCAAGACTTGGAATGACAATTTCTACGGCAAGATGGTTCGTGGAAAATACGAAGGTCAATATCGCGCCGCACCATTCCAAGCCTATCCTTGCTATCACGCACGAGATTCCAAAGTTAAGCCGATCCAGCGAGCCACCAAGGACGCTGATGTAGTCTATGTGGGCATTGCGGCCGATGAGAGCCACAGAGCCACCAACAACCCCAAATCGGGCACTATGAAGAATCGATACCCTTTGGTTGATTGGGGATGGTCAGAGGATGATTGTTTTGAATATCTTGACAAACTAAGCATCGTCAACGTCCTCTACCAGGATTTCAATCGTTTAGGGTGCTATCATTGCATCAAGCAACCCATGGACTCGTGGCATAGTCTTTGGAAAAAATACCCAGATCTGTATGCCTTAGCCAAAGAGTGGGATAATGAAGCGCGTAGGTTGACCAAAGGATCGCGTGGACTTCGCCAAGACTATTCAATTCAAGAACTCCAAGATAAGTTTGAGGATGGTTTTGTCCCCAAGAAGAAGAAAACCTATGAGTGCAATTCCTGTGTAGCCGTTGGAGCCGTTGAGAAGGGTCACATCACTATGGAAGACTTTGAGACGGACGAAGCCCCCGAACACGATCCTGCCATCGCAGCCATGATGGCTAAAGCCGAAGGACTAGTTCCCTCTGACGACGACTGGGAAGATCCTGTCTGTGAGATACCAATACCTGACGAACCAGAAAATTGCGATGGTATCCTCGGTGGCGGAGACTTTGACGAGGATGACCTTTGAATCGGAGGGACATTCGGTAATTTATCCGAAACGATGGTTTAGGTAGCTGAACCAACCATAGATGAGTCATGGGTGAGCGCGTGTATTTCATTAGACGATACCAGAAAGGTGTCGCAAAGTCCGGAACTTCGGACGTTTTTGTTTCGGATAATCCGATTGACTTCGATGACCTTGTCCGAATCGCTGAGATGACAGGACCTGGAAAATACCTCTTGGGCGAGCGCGGATCAGGCATTCGAGGATTCCGCAAAATTACTGATTGCGTTATCTCTGAACCCTCTGACGTCCCAGATCTTAGCCACCTTTTGGATCATGACACACCCGTCAAACCTATCGACACACACCGTGTCTTCGACGCCGAGACCATTTCGGTTCGTCGCTCCCTCAAGCTTTCTGAGATGGATAACGACGAGTTGATGGATGTCATGCACAGCATGGTTCGCACCCCATTAGAGGGTAGTGACGAATACGATCGTTTCCGTTCTGATCTACAATCCCTACATTCCGAGATGGAACGTCGTGGGTTTGCTACCGAATCTACTTCGGCACCTGCTACCAAAACCTCTGCCGCAGAAGGTGGCGAGGTTGCTGCCGCTGCCAAGCCCACAGGCACCGTTCTTGGTGTCACGGTCTCACCAGTCATGGCCGGAACCATTGGTATTGGTCTGGGAGCATTAGTCGGATGGATGGCTACCGATCGCCACTACAAGACCAAATTAGATTCACTCAACATCCGAATCCAGGAGATGGAATCCAATATCAAAGAGGCTGAACGTGCTATCAAGCGTGCTGAGACCAAGGCCACCAGTGCTGCGGAATCCACACCAGCACCTGCCCCTTTCAACGCCAAGCAGGTTCTGGATGATCACTTCCTTTCCGAGTTCAACTTCCGTAACGGTCCGTCCTACTGAGGTGATTGGGATCGGATTAGACATCGATAGACTCAAAGAAATGCGAAAAACCCTGTTGGGATTTCGAGATATGATCGAACGTGAGCGTTCCGATGCACTTGAAGCCCAATTCCTTGAGTTTACCTCGCGTATGGGAATCGATCCAGACCTTGATGAATTACGCCCCCAATTCGTTCGCATGATGTCGATTATCTCAAACGATGATCTGCCAGCCAAAGACCGCATCGCTTCCGCCATTGAATCCGACTTCCTGTATTCCATTATGTCCGCCCGCACCGGTGCCACACATAGAGAGATGCGATCCCTAACCCGCGAATTGGCCACATTTGTCGGCAAGGCCGCCCGCGGCGCTGACAACGAACAGCAATTTGTTCAGAATCTCATATCTGGTGCTCTTAGGCAGTTGGCCGATCAGGTAGAACGACCCACGCGTGGCGAACCTGGATCGGAACACAGCCCCATGGACTTCTGGACAGAAGCCATTAGAATTGGTCTCGATAATCTGCTGTGAGTTCATATACTGTGGCGGGGATGTTATTTCATGCGATGGAATCCACACGCTCAAACCCAAGCACCCTCTGTTGAAGAATATAGCAAACTGAGGGAACAACTGCTCATTCCTATTCAAGAACCCGGCTCTACCGATCTAAGGATCGATTTTTACACGGCCAATGAGGAGGAGCTCAATCCCAATGAGGACTACGAGCGCATGCTAAAGGACAACAAGGATGACTTGGACTTCGCACCATGGGATGAAGAGACGATAGAGTTTCAATTCAACAAGACTCAGAATTACGAACCTACCGTCACCACACTACCAGACTTTTCAATTTCAGTAGTCATCGGGCAGATAGCAGATTGGCTTACCAATCAGATCTTTGATGGCAAACATGAGGTGGATCAATACGAACTATACGATTTTATCAGCAACGATTGGGATGATACCGTAGCAGGAGGGGATTTATCCGGCATCAGCATCACCACCCTCGTGGATGAAATCAATGGTGGCTCGTATCTTGGCGAGGAACCCTGGGGCTTGATTTTGGATAACATTGTTGGAGGAACCAACAGTTACCTAAATGCCCTGCTGACAATGGCGCTTCCACCTGAGATGATCCCAGAAGGAAAACCCAATCGAATAGCAGTTCGCTGGCCCAATCTCGTTAATACGGGTTCTGAGATGATTACAGTCATCAATCGCAATTCACTCAGAACCCCTCGCATAGTTATGACTTATGAATATCCCCAAGATTTTGTCAGCGACATCAATGACACAGTTATCGAAGTTTTTGCACAGAAAGGCTACTTTCCCGAGACCATTCCCATCGATATTACCCTAGTTCACGAATGAGGTTCAAGTAGGAACGCCTGCACATAGTGACACATGTCCGATTTTGATGACGTCCTGATCAGGAATACGCCACCCACCACGGAAACCACTCCGATCGCAAAGGCCACGGATCGTGATCGAAACCGTTCTGGTGAAAGACCCCCCTCGCGCACCCCCAGTGAACCCAACCCCAAGAGCCTATTGGAACTCCTCACGGGCACGGATGATGCCACCGCCCTCGCCACCAAGTTCAATCTTGATCCCGATCTCTCCGAACGTTTGGTCATCCCACTTGTCAATCTTCTTGACAAATATGGAATGGGCGAATCCATTGCTGATTCCTCTACCGCCCGCGCAGGTGCTGGCATCATTGAGTTCGTTAGCGACATCGCCCCAGTAGTCAAGGGTGCAGCCGACTTCGTCAATAACCGACGCAAAGAGATCTCATCTGAGGACAAGGAGTTCCTCGATAGGATCAAGGCTTCCCAGGATTCTTCTGGCGATCTAACCTTGTTCCTCGGTGCTTCTGATTCGGTCGATGACTTTGATGATGATTGGGGAGAGCCAGTTGAAACAGCACCCCAAGCGCCCCAGTCATTAGAAGGTCAGATTACTTCCCGGATCGGCGGCAATCCATTTACAGATGGTGTAGATTGGACTGCAGCACTGGAACCCATGGCTGAACAGCAGGCAAAGAAGTCGGGTGGCAATACCATCGTTGACTTAATGCCCGAACGCAAGTCAATTATCTCAGGTATTGAGCAATTGGCTCTGGAAGCCGGACTTGATCCCGAAGAGGTTGTTGCCAAAGACAGCCAAGGTAAGTTCAATAGAGGCACTCAGGGCGTCGGTGGTGTTGATTATTCCAATGGAGCACCCGCATTCAACCTCAATACCGACAAGATTGCCAGTGCTATGGCCAGTGAGCGTAAAATAAACGAATCCAAGTCTAAGGTGCAGTTTGATACTCTACCTACCCCAGAGTCTGCTACCGACTACGTCCCCACCAAGGGTCAAGTGGCACCTCAGACCCCTACTACAACATTCACACTACCCTCTGTTGATGATCTCATGGCTGAGGCTGGCGTTAAGTCATTCTCCAACGGCCGCAGTGCTACGGGTAGTTCGGCAGTAGCAGAACCCGCCAAGCCGGAGGAGTCCCCCGAATGGGAGGTGCTCCATCCGGATCCCGAGGAACCTACCCACATGGAGAACATTATTTCCAGCCTTGATCCCTCTCTACTCCGCGGACACCAACGTGAGATCTTCCAGACCATCAAGGATGCTGGCAGTCATGGCCTCACCGATGAAGAAGGTCAGAACCTACTCTTGGTTGATGGATCCTCATATCGCCCCGCTCGCAAGCGTCTGGCGGATGCCGGCTATATCGTTTCCAACGCCACTCGCGACAACAGCAATGGCAACGAGGTTCGCGTTTGGGTTGCTTCTATGGAGTGATCACGAGTGACAGTTACCACGGTCAATCCGGTCTGGGCATCGTTCTGTGCTCGCAAGATCGAAGAATGGATCGATTGGATGAGTAATATCCAGATTGACAGTTACTTGGAACTCTCTGAACGTTTTATTGCCCTCAATCCCCACTATGTCCCCAGCGATAACGACCTGGCATCCTCATCTGGTCAGACTTTTGAGAGACTTATGATTGACGAGCAATTTATCTCCTCACTATCGGATCAGGGTTTGTTGGTTTGGGCTAATTCTGGTGTTGGCGATTTTGTCCTGGCGCTGGATGCCTACTCACGGGTTTCAATTGAGATTCGCAGAGTCACACGCTTTTTTGCCAAGCATCTGCATTGGTTTGAACGCGTCTACGCATACCTAAGGGCGGAGCTCATCGCCGATCTTCGTGAGCAGGGTCGTCGTATCTGAGCCCCATGGCTACCCGTAGCCAGGTTCAAGTAGCAGGCGGATGGAGGAAACGGTCATGGCATCGATGCTGGAGAATACCCCCCTCAGACTGGCCGTAGCCGCTTATCTCCTACGAGCCTACGGATTCAGCAATAAGACAGTCTACGAACTACTTGGAGACAATGGTTTCGACGTTAGCATCTATGCCCCAGCAGCCGGATCCACCGGTGGGACAGGAGATAAGAACCTCAACAAGCAACTTTTCATCCCCAAGACCCGCGATCGGGTCGGTGGCGCTCGCGGATCACCATCATGGTTACCTGCCGGAGAGAGAATGGCTGATTGGTTGGCAACCCAGATCGGTTTTACTGACGAGGTGGCCATGGAGGACTACACAGTCAGCCAAGTCGGCAGTCTTAACTTCTCCCCTGCAGTCACCATGGGAGGTTTTGCTTCGGGTAGTGCCCAACGTAATCTCACCAAGTCTCATTGGGACTGGACCGGAACCAATTCCGTTTCAGCAGTTGGTGGCGACACAGGAACTACTTCCCCTCACGATATGGGCGACGCTCTCAACGACATCCGTTCCACCAACGCATTCAACCTGGCTGGCTTGACAGGCAATACACCTACAACAACGACATCCACTCCACCCACTCCACCTGTTGCACCCCCTGCACCACCAGTAGTGATCACACCAGATCCTGTAGTTGATGAAATTGAGATCGATATGACCGATCCAGTAATTGCTATGCCACTCCCTGGCGAGGAAGTTATGGTGACCCCAACATCAACCCCCGCTCCAATCAACGCCGATCCAATCGGCCCTAAACTCAACATACGTCCAGACATGGCTCCTATTGGAACCACCCGTGGACCTACTTGGCTCAAGCCTATGGCTATTGATTCCCTCCCCGAACCATCCCGATCCATTCGAGAACTCAACGAAGGCACATGGGAGTCGCGATTCGCAGGGACGGGTGCATCATCATTCCCCAACATGCCCACTACCGATAACCAAGTATTCTATCCTGCAGTTGGTCCCATCTACATCGTCCTTGATTCTTGGTTCCCTGGCAAGGACTTCGGCCCCGCCGACGATATGACTATTCGCAGCATGACCAGTCCAAGTGAGGGTTCGGAATCCTATCTCCAACAACAATTGTCATCACCCCATCATCAAATGGTTATTGGTCTCCAGAATGGCAAGCAACCTGCCTACTATCTCGTAGATGGTAATGATAGCAGCGGTTCCCTATCCCTAACAGGATGGCCTGGTGCCGATAAGCTTCAGAACACACTCTCCGGAGATGACAAAAGCCAAGGTGTCGGAGATAGTGGCACCAAGGTCGCCGGTCTCCAGATCGATTGGTCCAACCCAGCCACGGGCAAATCAATTCCCCAACGTGTTCGATTTATTCTTGCCAAATCTGGTAGCAAGGGTGGAAAGGCATCAACCATTAAGTTTGAGTTGGCTCGAACTGGCAGTGGAGAATATCGACTCTCCACCATGTCGGGTTCGGATTCGCGAGCCAATCCTTTGTTCGTTACCGACACTACGAAACTCTTTGATGAAGTTGAGCAGAAGGTGGCCAGCGATCCTCCAATAGCAGCAAACACGTTCAAGACTGAACGTGAAGAGATGATTCAGATGATTGGATTCGATGAGAAATTGGCTGATGAGTTTAGGACTATCACACGTATGATCCCCTCCGATATGAATCCAAACCTGCCCGCGGGAGATGCCGCTATCATCATTCAAGATTATGGTTTGACTCCTTCGGATCAGGACATTATCGTCTACGGAATCCCCAACAGCGGAGTTTCCGGACCCGGTGTCTTTAGCATTAGCGATACCGGTGTTGTTAGCGCATCATCGCCAGACCCAGTTCCTCGACAAGAGATTCTGGGTAGGAGCATGGTATTCCCTAACAAGGTTCGTGTATTCACCTCTGTGGATCAGTATATTGGAACCAATGATGAAACTGAGATTTTGGCCAGAGAGGAACTTGATTGGGACACCTCTGACCAAGTCGTTACCGTTTGGGATGTCAATGACGCCGCACTCAACAATCAGATTCTTTCAATGCAATTGGAGTTCCAAGATGCTAATGATACGGTCACGGAATACTCTGGTATCGTTCCCGGCGATCCCAACGCACCGCGGGTTCAGAGAATCTATTTGCCTGGCGACATCCCTAACATCCTCACACCTATTGGCATCCCCATTGGATCAACACTCATGCGAGTTATGGGATACCCTAAGGGCGCTATTTCCATGCAACGTATTCGTGCCGATTTCTTAACACCCGATGGCACACTTCAGAGCCGTGAGTTCCCTGATGCCAGCAATCGTATGGCTCTTGAGTATACCACCCCCATTGGCACATCCCCCGTCCAAGGTAAAGTTGTCATGCAAGACGCTGACGATGGTTCATCGGGCTATGTTTTGATGCAATTGCTCCCTGCCGAGTTTCATGGCAATTCTGGTTGGAATCTATTCACTGCCCAGATGATTAAGCAACGTCGAATGACCCGAGCATCCGATCTCAACCTCGTTCTGTCCACGGGTAGCGCCCCAGGTGTTCGACAAGTGGTCTGGAGGGATGGAGGATCCATCAATATCTTGGTTCCCAATCCCAGCAACCCGTCCGAGATGGTCTTATTGAATATGATTCTTGAGGATTCATTGGAGTGATTGATATGAAATACGATGAATTAGATACCGAACTACAACTCGACCTGGAAGCCGCCTACGACCTCATGGTCAACGAGGGCACCGACGAAGCCGACATCAAGGCTGGTCTTGACAAGATTCTCACCACCGCACTCCCCGACTCCGAGGTGATCGATCGCCAGATGATCATCGACGAGGTCATGTCGTCCACACCCTCCACGGGTAGCGATGATGAAGAACCCGATGCGTTGCTATCCGACTTCCCTGACAATATGGATATGAACATGGATGAAGTCGAGGAGACCACCGAGGAGGAATCCGATTCGACGGACGATGAAGAATCCGATGCGTTGCTGTCCGACTTCCCCGACAACATGGATATGAACATGGATGAATCCGATTCGGATGTTCTGGATCGCTACCTTGGGGATGATAGCCCTGATCAACTCACCGAAGATGAGTATAACCAATTACTCGATCGTAACTTCGACGAGCTTGAAGACGAGGCCGACAAGGCCGAATTAGTCCGTGAAATCGTTGCCCTGCGTGAAGGACCCTCCGACGAGGAACTGGAGCAAATGGCGAATGATAACGAGGAAGCCAACGAGGAGATCGACCGTTTGATCACCCAACAGATAGATCAGGGAACCTACACTACCCTGTCATATCCCGATGATTCCGCTACCGATGATGATGCTATCCTCCGAGATGTTCTTGGGGCAGATCTTCTATTCTCACTCCAAGAGGCCGGATATAGTATCGATGTCGAGACCATCAATGCCAAGGGTGCTATACTATTCTACGACAACGATCGCGCTACCCGCATCATTCACACTATTGATGACATCATTAGCGAGACTGATGCTGACGGTAATATGATCTCCCGTCCGATCCTTGGTGATGAACTCAGCAGCACTGCCAGCATCTTTACCGATTCCGTTGATGCCGACATTGATCTGGCCAAGATCATCAATCAGATCTCAGTTAGCACACTCCCCGATATTGAAGATGCCAGAGTTCGCCAACGAATCCGCTCGCATCTGGATCTCCTCACACGAGTTCAGCAGGCTCAGAACAACCTTTCCGATGTTTTCGGTTTTGACGATCCTCGTGAGTTAGAGGCATTCATGTCTGCTTGGTTGATGAAGAACTCCACCTGTCGTCTTTCGGGTATCCCTGGAACTGGTAAGACCACCGTTATCAACTCCGCTGCCGTAGTTATGGCCAACTCCTATGGTTTCACCACCCAGTCTCGATTCTACCCACGCACCCGTAGCGAAGTCAGAAAAGATGTAGCATCGGGCAAAGAGACTATCATTCAGATCCCGGATTCCAGCCGCCCTCGTTTCATGTTCCCACAGGGAATGAGCTACGACGTTTCGTTTTCGGCACGGGGTTCCAGCGACACATTGTCTGCATGGGACGCCTGGCGATTCACTGATTGGGATAGTGACCACTACTCTGGGGCTTATGCCTACGACTTTGCATTCCTTCGTGAGGTCAACAAGGTGGCTCCACTTGATGCCGATGATTTCGTTCGTATCCTATTCATGCACCACCGACCGGTTGTCACATCCGCTACTGACAAAGGTGTTAGTTCGGCCCGCGTTTCAGATCTTATCAACGCTATGTCAACCCCTATTGAGATTACCATCAAGTCCGACGGCAAGATTGATTTCAGCCAACCCAAAGGTGGCAATTATGACGGTATTGATTACACCTACGAGGTCAGCATCCCCAATGGTTTGAGTCTTATCGAGAGCACCCTGCAACCGATCGCCAGCAAATTGGCCATGATGGGTGACGAGGGTAGTCTTGTCCTCAGAACCGACACCGGTTTTGCAGAGGGCAAGATGCTTAGGCAAGTTCTAATGGATCATTTCTATGATAGCCGTGTCTCTAAGCGAGATAACGAGTATTCTGGCGACAACCTGGAATCACTACGTTCCGAGATGCTTCGTGAAATTGGTATTGCTAAGATCGATAACGACAAGCGTGCTGACGAGATTCTCTATGGTATGGAGATTCAACAGATTCGTGAGGATAAGGAGGGACGAGAGGTTCAGACTTTCGTCTTTGATCCAATCCCTCGTCCAATTGTTACCCAACCTATCAAGTTCTTTAACGAGGCTAACCGTTCTCAGTCTGGTGTCGAGGACGCCGTTCTTGGTCTCATCGCTGAACGTGAGGTAGAATACCGTGGTAAAACCTTCAACAGCCCTGCTTTCGTAGCATGGATGGATACTAACCCCCACCAAAAGGCTAACGATTTGGCTTTCACCGATCGTATTGATACTGAATTGTTCTTTGGAACTATCAGTCTCGGGGCTCGTAACGCGCAATTGCAGACACGATATGCTGGTGCTAAGAACGCCAAGCCCGACATCCAATTGATCACCAGGATCATTGAGTCTAAGATCGATCGTCCGATCCGAATCAAATCATTGGGTCTTGGACGCAAGTCAGTCTGGAGTTTCATTGATAGCATCCCATTCCGACCTCCTGAAGTCACCTCTGGTTACGATGGTCTTCGTGACATCGCTACGTTGTCTGTATTATTCACCCAACGACCGCAATTGCGTGCGGCACCCGCTGGCGGAACAGGACCCGGTGGGGCGGACTTCCAAATCTCCTACAACGTTGAGCAGAAAGATTTCTTGGATTATGATTCCGATAACCCGCATGCTTCCCCATTGGAAGACATCTCTCGTGCCTCGGTAACAGACATCATTGAGGGCATGGATACTGCTCGCCAAATCCATGGTGAAGGAGCCGAGTTCCAACCTCAGTCGCGTATCAAGCGTGTTCTTGGATTCCGATTTACAGATTCGATCGTTAAGATGAGTCGTGCCTTAGCATTCCTTCGTGGTAAGACCTATGTTGGTCGTCGCGAGATCGTTGATTCTCTACCCTACTGCCTTGGACATCGTCTCGGACGTGCTCGTGCTGAGGGTGATCAGGAACCAACCGGTATTGAGCAGACTGCTGTCGGTTCAGAACAATCATACGTTCGCCAGATTCTAGTTCATGGCTACCTACTCAACGATACAGGAGGGGCTGGAGGATCCTCTACAGCTGCATCTGGACCCACCGAAGCCATAGGCGCATTTGAGATGTGGGATGCCTACTTCTCATTCTGTGAGCAAAGTTTGGCTTCTTCCCCATCATACACCCAGTTTGAACGTGATGTGCTAAAGCCGTTGCAGGTTCAGTTTATGACCGATGCCGAGAGACTAACCACCGTTCACTGGCATTTGGCCACATCAGTAGTGGAAGCTGAAAGGACAGGTATTAGCAATATGCACCCGACTCACTACACTATGGTTTGCACCAATGGTCGATTGACAGAAGGTGATTACAATTACCCCGATGTCTTGGCTCACTATCGAAAACTCATTAGTAGACCCGAGAAGCCCAATGATGCTGACACACCAGTAGCCATGACATTCAACTTTGCCGCTGCTGATTACTTCAAGGTTCGAGGTCTAATTTCTTCGGATCGATTCCTGTTCTCTGACGACAGGGCTCACCTCTTGGATCTGGTTGATTCCCGAATTGATTCGCTCTGCGGACGCGATACGGAAGTAGGCACGATTTCTTCTGATGTTGCCGTTGCATCCTCCAACAATACCTACGATGGTCTTGATCCCTATGATGAAGGAGCCATAGTGCCAATCCCATACGGTATCAATCCAATGACATTCCCTTGGCGCAGTTATGGCGATAGTGCCGGAGCCTGGGGTGTCATGCTCGGAACCGCCCTACCATTCAATCCATCGGGTAGTGGCAACGCAACCAGAGACCTTGATCTTGGAGCTGCCAGTAGATTCCTACTATACAGTATGGCTGATCAATCACATCGTATCGCTATGCAAGCATACGAATCGGATTCTCGTTTCGGTAATGATGACAAACGTCAGCGTGCTTCGGAGCAAGAATATCGTTTCCGTAAGCATCAGGCACCCGCGATCCGAGAACAATTTGGTGATTATGTCTCCACAGGTGTCATGTTTAATTGGTCAAGCAATAGCCAATCTGCCATCAATGTTTCCGAGGCAGGTAGCGCCACTCCAGATCCTGGTATTTCGGTGGCCATACCCGAGACGGGTTATGCCAAGTGGATGATTGACCGTGGAGTTAGAGCCAATTCCCCATTGACACTGGATAACGTCATGGATTCGTGGGATGCACTTATTCATAATCGCATGTCTGGATCGGGTGCAGCCCGAAATGATGCGATCGCCCGACTCAGTGGAGAGGGTATCATGGCTTGTTTCCCATTGAACCACGCCCCTGGTGTTATCGATCGCGCTGCCAGTTCCGGCGCAGTTCCAACCATTTTTGACATGATTTCAGTAGAAGGATCCGAGAATCCTGTCGACACACGTTTCGGCAACCTTCGACTATGGTTGAGGTTGCATGAGGAGGACAACGCCAACGACGGTCAGACCACCCTTATCTTCACCATGGGAGTTACCAGCAATTTGGCTCGAGTCAGCACAGTCACCGGCGAAGAGACCGTCCTTGATGACGGCACCATCGTTGCTGGCGAAGAGAAGCAGATTCTTGAGTATCTGGACATTACTGACTTAGATGCCTACACCCGCTCCTCATACACCGGAGTGGATTCTACCATCATTGATTCTGGAAACCTAACTGCCGAGGATGTCGTCACGTTCGATCGTCTATTCTCCAAGGCACTTAATTCCCGTGCTGATTGATGGGGCACCATCAAGTAGCTGTGACCACCACCCAAATACATGTCGGATGTGGTTCCTCCAAGCGTGGCTGACCGGTTCGTGGTTATCTGCAATTACGTCGGAGGACGTGCATCCGGGGCATCGCTTTTTATCGAAGACGGTTCTTTCGGATCGGGTATTGGCCTCGGACCGTGGACAATACCTGCCACCAGCGGCCACGATCCCAAAGGTCAGGCCACCATTGTCCGTGACGACCAGAGTGGATACACCACGGGCGATGATGTCACCATCAAAGGACCCATGATCGATCTGGCCATTTACGAAAACTACCACATGGCCGGAATGCCCAACGAGTTTTTGGACATCTTTTTTGGTCGTGAATCCAGTCTCCCCACGTGTCCGGCTCCGATGTCGATGCTATTCCAACACGAATTAGGGCACGTTACAATTCATCCCGCAGGCGAGATGGACAAGTATAAGGCTCAAGCTCAGTCTATGCCATTACCCCAAACAAGAGGGTTCACTATGCAGACCATGAATATCCTCTCCGATTTGGTTCTCAATCACAGTGTTATGCACAGTGCCAATGTCCAAGGAACCTACGATCCAGACATTCTCCTTCGAATGCGTAAAGAGGCTCTTTTTGGACTCGCTGGCCTGTATATGATGCCACAGTGCCAGAACTTTGATGCACATGCCCAGATGGTAGAGGCGGGCACACTACCAGATACCCGCTACAAACCCAACGAGCCTTGCACGGCTGAATCTGATGACGCTACTGGCAACGTGCCATGTCCATTCAAGACTGCTGGCGCCGTTCACGACATCGGTTGCTATGACAATCACTACTTAGATCCCAACAACCCCGACGAGGCCGCCAATTTCATGTTTGCCTCCAAGGACACACCCTTTTGGGAGGCACTTATGGGTCATGGACGAGGTTCCCAATTCTACCCAATGCTTTCGCAATCGGTTCGCTACAACATCGCCGGAAGCAACCAGGTCATCTTCCCCATATCCCCTGCGCTTTCCGAGAGGATGACCGATTCTGGAGGATCTGCCAATTCAATGACTTGCTATAATTGCACCAAATGTGACAATATCTGGTATCGGCACGACACCGCCTACTCAGATCTAAGTATGGGATCATTCATTACTGCTGATGGCGAGAATGTAGATCCTGACTTCCTACAACGCCTTGAGAACTATCGTGATGGTTTGCTTTGTCCCGGTAGGGTTCCCTATGATTCTGCGTATAATTGCGATGCCACCGTAGAAGACATCGTTATGTTTAGCATTGATGCGTCGGTAGCACCAGGATCCAGTATGGCTCCCAGCTCATCCAGAAAGGTCTACGAGGTCATTGAGACCAAAACCTTTGATAATCGTCTTTCGTCACAGACAGCTCTCTTTGGCATGGAACCAATTTGGGCTGTCGGTTTTGATGCGACAGTAGGAACGATTCAGATTGTTCGTCAGTCTACCAGCAGCCCCGTCAACACGGTCTTTGTCGATCGCTCTTATTTCATACAGATCTGTCCTGATTGCGGATCGCCCACCATCAATTATTACGGAGAGGGTCAGCACCATAGTGGCCAAGGATACCTCACCGAAACACTTGAACGCCTACCTTATGAAGCAGATCAAAAGACTACTCTCAGCCAACTATTATTCATGCAACAATGGGCTGGCATTTACGCAGACATGGCTAACCTGGTCAATGAACCACAACTCAGACTACTGAATAATAACGGTAATCGTTATGGAAGGGGTTGGAAGTCAGCAAAGGCTTTCCTTGAATTGGCTGGCATCTCAAGAGCACGGATGAACAGGGGTTGCTGATATGAGTTACTGGGCTAATCCATTTGACACTAAGGCCGGACTTATGGTTCAGCAGAATGTGTTTGAGTCTTTGTTCCTTGATGGTGGCAAGACCGGTTTCCGATCCCGGGAACACACTACCCATTTTGAAAAATCCTTTTTCCAGGGTAGGAGTGGCGATATGATTGGGGTTACCGCCCTTCGTTGTCTAACACTCGTCTATGATGATTACGATTATGCCATGAGTGGGGATTCTGGGATCTATTGCTGTGGCGAATGTGGTCGTATCGATCATCTTTGGAATTGGGAGTTCGTCGATTTTGGATTCTACAGTTCATTTAATCCCCAAGATCAAGCATGGATTACCGGCGAATACACCCCCAAGAGGATGACCAGCGGTATTTATTCTGGAACCGGATATGGAATCATTGCACAAGTTCGATGTAACGAAGTATCCTCTTGCACCCACTGTGGCATCACCGTGCAGGCTCCAATTAGGGACGTCACTACCTGCCCAGAGTGTGGTCGCGGACCCGCCGCCAGCGAACCTGATAATCTTGGTATGGTTCAAGCCGGTTGCGGTAGCATGGGTTCAGTTTTCCATTCCGTGCCTCCTGTGACCTCGGATCAAGTTTACACCATTAGTGCCCAAGTCGGTTCGCAATCACCCAGGGTCAATTTTGTTACCCTTGTTGCAGCCAAGAGTCTCACAGTCAGAGTTCCCCGCACTATAACTCCCAACACTATGCGGATTGAGTGGGCAGGAGACAATGGTGACTACAATTCTCGTCAGGGTCAGGTAACCATAGATAAGAGACAAGCCATGATTTGGGTTCCTAATCTCGTCATGACACTCCCCGTAGATGCTACTGAACGGGGTGGTGCCAGCAATCCTCTACGATTCCCCATCTCCATGTTCGGTGGGTTTTCCAACCAAGAGTCTCCGCTATATCCCGGAATGACTGCCTTTGGTGGCTCGCAAATTACCCAATTTAAGAGAGGTGGTGGGACAGAATACGAGTTCTACATGACTGGTTATAGATCCCCATCTCGAGGAACCCATGGTGATCAGAGATCCTGGGTAAATGTGGGAGACATTGCCGGTTATGTTAATACCAATCGATCTCAATCTCGAGTCAAATTAGTTCCGAATAATGGCGATGCTTCCCGCAATAATCGTCCATATCACTTAACTCAATACAATGTCGCCGACGGTTATGGACCGAGAGTGGGTGGCCGATATGGGGGCACAGGCGTGTCGGTTGAGAATTATGGTGGTGGAGGCTCGGAAGCCGAACGTGTTCGATCATACACAGATCGACTTCCAGTCATGCGTTTCCGAACTGAACAACCCAATTCTTCGGGTAAATTGGTTGATGGGATGCAAGTTGGGATGCAGGGCAAACCCGGAATCAAATATGTCAACCTCCTCAATCCCACTATCCGCGACATCGATGATAATGGCATGATTCGTGTCGCAGCGCAAACCATCAAAACCATACCCGATGTTCCATCCATACTTGATGACGAAGATCCTCCAATACCAGGGATTGGATTGGTATGTCCCAATGATGTAGTGGCCGCCATGGAATATCATTTTTACATGACGGACATCAAAGATGGTCTCACTACTCGTCTTCGTGAGGCGGTTCGCAAGTGGGCAGAGAAAACAGCCACTTCTGGTTCCGATCCTACTGGATACCCATGGGGCGTATCCCCTATTGGCAACATTACCGATCCGGACATTAAGGCGGCATTGGATGATTTCGGAATCTCCACACCCGCTGACGCCCCTGGATCATTTTACTCATACATCATCACACTCCAAAAGGCTCGCGCAGTTGCTAAGGTTGGCAATACTTTCTATCCAGCTTTCAATATCCGTCGCCGCCTTCCGATCGCATACCAAGGTAGTCTGGAGCCTGCTGATATGTTTGGCTACACCGATTCTGTTGACGAAGTTCTATTTTATGCCTCCCATGGTGGTTCTGGAAGCCGTCGTGATAGCAATTTAATTCCCCCTACTCGCTATCCTCGTTTCGGCTCGGTCATACCAAATGCCGAATTAGTTGAAGATCCACTACACCCAACTGGATTCACCATACCACCCCCAAATTGCACAGTAATACATGATATTCAAACCATTGCTAATGGCACATCCGTCGATATGGACGAACAGAAAGTTTACAAAACACACACCTGCACAACCTGTATGGATACTAACGCTGGACCCCTAAGGGGAACTATCGTCAACCAATTTCAAGCAGCGATCACCGATCTTGTTGTTGATCCATTCGGCTGGCCAATTGATTGGAGGCTCATCCCTAACAACCGTCTCGGTATGGCAGATTGGATGATTGCCTGTCACGTTGCTTACGAGGACAATCGTAAGTTCCAGATCTGTCCCGACCCTATCGTGACAGTCACACCAGCTACAGACCCTACGGATCCGCCCACCTCCACCTACGACCCCTATGTCCGGATTCCAGATTCTTCCGGTGTCGCAGATTTCAGAACTGGCCTAAAGTCCTCATTCGTCCCCCTAAGTGTGGCCGAGACTATGCCGGGTTACGTTGCTCACTCTATGCCCACTACCACAGACCAAGGATCTATTCGCTGGTCTGATCCATCTGGTGGTGACGATATTGTCAACAACTTCCCAGAACCACGATCTGACTACATCATGTCTGCCCATGGTGATCACTCTGACTACTCCCCACTACTCAACATCGGTGACGGCCTACTCCGTCGACTTGCCCCCGACGGCCCGTTCTATCGCAATACGGGTAGCGGAACCTATTCCCCGACCATGTTTGGTGTTATGCTTGATGGTAAGCGATACACGTCCGGAGCCAGTGGTCTGGCTGCCACCGGCGGAAGTGGAGGTGTTCCTTGATGCCAGTTGGACCAGATGCTTGGAAAGAGATTATGTCTAACAGCCTTGGTCCAGGGGGTCGCCCAGGTCCGTATTGTGTTCTCAATCAAGGATCGGAACAGGTGGTTGGACAAGACGGAGCTCCTGGATTTGCTGAGGCCATCGATCGAAATCTTGAGAAGAGACCATTTTCATTTACCACCGTCAAGAACTTCGCAACCAGCGACTTCATCCCACTACCACTCGGCAACGTTCTCAAGGATTTGTTCAAGCAGATCGCACCCAAATTGCTTCGATTCCCTTCCGCTACTCGCAATCCTTTGGAGATGAAGGGTCAGAAAGGTTGGTCGGAATTGGTAGACCCAGTATCGGCACTCATCCCCGAGACCATCGCTCCACTCGGACCGATCAGTCCCGATACCAGACAGCGTAAATTGGTTCCTTCCCGACGTGGTGTCAAGGGTATATCATCCCACATCAACCTCATCGTGGATTGTTCCATCTCTATGGATGACTCTGCGGTATATGCCGTCGTTGAGGGGCCCAAAGGCGAGATCCAAGAAGCTGGTGGCCGCTTCTCGGCTCGTTTCGTAGCAGCATTACTTATTGAGCAAGCCAAGTCATTAGGAGATTCTTTTTCCGTGTTCACTTTTGGTGGCCATCAAGGAATCACCACACTCACCAAAGGAGCCTCTCGAGATTACAAGGGTGTGGTAGATTACCTCCTCACTCCTGACGATCAATTCGTCAAAGCTGATGGTAGCGTTGATGTTATGGCCGCACCATTCGTTCCAGCAGATAGCACCCCATTAGATCGAGGTATAGCCGCCTGTGCATCCACCATGGTCATGAATCGTGACAAGATTCGGGGGGCACTCACCATCTGTATTCTTGACGGAGATCCTAATGGGAGTGGCACCAATAATATAACCAACAATTGGTTATCACGTCGCGACGGTTTGACCAAACACATCCTCAACCAAACAGGTGCAGCCACCCAGCTGATCACCAGCTGGGACTACGATAATTATGGCACCATAGGAACTGTTCGCAGAGGTGTGGATTGGAATCCATCTGGCAATCCAGCCATGTGGCTCAATGATGAGAGACTTCGTCGTGAGTTTGGCCCGGTGTTATACGTTATTGTTGGTTCTGGCGATAGCGAGGCGGCGGTTCAATCAAGTGCAAATCGATACAACGCCACCCTAATGAATTACTATAATGGCACCAACTATGGTGTGCTCCAAAGATTCCGCGACGCCCCAAATGGTTCAAGAGAGTATGAGACCGAAATCGCTCTTGGCACCGATGCCCGTGACGGTAGAGCTGTTGGCAATTGGTCAGCATGGCGCTTTATCTACCAACCCCCAGCAGGACTCGGAGTCTCATCTCTTGACGCTTCGGAGTGGAATGCTCCATCGATCCGCGGACCGTGCCAGGCATGCTCTCAATCATTCACCATCTCCACAGGCATCCTTGGTTTGTCCTCGTTCGGTGGTGGCTTGCTTCAGATGGCACGCGCTGGCAAGGGTGGTAATCTGCAACGTTCGTGCTTCACGAAACGCAAGTGAGCACATTCAGGTAGCAGGAGGGTGCAGGGATACCCATGAAGGGCGACGATACCGGCTGGTTCGGCAACGCGGACATTCGCGAGAAGACCGGAGGCAAGCTACCCAACGATCAGATCGTTCTCGGAGGGGGCATTGAGTTCCCTTTGGAATTGATCTACAACAAGTTGTTCATCACCGGTAAGACCGGATCAGGAAAGTCATGGACATGCGGTGTCCTCATGGAAGAGTTTGAGAGAACTGGTCTCCAGTTTGTTTGTTGGGACGCTCTCAATGCACACAGCGGATTGTCAGCACTACCTGGTGTTGAACAGATTAGTCCGCAAGAGGATCAAACCATCGACATGCCAGCATTTATCCAGAGACTCAAAAACTCGGGCAAATCTGTTGTCATCAATCTTATGGGTCTATCATTAGGACGTCAACAGCAACTAGTCGGCGATTACTGCGCCGCTTTGCTGGAATCTAATTTCGTAGATGAACGCGGATCGCGCAAGTCTCTAATGACCATCTTTGAAGAATGTCAGGATTTCGTCCCTCAGCAAGGTCGCCCACTTTCATTCGAACCCATCGTCCGACTCTGCAAGCTGGGTCGTGCTCTTGGTTTCGGAGTTACCATGATTAGCCAGCGCCCTGCCGCGGTCAACAAAGAAGCATTGTCGCAAGCCAGCGTATATCTGATCCATAACGTCATTCAATTCCGTGACCTCAAGGCTCTGGAAGAGCAAATGGGATTCGGTAACGATCGTGCTCTAATCAAGAGAATCACCGCCGGCATCGCATCGGCTAAATCTGGTGAGTGTGTTGGATTCTCCCCTGACTTCTTCCGAGATCAGGGATACATCGTTATCGGCAAAATCCGTGGCGATCGTCGTGCTGACCACGGTGGAACCAATATCGAAGTTAGACCCCGTTCTGCACCCGCCACACCAGAGCCAAGAGCCTCCGAGGGGACGCCGCTGGCGAGACCAAGCGTATCCATGGATCCTGGTTCCCTCCGTTCCTTAGAGGCTTCCGGACTTGGTTCTAATGAACACACTATGTCCGCACTTAGCGAAGGTGGTTTTGGAACTCCCGCCCGCGCATTGGAAACCCCCACTACTGACTATCCCAAGGATGACCGCACCATATTCCGCCCACTTCGCCCCATTATGGAATACGATGCTCGCTCCGATCCGAGCAGTGATTTCGGTTCAGGTCTGGCATACGAGGCCGAGCCGGAACCAGTCGATAATCGACGTGAGAATCTGAGTCCAGTGCTCGGAGTTTCTGCTATTGTCCTATTGGCATCTGGCATTTATGTGCTCACTAAGCCCTCGTCCAAATAGGCGAGCGTTTAGGTAGTCGTGTGACTTAATCCACATCATGCGACTCGTTGACCGACGTTCTGCTTCACGCAACCTACCGCCCGCACCACTTATGCCTAAGTTCGCGGAACAGCAATTGGCTGCCAACAACAATCTCATGACCCGGAATGCTATGGGTCAGTCCATGGCACCTGCGGCACCACGTCCCGCAGCCCCCGTAATCAATCTCCCCAGCATGTCGGTGCCCACCACTAAAGCACTCCCAATTGAGGAGATAGTCTTGGGTGGAGGATTCGGTCAAGGTGTCGTTCCTAACTCACCACGTCCAGCGCCACCTCAGATTAGTATGCCCCGAGTAAATCTCCCGGCCGATGTTGTTGCTGGAGACTACCAATTGTCCTCATACGATCTTACCTGGGACGGTCTAAGTCCATCAAACCAATACCTTCGCCCAAGCCATAACCTTGAGATTTACGGTGCTGGTCGTGAAGTAGACATTAGTGGATTGGATCGTGTCCGTCCAGAAACCATGATGCCCACAGTCATGAACCATGGTGTCGATGAAGTATTCGGTGGATCTCCTCAATTTGAGGTTGACCGTAACCGCATTCGCCCAACAAACCCACGTTTGTTTTCGGCACCACCGACTGTGAACACCAAGGCTTTGCGTGCTGAGACCAAGCGAATCCCGATCGCACCACGTCCAATCACCCCTGCCCCTACCGGACCTACTCGCAATCTATCTGCAGAAGCCGCTAAACTCATTGGCCCATCACGACCTGTTCGAATGGAAGCCCAATATGTGGCACCACCTGTTCGTGGAGCTGACCTCGGTGGACTTAGCAACTCTGTCAACCGTGGATTCGGTGTTGGTATCGGTCGAGCATTCGGCGCTGACGCCAACTTAATGCACTGAGGTGTTTATCGTGGATCCCCTGGCACTCCCTAAGCAGTATTACGCTACCGAGACCAAGCCCATCCATCTGGTCGGCTACACCCTGGCTCTCGGAATGATGGTTGTCGGATTGGCGGAGACCGTTCACTCGATCCCATACATGATCCGTGGCGAGAGCAACACCGTCGGCAAGATCCTCGGACCCGCTGGCGTCGTCGTTGGTGGATTGATGGCAACCCTCTATCTGAAGGAAGCCGGAGTCGATTACTGATGAGTCCCATTACCATCGCCCACATCATTCGGTTTCTTAAGAGCCAATAATAGCGCACACCCTTAGGTAGTCGTGCGTCCGATTACCCTTCATGGCAGAACGCATGGCAGACCGATATGTCGAGCACGATCGAAACGGATCGTCCAAGTATCAATTCCACACATCCAATCATTACCAAACAATGGCTCCCACAGAGTTGATGCAAGATGGATCTACTATGGATGTCTCAGGAATGAAGGGTGATGGCACTATATTTACCAAATACACTCCTGAAGAACTCGGTATGTCCGTGCAAGGCACACCCTTTGAGCGTGCAGCCGAATCCGTTCAGGTTCCTTCTGTCGGCGGTATGATCCCAATCCAGGCCGATTCGGCCAATGCTACCTATGAACAGCAGAGCACCGAGATCGCCTACCAAGACGGAACGGTGGCTGGCGGGTTCAGCCAATATGAGCCAGGAGCCACACTGGCTGCCGAGGATCGATTCGCATCTGGCCGACGTCTGGTCGGAAGTTTGCGTGAGTTCGTGGCATCTGATGTAGGAATGACCCTTGTTGTTCTGGGACTTCTTGGTGGAGTATACACTCTCGGAAAGCGCCGGAGCCTTTAGGTAGTCGTGTTGCTGAATAATGAAACAACCCAAAAGGTAGATGAATACTATGATCGCTCAACTTTGTGACTGGACCGAAGACCGAACTGGACAGATGATCGTTGGTGGCGTAGCCGTCATCGCTGGTGCACACCTGTTCTTGACTGCAAACCAACCCGTTCTTGGGTTCCTCGACCTTAGTGGTCTATCCTTCTCAATCATGGGCAAGGAGATCGGCGTTCAACAAATGGTCGGTCTTGCTACCCTTGTTGCGGGTGCCTGTGTTCTTGGAGCATGCTGCTTGCCTACCGGTGCTATGAGCCCCGGATCAAAAGGCGTCAACATGGCTGCTGAATCAATGCTGTGATCAGGGGGACTTCCCCTGGTGAGGCCAACATCGAGGCTGTCTCCACGCGATCTAAACGCAGTTATCGATAAATCTATTCAGCCACTTGATGAAATCTATTTTGCATCCTACAATCCGATCGTCCAGGTCGGAGCTGTAGTCACTTCATTATCCATAATTAGCTGGTCCTACTTACGCAAGACGGGCAAGCAACGTTTAATCTGGATCTCTATTGGTTCAATTCCCCTTATTCTTCTAGTTGTTCGCAACATTACGGCTTCTTGGCAACGTCGACGCCTTAGTGATCGCATTGGCGTCTATGTCAACATGTCCGAGAAGATCAACGATCTATTTGCCGACATACCCGATATGGAACCACCCGGTGGACATTCCCAACACCCCACTATCCGTGAGGCTTCAAGTAGCGGAAGCGACCAGGTGATAGCATGACGACACGATCCGCCGAGGTGCTCCGGAACGAATGCGAGGCAGGTGTTGCTTCATACCTCTCCAATATCCATGTGGAACACAGAGCTCGATACCTCAAGATTGGTGTCGTCTCAGCCGCTCTCACAGGATTGGGAACTCTTGCCGCTTCTCGACAATTCGGTTTTTCCCCAGTTATGAGTGCTATTCCTGCGGCCATAGGTCTTTTGGGATCCTATGCTGTCGGGCTAATTACTCAAGATCACGATGATGTCACCCACGCCGCTGCCTTCGAGGAGGTCTGCGGATCAGTCATGGCCGAGGATGAGGAAGACGAATCCGATGGTCAAGGTGACGCTGAATGAGTGCAGAGTTTACGTTCCAGACCGCACGACCTGGCACCATCGTTATAGCTACTCAAGACATCTTAGAACCTGATTTTATGATTCCTGGCGAAGAATGGGGTCATGCTAACGAGGGCGATGTCGGCATAATTGTCTTTTTTGATCAGAGCACCCAGCTCCCTACCGTCCGATTCATCAATTCCGGAACTGCCACGGTGGTCCTCCCTGAGGACGTTCGTCGGGTTGCGATCCGCGAAGGACCCAACGAGGCAGATGTCATCGCCAAGCAGTTTATTGAAGCCGATCGTTTATCCAAAGGGAAGGAATTACCCGAGTCTTGTTCGCTCTGTAAGTCCCTACTCAATCGTGCGAGCCTTTAGGTAGTCGTGTAACCCCAATCAAGAACACACACCCAAGGTGAACTATCATGCCTCAGAATTACGGAAAAAACAAGGACGGAAACAACCGAACATTTTGGCAGCAACTTGTCTCTAAGCACGGAGTCAAAAAGGCTCGCAAGCACTACGCTGGCTACCGCCAGAAAGCTGGCAAACTAAAATACAAGGGTGACGTCACTCGTATCCAAGGAAAGAGTGGACAATACAAGAACGATTCCAAGGGATGGCATCTCGAAAGAGGACAAGGCCCAGTCGGATTCGTCGACGCTGGACGAAAAGGTGTCAACGAAGAAGAGAAGTGGGAGACTGCCCGAGCAGACAAGAAGGGCGGCTTTCTTGGCGGACTCCTCGATTGAGGGGGTCGCTAATTTGGACACCAAGTCTCTGATCGGTTTCGGCGCTGTAGCTCTTGTAGGCTACTTTGCACTACCTAAGATTCTGGGTATGTTTGGACAAACTTCTCCAGACATTTCAAAGGCTTCGGAGATGACAATTTCTACCAACGGCACGCCAGGGACATTTAGCCCTACCAGTGCTGCCATCGTCGATAACGCTTACCTCTCAGTCCCATTGGCTAATGATGCCTTAATGGAATCCTATGCAATGCAGGGCAGTCGAAATCCTAACGGTTGGACGGCTCAGAGCCTGCTCGGTAACAAATACGTTGACGCCATGCAGTCCAGCGGAATGCTTGATTCCTACCAAGGTATCTATGGAGTCGTGGGATCATGATTGATGCCAAGACGTTCGGAGTTCTGTTCATCGCTGGAGCGATCGCTGGACTTGCCATCAAGAAGGTGGTTAAGGAAGGAGAATCGCATGGTTGCGGTTGCACCGGAGCCATTGAGACCAAAGACGCCGAGTGCGGTTGCAGCCACCAGGAGACTACTACAAAAGAGGCTCCAGAATGTTGTGGCGGCGGAGTCCAAGCATACGAGTCTGAGTATTCAATTCCTCGAGTCAATCCCGTCTCTGTCGAAGGTGCCGAAGATGTCTACGGTGCAGAGGGCACCAGCGATCCCGTTGTTGGTGGTATTCCTATCGCCGATCTGGGTGAGTGGCCCATTAACCGTGACTACTATCAGACCCACGCCGGTCTGGGACACCCCACCGAAACCTACTACGATTCCTATAACGACTTCCTACCAGAATACCGATTCCCGGCACCATGGAGTCCCGAGTATAATCCACGTGATGTCTATCGCGGTCCCGATTACACTATCCAGCAGACCAGCACATCTGGTCGTTTGGTTTAGACGCAATCCTTATGACCCGAACGCTCGACGGCGTATCGGGTCTGTAGCTTAGTCAGGTAGAGCGACGGACTTTTAATCCGTCGGTCGCGGGTTCGAACCCCGTCAGACCCGCCACCTCAAGTAGTCGTCCGCATCATGATCTACCATGGAGGACGATCCGTTGATGTTCCGGATGGTTCCCGACTTTCATGGCATCGACTGTGCCAGAGACTTTGACATAGGTCCGGCCATGATGGAGATCACACCTGATGACTTTGAGAGAGATTTCTGCAGCTACTATCGCACTAACAACAACAATGCAGTAGATCCCTTCCTAAATATGATCTCCAGTGGTAATCACGTTCGAGACTCATTGGATGAATATGCCACAGAGGGTCCGTTCGACAAACCCCATCGAGGAGGCGAGTGCGAGGTCTGTTATCGGCGCTGGTATGCCGACGAGGGATACGAGATTGTCGCCGTCGATGGACGCGATGACGTCTTTATGTGGTTCGATCGTAATCGTCCGGATCTGGTAAAGCTTGGTCTCATCTCGTCAGAACACGGCAAAAGTTTCTTGTTCCCTACCCGCACCATTATCAACCGCGTGCTTAGGTAGTCGAGCACACCATTGATCAATATGGACAACGCACTGGTCATCGGTATTGTGCTCCTCGGTCTCGGATCGGGAGCCACCGTGCACCACGCTAAACGTGCTTTGGGCAAGGACAAGTCCGCTGCCAGGCACATTCCTTGGATTGTAGCAGGTCTCATTTGTTTCAACGTCGGCTCCAACCTCGTGGCCGATCACCTACACGATCGGTTCTCGGGGGTTTCTCGGTGAAACCATTCATTATCAATCGGGATTTTGGCTACATTGTTGGCACACACATAATTGCGGTTTCGTCTTGGGTTAATGGTGGTGCAGATGTGGCGCAATCATATTTGGCAGACGTCGACAATGCTTTCAAAATCATGAAAGAGGTTCTGGTTGATTCAGATATGGAAGTAAGTCCTGCGGTTTATCAACAATCCCACTCCCGAGACAATCTACAAGTCAACTTAGATTTTGTTTTTGATGGTTTGACTTTTGATGATGATCTTTATCTTGGGGCTGGCAATGATGATTTTTACTTAGATCACTACATTGCTGCCATGAATAAACTTGGCAATACTAACAATAGACCCCTTGGTAAAGGGGATATTTTCAATATGCGCGTCACCTGGACTGATCACTACGATGAGGGAGACCAAACCTACCGACACGTCATCATAGTAAATCTCTCTAAAGTTCAAGAGGTGGTTGCCTAATGTCTAATCCATTCATCCTCAACCGTGATGTGATCAACACCGGTTGTTTCCTGCGAGTCACCGCATCCCTGGCGCCCAGCCATTGGGGCGACGATAGGGAATACCCGATGAGATCCACCATCGTGGCACCCGACTGGGAATGTTTGGACAATTGGATCTACTGGGTCGTTGCTATGTGCATCCACGGTCAAGACAGCCACATCAGCTCGATCCGTTGGCTTTTCGAGATCAACGGCGAATCATTGGTTTTCACATCCCCTGCGGGAACCGAGGAGGAGGACTACCCGGGTCTGCCGAAGTCCATCGCGCTGACCAAACTCATCGATCACCGCAACACCGGCCCCCTCACACCGGAGGATCAACTCTCCTGCCGGGCATGGACACGCTACGATGATGACGACGAACCTACCCTGCACCAGATCTTCCACCTCGATTGGATCAAGGTGGTTCCTACCGTCTACGATGACAGCGGTGGTTTCGACCAACTCCTCACTTGGTATGATGCCTTCGGGGGTAACAACTGATGAACCGTAGTTACCGCCCCGGCGACCGTGTCACCAGCGTGGCGGTTCGGACGCCACTTGCTGGAGTGGGTCGTGTTCTGGAGTCCCACTTCCACGGAGTTACCGTTCTCTGGCAGGACGGCACCCGATCGCTGGAGAGACTTCCAGATCTCATTTATGCTGGACGTGGTTCAGATCCCTCTCCCGAAGTTCTCCCTGTCTCGCACGCTCTACCTAATGCCGGTCCGCCTTCATCATCACTCGTTCGCGAAGCTCCTGCCGACTGGTCGTATTCGTTTGGTATTCCCGTCCCAGGTGGTGGCGATTCCGGACTCACCGATGCTGGCTCATTCGGAGGACAGGCCGCCGCCCGACAAGGAGGTAGACGTGCTGTCCTCTACGACGATGCTTTCCAGAATAGTCGTGGCGCAGCCGTTGACAATCTTCGATGCGATTCCATAGATCCTGTCTACCGTCAGATTAGGCAGGCTGTCGTGCAATTCGGTGTTGAGCTACGTTGCGGTCGCCTTCCTGCCGACGGTTGGAAAGAGACTCGTCGGATTGATGCCGGATCATGGTCAATCAAAGCCTATACCTCACCCGAGTCATTTACTGGATTTCAGAGTGGACTTGGGCAACAGACTTCTGGTGCCAACGATCCGGGAGCAGCCTCTCGTTTTGGATTGGAGATCGTGATTAGTAACAGCAGCGGCACCATTATTGCCACCGACAGAATCCTGGAGGGTGTTCCATTCTCCAGGCAGATCGAGGTATTCGATCGTGTGGCTAACGAGGTCGCATCCATAACAGATCCTATTCCTGAATCCATCTCCCAGCCCCTGGCACACCGTGACATCGGTGACTCTACCGTTGATCACCTCTGGAAGCCTGGTGATGTCGTCAACGTTAGTCGGCCAGGCCGTCGATCCGGTGGCATGACCACAGGACACATTCTTAGGGTTCACACCAGCATCGCCACGGTTGAGTGGGCACCCAGTCGTTCTCACCCGAAAGGACTTATCACACAGGAAAAGATCAACCGACTTATCTTTGTCCGCCACGATCCTAAGTGGTTGGATGCCAAGTCTCGTGAAGATCCTCGGCAAGCTCGCAAGGTTCCGATTACTGCCACTTTAGCCTCAGAGTCATACCAAATCGCTGGCACCCAGATACCAGCCAATGCTACCGGTGGTCGTTCCGAGATGGAACAGGATTTATCCGCATTTGGACCCGCCCCGCCGTGGGTCGATATGGTGGTCGAAGACCCCCGCCTCCTCGGACCGGAAACCTTTGATCCCCTGCCCGTTTCATTTGATCTCAGCAACCGTTTCGGCAATTCAGTCCGAGATGGTATCATCGGCGGTTTTGAGTGAGCATTTAGGTAGTCGCCAAGGCTAATACCCACCATGCGTGTTTTTGAGGCTCCCGAGCAGACACGCAGCGCCGTGCTGTCCAAGTATCGTATGGTTCTGGCAGGGAACGATCCTGAGGAGATAGAGGAGTTCGACAATCTTGTCTCTGGCGATGTCTCGATTAGCGATGCCGAAATCTACGATGACCTTCTATCGTCGGTCGACGCTCTCCTGACCATCACCACATCGATCACCCTGCCAATGAAGGACAGACGCGCCCGTGGTCTGGATTCCATACAAGAGGGTCAGATTGAATGGCTATGCAAACAATTCGTTCCATTGGAATCCTTCGGCGATTACGATTCCGAGGACACTTCCGATCTCATCTGGCCAGAAGATCTACCGAGAGCCATTGAGACACTGGATTGGTTCATGCAGGCGCGCAAGGACTCCAAGGTTCAGAACCAATTCCGACTCATGTTCCCCGAGGAGATCTCGGACGGTGCTTCCATCAAGAACCCTCTTGACTGGAGTTGCTACCAAATGGAAGACGTGCAGGACGCTCTCACCCCCGGAAATCTCGCTACGGCTCGCAACGAACGCTGGGATCCGGAAGAACGAGGTTTCACCCCCGACGAAGCGGATGTCGCCTACGACCAGGACGGTATCATGATCGTTAGGACACTCAAACCCCGTGCAGCCACAGCCTACGCTTCGGGAACCCGTTGGTGCACCTCCCACGCCACCACCGCCAAAGGTTATCTGGATAGTGGTCCGCTCTACGTCGTCTTCGATAATGGCAAGAAGTATGCCCAGGCGCACTACGGGTTCAAGCAAGGACGGGGTCACGTCGATGGCTATGTCAGTTTCATGGATGTTCGCGATCGCGAGATCTATGATGCCAGCGACTCCATCCGTCGAGCCGTCGCCGATACCATCCTCGGAGATGCTGCGGAATACCAATCCGTTTTATTGACAGTCGATGGATACATCGAACGGGAGTATGCCAAGGCCGTCGAGAAGAGGGATCTGGAGGTCTCACGTGCCAGGAAGGCCATGGAGAACGCTGGTAAAACCGAGATCCTCGGATCCGGGATGTTCGCCAACCGGTTCAGTGAAGGGAGTTATCTACGAGATCAGGCCAAACGCATCACCGTTGCTGAGGATGCACTGGTAGATGCCATGGTCAAGATCGGAGCCAGAGCCGAAAAGGCAGTCTTCCGTTCCAACCTGTCCGGATTCACCGCCCTATCCCATATCCAGGAAACCATCGATGATGATGAGGGAATCGGTGGCAATTCCACAGTCGACATCACCATTGATTTTGACAGTATGAATCGCATCCTCGATACCATAATGTCGAATTACACACTCTGGCGTAACGACCCCACATTCACGGATTCGGGTTCCAACCCCTCCCGCGAGTTGCAGGTGGAAGCCATACTGGAGATAGCCAACCGGAAAGAGATCGTCGACGATCGCATCACCCAGCTCTTGATCAGGATTAACGATTGGTGTCGTGAGAATTACTGGGACACCACGGGAATGAAGGATGGAATCAAACGCTACTACAAGCGACTCCCCTCACCCATCCCCCCAGAACTCGCCATCGCTCTCTACACGGAAATGGACGATAAGGACGGTGGCAAGTTCATCCTCCGACGTGCCAACGCAGCCACCAAGCGCCGACTCGGTAGGTTGGAGGACGATGAGGATGATGAGGACATCTCGCCGCTCATCGAGGTGGGTCGGATCAGTCAACTCGAAGACATACTCATCGCGTTTATTGACAGGGAAGACTCGGAATCTGGTAGCGACATCTTTGTCATCTCCAAGGCACTCCGCCCGATCGCCTCCGACATGGCCACGGCCCGCAAGGCTTTCGATAGGTTGGAGAGGATGATTCCCGACGACGATCTATACTCCATCCCGCTCTTGTGGAGTTCCCGAAGCCGTGTTGAGAAGGATAAGGACTGGATCAAGAGAGCCCTCACCGCCCGTAAGCACCCTCCCGTCAACATCGTGGTTGGAACCGAGATCGAGATCATTGATGAGAAGGAATATGATGAGGATTGGTGGCGCGGGAGGTGCACCTTCACCCTGCGTAGGTGGAATGGTGAGGTGGTTAAAGAAACGGAGTATTCCGATGATTGGCATAGCGACGAGGCCGATGCCAGGGATGAGGTTCAGAGGGAGGTTGACGAGGTTTTCATTCCCGGGTTAATCAACGAATATGATGGAGTATCCAGCAGCGTTTTGAACGATTGGGGTGAAACCCCCGTCGACACACATCGTCTTGGAATCCTCACCGACAGCATCATGGATGGTGATGATGACTACGAGGATACGTTCTATGAGATCAACAACTACTGGGTTCAGTTGTTCATGATCAACCACGCCTTCCAGACGCGATTTGGTTACGATGCCTGGAATACCCTGGTCTCGGGAGGCACACCCGGTATTGAGGACGATCTGCTGTCCCGCGTCATGCAGATACCCATCAACGATACCATGACCATCGGCCAGTATGCCGAGAGCATTCTACCCGTCGAGAGGAACGATGTCCCGGCTAAGAATCGACACCCCGGTCTACTCCTCACTGATGACGATACCATCGCCGATCCGTCGGCACCCAAGACCTTCCGGGACTTCCGTGGTCGTCAGGTGAGTCCGGCTCCCCTGATCAAGGGAACCTATCTCAACTACGACATCAACCTGGCAGCGCCCGATGACCACATGGACATCACCAACGAAATCCTCTCCATCTACCAATCGGGAGGAAGAACCATCGACCACCCTGCCATGTCCATATTCAAGGGATACTTCGTGGAACCCCACATCCCCATGAGTCAGCGTGTGGTTAGGCAGGTCGATAACAAGGATCTTCCCAAACCCCCTGCCATCCTGGGCTACGTCTGTTTCAACACACGCCGTTGGATCGAATGGGATTCCGAGGATGGCTGGACCGAGATGTGGCGTCCTGGCACCCGTCATCGCAACCGAGCCCAGCCGGATCATGTCCTGGCCGTCATGCCCGACATCAGAACCCATTGGAACTCATGGCGTTCTGCGAACACCTACGACAGCACTTTCGTTCCGATCCGTGCCGGTGTGGTCTGGTGCACCGCCTGTGGTGGTGCCCGCCCCAACAGGAGAGGGGAGAACTCGTTCACCGCCCAATTCGCCACCGGAGATCCTTCCAGTTGGACGCGTTCCAACAACAAGTGCTACTGTGGCGGATCAGAAAAATACGAAACCCTCTACGACGAGCTCGCCGAGTGAGCGTTTAGGTAGTCGGGATGTGAAGCATACGGTATGGCTCGCAAGAAGAATCCAGCAAGAACTACCAACGTTAAGAAGCGCAAGGGACCAGCCGTCTCGGCTAACTCCGTCAGTGCCGGAACCCGCAAGCGTGGAAACGATGGCAAGATGTGGACTTCCAAAAAGACCTCCAAGGGCTACCAGCGATGGATGCGCGGTGCTGAATCACAGGTCACATGGGAAGACATGCAAGGTCTATCATCCCCCAGTTCACCACCTAACGACATCTTCATGGCCGATGGCGATGGACTGGATCTCGATGTCTCTTTAGAACACCCCGTTCGTGATGGCGCCTATGTCGCTATGGGTCTCGGACTCGGAACTTTGGCACTTGGCATTGGACTCTCCGCACTCGCTACTGTCTTGGATCGTTTAACCGGCGGTTCCGAGTAGATTAAGGCGCGACTTTAGGTAGTCGTCTCGACCAGTGATCTTCATGGCTTACGACCGTTCACGACTCCTCGGTGCGGCACTCATCCTTGCAGGTGGCGTTTGGGCATTCCAATCAGGACTTATGGGACGAGCTAAATCCGCTGTTTTTGGAGCCGATCAAATTACACCTACTGATGCTGAACGCATTGATGTAGAACGCACTGGTTTGACTGCCGATGTCGTTCCCGAATCCTTGGTATCCTCCTTTATGGGCTACCGTTTCCTGGATTTGGCCCACACCTCCGCCGTCGTCAATGAGCGACCATGGGGAACTGGTGTCACCGATCAGAAGTCAGTTTATGTCAATGGCTACGATGTCGGTTATTCCGATGATCAGTTTTCTGCTGAAAGCGTTTCACCCCGATCGTTGACGTTTGGTGCCGATAATAATTATTATGGACCCAACGTTCTTGATAACACACCTGGGCAACTACCAAGATCTGTGGCATCCAAGGTTAGTTCTCCAGATGCTCAACAACACGAACAGGTAACTGATGGTGTAGTCTCGCTTGATCCGGCTACTGGACAAACTGCTGGCATCACATACCAAGGACCCGTTCCTTGTTGCACAGTCCCCCCAGAAGTCAACCGTGACTTTGCTTTCGCCGTTACTGGCGTGGACGCACCATTTATCACACCTCCAACCGATTCCTTTGGTTCCAACCGTTTCGGATCCTTGACTCGTAATTCCGATGCCTCGTCTATCAACGGGCGTTTCGGCAAGACCTCCCTCTCCCCTAACCAAGATGCCTCATACTCTTGCGGTTCCACCGGCCGCACGATGCCTTTGAGTAGTTGGAGGAATGAGGGAACAATCATCCAAAGTTCGGATACCGAGGTTGCATTGATCCCAAGAACTGGTGGAGCAACAACATATCTACGGAGAGTGTGATTGAAATGGCAAAGAAAATTGACAAAAATGATATTGACAACATTCTGATTTATTCTGACGATCGTTGGTCGTTAGTCGAAGAATCAGTAATTGGTAAAACTCCTTCTTCCTGGTGGACTGCTAGTTCAGCATTCTACAACGCCATGCCAGAAGGATCGGTTAAGGCTGCCCACATGCCATGTGCCCTCCTATACCAAGTCGGCGAAGAGGACAACCAGCGTGTCACTTGCACGAGTATCAATGTCGACGTCGATAAGAAGGGTGTTGTAACTAATGCCTCTATCTCAGGAAGTGCTACTGTTGGTGGACGAACCTACAACAAAGATTTCCCATTCACCACTACCGGATCATTCCATTACCCGTTTGGTATGCGATCTGCTGATGCAGCCATCCCCGATGCTTCCGCTATTGCGCCCGATGACTTCGCCGCTTTCGCTTCCGCCGTTGAATCCGTTTCCGATAAGGGCGAGTTTACAGTCAGCCACATCGTGGTTGGAACTGGTGGACCAGACGGAACTGATGGTGGTCTTGATACCATCAGCCAAGTTCTTACTGCACTCAACACTGGAGATATGTCTACTGCTTCATCTGCTGCTTCCGGCCAGGCTAAGGTATTGGCTGCTGAGGGCTACGATGACCGTGATGATGAATCCATCGGTATGCGCCACAGGGGCAAGCACAGCCAATCCATGAAATCCCGTAGAGATGAATCTAAGGGCACGGAGAAGGCAATGGGCGACCGACCATATTCAGATGTCGGAACTATGGATTTGGGTGCTGAGTCCGATCCTGATTACGATCCTACTACTATCAACCCAACCACTACTCCCGCCACCCCATCAGGCTACACCCCTGCTGAAATGGCAGCTGAGGATGCCAATATCATGGATGTTGTTACTGAACCTGGAACCATCGCTGGTGTCCAAGGAGAAGGATCTGCTGGCAACACCTCTGTTGGCGAAGGTCATGGTGTCACCGAATCATTCGGCAAAAGCACGTGGCCAGTTCCAGACACACTTCTATCTGCTGAAGGCGAAATGGAAAGTCTCGAACAGGCTACCGTCGCTGACGAATTGACCGTTGAGACTGTTCCCGGAGGTTCCGAGGACGCACTTGGTGGCGGACCAGGAATCTCACCTACTGAAATCCCTGCTAATCCTTCCGACTACGTTGTTGAAGATCTGGATGCTCGCATTGAGGCTTGGATGGCAGAAGGCGAAACTGCAACCCACGATCCATACGCTGACGAGGTTCCCTACGAAGGACCTGGTGACTTCTCAGGATCAGAAGTATCCTTTGATGCCGAGCGAACACCGATTGGTCAAAAAATCAAGCGACCTGGTGCACTCACTCGCAAAGCCAAGCGCGCTGGTATGTCTGTTGCTAACTTCTCCCAGCATGTGCTTGATAACCCAACCAAGTTCACCAAGCTAACACGACAGCAGGCTGGATTTTACCATAACGTTCTACGCAAGGGTTCCAAAACCTCTGCCAAGCGTTCTAAGGTTCGTGCAGACATGCGTCGCAAGGGCTACATGATGGCTGAATCCCCAGTCACTTGGGAAGACTCTGATGGCCTATCATCTCCGAGTTCCCCACCCGATGACATCTTTATGGCTGACGAAGTCGACGAAATCTACGGAATGGGTCACATCGTTGGACAGACCGGATCAACTTGGACTACCAGCCCGCTGATGGCCGAGGGTGATCTTGATTACGCTTCAGGATATGGACAAGATTCCGCCTACCCATCCAGCAACGGTGCTCCCGTCTGGTATGGATCCGCTGACACCGTCGACCTACCAGTCGTCGGTAACACTGATGTGCGTTCCGCTACAATCGGTGTCGGTCTGGGTATTGGACTCATGGCTCTTATTGCTCGCTTCGCCAAGAAGTGAAGACAACCGACCACTTCATAGGGGTGTTCCACCTCGGTTCGGATATGACCAGCCTTACTAACTACCCACCTTGGTGGACATCATGGCAAGTCGATGGTGTCGATCTTGATTCTATTGATGGTTATCTCATAACCTGTTCTTTTGAGGATGATGGTCGCCCCATTGCACTCCAAGTAGAGAATCTTTCTGTCGGAGATGCCGATCCTCGCAACCCCAGTTTCATTATCTCACGCATTGATTCCGTTTTGGATACTGATGGCAATCCTGGTATGGCATACCTTCACCTGGTGCCTGCCGATGGTTCCGAACCACGACGACACCCACACGATTGGGCACAGTGCTATCCTCTCGTAGTTTATGACCTGGATTCGTTTATCGATCTAATCCACATCAATCATGGCAACCACGTTCCTACTAACTTTCAAGCAGAGGTATCTGTTTCGTGAGGGTTTAGGTAGTCGTGCCGAGCAACTCTGTCTATGACTGATGGTTTGTCCGAGGGGCTTCAAGAGTTGCAGGACTCTCTCTCAGGTGCTACCGGCGCAGATGATCAACCCGATGAGGTTCCATCAGAGAGTGCCGTTCCAGAAGATGCTCAAATAGAAACTGCTGATTCTGCCGTAGGAGATGACACGGTTCCAGAACCTGCACCACCAGTCGATAGTCCTGAGGGTTGGAATCCTACCGATCGCACAGAACCCCTACCAGATTCACCTATCTCCATTGAGCCCGAAGCAGATCTTGCCGTGGCTCACGAACCACTACCGCTCGATCACCCACACGCTTCCGACATTGGTGATTGGCCAACACCCGATGAATTAGAAATACCGGAAGCCAATTTGGATCTGGCTGGATTAAGTCAAGCCGATTTTGAAGAAGCAATTTTTCCTCCAGAAGATGAAAGTGATCACGATAAGGGGCAAAAGACACTGGCCCGAGTCGAGGCGAATCTAAAATCTGCTGGCTATGCTACTGATGAACCATGGAGAACCCAGATCGCAGCCGCATTATGGGGTCGTAGAACCTATGACCACGGAGATGTGGTCGATGTTCGCCGACGTATCGAGAGAGCTCCAGTAGCAGAAGTCATTGCTTGCATGCCGGATCATGGAGATGATGTTGTATCCCGTATGCGTGCCGAAGTGCGTGCTGAATTGGCTGCTGAGGCCGCCCAAGCCGAGGAGATCCGCGCATCAGAGTCTTTTGAGACTGGTGGCCACACAGGTATGGCCGTAGTTGGCATCGCCAGCGTTCTGGCCATCGGACTACCACTACTATTCGCAAGGAGATGAAAAAATGAAACCCGCACCATTGATTATTGGAATTGCCGCTCTCGGTGGCCTTGGATACTATCTAACTACACAATCTGCTGATGGTGGAACGCTGGGCGGTGGTAGCACCACATCCAATACTGCTGTGCAACCCGGTGGCGTCGTCACCCCTGGCGGAGACTCTACTGATGACGATTCCGGATCGGAACCGGAGACCATCGCCAAGAAGTGGAAGAAGCGCGGTGAGGTATCCAAGTCGTATAGTCGTAGAACCTGCGACCTCAACGGTTTCAAGGCCAAAATCTACACCGAGTCCGACACCTATGCTCCTGGCGAGACCATTAAGTTCGCCGTCCGTGCCAAATACTACGAGACCTCTGGCAGCAACGACTGGTGGGGCTACTGCGGTGGCGGTGACGTTCCGGCTGGATGGTATGGCAACGATGAGTTGATCTTCACAGGAATCAAAGTCACCTCCGACGAGGATCCCAGCAACAGCACCGTTGTCCAAGATTATGGGACATACCCCCAATCCCCCGAATACACAGGCGGTTCATCCGTCGTCCCATCCGGTGATCTCTACCAGAGTAAGCTCGATGGCGATCGTTGCCGTGGCGAGAGTGGAGCCAAGGACAAATACGGGATCGCAGTCTACGAGATGACTGCCCCCAGCACCCCTGGACGATACACGGTCAAGTTTGAGATGGGTCTGGACAATCCCTATGGAGCCTGCAGTGCACACAGTCGATCCACCGAGTTCTCTTTCCTCGTCAAGAAGGGCGTCGTTCTTGAGGCGGAATCAACCACCTCAAGCCGTTTCCTCCCAGTTTCTACATACCAGAGTAATCACATCTGGTGAGGGACGTTCAAGTAGCGGAGTCGCACAGGTGTTAGTATGGATCTCGATCTCGCCATCCAGAATACTTTGAAGCGTTCCCCTATGGAAGGAGCCATGCACGGCGTTCTTTCCGATTTCGGTGGAACCTATCAGCTAAATGCCTACACAGAATCTGCTAATGCAGCTGAAGCAATTCTTGGAACTCCTGTGGCTGTCATGGCTCCCAATCCCGAAGCACGACCCGGTAAATCATACACCGCCCCCAGGGTCACCAAGAGCCCCCCGTCTGCATCACCGTTCTCAGAAGCGTTTGACGGATACCGCCTGGATCACTCCGGCGAATCATGGACACTCTACCGACTCCAAACCGAGAAGGCTGGATTCTGGGCACGACTCTCTGGAAAGACCGATACCGTATCCGAAGTTCCAGTGATCTCCCGAGATGGAACCAGGTCAGCCCAACGTTTCCTAACTACTCTTGAGGATCCTTCCCTACCAATCCCTGCCGCCGTCCGATCGCAAATCGCGTCTGCAGTCATGGCTCAACTACAAGCTGGCACCGTTAATGTGGTGCAAGGTGGCTACTCACTCGATACCGATCCTTCTGATGATAGTATTGAGATGGCTGGCGCAAGCCCATTTTCTGCCGAAGGATTCGGCAACGGACCTATGGAATTGAGGATGGCTCCATTAACTAATGGTGTCGGAATCCAACGCAATGACACATTCATGGGCGATACCCTCGTTCCAAAACCACTTTCCAACGCTCAGATCGGCACGCTTCGAACACCTCTCGGAGATCCCGTCGGATTGCACGTGGCACCACCTACTAAGGTGGGCACCAGAAGTGCTCTTCGAAACTCCCGGAGTGTGTGAGGGTTTAGGTAGTCGTAAGGTGAGTGTTATATCATGCTGAATGTTCAAGAGACCGCTGGCGACTATGTCGATGATGTTACCCAACCTGGTTTGATCTATGCTGCAGGCGGTGTTGCTGTTGCTTCACTACTTGGTGTCGGCATGACACTAATCCCATTCTACAAGATTCCTGCAGGCAACGTAATCCGAACCGGAACACTACTTGGTGTCGGTGCTTATGTCTTCAACAAGTCTAAGACCACTATGGGACCTATGTCTGAAACCTACACTATGGCTGGAGGACTTATGTTCACCGCTGGTGCCATCCAGGTTCTCGGCTATGCAGCCAACGCTGTGGAATCCACTACTGGATTTACTGTCCCATTCCTTGGTTCCCTGGGCAAACTACTCGCTCCAGCATCCGCTTTCGGATCTGAGAGTGTCGACCCAGCCATCCTTCCACAACAGGGATACGGATCGGTCATCGGTCAGCAGACCGCTACTCACTCATACTCAGACATCCGCAATGCTGAGGATGTCAACATGCAGGCCAACATGGAAATGGGAGGACTCGTTTATGATATGGACAACTCTGCTTCCAACGTTACCTCTGATTGGTCTTTCGAATCTATGAATACTGATATGGTCAACCGCGTTCCCCCCGCAGATCCTATTGATTCAATCATGGAACAACCTGCCCTTGGACACGGTGTTACCCAAAACTTTGGAGCCGAGGTTGCTGATAGCACCAACGCTATCATCCCACACACAGAAACTGGTGCACACTCCCACAAGGCCAACATCATGGGTATCCGATCCGCAGATCCTTTTGCTAAGGCCAACCCATTCGTGGAATCTGTCCACCCAACCACTCCTAGCTACCAACCCCCAGTCTGGTATGCAGAGAATGAGGTTACGATCGAACAGACCCCCTCATCCCCCACACCCGAAGTAGGTAGCATGCACGATGTGTTGAGCACTTACGTCATGCCCAGCCACACCATGAGCACCGCCGGCAACTCCGGACACGGTGTCAACGCCTGGTTCGGTGCAGAATCCATCTCCACTGGTTTCCTAAGTCGCCATGTTTCGGCGTCAGAGGGCATGGGTCACGTGATCGGTCAGTGAAGGAGCCTTTAGGTATCAAAACAGGAAAGTGAATAACATGCTCGGAACTCTAACCAGAACAATTCTAAACCCATACGTCGTCGGTGGAAGCCTCGCCCTTATTGGCGCTTCATTCTATGCCCCAGGCGCAGTCAGTCTACTTGATCGACAACTCGGTCCTTTAGCCGTCCGCCAATGGATCGGTTGGATTCCTATGGTAATCGGTGCAGGTGTTATACTTGCTAAGGTTCGAGGATTCGGTATCCCAGTCGTTTCCGATGTCGCTGGCATTGGTGCTAAAGTCGTCGATGTGGCTGCACGCCCCGTCGAAGCCGCTCTTTGAGAGTAAAACCCCGCCCAGGTGTTTTCTATGAATGGATTACGGCTCGCCGTAGGCAGAATTACTTCGCCCATATTTGTTCCACTACGTCGACTTATTGTTTGGATCGACGCTCGTCTTGGAACCTGTGATCACCAACTCGTCCTACAACCCCGACCTTGTTTCGTAGATTTTCATTCCGATCGCTCGGAAACTCCCAGGATCTCGGAGCTTGAGATGAAGATTTCTAAAGATCGTGCTAACCTCGCCGGACTTGGTGAGAGTGTTTCCAATCATAATATACGCACATAAGCAACCCACTATCGTAGGGGTTTAAGTAGTCGAAAAATCCACTGGATATTGCTGACAAAGCAAGAGATGATTTACAATGGCAATGCGATCCCAAGTATACGAATGGACTAACCTGGCAACTGGCGGTAACTCCAGTCTCCGACGATCAACAACCGACGTTCCTGTCGCGATTCCTACGAACCGCGAAATCGACGTTTTCACTGGTGGCTACGGAAACAACATTACTAAGCCTGCCGAAACCACAGCTACGCAATTCGTAGTCATTGAAGACATCGCAGCCACTCCTTACCGATCCGGCGCTGTCCAGATTCGAATCAACACCACGGACTACTTCCAGAACCCAGACGTTACCAACCAAGACGGTATCCCTGGATTGGCAAGCCCATACCCTCGTGGTGGCGCTTCCACTGTTGCTGGAACTGACAACCTTCTGAAGTCTTTCGACCTTTACCCAGACGTTTACGTCCTTCCAGGTCAAGTCTACCAGATCCTTTACACCGCAAAGGCGGATGACAGCGGATCAACCACTGTGGTTGCCTGCTTTGTCAAATACACCCTCTACGATGGACCGGACGCATTGATCGCAAACAAGCTTCTCGAGCTTGGTGTGACAATCAACCCAAACAACGTCGACTGGTATAAGCGAAGTCTCATCGAGCAGCAACAAAAGGCTGCCCAAGCCGCTGCTATGGCTGCTGCTGGAGGGCAAGCCTGAACACCTACTCGGTGAACAGACAACACACATGGAGATGAATAATATGGCAATGAGATCACAGATTTACGAATGGGACGCTTCACGAACAGATGGCGGAGGCAGCGCAATTGCAGCCTCTGGCGCAAACCAAGACGGACAACGACTTTCAATCTTCGTTGGCGGATTTGGAAACAACATCACCAAACCTGCTGAAACCACAGCTACTGAGTTCGTGGTTATCGAAGACATTTCGATCAGCCCAACTGCTTTCATGAAGGCAGGCAACCAGGCTGAACCAACATACCGCGGTCTAACACAGGCTGTTGGTCTTGCTGGTGGACGATCCTTCGTCCAGGTTCGAATCAACACCACTGATTACTTCCTTGACCCAGACAACATTCCTAACGACGGAATCCCTGGAACTGCTTCACCCTACCCTCGAAGCATCGACTTCCAGCCTTCCTTCAACCTTTACCCTGACGTCTACGTGCTTCCAGGACAGGTTTGGGATGTTCTCGCTACCTACTACAACGCATCCGGTTTCGCATACAGTGCTGGAACAATCACTGCTGGACAACTTCAGTGCTTTGTCAAATACACACTCTACGACGGCCCAGACGCATTGATCGCGAACAAACTCCTTGAAATGGGGATCTCGATCAACCCTGGAAACGTTGACTGGTATAAGCGAAGCCTTTTGGGCGCTCAGTAAGGTCAATCATTGCTCCCCAGGAGCGTTGACGATCCCGGCGATCTACGGCGACACGCTTAGGTAGGTGCGACTCACTTGTTGAGTCATGCCACACTACGATGTCATCGTTCCGATTTACCGCGTCGAACCCGATCTTGTTGAAGAATGTCTTGCTTCGGTCCAAAACCAGGCTCATAAAGACTGGACTTGTTGGATCATAGACGGCACACCTCCCGAATGGGAAAAAGCCGACGACCTTTCCAAGATCATCAACGCCTTCGTTGAGAACGATTATCGTTTCAAAGCTGTTCAACAAGACTTTGACCTCTACCCAGGTGTATCCGGTGCCCGCAATCAGGGCATTGCACTCGGTAATAGTCCATGGATCGCTTTCCTTGATGGCGACGATTGGTGGTTTCCCGAAAACCTATCGTGGGTATCCGAAGATCTTGATAAAGCACATCCTGACACAGTAGTGGCATGGACGGCTTCCAAGGTCGAGATCGAATTAACATCAGCCAAAGGGTGGACACGAAAGTCGGAACATATTGCATCGCATTTTGATCACGATCGTTTGCGCCAGGATCTTGGACACGGTTATTGGTTTATCATGGGTCATCCGCCCATGACCAGCCAAGTCGTCGTCCGTCGCGATCGGTTTGAGGCCGTTAATGGCTTCGACCAGACATTGCAGATGGCTGAGGATACCGAGTGTTGGATTCGCATGCTTGGTTCACCACTATCCGACTCCCCTACATTCCAATTCCACCAGATTGATGCCGTCGGTGGTTTCCACCGTCTTGGCGACAATCAAACTATCAATGGCGGCCTCCAGACATCAGCATCCTTTGACTCAACCGATCCGGACGCTCCCGATCGTGATTCAGCATTCGATCGATTTTCTACTCAGGTTCGCTCTGTTATTGGGTCGCAACACCCCCGCCCTCCCGCAGACACACCAGTAGGTATCGACGATGATTACTGGTCATGGTTGAGAACTGCTTCGGGTGGTATCGGTCGTTCCCGCTTCCTAATGGGTAATGATCCCAATGCCAACCAAGTCGACTTTGATGATGGTCGGCAAATATGGGTGTGATAATTTGTCTTGGATCGACATATTGCCAGTAGTCTTTGTCATTGGCACATTCTTCGTGTTATTGGTTTGGTTGATATTCCACAGTTTGACTCACCACCGTTATCGCGATTAAGCATCTCCCTTGATATGGGTGGTTGCTTCAATCAGTATTTATGAGCGAATCCCCCGACGTCGTAGCCAACATACCCAGCCTTGGAGAGGTTAGGATTGATGGCCACAGCCTACTTTCGGCATACCAACACATCACAGGATCCGTTCAACTTCATGACCCCATGTTCAAGCAAATCAGCGATTGGATTTCGCCTGCTGAGGGTGAAAGCATTGAATCAAAACAGAGGGATTTTAACAACCGTTCCTACCTTATGTGGGCAGACTCTATGATGAAGGTTCTTGAGGATCGCTACACCATCGTCAAGATTGACAGCTTTTCTGGACACGGTGGCACGCGTAGCACGCCTGTCTATTTGCACGAAGATTTTGGTGATGCCAACCTTAGGGTTCCACACCGGCTAATCATGTTCTTAGAGGATTCCGAGTCGGATGAACGTCTGGCTGTCTCATTCTATCCCTATGATAAGTGGGATGTCGAGGTTCGTTTCCACTATTGCCACCAGCGCACTGACTTTGCCCGCCTTTGGACTGAGATTGAATACCATTTTGATCGCCATGGCCTCCTCAAGAACTCTCGTTTTGACGGAGACTTCCAATGCCTGGATCTGCAAGATACCAATTGGGATTCGGTCGTTATTGGCGAGGGCAAGCGTTCCTTGATCCAACGAAACATCATTGGTTTCCTCACTAACTTAGAAGCATTCCAGTCATCATCACTACGTTCCTCTCGTGGTGTCTTGCTTGTAGGACCACCAGGAACCGGCAAGACGCTAACCTGCCGTGTCGTTATCTCGCAATTAGACTGCACTGTCATCTACGTCACCAGGGATCACATTACTCGGGTAGGAGCCATCGATGACATCTACAAATTAGCTCGCCGTCTGTCGCCTACTCTGGTAGTATTCGAAGACATTGATACTCTCGGTGGAGCAGATCGTATGGAGTTTGACACACCATCACTCGGTGAGTTCCTCAATTGCCTATCTGGCGTGGTTCCTAATGATGGTGTCGTCACATTGGCCACTACCAATTACCCTCAGAAACTTGATTGGGCATTAACGGATCGTCCGGGTCGTTTTGATATGCGTCTTGACATTGATTATCCAGATGGTGACAATCGCAAAGAGATCTTGCGACGCTACATCAATGGTCTCCCGATCGGTGTAGATAATCCCAAAGAGATCGTTCGTCGTTTGGCGCAGCGCACTGAGGGATTCACAGGAGCATACCTCCAAGAACTCATCCAGTCCTCATACATGGCAGGGTTGGAGAGCAATGGGTATTCCACCGAAGGTTGGAGACTCAAGTGGTCAGACTTTGATAATTCACTCACCGTTGTTGAACGTATGCGCTCATCCACCGGCAGAGTTATTGAACCCAGGATCGTTGACGACGAAACTGTAGCCAGCCCTTCTGCTCTCTATGGGTGAGCATTTAGGTAGTCGGGCAAGCAATCAAAAAACATGTCCAAACCTCTATTTAGAATTGAGGAGCTAATTGAAGCCCTACTCAAGGGTTCACCTAATGATCCAGTCTACCTACGTGTGGGTTCATCCACCTATGGAATCGAGGCCATCGATAACGGTAGTATCCGTGTCAAGTCCGGCAAGGATACCCAAGATGCCACCCAAGTCGTCAAAACCCTGCGTCGATACGCCTCGGGAACTCCCAAAGGCGAGGACACCGGAATCGCCTGGCGAATCGTCGGTGTCGGTGGCGGAACTGCCATCCGATCCGTCAGTTACTCTAACGGCAAGATCGTGGTCAGAACCCTCGCCAACGAGGGCAAGAAGATGGATGCCGAGTTCGAGTCACCATACGCCGGCAAGGCATCTCTGTTCAAGTTCGGTGGCGGTTCCGATGATGCTCTGGGTGGTTTCACCGCCAAGGAGCTGACCGAGTCCTCCGCCATCCACGGCGACTTCGATCACGCCAGCCTCAACTACTCCGGACACCAGAACATCGCGGCTCGTGCTGAGGATGTCTATGTTCACGGGGACGATGGTGAGGCTCGTAGCATCCGTGTCAACAAGACTCATGCACGTAATATGAGCAATCTCAATGAGGGTGCTACCACTACGGTCAAGGATCAGCGCAAGGGAACCCAGCACACCGTCAAGCGTGTCGGCAAGGGCTTTGAGCACGCTGCCGAAGACTCTCCCAATTACGATGCCTCAGCCTACGATCCACTCAGCGAATCTGCTACTCCTTCTGGTTATGATCCTGTCACTTTTGAAGCACCCAAAGCCAAGGCTAAGAAGAAGCCCAAGCAGGATAAGACCTATCGGCAAACCCACGACGCTGCCGTTTCCAATAAAATACGTTCACTCATGCACGAGTTCGATCGCACTGGTATGGTAGGCCGTAGCAAGCCAGCTAACCGCAAAGCCGCCCTTAACCAGGCTGTGGCAGTAGCATACTCCATGACCGCAGCCACATACCGAAAGTCCGGCAAGCGATTGCCAAAGGGCGTCAAGCGTGCGGAGGGTGAGCAGAGCCACCCTTTTGATGCACCTATGGGCTACGGCCCAGAGGGCTCACGACCATTCTATGGAAACGCAAGAAGACTTGCCCGCGATCGCTGGGGCAACCTACGATTCATCCGTCGTCGCAAGGACGGCACCTACATGGATAACGTCGACTTTGGTCGATCGATCCAGACCGACCGTCGCATGAAGGCTAAGACCTGGGCACCCACCGGTTTCCGAGATCAGGGAGATGGTTCCCTGGATTTGCTGACCAGTCTGATGGGCGCTGAGGGCACCGATTCGGATTCCTACCGATTCGTCTACGAGATCTACGACAACAATGGCGAGACATGCTACGGTTCGTCCTCGGGGTATCCCATCGGTGGATACGCCTACGCAAGTGGATCGGACATGAAGGAAGCCTTGGGTTCCATCCGTTCCCAGTTGATCGATGATATGGAACGGGAGCAACGACGCATCACCAAGGCACAGTCCCGCAACAAGGCACCCAGAGCCCAAGCAACGCGAAGCGTGGCGGGCGCCAGGATCGTCTCCGTCGAGCAGTTCAGTGGATTCGATGATGACGGTGAGGAGACTTTCGTCGAGATCGGTTCCGATCTACCCGCCGACATCAAGTTCAACACGGCCATGGCCGCCGAGTCATCTCCAGACTACAATGCTTCAGCATACGATCCGCTCTCGGAATCCGCTACCCCCTCTGGATACGATCCTGTCACATTTGGTGCAGAATCATCCAACATGGACTCGGTCTGGCTCGTCAACAGCGCCATGGACGGAACCTGGGAGGAAGCCCTGCTGTTCCGAAACGAATCCGATGCCCGTGCCGTCTTTGAGCAGTCTATCGTCGATCTCGGAGGAGATCCTGCCGACTCCTCCTACGGGGACTGGTCGGGTGACGATGGATTCCGTCGTGCCGTCATTTATCAGGTAACGATCCAATGAGCGCAGCACCCGTCCGGACCTGCTGGTGCGGATCGGGAGTCGTCAAAGGACACCTGCGTGGAGACCACGCTTCTGAAGACAACCCACCGTCGATCGATTGCGATTATTGCTCCGAGGTGTTCTCATTCGGGTGGTTCCTCTGCCGAGATCCGTGGGAAGGTAACTACTGGTATGGCTGGAAGCGACGCATGAGTGTTTAGGTAGTCGTATCGACGATGTATGCTCATGTCCGGAATCGGAGATACCATCGTTACCGCCGCTGCACTAGCTCTCACCGCTGCCGTCGTGGCTTTTGGCGCACGCGCTGGATACAAAGCCGCAGTCAAGGTAATGGGTGCTGAAGCCGGTTCCCCACGCACGGTCGTCAAGCACGCCCACGTTGATCCTCAGGAAGATGCTGATGTTGCTCGTAACTTCGGGTCTCGAGCCCGAATCTCCACAGAACGTGGAATCCAGGCCGGAATGGCTGTTGGGCAGACTATGTCATACATCGGTGGCTTTGATGATCCTTGGGCAGTTCTACGCGGTGCTACCGTCAATTCCACAGTCGGACAGAACTTCGGCGGATATGCCGTCGGTGCCGTCTGAGCGCGCATGCTTAGGTAGTCGTGCGCCCCATCAACAACCATGGTAGACTTCGTCGAGATGCGTAAGCGTATCCTGGAAGGAGAGGGTGATGAACCCGAGATCTCCGCTCCAAGCGCACTCAATCGTGAACTATCCGATAATCGAACCCGTGCTATTGGTGCCGCTGGTGTTGCTGTCGCTATGGTCGCTCTTGCCGATCGCTGGAAGGGCATTGGTCTTTTCCGAGGCAAACCAGACGAGACTACTGGCGACGTATCCCACGACTGGCTCCCAGTCGTTATCCCTGCATCTATCGGTGCTGTGGCCTATGCCGCCGGCCGGATCACACGTGGAGTATCTTGCCAAGAGAAGTTTGATGCCTATGAAGAATTAGTTCAGGAATCAGAAACCGCTGTGGCTGAGTTCATGGCAGAAGCTGAGATTGAATCAGCCGAACGCGAACAAGCACAGGCCATTGAACAAGAGAATGCCTGGGTCTTTGGTGACGCCCCTATGATTCCAAGTCTTGACGGATTAGGATCTGGAATAGGCACTTCCGTAATGGGTCAAGAACACATCAAGTATGGACCTCCAATGGGAGACTTCCAATCCCGCACCTTTGGTTTTTGAGGTGATGCCCTGTGGTATCATACCCCCCACACAAGCCCATAATCGATTATCTTCAACCCCAATTGGCAGAAAGAATAGCCATTTGGGAAAAGGAACCCCCTGGCAATTGCGTCATCAATCGTAACAAAGGTGCCAAGAGACCCAGACCAACCATGAGATCGGTCATGTCAAACACATCCCCTCTTGAACTAATAGAGGTCATATCTCGTTTTGAAAACGAACCCGTTAAATTATGGGGAGAGGGTTTTGAATGGGATGAGTGGGGTTCCTACGCCGATACCCAGAGTCACGCCGAGATTGTAGGCGGAATACCCTTTACGATCCACGATGGTGATGATGGCGATCGCGACTACTTGCGAATCCCTATGGGTCGTGTCAATCGCTGGGGTGCCCACATCATGACCAAAGCCAGCTACGATAGACTGTTAGCCTGGGAAAAATTGAAATCACCCTATAATGACTACGATAATGGCCAAGTCATACAATCTCTTATCGATAACAGAAAGGTCAATGTCGGCTCCCACCGCATCTTGCCCCTAACCGTGCAAGGTGGCGAACTTGTTAGGGAACGCGACGATGATTATGATTTTTGATCCGTCCCGAGGTGAAGCCACCTTTAGGTAGCGGGACAACCCAGAGTAAGGTATGCTTCGCCATTCAATCTATTCCGTGCGCGACAAAAAGAAAGTCGATGCGGAAGTCATTGACATCCGAGAGATCGAGAGCGCCAAGGGCGTCAGATTTCAGATCGTCGGTATCCATCCAGTAGATGGAACCACTGTAACTACATTCTGCTCTGCCTCAGTCGCCGAAGATTACCGGCAACAACTTGATGCAATTCCCCAAGAAATGTCTGCCGAAAACGTCGTTCTGGCACAGGATCACATCCCCGAAGCGGAAGCCACCGTGGTTTCTACCGACGGCACACCTGTTGAAGACGACCTGGAAACATTCGTTGAGGATCCGCTGGTCGGATCGCCCAGTGAAGGAACGCTCACCAGCGCCAAGGTAATGGCCGCAGAGGGCGAATCCGAGAAGAAGAACTGCGGTTGCGGACAGGATCCCTGCAAGACCTACGGTGCTGAGGGTGTTTCAACCACTACTTTGGAAGATTTACCCAAGGACTCACTCCTTGACATTCTGGGATCTGTTTCAAAACTCACGGCCGTCGAGGAACCGGATGTTTTGGACGACTATGATGATGTAGAGGTCTTCATTGTTGGTGATTTTATTCAGGATTTTGTAGATGCGGCAAACAAGAAACAGGATAAATCGGCCGAGACCGTTGCAGGTATCGAGGTCCAGACCCCGTCGCAGATCGCTATTGAGACTCCCGATTCCGACGAACTTATCGTCCCCGATCCCGACCACCTGGTCAGCGGAGACGGACGTGTGCTCGGTCAGCAGACCGGCAAGGTCAACACCACGCCGATGCACGCCGAACATGGCGACGACGACGACGACGAAGACGACGACGATTACGAATACTACGAGGCACCAGGTCTCGCTGGCAACAAACGTGTGCTCATCCCCACCGCCGTTATCGGTGGTCTGGCACTGGCCTACCTCGCCAAGCCTGAGCTTCTATCCGGATCGTTTGATAAGATCAGCGAGATGCTGGGCAAGATGACCAAGAAAGGCGACAAGACCGAGTGATCACCATGGGCATGTCAGCCCCACCATGGTGGTGTCCGATCTGCCTCAAAATCCGGTTCGACAAAATCCCGCTTGGTAAATACGAAGCGACTCCTTCACCCATGGCAGCCAGTTTCGGCCTCATGGTTTTACTTCAAGAATACCAAAACAAATGGGGCATCGGTGATTATCGCATTGATTCTGCTGATGCTGACTCTGCCATGGCCGCTATGGTTTCGGGAGATACCTGCACCTGCGATCCTAATCTTTGCACATTGAACCGTAGAAGGCATGACGATGAGGCTTAGGTAGTCGTTTCGTTCATGTTAGACCATGTCTGGCTACAACATTACCTGTGACCCTGGTGACCTTTACTCCCGCAAGTGCTATGTCAACACCGCCAGTGGTAAGCAAGAGATCATTGGATACGACTCGGCTGGCAATCCTGTCAGCAAGGCACCCACCACCGCTGCCGGAACTGCATGGCAACCCAATATCACGGTTCTTGATCAGGATGGTAATGCCTACCAACCATACGGCGCAGCCGGACTCCCGTTCACTATGGCCGGTGGAATATCCGGTGTCGGGGCTATTATGCCATCCTCGGGTTCCGATCCGCAAGACTGGAAGTATCTCCAGACTATGCCTGGTGCTAATGCTCGAAAAACCTACCAAGAACGTGTCTGCAACCCCCTTTGGCCCACTCTTGGATGTCGCCAAGGTTCTATTGACATCGGCACCGATAATGGCGCTACCATGCCCGAGTCTGAAGGATTCTTCTCCAAGATCAAGTCCATATTTGCTTCCGAAGAACCCAAGACTCCACCAGGACAACCGGTGGATAATGATTCCAATACTGTGGCCGGTGAAGACCCCGCAGTCCAAGACACCACTCCCCAGCCCCAAGAGCCCGCCGTTTCCTCTGAAAAGCAGACAGGATTGACGCCTGCTGGCAAGATCATCCTTCCCGCCCTCGCAGTAGGAATTGTTGGCGTAGTTGCTGTCGGCGCATACCTAAATTACAAAATGTTCACCTACGATCCAGGACTCTATGTCGCGGGTAAATCTGTTGGAGCCTTGGGAATGCTTGCTCGTGATACCGAGGAGTGATTCTATGGTAGCACCCGTTGACGAGAAGGATCACATCGATCAGGAGTTTGACCAGGCTGCCGATGCGCGCACAGAAGCCAAACGTCAGGCTTGGCGATCGCTTCTCATTCCTGCCGTCGGTTCCGCCGCATTCTTCGGTAGCACGGTTGCTAATGCTATCAAGACATATCGTAGGGTCGGCTGGCCTGGTGATGCTTTCAACGCCACAGATTGGATGCTCATCAGTCTACCATTCATCATGGTGGTCATTGCCGTCGGTCAAGGAACCAACGGTCATAGTAACCACTCGGTGGATAGTTGATGGCGCATGGGATTCTACGATGTCAAGGTCAACGAATTGAGTCGTTCCATAGTCTCTCGAGCCACCGGAATTGTTAATCCCACGGATCTACAAGTCAGAACCTGGTTTCGTGATTACGCTAACGGCTTTATTGAGCAGATCGAAGAAGAGGACATCCTCAACATGGCTTCCGAACTTGGTTGGTTCGTAGGAGTCCCTCTCAGACTCGATCTGGCCGAATACCTCAAGGTAGAGAGCTATTACTCCGGAGACAAACAGGCTGAAATGCCCAGACGTCATGGCCTCATACAGATGCTGGTTGATAATGGCTTCATAGATCCTAATTGGATGAATGACCCCGCTGGTGTCCGTTTCCGTCTTGATGGCGACACCCGTATGTTGAAGCAAGCCTTTGAAAATGACGAACCTGTTCCATTCGGTTTTAATTTCCTGGCTGCTGATCAGATGATCGCACTTGATGATTGGCCATACCTTTGGTTGGAGAACTGCAGTCCGCAGGAGGCCAACTCACCAGACTACCTACACCATGGCGAGTCATTCCGCGATTGGTTGGAGGATCAGGAAGGTGTTGATCGCGTCAGATCATCCATTAGGGATTCACCACTATTCTACGGTGGCAGGACAGCTGTTCACCAAATCAACGATGACGGTGTCGCCGAGATCATCATGGTATTCGATCCGCTGGATTACGATCCTGAGGAGAATTACATGCCCGTATTCCAAGTCTGGCCGACAGAGGTGGCTCCCCAGGGTAGTTTACCATACTCATACACCAGATGGGGTATCACATCCGGTGAGGTCTTTACTGCCAACATGGTCTTCCCACTCAGCGAGGGTCTTGATACCTACGATTCCATTAGCATGAGTGTGCCAGAGTCAGAAAGCCACATGACGTTCCTTGACTCTGATGGCGGTATGTTCTTGATACCACGTTGGAAAAACCAGTTACTCTGCACACTCAATCGTTCCATCACTACTGTCAGCGATCGGTTTAGAATCAACCTGGGAGTCAATACCGATGTCTGATTGGCAGGATGAGCCCTGTGACATCTGCGGTCGTTTCGTCATGGACGAACTGGCCTGCCCAAGTCGCATCAGTAGTGGTGAAATCGTTTGCGTCGATTGCTGTGGCTACACCTCTGTCGATCCCGACGATTCCGATCTACACTGTCCCATTGACCACCACGAGTTCTACTACACTTGGGAGTGGTTGGCGGAGATATACTCGGCATATCCCGGTGATCCCCGACGGTTTCCTGATGACGATGCCGTGATGGCGATGATACCCAGTAGCGAACGCGATGTAATCGAGAAAGCAGGAGGACCTATTGAATACCTTAGGACTCAGCATGGCATGGACATTAGGGACATGCGTAGGATCATACCGCCCGACCCCTATCAAATGGTCATTAACCGTCGTGCCGTTTAGGTAGTCGGTTAGACGAGTCATCAACATGACCGATGGCGTAGCCGTTCTACAACCCGACGGTTCCAACGTCAGGGGTGTCGTTCGTTTCATCGACGAGATGGGTGGACTCCGTATCTCCTACCGGGTCACCGGACTCACCGATGGTGAACACGGTTTCCACATCCACGAGTATGGCGATCTCACGGACGGATGCAAATCGGCCTGTGCCCATTTCAATCCCGATGGTATGACGCACGGTGGTCTCGACACCGCCGTCCGACACTTCGGTGATCTCGGCAACATCACCTCATCCAAGAGCGTGGCCGAGGGCGAACTCTTCCTTCCCAACGGTAGACTTGACACCTCCCGTTATGGGATTCTCGGTCGTATGATTATCGTCCACGCGGATCGCGACGATCTGGGTGAGGGCGGTGACGAGGAGTCACTCAAGACCGGCAACGCTGGCAAGCGATTGGCTTGCGGTGTCATCGGACTGGCTGATCCCGATACCGATACCATGACCATGGATGCAGAGGATGACTGGGTCGATAACTTCCTACCTGGTCCCAACATCAATCCGCATGACGATTCAGCATACGACGAACCATACGTCAAATGCGATTCCAATTACGACTGTCCAGATCCTGCCCGAACTGGCCCGTTCCACTACTCGGGCGGATATGTCGGTAAAGTCACCGCTTGCCGAGAGTGCTGGCAAGCCATGCTTGAACATTACGAAGAGTTCTACGGTGTAAATGCCAACCTTGAGGGTCTTGAGCCAGCAACCATTGATGTCGAAGACCAAGAATGGGTCGCCGATGGTTGGAGGTGGAAAAGAACCGCTGATGGCGATCAGTATTATTTTGATCCAACATCCGAACGGTGGATTAGGAAGGATTTCACATACGACGATTCATTCCGCGAAGAATGGGCTGCAGAGGACAACTACGACTCCACCTACGGCAAGGAGCAGGCCAAAATCCGTCGACGTCTCAAGAACAAGCTGATGGGCGAGGCCACCATGGGAACCAAGGCCGGCGAATGGTCGGCACGCAAGTCCCAGGAACTCAAGCGTCGATACGAGGCTGCCTGCGAACGCAAGGGGATCAAGCCATACAAGGGTTCCAAGACCACCAAGCAGAAGAATCTCAGCGCCTGGAGCAAGCAGGGATGGCGCACAGCCTCTGGACGCAAATCCTCAGTCACCGGCGAACCGTATTTCCCAGCCAAGGCCGTGAAGGCGCTCAAAGACAAGGAACTCTACGCCAAGGCCAAGCGCCAGAAGGCCGCTGCCACCCGCGCCGGCAAGCAGAGAGCCACTTATTCCAAGGACATCCAGGCCGTCGTGGCCAGATACCGAGCCGAGGACGGCACCATTGATGACCTTGATTCCGACAGTCTGGTCAACCGTATGGACGCCATTGGGATTCTTCTGGACGAGATCGTTCAAAAACACGGAGGTTCCTATGAAAAGGCCGAACGTGATCCGATCTACCTACGACTGGTAGGGGAACACACCGCTCTCGCTCGCGCGTATGCGAGAAGGGAGGGTTTCGGTGCGGAGGCGAACGATGATGAGGTGTGTGGCAACTGCAAAACCACCAGGGAGGAACGAAGTGTCCTACCCCACCGCCTCAGTCGCGGAGAAACCAAAACTACCCGCAAATTGGGTCTTTGCTACGATTGCGACAGCTGCTACGACTGCTGTTGGTTGGTCTGCGAACCTAACGACGTAAGAGATGATCATGGATTTGAAGCCGAGTCCGACGCATCGTTCATCCCCGATCCCGATCTACCGCTCACAGAGCAGGCTCGTGACCAATACATGTTCATGATGCCCGATGGTAGTGCTCTCTGGATTCACAACCAGGACTGGTCGGTCGGCATGGCCGACATGAATCCCACCTGGGATTCCAAGCGTTTGTCCGACTACGGTGGCGCGCCCACCACGGTCACCTACATGTCGCTGGGTTCCGTCGATCCCGCGGACTACACCGATTTCATCCCCGAATGGCGACCCGGCATGTCGTTCCCTCCCGAGGACATGGTCGACCAGTGGATCGACCCGAGCCGTCTGGGTGAGGCTCACGATGAGTTCACCAAGCAATACGAGAGCGGTTTCTGGCCAGGACTCTCCCTGCGAGAGATCCTCGGCAAATACGACGGTGGCAAACCCGTCTTCGACGCCGAGTCCGACCCCGTTTCCAGCGTGGCAGCTGGCACTACTGATGCACTCAATGACTTCGCCAACTCCCAAGATACCGATGACAAGTTCTACTTCCTCGGTGGTTTAGTCGGTGGATTGGCTATCGCAGTCTTGGGCAACATCATATCCGATCGCCTTCAGGACGTCTACTTCCCGCATTGGTGGGATAATCGAGGAGGATCCCAATCATGAAACCACTCATCATTAACCGCAGCGTTGATTTTATCGATAATGATTCCAAACCATACATTGTTTTGGAACTTGGGAGTGGGGAAACCGCCCGACCCTACTTCTTGGGTATTTTGCCCATATCGTATCTGCCCGACATAGCCACAGAAAAAGACGCAAATGATTTTTTGAGCGCACTAAAGCACCCTGGTAATGCTGACGCCCTATTCGATATGCTCACCAGCAAAGTTATGTCTCCCGATCCTCGTATGAATCAGATCATGATGCGGATGTTCTACGGTGCTTTCCTTAACGACGACTTCCCCGATGCCTCCACTATCGTGGCCGGTGCTGGTTTTGATACTGATGGTCAGTTCATGGATGCTGACAAGATAGTTACGGATGTTAGCACCCTATTAGTCGCCATGGAGATTCCCAAGAGTCGTGATGATGCTCACTTCCTCAAGGACAACGAGGCTCATTGGAGATTCAATGTAGCAGGAACCAGTTCCTTTTTCGGCCGTCGCTGGGAGTGCCAACCCTCGGGCTTCACTAACAAGGCTGACTTTCAATTGCGATATTCCAGCGATGATGAATCATGGGCTCGTGGGTGGCGACTTTTCATCACTGCTGTCTACCCTCCCGAGCGGTTGGCTTAGATAGGTGCCTGACACAGACCAGCCTATGGACGAGGGTATGAGGTCATTCCTAACTGCCAGACGTGAATCCTACATGTCCGAGCGTCGCCGTGATGTCGGTGATGAGGAGTATAATCCGTCCAGGGCGCAGTGGAATGCTATCTTTGAATCAGAATGGCGTGTTATTGAGGAGAGGATCCGTGGTGGGGCCAACATTGGACCTACCGTCACAGCCCTTGAGGCTGCTTATGGCGAAGATTACATCGATCGTGTGGCTGCTGAGGCACTTGATGAGGAGATACGATTAGTCTGTTCGGAGTTCCTCACCGTCACTACCGATGATGGCACAGTCACCCTACCATACGTCCATTATGAGGATTTTATCAGCCTCAGCAACCAAGGCATATTTCGTCTGGATCAATTCTTACTGGATCGCCAACGTCGCTGGGCGAAGAAAGTGGTTTCTGAACTAGCAACATACGGCTATCAGCGCATCGGTATCGGCACTATTGATGGCGAAGTAGTCATTCAATTCGGGAGGTCACCACTATGACAGATGATTGGGACAAAATCAGCCTACCAACACTAATTACTGCAAAACAGATGATCTACCTAATTCTTGGACTTGAGGTTGTCATCCAAATCATATTCATCAGTCTGGCTTACCTTTCCAATATGGATACATTTTCCATTGATTGGTGGATTCTGCAATTCAACGGTCTGGTCGTGGCCACTAACATCGGAGCAGTAGTTCTTGCGATCCTGGCACAGAAAACTGCTAATGAAATTGGTGCTACCCAAGCTAGAGTTCTGACTCCCGACTTCTATCGAACCGTAGCCGCCCTCACCGACGTTAAGGTCTCATTTGATAAGGCTGCAGCGGCAGAAGGTCGAGATCCCAAAGACGATCTAATTGAGTTAGGACCTGTCCTTTACGATTATTTGCGGGCTTTCAGTCTGCAGAGGTCGATTGAACCCATTCAGGCACCCGATCCCAGCGATCTTGGTGTCCCTCAAGCCCCGCCAGAACCAGAAGGTGGTTGGACTGAGGATGACCTTTTTGGTGATGCAAGTTAGGCTCATGTTAAGGTAGCCGTTTCGACCAGTCTAACCTATGAACGTTCGTGAGATTGCCGACTGGGTGCTATTTGCATATCTGTTCGTCATTAGCATGGTGTTTTCATTTATCGCTTGGACATTCTGGATATGGCGTGATGGCATACTAACACCTGAGGAAACCACGGCCGCTATGATCGGACCACTGCTGGCTCTCGGACCCCTTGCAGTCATGCTGGATGCCATTATTGGGTTGCTATTGATACGTTTCCTGCGCCGTAGGAGCGAGGGACATTCAAGTAGCAGTGCGACCGAATGACAATCATGGCCAACCAGGATCCACAGCCGGAGATCTATACGACCCGTCACAATTTCGATGCGTCAGCAACAACCGTTCCAGCTGGAACCACAGTAACGCAATCCATCTATACCAACCAAGCGAACAACGAAGAAGTCCGCATTTATGCCGTGGCTGTTCGTATCGAGGATCAAACCGGCGCTACTGCCGCTGACTTCACCGATTTCGCTCTGCAGATCCAAGTCGGACCTAATGCTGTTCCCTCCAACCAATTCGACATCGGTTGGCTTGCTGGCTCAATTGCCAGTGGTGGTGAGAGCCTGGCTTTCAGCAGCCCAATTCTAATTTTGTTCCAACAACCTCTTTCAATCGTGGTTGAAGCCAAGACTGCTATTACTACTGACGGTGCTCGTCAGCGAACTGTTATCATCAACCTTATCGGCGAACTGGCCATTCAAAAAGTGGCCTGCCGTGGATGTGGATTCGCCCACCCACGCAACAGCCGATGCCCAGCATGCGCTGGCGGACCTCAGTAAGGTTTGCCTCAAGTAGTTGGCAACACCAACCACACCCATGAGTAGCATGTTACCCGACGCCTGGGACATGCGGTTTGTTATTCTGGCGGAGCATATCTCTGGTTGGTCTAAAGATCCCAGCACCAAAGTTGGTTGCGTCATAGTCGGACCAGATCGTGAAATCGTTTCTACTGGCTACAACGGATTCCCACGTGGAGTATCAGATGCCAGTTCCCGCTATGATGATCGCGAAACCAAACTCAACCTCATTTGCCATGCTGAGGAGAATGCTGTGGCTCATGCCGCTCGTATCGGCGTATCCTTGCGAGGCACTACTGCCTACATCACCTGGCCTCCTTGCCCGCGCTGTGCGCGATCGCTGGTGCAGGCCGGTGTTAGTCGCGTGGTGCACAGAGACATTGAGATACCCGAAAGGTGGGTGGATCAGATGGAGTGGTCTTTCCAATTGCTTGACGAGGCCGGTGTTGAGGTTACTTCTGTCCCTACCGACTGAGGGGATGGATGAAGTAGCAGACACACCCAATACCACCCATGGCGATGCGTCGACAGGCATACGAGTGGAGGGCGTTAGTGCCCGGCTCTGGTTCCTCTGAGACCTACGTCACTACCGGACAAGTAATCCTGCCTGTGACAGGAGGCACCATTCCCACGATTCAACGTCGAAAATTATACGACATCATGATTGGTGGCCTTGGGAACAACATCGAAATCCCTGGAATGATCCGTGCCACTCAATTCGTAGTCATCGATCACGTCGCTTGCTGGCCACCTGGCGCAGCCGTTCAGATCCGAGTTAACACAACCAGATACTTCTCAGGACCAGACGAAAACGATGGAGCCGGGGTCAATTGTTTGGCATCGCCATTTCCTGAGCCTAATGCCGAGAACATCCTCACCCGCCCATCACTCATGAATGGTTTAGAGCCGGCTGTCTACATCATGCCAGGTCAAACTTGGGGTATTGAATGGTTGCTGATCGATGATTATTACAATGGAGTGGGCGGTTATGCTACACCCACCAATGTTTCTACTGCAGCGCAGGATCGCTTAATTCCGCGTGCGTATGTTCAATACTTACTATTGGATGGTGCAGATGCCATAATTGCCAACGATCTACTTAGAGAATCCATACCGATTACTGCGGACAACATCCAGTGGTATAAGCGCATGCTAATCCGCCAGAAACTCTTGGCAGATTCGGCAGGAAGATACGACTCAGCCATCGAGAATCGGCCACAGACACTGGGGTGATATGGTGGTGGTCAAGTCAGCAACCAAAAAACGCCTCTTAGATATGGGTCTCGCGGAGGATCTGTGTCATAAACTCGCCACCGATCGCAAGATTGGAGAAGTTAGGAAGATGAATATCAAGCAGTTAGAGCTCTTCACAGAATCTCAGTATTCGGCCATGGCAACGAAACTCCGAATCACATTTGATGAGGTCATGGCCAAGTTCTTCACAGGTGGCACCAAACCCAAATCCTCTCTTGAATATCGAACAGGAAAGCTCAAGAGTTGTATCATTAACTGGTGGACGGATTATGTATCTGGTGACGCTCACGACTTTGATCTAGTTATGTCGAAGTTTCGTCAACGGTTTCCAAAAAGCTGGATTGAGATGGTCGCGCAAGTCAATGATTCTTGGTATCCAGAATACTATCAGGATTGGGTGGATCAGAACAGCGAGTCATACAAAAATGGGGTGTTTTACAAATGACCGTCACCCGTCAAGTCTACGAATGGACTCTCTCTGGTGTAGAGATTGCCGCCGATGCCAACAAGATTCCGTTCGCGGGTGTTCCATTCTCCATATTCGTCGGCCCGTTTGGACGATCCGGACGCATGGATTCCGACACACTAACCCGCAACAAGACCGAGGTTCCCCCCTTTGTCAACGAGGATGCTTTCGTCGTCATTGAGGATTTTTCCAGCACACCAGGAGTTTTACCGAATTACGTCGAGGCTGGTGGTATTGTCACCTCCTTTGCTCCCAATGGTTTCGCCCAGATCGTGGTTGACTCCACAGGATACTACCAGGATCCTGCCAATGTCTACGATCACGGGATCTCTGGCGACGCCAGTCCCTACCCTTGGACGGGCATTGATACTGAGAAGCGTCACTACCGGCTGTCCCCACCACTCTACATTCTACCTCTACAAACATGGGATGTTCGATACACCATGATGAACGATCTACGATCCGCTGTTGAGACGGGTGGATTCACCGTCTCCGATTCTCTGGTTATCGCTCGATGCTTTGTCCAATATACCTACTATACTGGTGCAGACGCTATGGTAGCACAGCAATTAGTGAAACTGGGAATCCCTGTCACCGTCGATAATGTTGATTGGTTCAAGCGTCAGTTGTTGAAATCCAAGGGATTAGACACCCAGACATTTGATTATTACCTACGTCTCTCGCAGGCATACAAAAAACAGGATGATAAATTACAGGATCACTACCGCAGGGATTCCAGACGTTAGATGTCGGTAGCGATAAGGTCTTTGCTGACCTCATAAAACTCTACACCCACTACGCTCCTACTAACCATGTCGAAAAGAATCGTGCCCATGTCCTGCGTTTCGTCCCTCATATCACCTGTTGAGTATCTCCAACTATTGATTGGTCTCATAACGGCTTTGCGGAACTCCTCCTTATCCCGATGATTCTCTACTGGTAGGATGTCTGATAGCAGATCCAACCTTCCCGCCAGTTTCGGAATCATGTCCTGTTTCAACCAGGCGCTACGCACCACTGTTTCTGAAAATGATTCCCAGAATGGACTCATATTCTGTATCATCTGCAAGACACCTTCCTCTAGCTCCAGGCTGTTGGCGATCGGCTTGTTGTGAGAATACATCTTCGAACGATCCCAACTCTCTTGACCACGATAGACTTCTGTCAAACCCCACCACTCCAGCCTCGGTATCTGGTAGTCTTTGGTTCTGCCTGCATCCATGACCACCATAGGAGACTTATGGCCAGGAGGAAACATCTTCTCCATGAGTGTGATGTAACCCATCCCTGCATCGTCCAATTCGCTACCGTCGGGAGTGAATACCAGACCCGGTCTAAGCAAAAACCACCCCTCGATAATGGGTTGGATCAGTCGTTTGGTCGATTCCTCGTCGCCGTTGAGCAGATCGGCCATTGCACTCCTAAGGGTTTCCGACTCCTCGCTATCGTAGAACTCCTTCAGCCCAGGTATGCCCCAGTGATGGAGAATACTGCTTGTTGAGTAGTTTCTGTCCTTAACGTTCTCAGAAGGAAGTTGGCCATTCTCTGCTAATCGCCGTAAATTACCGATCTGATTGCGATTCCTAACCTCATACCTACCGCCAGGTATCGGCGGGTTCCAAGCGAGGTTTTTCCAACCATCTGCAGAGAATCTCCACCTAACTGCCGCGCTACCGACCATACAGGATAAATTATCGTTCCAACCGAAAGGTTGCACGGTTACACCGTTGTTGTTATTCCTCATACCATTCTTGAGAGCCTCTGCAAAGTCATACGGTATCCGATTCTTGACTCCCAGATCCTTGAGCATCTCGGAACGACGGTTGACGACCAAATCTATCACAGCATTACCATCGATGACTCTTGATAACCACGGTTCTGGACGGATCGGATGACTAACCATCGGCAGGAAACGACCAAAACCCTCCACGAAGTCCTCGCGGTTGTTTTTCACAGGCGCTGCCCAGATCGGATCAAGATAAATGTCGATGGGTCGGTATCCTCCCTCCTCATTGTCTATCCCAGGCTCATCTCCTGGATAGTCCGTAGAGGATAGGTGGAATGTGAGATTCACATCCTCCAGGGTGAACGGTCGACTTTCCAATTGTAGCATCCTGTTGGTATCAATGGTATTTTCGGGTTTGGCCAAAAGCATATTCTGATTGATTACTTCCAAAACCTCGTTGATACGCTGGATCAGATTTTTGAACTCGGGGGTATGTCCCAGTGTGCCAAAGGTCATCCAGGGCCTGTCCAGGATGTGACGCATCAGCGTCTCACGGCATCTGTCCAAAACATTAGGATCCTCAATGGCGTTTCCCCATGTGTCCATAATCAGAGCCTGTGGAAGAATGCCCGCTATGGTGAGGAAGTCCTCCAAGGACACGTTCGGATCTATTGACATCTTCTTGGTTAGGGCAACCTTTTCAGCACGTTGCGCTCGTTCATAACGACGCTGCTTTTTGCCCATGCAAAGGATTCAGTCCCACGACTACTTGTTCGTATGCGGAAACCGGGCGGAGCCGGGCTCTTGGGGTCGCATGGGGGGTCGCTTAGGGGTTTATGCACGGCTTCTGGCCGGAGGAGGTTCAAGTAGCGGGGACGCCGAGTGAGTATTATGGCATCCAATTACGGAGATAAGCAACGCGATATTAAGCGTCGTTACCGCAAGGAATCATTCCAGACTGGTTACGATCAGGCAGGAGAGTCGGTCGATGCAACCCCTCTGCCGTATCACAGTTACTCTACCTCAACCCACACCCAGACTCAACCTGCACGGCCAGGTCTGGATGCACGAACCTATCAGCGTGACGTCCGTCCTGCGGTAGAATCGTTGGAGAGTCTGCGCCCTTTGAACCAGGCCAACTACCCTTGGCATCTGGTCCCTTTAGGCGATGCTGCCAACGTGATCCAGCGACAACGTGTCAATCTATCCTCGCTAACTGGCGGTAGTCTTCAAGCCGGGTATTGGGTAGATGCTGTTGTTCTCAACGTCTCCTTTGAATCGGGATCTGACACATGGGTAGGTGGAGTCGCAGAACCGGTTCAATCATCAGTAACACCCCCGAGTCACCCTCCAGCCCTTTTCTTCAAAACTACTGATGCTATCGACACCAAGCAAGCATCCCAAATGCGCTTCCCGACTGGCTCCGGCAGCACGTTCACCCCCGAAACCGGCGTTACTGCGGTCGCTACACCCGCCTCGATCCTGGAATACTACAAGATTAGGTCGTTTGGACATACTGAACCAGATGGCGCTACCGATCCTACCGATTCGCTCCAATACCAAATCTGGATTGATGGTGTGCTATTCATGACTTGGACTGGTTTCCAATGGTCAGCTGTTACTCCGCAACGGGATCAGTGGTTCTTCGAGCAACCTCTAACAGTTGAACGCCAGATCGTCTTCCGAATCATCAACCCGGCCACGTCGGGCGCTAACGCTTCTGGAAATGTGGAAGCATCGTTCGTCGGTTGGTCTGAGCAGATGACTGGTTACTTCGACATCAGTCACCAGCAACTCCAATCGGTGTGATGTAAATGGGTAATGTCTACTCTGGTTCTGATCCTAAGAACAAACTGCGTGTCCGTGAGGTTGACGGAACTCCCAATGTCTTTCCGGTCAGCACCATCGTGGTCTCCAACGGCACCCTAACCAATGATGGCGCAGGTCAAGTCACCATCACTACTGGTGGCGGTGGCGGTGGATCGGGAACAGTCACTTCTGTGGCTTTTTCTACTGGAACGACTGGGTTGTCAGTTACTGGCAGCCCCATCACCACATCAGGAACCATCACATTATCTGGAACATTAGGTTTGGCCAATGGTGGAACGGGTATTGATACCTCAAGTGTTATCGACGGTCAATTGCTCGTCGGTGGCGGTGCTGCCAATGACTTCCAATTGGCAACCATTACCGCGGGCAATCTTATCGGAATTACAAATGGAACCAACAGCATCTTGATTGATTGCTCGATCCAAGCACAGCCGGCTCCCGACCCCGGCCTGGGTATAACCGGGGTAATCGACGCCTTAGTGGCAGCTGGCGTATTTATCTGATAGCAACGCTTATCTATGACCGGTGTGTCGGTAAAACATGGACCTAAACAACCTTCCAGCCGACATCGCAGCCCAGATGACAGATGACCTTCAACGCCTACAAGCCAAAGCAGAACGTCTGGCCACACAGGCAGAAAATGAAGGCATCATGAGTCTTCTTCCAGATGCTCGACTCCCAATCTCATACCACACCTATTGGCTTGACCGCAACGAAGGTGGCTGGACAGTCTACATTACCACTCAATTCGGAGGAGCCGTTGGAGGCATCACCGAAGTTCACCGCCTCAGCGATCGCAAGATCACACTCAAGAGCGCCTGGCCAAACTTTGTTCGCTGGGTCAACAACGAGATCGAGAGCCAACGCAACGCTGTGGCCGATTCCAATGTAGTCGTCCAAGACGTCTCTCAGGTCGTTTGAGCACCATCAAGTAGCAAGCCACACGATAAGGTGGCATGGCGGAGTTCTTCACAGGCAAGTCCCCCGAAGGGGATTCCATTCGGATTCGTGAATCCGACGGATCGCCAGACATAGCCAATGTCAGTGATCTAATTGTCTCAGTTCCTAATCTCATACTAACCGACAACGGTAGCGGAACCGCCACACTCACCGCAGCTGGCGGTGGTGGCGGAAGCGGAACCGTCCAGAGCATCACCGCGGGCACGGGTCTCGATGGAGGAACCATCACCGTCTCGGGAACCATCGATCTGGCCAACACGGCGGTCACGCCAGGATCCTATACCAGCGCCGACATCACCGTGGACGCCCAAGGGCGTATCACCGCCGCGTCCAGCGGTTCTGGTGGGGGTGGAATAGGTGGAACCATCGCGCTCAATCAGGTGGCCTTCGGAAGTGGCGCCGATACCATCACTGGCAACAATAATCTCTTCGTGGCTTCTGGTAGCATTCTCCGCCTATTCATCGGCCCCGATGCCGTGAATGGAGTGGGAAATGGTGGAACTCTGGGCGTGGGAACCACAACGACGCCCTTACAGGGTCGTGCCATGGAGGTCGTAGCCGCTAACTCCACGGGTTTCGTCGGCAAGTTCAGCAACCTATCGGCATCCCCAGCCCTACTCCAGTTCGAGAACAGCGGAACCACCACCCCACCTGTCATCGGTAGTCAAGACGACAACCTGGTTCTGGAGACCAGAGCGTCCGGTGGAGAGATCTTCTTGGAGGTCGGGAACTCGGTGTTGGCCTTGAGACTTGAGTCCAATAAGAACATGAGGGCGATCGGGAAGTTGTCTTACTACAACGATGCGGTGCCCGCGGATGGACAGTTGCTCATCGGTGATGCTGCGTCAGGGGTCTGGCAAGCCGCCACCCTCACGGCGGGCACCAATATAGGCATCAGCAATACGGGAGGTGCCATCGAGATCTCGGCGACGGGAGGCTCCACCAGTCCCATCGTCAAGACCACCGGATCGTATGCCGTCGGAGACACCAACATCGACTTCGCCATACCGACAGGAACCCGTAGCCAGGTGGCCTGTCAGATCACGGTCTACTTGGAAGACAGCGTCGCCGATCTCAATTCCGCCATGGTCACATTCGAGGCCATCGTGCAGCGCGCTGGAGGAGCACCCTTGGCTCCGGATCTCAAGACGGTGGTCGTTCCTGGAAATGATGGCGACAAGCTGACCATGGCCATCGGTGGTGCCAACACCGTCCGAGTCACTCTAACTGGAGCCACCAATAGTGGAAACTACGTGGCTAGTTGCCGATTCACGGAGGACTGATCGTGTCCGACCGCTCAATGATACCCACCGGCGATCTGATCTACATCGATCCGAGCTATTGCATCAACCGTCGCTTCGACACATTCATGATAGCCACCGAGGAGATGGTGGAATCCAACCTCATACGTCACCAGCGTAGCAACGATTTCAACCTCGCACACAAGAATGCCAAAGTGCGCTACTGGATCGGAACCGACGTCGGTTGCCCCGAGTGCAGTGAGGCGGTGTGGGATTACCTGTCATATTACCCCGAAGATCGCCAGAAATACGAGGATGACGACGGGGACGTCGACTGGGAACTGATGCAGAGTGATCTGGACAACGACACCAGCATGATCAGCTACGCATTCCAGGGCGATCGCGGTTCCAAGACTCGTTGCGCCAATTGCGAGGAGGAGTTCTTCTACATCAACCTCATGGATCACATAATCCATGCCGACGGCGAGGGTAACGAGTTAAGTCCCATCCGTGGATACCCCAAAGCACCGGTGGGTGAAAGTGCCTTCATCGCGCACGGTTATCTATGCAATCCGTGTATGGAGTGGTTCAAGAAATCGCTGGTCGAAGGGCGCATCGTCAAGTAGTCGTAACGAGGAGAGGGATACATGCCAGCGATTAAGCAGACCACCACCTCTATTGAGTTGGAGGCCGCTACCGTTATTCTTGACGGTAATGTGGAGACTGACGGCACCATCCAAATCCCAGCAGCGTCCAGTATCGACGTGGCAGGAGCAGGATCAACCTCGCTCTTCGCCTCGGCAGGTGCCAACAACATCACCGTCGGTGGTGCCACCAGCACAGTTCTCCTACCAGGAAACCTCACCGTTTCTGGAACCACCACATTCATCGACACTCAGAACCTTCGAGTCGAGGATCTTACTATCGATCTTAACTCTGATTCAGCCGGAGCCGGTGTTGGTAGCAACCAGAACGGCGGTATCAACATCCTTTCCAACAGCGGAAGTAACACGGTCACTTTGTTGGTGACTGGATCTGACGGTGGCTATCTGGAATCATCTTCTGGCCTCTCTGTGGCCTCTGGTAAAGCTTTCAAGGTTGCTGGAACCGACGTTCTAACCGCCACCTCTCTGGGATCGTCCGTGGTATCCTCGTCCTTGACCTCGGTTGGAACCATTGCCACCGGTGTGTGGAACGGCACGGTCATCGGAGCCGCCTTCGGAGGAACTGGTCAGAACTTTAGCTCATCTACTGGTTTCATCAAGGTTGCATCAGGAACATTCTCCGCTGTGGCGGGTATCGATCTCACCACCGATGTTACTGGCATCCTGCCGATCGCCAACGGTGGAACGGGAGCCTCATCGCTTACCGACGGTGGTATCCTGCTCGGATCTGGCACAGCCGCTATCACGGCTACGGCACAGCCCACCGATGGACAACTACTCATCGGTAGCACAGGTGTCGATCCGGTTCTTGGCACGCTCACCGCAGGATCTGGCATCAGCATTAGTAACGCCGCTGGAGCTGTCACTATCACCAACACGGGTGGTGGCTTTACCGCCACCGCAGCCTACGCCGCTGGTGCCAGCACCAACGTCTCACTCACCATCCCTACTGGATCTTCCTCTACCGTCGGCTTCACCGCACAGATTCTCATGGAGGACGATGTGGTCGGCAACACAGGACTCATAGAAATCTCTGGCGTCATCCTGCGTTCGGGTGGCGTTCCTTTGGCTCCCTCGTTCGATCTCATCGTCATCCCTGGCGCCGACGCCGACAAGGTTTCCCTGGGAACTGGTGGCGATAACACCCTACAATTCGACATCGCCGCTCCGAGTGGAACTGGCGATGCCTATGTCAACGTCACCTTCGTGTCTGGCTGATACCGTTAGGTAGCAAGGCCAACCATTAGCAATTATGGCGAGGATAGATCAGACCACTAACAGTCTGGCTGTTGACACAGATGTCCTGTTCGTCAACATTACCAATAATCGAGTAGGGATCAACCAGAATAGTCCCAACACACCGTTGCATGTAGTTGGTGCCGCTACTATCGATGGCAACATAACATCCACATTAGGAACCATCCAAGGCGTAACTTTGGTGATTCAATCTGGTGGAGGAGGATCTCTCACGTTTGCCGACGGCACCAGCATGTCAACCGCCAACAACAACCTGGGGACGGTCACCAGCATCACGGCAGGAACCGGTCTTGATGGTGGGACGATCACCGGATCCGGAACCATCGATCTGGCTAATACCAGCGTTACTGCAGCATCCTACACCCGCGCCAGCATCACGGTAGACGCCCAAGGGCGCATCACCGCCGCTTCCAGCGGATCAGCACCAGATCTCGCGGGAACCATCGCCGCAGGACAGGTTGCCTATGGTGCTTCTGCTGACACCATCGCAGGCAACAACAATCTTTTCTGGGACAATACCAACGCTCGTCTGGGCATAGGAACCAATTCCCCGTCATCTTCCCTTCACATTATTGGTGTTGATGATGATAATCCCGAGGTTCGAGTCCAGAGGAGCGGGGTCACCAACCAATACGTTTCCATCATGAACGAGGACGCAGGAGGAGGTTTCGTCAACAGTGAATCCCACGAATCTAACAAAAAACCGCTCTACCTACAATCTATTCACGATGGGGGAGGCTCGGCTAACGGAAGCAACAGCATCATCCTCCGCACGGGCGCAGGCTCATCACCCGTTGAGAGGGTAATAATCACCGATAATACAAGTCCCAGTGCATCCACCAGCGATCCGCAGTTCATCATCCAATCGGGAATCTACCTCCTGGTGGACGACAGCATTAGGGTCGGTTTCACTTCCGGTGCGAGTCCTACTGACTACACCATATCTGCTCGCCAAACCACCGCCAACATCAGCGGAGGTCTCTTCTGCTCGTCCATCGGTGAATCGGCCATTAGCAACGCCAACGCGGGCTGGTGGCTGACCGCTGGAGGTATGAGCGGCACCGCCAAATACACACCAGCCCTCAAGTTCGGATCGGAGGACACGGCCTTCACCACCAATACCCCCAAGTATCTGGCAGGCATCGTCGGTCGGGCGACTGAAACCTATGGTGCTGATACAAGAGGTGGTATGGCCATCGACTTCCTGACGTTCCCCAACAACGGTGGTGCCAACGGAGGACCCACCACGAGAATGACCATCGATCAGGATGGTAGTGTTATCTTCGCAGGTAGTTTTGCTCAGTATGCTGGTGCCGCCCCTGCCGACGGACAACTTCTCATCGGTGACGCTGCGGGTGGTGTCTGGGACGCTGCTACTTTAACCGCAGGTTCTAACATCACTATTACTAATGCTGCCGGTGCTATTACGATTGCAGCCTCTGGGGGTGGTGGAGGCGGATCCCCTGGCGGTGCCAATGGCGAAGTTCAGTTCAACGACGGCGGTGCTTTTGGTGCCAACGCCAACTTGACGTTTGATCCAGCAGCCGATCAGTTCACCATCGGAGGGTCTGGCGGACGCACCACGTTCATACACGCTGGCTCCATGACCATCAACTCCAACGGAGGGGACGGCAGGATCCAAGGTAACTCCCTCGCCATCTCGTCGACCAACATCCAGATCGCGGACGCTACCAACCTCAACATCGGCTTCTACGGTTCTCCGGGCATCCCCCAGTATACCGTCGGCGATCCCAGTTTGCTACCACCAGATCCCGGCGCACTGCAGGCATGGCTGGTGGAACTCTACAACGCTATCGGACCACCTGGCATGAACATCATCGCGTGATGGAAGGTTCAGATACCTACCCCTGCATGGTCAGAGTATGAGCAAGACCCCAGAGCCGTCACCCACTCCCACGACCAAGAGCCCCGGACCTAATTCCGACCCCTCTACACCGGTTACCATCACATTACCCCTGCATTACGCAGCCATCGTCCAGAGTTCTCTTGAACAATCTATGTCGGCGCAAGGACGCGAAGGTGCTCGCATGCTTCTATCGATCCTCGATGCGTTTGCTGATGCCGTCGGTGATTACCAAATGCCGAAACCCGAGGTAGAAGCCGATGCCGGACGAAACGAGTGATGGTGAAAGCAAACCGAAGCGAGCCACCGTCCGATCGGTGGACGTTAAGATCGACCAAATACTCGAAGAAGTCGATGGTATTCGGATTGAAATGTCCCAGATCAAATCGGCCATCAAAGAATTGGTAACCGTATTGTCGCCAGATAAGCCCAAGCAACCACCAATTCCAGAAGACGATTTCACCATGTTCGGCTGAGGTGTTGGTATGAAACGCTGGCTACTCTGGGGTCGTGAAGTTCACGATCAACTTCATGATGACATCTACGTTCAGTTCATTGCTAATGTCATGTCTGCATTAGTTACTGCAGGTATGATTGGGATCTATCATGTGGTTTTTCACCTCTAAACCCCTCTGTATGACGACCCCGATGCTCTGATTGCTAACAAGTTACTGGAACTGGGGATCGCATTGCCAGGAACAACGGCCACACAGTTCGTAGTTACCCAGGATCAGAACAGCTTCTTTTGCACGGGAGCGTCTGGATCATCGAATGTCTCGGATACCCACTTTGATACTTGCCGATACAGATTAGCGATATACTGGTTGCACCCCCAATTCTCAATCAGTTCTTCCATCAATCCATCGTATTTTCGCACGGCACCTTTTGAGACAGTCAATATCAGATTACCTGGGCAGGGAATCTCTACTGGCTCTCCTGTGAACGGATCGTCCTTGGTCTCAATTACTGTGTTGCACACACCCGAGATAGGTGCTCGACGATAACTAGCTCCACACTTGGTGCACCTCACTTTCTGCTGACCAAAAGCACGAAGATTACCCCTCATATCACGAATTAAGTGGCGATCGATAAGTCGTGATACCTGATCGATGTTATCGACTGCAGATAGCACATCACCCAAAGCGAATTGAGCCATGGTCTTCTGTCGCATTGATCCCAGCGTGTTGTATGGATTGTTTCGTGGACCAGCATCGCAGGAGATTGTCCCATGAGTATAACCCATACCTCGCAGTGCTGCATCGGTTCCCAGTAGGTCTTCTACAATGGTTACGCCGTGCTTGAGTGCCTCTTTGGGACTTGGCGGGTTGGCTGGATCAGCCACCGTTAGATCGTAAAACGACACAGGGTAGGGACCCAGATTGGTTTCAACGTTAAGTGCTTCCTTGTCCACCTCGTTAGGGACGATTCTGGTAGTCAGCGTTAGGGGTGAATCCATCCTTCCTCCACGCGTGCGCGGGAGGAATAGACGACTGAAATTGATTAGACCATCTCCCAACATCATGATGCAATCAATGTCGCCGTCGCAATTACGTCGCTTGGCAGCGTGGAAGTATGGGTGGCCATAGTGCCCCTTGATGTGAGCAAAGCCGATTATCCTGCACAGCACCGCTCCAGATGTGTGAGGTGCCAACCCCATAGTGAGTTGGCCAATCAAATCGTTAGGCTTGGAGCAATTGTAGATAGGATCCATATTGTAGATGTGGGTTAATTCATCATCTACAAATCGACAAACGTTCAGTAGACCATCCACGCAGTTCCAAGGCACCACGATGTCTTGGGGATAAATCTCAATCACTTGATCATCGGAAACTACCGGATCGCCATTGACATCGGTAGCATATCCAAGTTTCACAGCATCTGCCGCGGTGATATTGATTTCATCAGGTCTGAAGTGTGTCATAGTGATGTCAACCATATCAAAACGAACAGTTCCGTCACGGAATGTGCTGGTATTGTTCCTGGCTCGCAAGATTCCCTTTTCCAATGGTTCGGGGTGCTTTTCACCAGAACCGAGGTAGGTATCGCCCTTGACAAATAGGTCAGTCATTTGGCCAACTGCTTCTTTGGCATCCAACCACATGGATTCCATGTCGAACTGGTGATCCCTCACGATCTCGAGTAGGTCGGTATTAGCGCCACAGGATTTACAGACCCCTTCTACTCCCTGCTGACCGCAATCAGGACACTCTCTCCAACCAATCATGACGGTATCGGGTTTTCGCACGGCATCATGGATTCGTCTTTGATTGCCCACTTTCTTGCCCAGAGGGAATAAACAATGAATTGCTGGTTTGAGCTCACGGTGCTTGGAACCTTCTGGCTTACCCATGCGTGCTCCGATCCTCAAACCAATAGGATCACGTATCTCGATCTCGGGTAGGGCTTTCCGCAGGAGATCCAGCCCGTTTCCGTTTCTGTCAAAATTGACAGATTTTTGGCTGCTTAGATATTTGAGGATTTCAGACTCCTTTCCGACCAATCTTTTTTCGGTGTCAATGTCCGCATGTAGACGGTAGACAATCTCCAAATCTGACTCATCAACAGTATCCCCAGACATTCGCTCCAACAATCCGGCCAGCTCGGAACCTGACACCTCTTGCGAACCCACCGGAACGAACCTCGGATCCAGAGGGATTCCGAGCGAACCAGATTCTTGGATTGCTGATTGCAGATCTGCTACCGGATCTCCCGAGCGCAATTGCTGATGCCACTCTGTGACGTATGGACTGGTGGCCAGAGGGTGGTTGTTCTCCAGGAACTCTCCTACTGGAACTAATAGATCGCCCAGATCCCAGACTTTGGCAATCGTGTAGCCATCCTCATTAGGACTTAGATCTCCTTGTAGGTCATTCTCATCGTCGATTCGTCTTGCTGAACCATCTAAGAACTGGACATAAGGTCCGTCAATTTCGGTGCATGGCGTCACCACCGTTCCCTTGCCAGGGCGTTCATATTTGAGTTGAGTTCCCACGATGGCGAAACCAGATAGAGCGGCCATAGTGGCAGGATGACATGCTGTTGTTGCCAAACCCGCCAGACGGGATCGACCATATCGGAGGCGAAAACCACCAGGAGCCATTGGTTGGCTAAACACCGGTCTTCCCGCCAGCACGTCAGAGATAAACTTGAATGATGGCTCAATACCCTTGGAACCCTTGCCACCCTTGACCAGCGATCTCAGCCAGTCCCATCCGTCGAGACCCAAGGCATCCACGTATTTGAGGATCTTAGGAGCCTTGAGAACCATACCCTCACACAGCACCAGTAAAGCACCCTCGCGTATCTTGGGGCTGGTGACACGACCCGGCGCTGGTTCACGGTATCCCGTAACTTCGCCACCCACGCCCTCGCCGTCGATGTAGATGGGACAATTGTTGAGAATCAATTCTAACTCGGGGTTGCTGGGTCGATATTGTAGACCGCGTGCATATTTTGACACCTCTTCTTTGTATCGTTCAACCTCTTCAAAATGAGTCTTAGGTGGATCAAGACGGAACTCACGTCGTAGCAGATCGCCAATTAAAACCGACAGAGCCTGACCAGTTCCACCAGCCGAACGGATCGGGCCAGCGTATGAAATCCCCAGACAAGGACGTGGTGAACCTGGATTATCGTGAACCCGACATGTCACCACACCCTCAAGAGGCGCTACCAAGATGCCTTCAGTTAGCACTGCCAGACCGGCACACACGCCGTGGTAGATTGCCAGACTTAGGTGGGTCTTGTCCGCCGACTCCCGATCGGAATCAGATAGTGCATCAAACTTTGACACGGTATCCTTCCAATTGGTGCTTAGACCCTCGGAATCATACACGACTGTGGCACCCATTCCCCCGCAATCATCGCAGAGGTATCGACTTGACTGCCCTGTGCCATTACAAGAAGCGCAGGTTCGCTTGGTCGCATACATGAAGGTCTCAGCAGAAACGATCTTGGCAATTTCCAGAGCCATTCGTTCACGGTTGCCATCATGTTCAGATTCTAAGTCTCGGATCTGTTCCGCTGTCCTACGATCATGCAGGAAGTCCAGGAGTTTCTGAACGCGGTCTGCTAAGTCGGCAGCCTGCGGAATCTCAACGAAATTACGGGGGTCACGACCCTGTGCTCGAGCCATGGCTGCAACTTCGTAAAACTCATCACACCCTGCTTGGAGCGATGCCCAATAGTCATCAAGCGGTCCCGCCATATACCTAAACGGGTGACGCCACCTATATCAAGCGACGGTTGATGACCGAAGCGTGGGGATCAAAAGGTTTCAATTGGAAAGAACTCCTAAGGCGTATCTGGTCGGAGAACTCGCTGATCATATTTCTGGCCAGAATCTTGAGTGCCCGACGTCCGTCCTCCCAATACAAAAACTTCGTTTTGAGGGTGGGTCTTATGCTTTGATTGGTCGATGCTTTCCATATTTTAGATAACACCGGATCCCACATGGTATTGGCGACCACCCAGCTATCAACACGACCCATCGGACCATTGCTTTTCCCTGCCGTCCTCCATTCGCCACATGTGTCATTAAGCGTGGTTATTGGGGGTTGCGGCTTCGTCGACGCAGTGCGATAGGCATGTGACCAGACCGAGTTGAGTATAGCATTGACATAGCCGTTGTAGAAGGCATCCCAGTTCTCTGGCCAACCGCAGTTGGCTCCGAACAGCAGTAGTTCCACCGTCCATTCCTGTTCGTTGGTAATCGCCAGGCTGCTGTTGTGTCCTACCCACCTAACCCCGTGGATTTGGTTTAGGCTATCGATGTGGCAACCATTCCCGTCGTGAGTCCAGTAACCCACGGTTCCAGGGGGAACTCCTTGCCCATAGGGATCATCGTCCCTCAGCATTGTGAAACGCAGGACGTATGAGTAGGCGGGCACGCCACCAAAGTTTTGGGGAGATTTTCGCTCTACGTTGCACTCTGCCGGTAGATCGTGGGGGAGCACCTGCAACTGACCCGAACCACTAATCTGACATTGGGGGAACAGCCAGTTGGGGCTGGCCATTTGGCCATAGGCATCCAGATCCTGGGCACTCAGTTGGGGTATGGCGTTAAGAATCGCCTGTTGCGTCTCGTGGTCATGCTTGTTGCGGTAGTTCGTGGTCATGCTTGGTCACCGAACCTCACCAGTGCCACGTGGATTCCGAACCTTGGTGCTCGGTCGGCTTCGAAAGCATATCCGTCCCACATGGTGAACTGATCGGCGGGTCGGTGATTGAGTTTGATGGGTAGGTAATCCATTACCTCCATGTATTCGGGATCGTATTCTGGAGCATCATACATATCCTCCTCGTTTTCGTAATCATCCTTATCGACCTTGGTGAACCCCTGACGACTCATGAAAGTCTCCACGTCCTCCACCGCATCCATGCGATCCTCGTATCGGTAGGCTCCGATGGTGGTCATCGGACCCCACTTCTGCACCATCCCGGTGATGTCGGAACTGTCTGGCCATGCACCCCACCCGCAACTATCGCACCGATCGGTTCGATATTGGTCATCAAGCAGGACGCTGACTACGATGAAGTTCTGAGAGAACGACTTGATGTCGATCTCATTGTTGATAGTCCGGATTCTGGTCATTTGCCCACCATCCTGGCTAGTTTGCCGGCGTCGGCGTTCTCGATGCGCTCGAACTCCTCCCAAATACCGAACCAAAACTGCGTGGTGTCCATATTAGTATATGACTTCACGATGGTTCCAGCATCTATGCCCTTCTTGATCCAGAGTGCCGCCTGGTTAGCAGTCACGCTTTGTCCGCATTCGTCGCATCGGTGTTCGCGGTCCAGGTAGACGGTTCCGTTGCACACGGGGAAGTCCTCCTCGTTGTTGGCCCAATTGGGTTTTTTGCGATATTCGATCCACTTGATCTTCTCGCAGTTAGCAGCAATACCTGCCAAACGGTATCCACTCCCTCCCAATCGATCCGCGATGACATCGTTGAGCATCTCCTCCACCATCTCAGCCTGGTAGTTGTTGGCGAGCAGGCGACGCAGACCCGCTATCGACACCATGACTTTGCCGCTCTGGTTGATGGGCGTGGAGGCATCCATGTATCATCCTGGGCATTACGACTACAAGAACGCTTAGGTAGGAACGCCACATTCATGGGTATTATGGACGAACTCCAAATGCTCGTGATTGCCCTCGGATACGTCGTAGCCTTTGTCGCTGGACGATGGACTGCTATGCGATCTGCCCTATTGACCAACCTTGCTGGTGCTGTATCTGACGGCATCGATAAGATCGAAGACGTAACTGGTATTGATATTCCTGACGACCTTGAAGACAAGATCGAAGATGCAGTCGATGATCTCGCCGAAGATGTGATCGATAAGGTCGAGGACGTTGCTGAAGATGTTGTAGAGGCAGTCGAGAACGCCGAATCCATTGAGGATGCAGTTGAATCTGTCAAAGACGTCATCGACGTCGCTGTCGACGACCTGGAGGATCTCACGGTCGCCGGTCTCAAGGAAAGACTGGAGGAACTGGGTTTGTCGACCAAAGGTCGCAAGGCCGATCTAATTGCTCGCATCAAGGAACACGTGGAGGGATCCCTGTGAACTGGAAGTCCCTTGGGTTCTACTCCTGTCTCGCATCCGTAGTCGGATCAATCGCCATCTACTTTGGCATGGGCGACGAGAGCCTCGGCATCTTCGTCGGTCTCTGGGCACCCACCCTACTCCTCATCACAGATCGCCTACCTGACATCCTCAACGAGTGATGCGCTTAAACGGGTGATTGTCCCGTTTATTCAATATGGGAGCCGAAGCAGTCCTCAAGCTCTTGGTCAAACGCTTTAATCTGTGTATCACCAATCGTTCAAGACGCAACTTCTCCCACCTCGTCAATAGTGGTTGGGTGCCTCCCAGTAGCCAACCCACTCACCAGCAAATGCTGGCTAATCACATTGATGATCCTGTTCAATTTGCCCTCCTGTGTGTGCAAAAACAAAGACAACGCAATGGCGGTCTCGCCATGGCATTACCCGGATTACGCAATGTTTTGCCAGATACCGATTCCCCTATTGATTGGTTCATAGGGAGATTACATTGTCATAGCATACCCATAGACATCTGGGATGGTTCTCGGCAGCACGGTGGAAAAATCATCGCTAATTACGCTCGATTGAAGATTGGACGAGCCTACCTAATCCACGAACGTATTGATACACTGGATCGGTGGTCAAAGGTCAACGGTAACATGCCGCAACCAACCACAGTATCACGTTTCCGAATTATCATTCCTCGCGAGGTATCTCCACGAGGAACTACCGTCTACGGCGATGAAATACACATAGAACAGCCCGCTTCACAGCACTTCTTCACCAGGGAGGGTTGGCGTTGCTGGTTGCATCGCCACTATGACGAGAGCAAACCCCGATCCAAGGTCGGCGCACTAAAGGTGCTAAAATCGGAGACTCATTCTATTTACTACCTACCAGATCTGTTTGAGGATAATGGCAGGGTCATACCGTGCCTCATCAATTGGAGCACGGATTCGGTTAAGTTAGCCGAACGCTTAGGTCTTTGATTAGACTAATTCTTCCGATAGGTCGTATCGGTATCGAATCTTTATTCCGTTGGGTGGGTATGCGTTCACCTGATCTTTGTCCAAGAAGAAGACTTGGAAACGACCTGTTGGCATTTTGATCGGACCAGAACCTGGTGGCGTTAGGTCAGATACAGCCATGAAATCTGGACCGGCTGGATCGATGTTATCATCAACACCCATCCTCACCTCTACCAGACGCAGATCGAAACGTTGGAGGAGTTCTTCCAGACGAGTCACCTTGAGCGGTCCACTACCAGACCAACGACCGATCGCAGACGCTTGACCCCTCACCTTGAGAGATCCCAAGAATTGGCTACTGAGACTTGGATTATTGCGGGTAGGACTCATCAGAGTCTTGCGAATGCGTTCCATAATCGGACCGCGATGAAATCTGACAGCATCAATGGGATCAAGAACGCTGGTGAGAGGATTGAGATCAAATTGCCACCAGATGTCGGTGTAATCCTCACCACGTTTGGTAGTAGCATTAGGTCCGGCTTGTCCACCCCTACCTAATTTGCCTCCATCCATAGACTCCAGCTTGCCATAAACCACGGTGGAGTATTTGTGAATAGGCAAAAAGTCGGCCACCCATCGGCGACCAGATTTGCTGATAATAGAACGCAGACTTCCAGAGGAGTCGGGTAGAACTTGCTTAGACATAGTGTTGACAGTAGTATCCAAATCTCTGGCAGCGGCTGTGGCGGATCGCCCAGCACTCAGAGCCTCCAAGAAATCTGGAACCTTCTGCTCAGGAGTTCGAGAGGGAACAATTTGCAGTGGTCGACCGCGACCTCGTCGCTTATACGACCAAGGGATACCCTGATCGTCCATCCATTTGACGAGTGTCCTGGGTGTGGTTCCCGACATTTTGCATGCAGTTCGAGCACCCAAACCAGTTCTACCCATAAGATCGAACGCTCTCATGGCGCGCTGCGCTGTATCGGCTCTCATGTTATCACCTGGTGCGGGCATCTACTTGAGGTTGGCTGCTCTGCTGCGCCATAACTGGTTTGAAACCGGTCATGCACCAGTTGATCAAGAAGCGGTATGGACGTGCCTCTACCAGATAGACTACATGATCGTTAAACCAGCCTTGGTCATCTGACCAGCGCATCAATCCAGGATCTTTGGTGGGATTATTGACATCTTCGGCTTCTTTGACGTGCCACGATTCTTCGGTCTGCACCAGAATAGGACTGCCATCGGCAGTTCCGTGACGGCTACTTGTCATGCCCACCCCTATACGGCCATATCGATCGTGATCATCATCAAACCAAAATACTGAGAATGGTAGTGTAGGATCGGGAGGCGATTCCAGTTCGGAAAGTCTTCCCCCTATCAAAATCTCCATTCCTTCGGATTTGGCGGCTCTCATGACATCAAGAAAATCTATGTCCCCTTCTCTCTGAGCCATTCTAGTTAGCATGGGGTTGACTCGGATGATTCCAGCAGGTGGTATTCCACCATTGGTGTCAAATCTCAAAGACCCCATTTATGACCCCCCTCAAGACCACCAAGAGCCCCGCGTTCACTCACCGAGAGTCCTCCTGTTTGTCGTTGCTGGGAGAGTCCACATCAGGATCCTCTATTGGACCTAATGCGCCGTTCCGCCCGAGCAACCGGGAGATGTGTGGGTGAACCGTGAACGAGCCATCGGGACTAACGGTCACCCCCCTTGAAAAGAAAGCCCAATATCCCTTGCGTGCAGCCCACTCCATCATGTCAGCGATCGGATCGCCTGATCGTTCTTCCCAGGATTTTTCAGAACCGTGGTCGTATAACGTCTTCAATATGGGGTAGCGGTGTTCCCACGCGATGTGGGTCACGCTGTTGCGGAATCTGGGGTAATAAAAATCTCGGAGATAGCTCCAAGTCAGATCTTCAGGATGACGAACCTCACTCATTAGGCACCCTCCTCAAATTGCCACTCCGAACGTGGCTGGAATACCAGCATCTCATCGCCCAAGCGCAGAACGCCATTGAATGCCTCCAATCGTGTCAGATCCTCTTCGGTAATTCGGATTCCTGCATCTCGGATGTCGTGGATAGATACCGGTTCTGGGAAACGTGTGATTGCTGTGGCATGCTTGGCCACCAAATTAGGATCAACCTCAGCATTCATGAGATCGATCGGGAAGTCATGTGTGAGTGTCTGCAAACTCTTTCGGAACAATTCGCTGGCTTCATCAAGATGGGGGAACTCTACCATGTTAGCACCACACAGCCGTGCAAATGCCCTCACGAGGTTGACGAACTCCTGGTATTTTCGATAGTCAGTGCTCACGCCGGCTCTCTTGATGAAGACCTTTCGGAAGGACTCGTTTTCCTCGAACGAATCGAACTCGGAATTGACCAGCGATGCTAATGGGCCGATCTGGGGAACAATTCCTGACACGGCACGTAGATACTCACGGAAGAATAGACGCCACATGGCTTCGGTTTCCTTGGATTCCCTGGCTTCATGAGAACCATCCATTGTTTTGAGGATGTTTGAACGAATATGATCCTTTGCGCCATCACCAGCCAGACTCATCTGAGTGAAGATTAGGGTCAACCGACTCATGATCTGGTATGTGTAATCACCAAATGCAGCCAACATGGCCGTCTTGTCAGTGTAGTCATCCAATTCGCCATTAGATCCGAAATCTGCAGGTGGGTTGCCGAGGAATAATAGGTTGGTGCAGGTGGAACGACGTGTGTGAACGTTTCCTTTGCTGATAGCCACATAGCCGTTGGCCATGGCATTCATCAGTTCACCGAATGTTTCATCAGCCCAAGTCTGGAACTCGGAAACAGCGATCCTTTCGTTGTGCATCTTGGGCAGTAATCCAAGGCTAACGCTATTGATGTCCTCTCCAGACATGGCACCGATCAATCCTGCTACCGTAGCTTGCTTGCCAGTTCCTGCAATACCGCATGGAACCAATGGCTCGATAACATGTTCAATCATGTGATCCTTGCCCTCGCCAACTGAGGATACGATGCCGATGTGCATCATGTCCTGCTTGGTTTGCGGACTTAGGCAGAAGAGCATAATCGCCTTCTTGAGGTAGTCCTTAGCATACAGACGACCCCATAGGGTGTCATCACGGATCATCAGATCGAGGGGAGTCAGTGCTCGAGCTACCACAGGGTAGCCATCAAACTCCCAACGTCCTGGTGCGGTTCGATATTTGCCGAGGTCATTCTCGTGGACGATGGCCAGAGTGCGACGGTCGTAATCGACGGGCATCCCGTTGGCATCAAGACGAGCCTCTTCACGAACCAGACAGGTGTGTTCGCGACATAGATTGACGAATCCAGTAAGTTGATCAGGGGTCATCTGTGTCCGACTGGTCTCCGAGTATGGTGCGAGAGAATCTACAATGAACACACGTTCCTTGCCACGGTTGCGGAATGCACCCGCTACGAAGACCTTGGACCCGCGCTGAACGCTCTCGGTGAGATCGACCAGGATTTGGGTCAGCCATTCGTTGGGATCGCTGTGTTCAGAAGAGTCTCCACCAGGGAGAACCGATCGGTCGGCATTGTCAGCAGAACATTCGATGGAATAAGAACCGTCTGAGATCACGAAACGCAATTCAGTCCTGTCAGCACCGATCTTAGGTGAGAGTGGGCTATCCTCAAGTTTGAGGCAGACTCCGCTGCCCCATGAGTATGAGCCCGTTACCTTGGATCGATAGAGTGATTCCAATGTGATGTTATGGTCGTCAAAGGAATCGACGCAGGTCTGGACGTAATCGTTGATCGCATCTGGGATCCTGTTGTCAGCATTTGCAGTCATATTCACCCTCCTCGCTGACCCATGGGGCCGGCTTGAGGGTTTCGACCACTCGTCCGACGTTCATCAATGTTGCTTTTGGCCGAGATCTGGCCGGATAGACGCCCAGGGCAAGCCCTATGAAGGTGTCAGCACCGACCAAGCCTAATGGCCTGGATAGCTCGATGTGGATCGGGTCGTGCGAGACGCGACTCAGTCCTGGAATTGATCTTCTGGAACAGGTGGGACAACAAGGCTGTCGTTCTTGCCAGCAGAGTCAGTGACCTTGATGCTGAATCGGTTGTAGGTTCGACCAGTCTTGGATTGATCTTGATGACGAAGGAATGTGACTACCATAGGGTATGCGTGTCCGCCTTCGAGTGCCTTGGAAACAGCTGTTGCCAAGTGTTCTTGCTCATATCCAGAAAGCCAGAAAGTCTGACGTCGTCCTGCAGATGGTTCAATTACACGGACCGCAGTGTTGTAGGTCGTGTCGTCGCCTTCGACAGTGTAGTTTCCGCTGATGCCCGATGTGAATCCTTCAAGAAGGTAGTCCTTGTGAAGTGCGTCACGATCCACCTTGAGGGTGTCTCGAACAGGCCACTTCTGAGTGGTTTCAGTTCCTTTGTCAGTTTCCAGGTCGGCCAAGAAGTTTTCGATTTCATTGCTCATGTTTTTCATCTCCATTTTTTTGTTTGTTTTGGTTGGTGCCCGTCTCGTTGTTTTGGTTCGGGACAAATTAACGTTGTGCTATCACCCCTATAAAGGAGGCGGTTGGGGTGTCACCGCTTCTGATCCAGATAGTATGACGCGCGCGCGAGTGCATCGTTTTTGGAGGTGGAGCCTTGAAATAGCGTCGACACCCACATGATAGTATGACGCACCGATGGATCGACCCTCGTAATGGTAGTGAGCGAGTCTCCGATAGTAGCCCAGGGGCTGGCTGGCTGGCTATTGTCACCATCTCTATGCCCGATGGAACTGAGATCGATAGCACTATCTCGGGAGTTTATGGCTACCTCTCCGACCAAGACATTGGCGGTAGCAAATCCCTAAACTCTGTCCGTAATATGATCGACATGGACTTCCCCGATCGCTCGGCTTATGACAATTTTACTGCTGGCGCCATCTGCAAAACCATACTGGCATGCCCATATTTCGTTATCGACATTGAGGAAGAAGACGAGGACGGAGTTTTGGCTACGCTAACTATGGATCCTGATGCTAATAGCCTACCTCCTGAGGATGACACATTCCAAAAGATGAACCGTGCCACCAAGTTGATTCGACCGGGTCCCGGTCCGGGCAAACCCGTTCCTGTCGGACCACCCCCAGTCCCATGGGATCCTACTCTACCATTCCCAGGCGATCCCAACAGAGAAGCCCCGATGCCAGATATGCCGGATGAAATCCCCGATTCCGATGAATTACCCGATACGGGTGACCTCGATCTGGAACAGGCTGCTCGTGATCAAGCTGATGAGGACGTTGATGGTGTCGGCGTAGACCCAGACAAACCTGGCGACATTCCACACCCCGATGCCAAACACCCTGGCGAATGTGATGCGTGCGGAGGCACGGGTCAGGATCCTGGTGATGATGGCGATGGTGGAGATGACCAAGGCGACGATGACGAAGCCGGTGGTGACGAGGAGGACGATCTTCTCAAAGGATTTTTTGATGACGATGATGGCGACGCCAATAGCGACGATGACCAGGAATCGGATGACGGGGGTGGCTCCGGTGGAGACCAACCCAGCGATTCAGGTGCCGGCGATGGCGATCCCGACGGCGATGGAGGCGATGGCGCACCGGCTGACTGCAAAGAGTGTGGTGGAACTGGAGAAAGTGGTGACGACGGAGACGACGGAGACGACGGAGACGATGGGGATGACGGTGACGACGGCGAAGACGAAGACGAAGACGAAGGCGATGAAGAGGGCGAAGATGAGTCTGAGGACGATAACCTCCCTGAGTTGATCGATGTCGCTAACGCGGCCATTGACGAAGCCAACGCGGCCATAGCAGCATATTCTGCCAACGAATCTCCCGAAATTATTCGAGGACATGTCAATGCGTGCATGGATTTGGTCGACGCCTGCCATAAGATGGCGAAGAGTCGTTCAGTATTACAACGTTCTATCCTGCGTAAAGCCGTAGACGCGGCACGCAGAGCATTGGATCTTGAGGATAAACTTGAACCGGTGGTTATTGAAGTGGAAGGTGAGATTGATGAGTGAGCAACGTAGAGCAATTCTTGATGAGTATGTCAGCGGAGAGGCTGTATCTAATTTTATTTCACAGATCGGAGATAGGCTGGCGGACATTCGCACCATTACCGATCCTCAACAGCGTTCAGAGGCTACGGATCAATTGGTTGAGGATCTTCCCAATATGCTTCGTGACGTCGATGTTTTTGATCGAGTCAATGTGGCCCAGGTTTCTGGTCAACTCAAGAACATTTACGATCAGGACATGGGCTTTGCCAATATGAACAAGAGTATCATGAATGATGCCAACCGCCGTGCCATTGCTCTCATGGAGATGCGAAGAGATGTCAATGAGGCCAACAAGATGTTCGGAGTCCTGGAATTGGCTACCCGTGAATATGTCACCCCACTTGTCCCTATGCCGCAAGAGGCCGAGTTGCTTAGGACTGCTGGCAACCTTGACGAAGACGATTATGTTGTCATGGAACATTACGGTGATGGCTGGGAATCTTTCCTTAAGCTCAATCGTCCTCTTGATGAGTGGCAAGAATACATTACTGCCTATTACGATCAGATCTTGTCCAAGTTACACCCATTAGATGACATCCCGATGTCTCCTCAATCCCTCGTAACCATGCCGGATCAGATTCCACCCCCTCCTGTCATCATCACCAAAGAGCGTTCAATCGCTGTCCCCAGTGCCATCAAGGTGGGAACGGGCGGTATCAACGATTATTTGGTTGCAGCGACCGGTTTGCAGAGTAGGTTAGAGGGCGCTCCTCCTGGTGGCGTAGTAGCCGCTCCCGATGTCCGAACTGGCGATCGCGATGCCCGAAGACGTTCTCTCACAGTTCCGGCCAATCTTAATGGTCTGGCTCAGTGGGTAGAGGCCACCTATCGAACACAGGGCGACATCGTGCAGGCCACTAAGAGTCCTGAGGGTGGAGTCATATCCTTGGTCATTACTGGCGACGTTTCCCATTGGACTCGTTGTCTTGATAGTATGAGGATTCCAGTTCCATTGGTGCGATCCGTCGATGATAACAACAACACACTGACCGTATCATACGTTTGACGACTGTGCAGGCCAAAGGCGGGGTTCTTGGGGTCGTTAGGGCGGGGTAGGATCAGGTAGTCGTGCCACTAATCAGTCATTATGGATACGCGTGCGGCCATCAATCGTCACTTTGGAGGTGCTCGAAAGATTTCTATCCCTGGTCTCCAGGCCAAAGTCGCCGCAGCCTTACGTCATGCCGGAAAGGATAAGGAAGCCCTTGAGATTCTACTTAGAGATCCTCTGGTCATGGATAACGGCTCTATCAAGTCTAATCTTGATCTACACGACATATCTGGCTCTCAACCACCTTTTGTCTCATTTAATGAGGGCAAAAACCTACAAGGCCAAGAAGGTGTCCTATTTGCGGATTCCAGTCGATCGTTTAGTCGGATGAGCGACGAAGAGATTGCAGAACTTGCTCAGTATTGGCGAACTGGACTTTATGATGCTTGGCTGATGTATGTGGATCTAAATCCTGATGCCAAACCCGATTGGTTGACCTCGCCCTTGGGTCTTAACCTGGAAGATGACATTCGATTGAAAACGGGTTATGCAGAGGAGAATGGCGAGTTGTCACTCTGGATGATCCAAGAGTATATCGAAAACCACACACCGTTCTTTACTACCTACGTCGGCGATGAGTGGGCTGACATGGTGGTGGCATCACCTAAGTTCTTTGATGATTGGGCAAACCGCGTCCTTGGTTCTGATGACGACGACTGGATGGTAGTGTGAGCCACGCTTAGGTAGTCGTTCGGCACAGGTATCTCTATGGAACCATGGATGTCCGAGTGGATCAAGTTCGATTCCCAGTCCATTAAGGACATGAAAAGGCACTCCGATAACACCCACACCCACCGTGAATGGATGTGCTATGTCTACGAACAAGACTACGGTGTCCTGGTTCCCTCCAATGGTCAACTTCCCGTCCTCATGACTGAGGATGGTAGTGAAGATACTGCCGTGTTCAAGGATCCCTCTGCCGCTGAGGCCGCTGCCAACAGCGTTGGGGGAACTGTAACTACTGTCTATCGGCTCGGCGAACCATCATACGGATCGGAGAGTCGTATTGAGGTCAATCCCGATGCTAAAGCTAATGAAGACAGATTGACTGAAGGTCTTCGCAAGGAAAACCGCAAATGGACGATCCACGGTCATCCGCTCAAAGACGGCAAGATCTATACTGGTCGCCAATACTTCTCCTCCACAGACCTCGTCAACGAGTTCTGCCACGCCCGCGATACTGGCGAACGTGTGGTGCAATATCTGGTCTATCCTCATCAGCAAGTGGATACCAAAAGCGGTGCTAAGGTCATCCATAATCGTTGCAGAATCGTGATATTCCCTGATCCTGAGACTATGCGTTCCGCTATGGCTGAATCCAACCCTGGTGTCAATTTTGATGCTATCAGCCCTCAGAGTGGTCAGAACAAACAAGTTCCAGACGGCAACGGTGGTATGACACTCCGAAACGATGCTGGCGTTAATTGGTTTGAGTTCCAAGAGGCTCTGGGTCGACGTGGCCAAATGGGCATCATTGACATTGAAGGGCCGACCGGTGGTTTAGTCTACCATTCCGAAGGATTCCTAAGTGGCATTCGAAATACCTCTCCTGTTCGTTTAGTGGGTATGATTGCAGCATTGGGACTAACATTTGTTCTCGGTCGTCGCCTGTTCAATCAGATCCGACCCAATGGTTCTGTGGCTGGTGTCACTACCGTATCCGGTGCTGAAGGATTCTCAGTAGAGGGTGGCAAGCACGGTTGGCAACGGTGAGACCCCTCAAGTAGTCGGTCGCACCAACCAAAGACATGGCACAGATAGTTACTCGCACGGTCGACGGTCGTCGACTTGAGGCTTATCCGGTGCTGGATGGAGATTTATTCCTCGTCATTGTAGATGATGAACGTCTTGATGACCTATTCTCCAGGGAAGATGTCATAAGGATGATCTCCGGACGGGTAACTATGGATGCGGAGGAGGAGTTCACCGGTCTGGAGGACACCGATCGCTATCTTGATTCTGGACAACAAGGGGTGGTGTTTTCACGCGCAGATCCAGACATAGTCACTAAGCTGGTATTCCTCCCCGGCAGTCTCTCGATCGGGGATCAGAGACGTGCCGAGAGGCGCAGAGGACTTGATCCATGGGGTTCTATGGTAGGTTCTACTATTCTGGCTGCCAATCGACACCAAGCCGACCTTTTCCGTTCTCTTGCCGAGCAATCAGGTCCACCATCACTTCCCCGCGTCTACGAATACCGTGAGGGCAAGATGGATGCCCCCACCCGTCGCCGACTTATCTCTGCCGGCGTTCCTGATAATCGTCTACCGCCTACTGGTTGGCCAGTAGCCGCTTGGGTCATGGAACGTGTGCAACCAGTTCAACCCAATGATTCTAACACCGACACTCCTCGAAGGCAGGCTCTTGATTACCTGTGGAAAGAACACGGAATGGTTGCCAGAGATCTGGCAGGAGATTCTGGCAATTGGGGTCTGCGCGAGGACGGAAGTTACGTTATCATCGATCCGTTAGTGGTTAGAATCCCCAAGTCTGTCATTGCTAAACCACCATTATCCCTTAATGGCGCTATTAGAGCACTATCGGCAATCAAGCGTCAAGACGAAAACTCCTACATCTCAACGGTAGCTCCATTTGGGGCCACCATGACTCGTGGTCAAGAATCGCTGGCTATGATATTGCTGTCTCTCAATCTGGCTTACGTTAAGCCCGATCCGGCTTTCGCAGATCTGGTAGTGGATATGAGGGGTGGTAGCAAACCATCATTCCCAATCAGTTATTTGGGCTACCCGCATTCGCAGATACCATTTATGTGAGCAACCAAAGGTGCTCGGCCAGAGTTAGCCAATTAGCATCGCCATCTTCAACCGTCATCTCCAGATCCACCATCTCAGATGGTATGGCCATAATCTCGGTTTCAGAAATGTCGTTGCGAGCATCCCAGTGTCGTTCCCAATCTTCTGGGTAGGCAGTCATTAACCGTTTCATTTGAGTCTCGTCATTAGGAAAATTAAGTCGTATGATTATGAATCCATGCTCGGCCAGTGCCATGGCCTCGTTGACAAATCGTAGATCGTCTACTACTACATGGGTATGCGCCTCAGCACACCTAATGGTATCGTTAATCCACACCATCGGATCAATCTCTCGTCCGACCGCACCTATGGTCTGCAACATTCGACGTTGCTTAATCTGCCGCTGCTCGGCATCTACCAAGCCACTATCGATTAGAGATTCCAGGATCCTGTCACCCATCAGCTTGACCCCGCGTGCCAGGGACACCTTTGAGAAGTCGTGCTGTCCGATTAACTGTTCCGCTAAACGTGATTTTCCAGAAGCCATAGGGCCGCAAATTGCTACTCTCATGGTTTCACGACGCACCATCACCCTCATAAGCCTCAGGTAGTCGGGCGTTCTATTGACTATTATGCGATTCCAAGTTGAGGCTATGGAGAAAGTCGGTTCTGGCCACGATCAGACACAGGATGCCTGGTCATACTCCATGGATACCATGGTGCTGGCAGATGGCGTTGGTGGCTGGGTTTCCCGGGGTATCGATCCGGCTTTATGGTCGCATGTCATGGTTTGGGAGGTTTCCTCGGCATTCCAGAAGATGCGTGATCCCCTGCTGGCTGTCCGAACCGGCTTGGCTCGTTGCCGTTTGGCTGGATCTTGCACTCTTGCCTGTTTAGCTCTCCAAGAGGACGGTCGCGTCATTGCCTACAACATCGGGGATTCTGCTTGGCTTCACGTTCGTGACGGACGAATCCTCTCCAGATCCACTCGAACCCTTCGCGAGGGATCGAAAACCCCGCGCCAACTGGGTCGCAATCTTGATGGCAACTTACACGGTTCCGACATCCCAGAGGATGGAACCATTGACGAATTAGAGGTCGAATCTGGCGATCTGCTGGTGCTAACCTCCGATGGAGTGCTATCTCTTATTGATGCAGTCACTTTGGCCGATACGCTGGACATCGACGAACAACCCGCTATTGGATTGGAGACGTTAGAGGCTCTATTGATACCACTTATCCACAGTTCACCCTATGATGACCTCACCGTGCTTTCGGGAAGAGTCATCTAATCAGAAATCTGGCATTTCGAGGAAGTCCTCAATCTCAGGGTTGCGGATCAATCCCGCATCATAGAGTCGTCCCAATGCCTGTTGTTCAGTCATGCTACCGTTCTCCACCATGGTCGTTAGGGTGAGTTGCGGGTAGCAAAGGTCGCGGAAGTCGCAGTAGTTGCATTCAAAATCGCCAACGCTGGCGAGATCGCTCTTTTCCCACTTCTTGATTTGGGCAGTTAGATTCCCAGATCCTGTATATGCGATTCCTGTGTTCTTGAGCTTCTGCACCGTCTCTGGCGAATAACGCAACTCAAAGTCGCGATCGGGAATCTCCTTGTTGGCCAAGGCATTGGTCACATCGGCGTATGACTGCAGAATGCCATTGATGTTGAAGTTTTGACGTGGGCTGACAGTTAGATCTGGATCATCTGCTTTGCCGAACAGGTATCGCTGACTGGGTGTGCACTCTCTTCCGAACTTGTCGAACACTTGGATGTTGCCTTCTGCGTCCAGACGAACGCGGAATGTTGAGAACACCATAGGCTTGAGACCAGCATAGCAGATCTGACCTTCTTCAACCGTGACACCAAACTCGGCCTCAATGACTCCTTTCATGTGAAGGTAGCAGGCTACTTGCATAATGTATGCCATCTTGGGTTGGCCATCGGGATAGAGTCGCATCTCCCAGTTAGGATACTTGACCAGATTGGGCATGGTTTGTTCGATAGACATCCCACGTGCAGTTTTGAACTCCATAATGGTAGCCAGATCCTGGCTGATGTCGAGAATCTTTCCACCGTCCATGGCGTTATGTGGATCTTCTTGCGTAAAGTTGCGTAGCAGACCGTCCATTTCACCGGAGATGGTGACCTTGGTGCCATCTGGCGCTTCGGTTTCGCCGCGGAAACGGTATCCCTGGGTGATTAGCACACCTGCTTCCTCCCACATGTCGCAGAAGTAGTCTTCCATGGCATTACCTGTGGCGAAAATCAGTTGGGTGTTGTCGGTCTTTTCACCAGATTCGGCTCCAGTCAGTCGGTAGTAGATGGCACGTCGGCACTTGCCCACGCGCTTCGGGTTTCCGAACTCGTCGATAATCTCGCACGAGGCTTCTGTTGGTCGGAAGTTACCGGAGGAGACGTAGCCGTCCCTGCGGTGTCGGTATGTGTAGAGCGCCGCTCTCATCGGATCGGCGATGCTCTCAATTTTTTCTTGGTTTTGGTTATCGTTGTCCATCAGGATTCACTCTCGGTTGCACCTTACCGGCGCTGGTATATCAACGCACCTATGGCGTTCAATGATTATCGCAATCTGGATTAGCGCAACAATCGTCTTTTTCATCGACATCTTCTATTTTGTTTGCCGAGGCCAGGAAACCGATATTGAGCCCTACCTTAGGTGTGTCGTTGCCTTCATCGTCGGGATTATCCAAAGGATGCTGATCCAGAATCTCGTTGAGTGATTTATCGAAGTCAAGCATGTTTTCCTCCAGATCCTCTTGGGGGCACAGACGGTAGCCATCAAAGACAGCGAAAACGCCCTTTTCAGCTACGTCAATTACTTCAAAACGGGAATCATCAAAACAAGTTTCAAAGAGTTTGCCACACTGTTCGTGCAATTCGTGACTTGGGTTTCGGAAACGGTCATCTGCACAAGTCATGCGGACTGTGAAACCTCCGATTTCTACCCCCGAGTCAATTGTCTGTTTGATGGCTGATTTTAGATCGAGTATTTCTGTCATGATGTCCACTCTCCAATGTCGAAGTTCTCCCAGTCCTTGACGATGTCCAGCATCACTTTAAGGTTGGGGATCAGTTCCTCAGTCGGAACCTCCTGAGCCTTCTCAATAATCTCGGGATCCCCACCAGGGATTTTGTATCGTGTCACTTGGAGGTAGCATTTGTTTTCAATCAGTGAAGCTAGAACCGCTCGGGCTTTGGTAGCATTACCATCTGTATCAAGAGGAATAGCCACCTTTTCTTGGCCAGTAGTTACCAATGCACCATAATGCTGTGCTACCAAGCCGAGGTATTTCTGGGGATCGTTATTGACCAGATGCTTGGCCTCCCCTGGCTGAATTAGTTTCATGGATTCCATATTCCTGGCGAAGTCGCTGACGGTTCCAATGGATAGGCGCAATGGCTTATCCTCATCCGGTGCCATGATGTTGAACATTACAAAATAGAGATCATCCTTATCGGCAGGATTTTCCATGAGCACGTTGGATCGCACCACTACCCGCGCCTTATCATCAAGACCTAATGTCACACTACCAATGGATTTCACGAGGAGACCCCCGATCGGTATAGGAAACCGCATTGGGTGATGTCAAATGTATCTCCCGTATCTTCACAGATTCGGTTGCGCCACCTTAGCATCCAGAGTGATGATTTTTGATTAGCTTCCTGTCTGGTAATGGCTTCTGTGTTTTGGATCAGGCCATCCTCGAGCACGAGATCTCTCTCGTCAGCCCATTTCTGGAGTTCTTGGAGATCCGCCATGACTCATACCACCTTGCAGGACCTACTTAACTGTGCTCACATTGAGCGACCGGCTCTTTTGAAGTCGTCGCGTTCGGCTAAACCGAGAGTGATGGATGAATCGCTGGTGGCATCCATAACGGAAACCTTGACCAGTTTTTTATTATCCATCCAATCCTCAATGACCAGATACTTGGATTCACCGAGAGGGATTTTGATCTGCATACTAATCGTTAGGGGGGTTCACCTACCTGAAACTACGCTCATTCAAACATGACGTCCCAAGGCTGTCGATTGTAGTCATCGGTATCTCGATCGTGGTGTGCGATGTCCAGCAGCGGCATGGTGTGTGAGGAACATGCCCACGTCCACATCTTGAGGAACGATGTCACCGCCGAACCCAGTCCGGTGATGTAGATAATGACATGATCCAGTTCGGTTTCAATGACATTCTCATGCAACCATTCCTTGATTCGTCTCTCGATAGACGAGTAGGCATGCACATCTTCGATGGCATCAAGAACATAGGTGTCAACGGGTAATTCATGCCGAGATTGGATCAAGCCCGCTCGTAAGACATTGGGTTCCATATCACATCGTGTGCCCAGGTCCCTGATAAAGTTGCTTATGGGTTCCAAACCGCACGAATGTGATGTCGCCGGTGTCTTTGTCGTAGTAGTAAAGGATGCGGAACTTGCCGACGTTTTTCCCATAGATGGTGTTGGTGCCGTATGCCCTGATCAGGCCAGCCAGAACTGACGATCTCGATCCGCGACTGATTGACTTGACTTCGCCATTGGAGGGGTCATCGATGACTTCTCTTTCAGCACTCTCGACTTTGCGCCCCAGACCTTTGTCCTTTTTCGTGGATTTGCGGACATCACGTTCGTAGTGTTTGGTTTTGCTCAATTCCCCTCGGGTCATGTCATGAGACGGTCCTCTAAAGCTTAAGAAGATTCCTACAACAATCGTTGCGATCGCACCCACGTCTTGACGGGATATGTCGATCATGCCTAAGCATGCTTTGAACGACTATCTGAACTTCACACGTAGCGATCGAACAGAGTCTGAGCCAAATTGACCATCAAATCGGCTACATCCGCATCGGACTTGCCAGCAAGATCGTGCATGTGAGGAAGCAGACGGCCGGCATTGTTCATGCACATACCCATAGTGATCTGCTCCTCTCGAGAGAGGACTTTTCCGCTTTGGTCAGTTCGACCAGTTGGTCCGAGAAGGATCGTATGTCCGCCAGCAGACGAGATAGTGACTTTGGCTTTGGCAGCATCAGTTTGGATACCAAACTCAGTAGATGCGTTGCGGTCTGGAACGAACTTGCCTTGATTGCGAGAACCAGGGCTCAATTCAAGGTGTCCAAGGGATCCGTTAGCATCCTCTACATAGACACGCAAGAAGTCCTTGCCGTCTTTGCTCTTGTTCCATTCATTGGCTTTGTAGCCGCTTTCTACTTTGATATTCATCGTGCCCATTTAGATTCGCTCCATTTTAACGGAGATGCTTCACCTATATCAACTCGCCGTTAGGGGTGCATTGAGGTAGCTGAAGGGTGCAATCAACATCATGCCCTCACGTCCATTCCGAATGTTGAATCGAGACATTGAGAAGCCACCGCCCCCGGATCGGGAGGATTTTGGTATCCAATATCTGACCGCCATGCCGTCGCCTATGAGTGGGCAGAAGGGATTCTCGTTCTCCGAATACAACATCTTCCGTTCTGATGCCGAGAACCTCATGATGATTCTTGAGGAAGTATTCGGCGATGATGGACTCATGGTTAGGGTTCTAAATGGACAGCAATTCGGACAGATGGGTGGTGGAACCGGTAGCCTGGACTCGCTCAATTATGTCAACGTCGGAAGCCAGATCTATTTTGATTGGGGCGATGGAACGCCTCCTGCATTCTCTCGCAGAGAGGATGTCGGCACCCGCGGACTGCAGGATCAGATAGAAGAACTTCGCGTCATGGCTGGCCGCTCACCTCCGAAACGGAAAATCTCTCGTCTTACCTGGACGATCGAAGCTTACGGCCAGGGAACTGACCTGGTTCGGATCGGATTCAAGGTCGGTTCGGGTGCATCCCCCGATAATCTGGAGTGGGTCTGATGGTTCACCGTCATTGGGACGACGAACCCGATGGAACACCTCTGTTCCTGCTGATCCTGGTCACCATATTTCTTATCATCACAGTAGGTGTTTGATTTGTCCCCCCGTCCATTCGTCCTCAACCGCGATGTTACCGATCATGAAATCGTCATCGAGACATACGCCCAGGGTGGATATGTTCTGATCAACTCAACTGAATACGATGGCATGTCCGAAAACCCGTATGTGTTAGCACTCAACCGGATTAGTGCCTTTAACGCCATTAGGGAATGGGAACGCGATGAAGATTACTTTATCGACAACGAATATGCCATAAGTTTCTACATTGAATACAATAAGAAGTTAGGAGATAAAATGGTGCCCACGTCGGCCAGATTTGCACTCGCTGAGGGAATGGGCACTTCAAAAGATTACCAGCAGTTGGAAGATGCACTCCGATCGGTGATCCTCGACCTCGAACAACCGGAAACGATGGTTAGCTATCTGTCAATAAATGGGATGACCGACCACAAGTTATGGGTTCGAATCGATACCCAAATGGTCGATTTCACTCCAGTCTGACCTCGCGCCACTCCACGCGTCCGGCCTTGACCAGATCCCGTATGCGACGTTGCTTGGTGCTCAGTGTCGAACCCGCCGACTTGATCTCCGCGAACACGATGACGCCCTCGCTCATGTTGGTCTCGTTGTCCCGATGCCAGTCGAACACCAGGTAGTCGATGGGATTGCCCATGAATGTCCAGTCCTCGGGTCGCCAGTGCTCCTCTATCTGCGGGTGATCCACGAAGGGTGCCCACTTCTCAAGTAGTTGCCCTTTGGAAACATTGGCGGAATTGGCTCTGCCCTTCTGGTTCTTGGCCTCCAGCCTCATACTCTCCAGATCTGTCTGCAGAACGGCTACCATACGAGACAACTCTGTTTCCGATCCTTCCAGCAATGCAATTCTTGCTACCGCATCTTCACGATCCTGGCTGTGTTTCAACCGTATCTCTTCCAAACGTTCATTGGCAGCATTTTCGGCCACTTCTGCGGCCAACAACCTACCCTGGGAAGATGAACTTTCCAATTGAATAATCGAAATCCTTTCACGATATTCGGATACTTCGGACAATAATGTCCGAAATCTTGAACGAGCTATATGAGCCACGACAAATCCGAAAATAAGCACGATTGTCAATAACACCCAAGCCTGTGTAGCGGTCGTCATGGTGTGAACTGTGGCTACCACCCGTTTAATACTGCTCGGCTGCCGCTGCAGGGCCGACATCCCTAACAAAAACATAATGGGGAAGTGTGGGAGGATCCTGAAAATAATTGATGAGGAATCGAGGGGTGACTTGCTGGTTAATTATTCGTCCACGTGGGAGTGCATAACGCCCTTTCAAATGCTCACGCCCATGTTGGATTATCGTAGTATCGATTCATCAGACAACCCGAACCTTTGACGCCACCGGCGAGTTGGGAATCTATGATTGCTACCCTTAGAGCCAATTGAGCGTTGGTAGCATTGGTCTGAGAACGAAAAGCCTTCATAAAATCCATTTGTTCATAGATAGTCGATAACATTCGCCACCCTTGTTTGCGAGTTCTCATGACGGGAACGCTGTCGATAATGCTGGTGAAACGCTGGTAGTAGGTCGATTTACGAGCCTTGCGGATCGTCCTCTCCTCCAAAGGAGCTCCAGAACGTGGATCTATCATCCAGTCAGGAATGTCTTCTTTCAAGATCTATCCCTCCTGGCCATCAAAGCGATTCCCAGCCCAATGGCTGTGGCCGCCCAGAACCATTCAGAACGTAGAATATCTCCCAGCCTCATGTCCAGCAGGCTTGCCCCGCCGCCCTCAGCTCGAAAACCACTGGGTCTTAGACCTGCCAAATGACCGATTGTCGAATTGGGTGCGGCATAGATAACGGTTGATCCCTCTGCAGCATTGATGACGGGTGATGACGGATGACCGCCACTTTCTACTCCCGCTACCTTCATTCCGACTTCTGGTCCATTAAGTCTTGATTTAGAGTATATGTGTGCAGGTGTGTGGTTCAATCTCCCCCACCACCTGGTATCTTGAATAACGCGATAGCAAGACCTGCCAGCCCGAGCATGATGAGTCCGCCCATCAAATCAGTAGAGCCCAGAACCGATCGCATTGCTTCTGCTTTGAGTTCTTTGACAGGATCCTCGGATTTCTTCTCCTCGGTCTTCTCTGGCATCTTGTTGACCACCGTCACCTTGACCGGCTTACCATCCTCCGATCCGCGACTTGGATTCTGAGCCACATGGTGATTGTTCGACCAAGATTGGTTGAAAATCCTAGTTGACTTATGGTTCATGTTCATGCCTCGTCGTCACGACTACCTAAACTGAACGAGATTCGGTTGATTAGGAACGGCGTCATCATATCAGAGGGTTGAGAGCGATCCATAATCATGCTGACCGCGCCCACCGCCGACGTCCCTGATAAGATCTTATCGATGCTTTTCATTGACACATTAGCAAACATACTATTCCCATACGCAGAAGGAGCCATTTGGAGGCTAATGTCCTTCACGGATAATGACACCTTGAAGTTGAGATTGTCGGCAGACTTGCGAATGTATCCTACCAGTTTCACCCTATCGTCATCATCATATCCCTCATATCGACCATAGTCATCCCTCAATCCCAAGTTCATGAAACCTTCTTGGGGTATTAGGATCGTTAAGAAATCCATCCCATCAGAGGTCGTGTAGGTTTCCAGACGCCCCAGATTATTTTGGTAGACATCCAATCTCATAGTCATTTGATCTCTACTACGCCACGCCACACCCACATTGACCAGATCGTTAGAAGGTGCTTTGGCAAAAGCGTAGATGGGAACTTGGGGCGGACTCCCTCCCTTAGGGATGAATTGCATGATTGATGATTGTCCACCACGACTACTTGATGGTGGACTTGCCGAGATTTGAACTCGGGGCCTCTTCCATGCCAAGGAAGCGATCTTCCAGCTGATCTACAAGCCCGTTCGAAAGAGCCAGGTGAGGGCGTGGTCACGACGCAGAGGTGGACGCCGCGGGCAAGTTCACAGAGGAAGTAAAACTTTGACCACAGATCGTTCGTCACGGAGTTCAACCCGCTCGTTTCCGATTCGCCCGACCCTCGGGGCTCTTGGTGCCGGTTGGGGGTGTTGTCGACTTGATTCATCGCAATGGGTAATCGCAATGAGAGTCCAGGTTCGCATCATCATTCCAGACACTCTCCTGCTCCGACGCACCGTTCGGGGACAACCTTACGTTATGCGATGACCTATTTCAATCAAGGGGTCGGGGAAGTGTGATCCTTGAGGGTGATGGTGCTCCACCCCTCACCGGTAAGGAACTCGATCTCGTATCCGGTATCCTCGGGTTGGTCATACCCCGCGTTGTCGTATCGCGTCGCGGAGAAGTAGTCTTCATCACTCTTGTCGTTGCCACATGAACCGAATCTCAGTGTCGGATCCGAACGGAGATGGTAATCGGGCTTGAGACCGGTGAACTGGCCGACATCATCCAATCGTCGGTAGAGTTTGTTTATCAGTCCGGCATGAGTTCTGATGTTTGCAGGATCGACGTTGGTGTAGTGGCTGACGATGTTGTTGAGGTCGTTCTTATCGAATGTGCCCTTGGCGATGATTCTGCGGTGCACATCATCGATGGTGGGAGCGGGTGCCAGGGAACTGTTGTATGCGAAGAACGATCCCTCCGTCCAACGGTTGATCACCGTTTGGAGTCGTATCGTCGGCATGGTCGGGATTACTGGCGCCGACTACTCAAAGGTTCTCGGGTTGCTTGGGATCTTCCGGATCGATGTCCAATGCGTCGCAGATCTCTCGGTAGCGATTACGAATCGTAACTTCAGTCACGCCTGCAGCCTGCGAGACCTCACGTTGGGTTCGCTTGGATTCACTCATGCGCGATGACAGATAGACAGCAGCCGCTGCAATACCTGTTGGTCCGCGTCCCGCCATCATACTGGAGTCAGAGACATGCCTAAGGATCTGCATAGCACGACCTTCTACCCTGGCAGGTAGACCCAAGTCCCCACAGAATCGTGGAATGTATCCCTCAGGTTGCGCCGGTGTGACGTCCAAAGCCAGTTCCCGTCGAATAGCGCGGAATGTGCGCCCAATCTCCTTGCGACCGGTTCGGGAATGTAGTCCGACCTCGTCCAAGGTGCGCGGGTTGCCCCGCATTCTGCAAGCCGCATAAAGTGAAGCCGCCACTACACCCTCAATAGATCGTCCACGAACCAGCTTAGCCTCTACTGACTTGCGGTAAATGTAGGCAGCCTCTTCACGGATCGGTTGCGGTAAAGTCATCTGGGATGCCAGACGGTTGAGTTCGGATAGTGCTGAGACCAGGTTTCGTTCCGTAGAATTACGGATCCTGGTTCGCTTATGTTGGGTTCGAATACGTCGGAGACGCTTGGCAAAATCGCCTGTGATCCTGCCACCTGCATGATCACGGTTGCGCCAATCAATGTCGGTAGTCAGACCTTTGTCGTGTAGCATCCATGTGGGAGCCATACCTGTTCGTTCTTGGCTTTGGCCAGTTCCGTCGGAGAATACACGCCACTCCTTGCCGGTGTCCAGAGCCTGACCGTTGATCAGCCCACAGCTATTGCATTCCATCTCACCACTAAGGTTCTCAAGGAAGCGTCCGCCACACTCGTAACAGTTTTCTATATCGACGACATAATCGTCAAAATTGTCTTTACTTTCGTTATTGTTGTTCATACCCACACCACCGAGAGGAGACCCTCTCGCGCTATACTAATCTGGATCGCGTATTTGAACCTTACCCTGAGTTAATATACCAAATAGTCAGCGGAGGTGTTCGGCCCGAGCTTTGAGGTAATCGATGCAAGAGGGACACAGTGGCAACTCTAAACGCTCTGGAGACTTGCCTCGGTTGTCAATTACGGTGGTAGAGTGGACTCGATTGCGTTGCTTACCGCAGAGAGAACACTCAGGCAACCTGGACTACCCCCGACAGCAACATCGGTAGCAGATTCATCGGCCTCATGAGTCGATCGTCACGAAGATAGACGTTATCACAGATGGTTCTAACTTCCTCGCCGTGTTGTTCCAGATCCGATGCCAGATTCCAACCACGCAAGCGAACATCGGTATCGACCCGATCGCGTGATGCTGTCCCCCAGATGATTAGGGCATCATGCTTGAGATAATTCTTGAGTTGTTTTGGGGTGACCATACGCCGTAGCGGGAGGTGATATTTGGGATGGATGTTTTCCCATTGTTCGTCAGTAACACCCTTAGCCTCCAACGGATTATTGTTCTCAATGCTACCGATGACGACACCTACGTCGCCATCCGCTGCACGGTTATTCTTGAAATCCCAGAAGTGTTCCAGGACTACTGCATCAGGAAGCTGGTTTTTTAGCCACTTGGCCGTGGCGACTTCTACCTTGACGCCGACGATATTGGAAGCGATCTTGTTATGGCCATAAGCCCCCGATCCGCCTTTACCATTACGCTTGTCGTAGTATTCCACGATCTCTTTAGCGTGATCCCAGCAACGGTTCATCTCATCTTCTGTCAAATCGACTTCAATCATTGTTTCCACTTCCCTAATGGGCACTCAGCATCAGACATCCGAGCCTTAAGCGGGAGTTTGCATCCGCAAAGTCCGCAAGTATCGGTTTTTAGAAAGCCCGATTCCAGGTGCGGGCAGGCACGACAGATCTTTATCCGTTTGGCATAGAGATCCTCGACATCCTTCTGGCTCATGCACCTACCTTGTCGGGCACCCATTTAACCCTCCCCTTGTCAGAGGTAGTGGTCTGGTTCAAGTAGCGGAAGCGACAAGTATCCGTCATGCGTGGGATTGTCGGACCTATGGATAACACGGAAATGACCCGTGCCCTTCGTGCCGCAGAGTATGCTGTTGACTCCCACACCCGTCAGCGTCACTTCGGTGCACCCGAGACCAAAATTATTACCGAGGGACTTGAAGAAACCGCTGAACAGGCTACCAAGACAGCCCTCACTACCCAGATGAAGACTGCTCTCAAGGCTGGCTGGAGAGCCACCTACGATAACGTCCTTGACACTACATTCGTCAAAACTGGTGCCAAATACACCGGACAGGCAGTCGTCGTTGCTGGCGTTATCACCGGCGGGATCTGGCTGTTCACCGGTATGGGTGGCGCTGCGCTTAACATGGTCGGTAGCACCGCCGAGAAGGCTGAGGATTTTGCCGCCAAACACACATTCGTGGCCGCCGGTCTTGGTATTGGTATGCTACTCGGAGTCACAGCCCTCGGAATCGTCATCTATCGTCGACTTGCCGGGGGAGGCGATGAGGAATGAGTTGGTCTCAGAACACCTACGAAAAGGGCAATAGTCAGACTTGCTCTACCCGTCTCCGATCTAATCTAATCATCAGAGCCGATGGTTTCGGTGAGGCTCTACCCAGCAGCACTAAAGACGGAACCACCGTCTATCCTGACGTTCAACCAGGATACATCATCGAATGGTCAGCTAAAACCGAATCAGATGGTAGCGGTCGTGCAGATCGAGTTACGGCACGATTGATCCGACTTAACACCGTCTATTTGGGCAATCTCATCAACGATGCTACCGCCACTAATCCAAATGCCAGCCAAGAAGAATTGATCTCCATGATTGCAGAGATGGCCGACCCATCTCAGTTGTTCTCTACCCTATCCTCGCAAACCGTTACGACCAGATCGGACGGAACCGCTTCAGGCATTCTACCCACAGCTGGTGCACCTGCCGGCCCTGCTATGGTTCTGGTTCATTACGGATACTCAGGCAAGTCCGAGAGATCCGACAACGCCAAGATGATCGATTTCTGGTCTGGTGAGATTCTGGAGGAACTGGTAGCGTATCTCATTGCTGGTGCTGTATGTGCCGCAGGTGTTGCCGCCGCTGGTGTCACCGGTGGCCTCGCCACGGGTGTAGCTGTCTTCGGTTGTTCACTGGCTATCAGCATGGCTGTCGCTTTCTGTCGAATGGGAGCCTCATACGCGGCTGATGCTTTCGGTCTCATCGACACCAACAAAGACGGGTGCACATTCCCGATCGGTGGGCATAATCACACCTATGCCATTGCTCTCGGTGGTGATGATGGTGCCATCCAAGCCTCTGGTGCTGCGGATCTGACACCACAGGCTACTGAATCCAGACTTTCCACCAAACCATTCCCATTCGGACGTGTAATCCTGCTATCTTCAGTCGCTGCCGCTGCTGTTCTACTAATCGCATCATCTTTCCAGGGGGGTTCTGAATGACAGACAAGACCCTAAAATGTCGACCTGCATCATTGGGTATTTTGGAGACCCAGTGTGGAACCAAGCATCGGATCAAGATCAGTTCCGATGTTGGAGTAGATGGAATCACCAAAATCAAGGTTCGATTCAAAGCTACAGACACTTCTGGCGCCTTTGACTCCGATTACTCCAAGGGAGATCCGGGACACTCTGTCAAGATCGACATTCGATACACACCACCGGCTGAAGACGGCGGAGAATCCAAAAACATCGTTACGGGCGAGACGCTCGGATATGTCCCTCTCTCCGGATCCTATGCTGAAGCCGTGTTTGACGCCATCCAACCTGGAACCTACAACGTAACAGTCAAATCCCGTGCGGCTGGTGGCGACTGCTGCAAACCTGGCGGATCGGTCAAGAAAACGATCAAGGTGGAGGCGGCTGCGCCCGTAGAGATAACGACCAGCACAGATCCCCTGTCAGGACAGATCGCTCCACAGAAACCATCTCCTAATCCCGTAGTAGTGGGACTATTCATGTTTGTTGGATTGGTGACTATCGGAATAGCATTCATGGATACTGGAGGTGATGAGTGATGGTTGGAATAGATGATGCTGCCAAGCAAGGCGTAAAGGATACAGTCACCGAGGGAATTGAACAAGGTGTCAAGCAGAGTGTCAAGGAAATCATCGAGGAATCGATGACCGTTGCCACCAAAGCCAGCCTGGAATCTACGTTCGGAAGACAGATTCCTAAGAGTTACCTGAATGCCACCGGTGAACAGCTGACCAAATCCGGAGCCGAGAAGTTCTACCGAACCAGCATTCGACGTATGATCCGCGAGGGTGGTGAGAACGGCCCTAAGCAGGCTCTTGAAGCCACCATGAAAGCCCTGGGAGTAAGTTCTTCCGAAGCCGCCGAGATAGTGGTCGGCAATATGGGTGTCTCTTTGGCTCGTCAAGGTGGCGAAGCCGCAGTCCAGGCCGCTCTGAAGGCCAGCGGTAGATCGCTCAAGGAGATTATCTGTGCCACACCATCAGTCATTAGGGGATTCCTTAGATCCGTCTACGACAACGCGATCCGTTTGGGCAAGAACCCGAAACAAGCTCTACGTCAAACCAAGAAGCTCAAGGAGTCCATCGCCTTCAAGCGAGCCGCACTAATCATTGGTGTTCCTGCCGCGGGCGCTGTCATCATCGGTGCTGGATATTCAGCATACAACATGTTCTCTGGTATGCAATCTGCCACTTCCAATCCTTCAGAGGACGAAGCATCAACTCAAGCAGAAGAAGACCCGAGCACACCCAGCGAAGTTATCGGACAATCTATCCTTGGCCTATCAGCCATCGGGATCGGTGGTCTGGGCTTGCTTGCCGTCCTCATGATGGGTGGGGACAAGGAGAAGTCCGCCGTAGCTGCTTCTGAAGACGAGGATCCTGTTGAGATCAATCGGGAACGAACCCTTGAGGACAGCGGTCCGTGGGCAGCCACCTGTGCTCCTGACGGAGAGGGTGAATGCGTGCTGGACATCGATACGTTGGAAGAACTGCTCCAATTGGAGAAGGACAACAAGATCGAAATCCCAGAATACTCACACCAATGCTACGAACTACTCCTCTACGATTGCGGTTGCGATAGTGGTCGATACAACGACTGATTAGTATGAGCACTCACGCATTCTTAGACAATTGCTCAATCTGTGATGGATCGGCACTGGTCAATAAGAGCACCAGGCCACCATACGTCAGCGAAGAGTGCTATGATTGCGGTTGGTTTGAAACCGACCAGCCAGGATATGAAGGATCTGGATTCATAAGCTTTAATGAACTCAATGATCATCGTGAAGGTGGTGATTACGATCCGATTGGCTGGGCAGATTTCAAAGAGATACGAACTCAAATCAATGCTCCCCTTGATGAATCCGAGAATCCCAATCCTGTGGAAGCCGATGAATATGCTTTAGTCATCAACCGTAGGCGGGCATCCCGCGATCTTTGACGTTGGCTTCTGGATGAATCCATGTAGATTCCACACCCAAAGCCTCAGCCATAGGACTCTGCACGGGTATCTCCCAAGGGTGGATTGATTTTGCCAGCGTTATTGGAGATGACCAGTCTATGCCATCACCCTCACGAAGCCGTTCCAGTTCGTCAGCATCAAGTGGCCAAACGATCTGTCCGGATCTTTCGTGAACTGCATAGGGACAACGAATGATGCCTTGACGGTGATTAGGTGCTTGATCCAGATGCGGTATGTTCCTACCTATGGCTCGTTGGCAAATCTCCTTGATTACTTCTCGGTGAGCCGCTGCTCTCTTCTTGGCGGTCATCTCGGATACCTCGGCACCCACCAGCGATCGGCACAGGTGCTGGACAGCATCCTCGTCTACTATCCAGACGTGGAATCCCTTTCCACCCGAAAACACCACGCGGGGCGCGTGCTCAGGCATGGCGACATGCTTCGACAATTCTGCGGCGATGGCATCGGCCGTCTCGAAAGCGGTTTCCAAATCATCGGGATCATCGATGTCCCAGACCAGACTCTTTCCCATCAGCGATACCCGACCCTCGTTAAACCGATCCGTCCAGAGCTTACGCCACTCGTCACGACGTTCCTTGCTGTTAATCTGATCAACAAGGCGGGGACGATCGTCTAGTTCACCCTCGATGCAATTAGTTCCAATGTGCACAGTTACGGTATCGCTGGTTTTGGATTCCATCATCGACAGCCAGCCGAGTAAAATGTCAGAGTGTTCCAGAATCTGATGACGAACACCATAGGGTCTCCAAGGGTCATCGGAAAGAGGATCATGGCGCCATCGGGTCAATTTGAACTCCCGACCAGCCCCTAGCTTAATCATCTCAATGCGAACTGCCAGATTGTTCATCCACCGGCCTACCATGGATATGCCTAATGCTGGCACCCGTTTAAGCCTCACCCGAATAAAGAAATCAGACTGTCGCTATGAACCACAGTCTTCCAAGCAGGTTCATATCCAAATCCAGGAGGTTTGTTGTATCGTAACTCCACCCAATTCTTACGCATAGGTAAATCTCCATGTGGGGTGTAGGAGTGCTCGTCAATCCACTCGCCAATGTCGAATCTCCGTTCCATGACTCGGCTGATGTAGTCGCGATCCACCAGGTAAGTCTTGTTGATCAAACGATTGGGTGTAGACCTAAGATATGTCTGCGTCATCCTGGAAAGAATGAGTAGTGTCCGGGCATTACCAGAAACTGCCGGATCTGCTTGGTAGGTAGCGGTTCCTCCAATAGTGGCTACTGCCTCCCCTTGGGCTTTCGGGTTGTCGTAGAACTCCACTACCAGTGGTTTGGATACCTCCTGCTCGTAACCACCCAAAAGAGGCTCGTAATCCATGGCTGTCCTAAAGCAACCGCGACAGGAAGGTTCTGAATCTGAAAAGGTGCTCGGGTATTCCATCTGATCCTTATCGTCATTGCAGACTACGCAATCGGGCTCGATCCTTACGCGTAACGACCAACGTTGCACGAAGTTGTTGAGCCTGATCATCGATGGGCAAGACAACGCATCCCTAATGCGATTCTCCAACCAACTCTGGTATTGGAGCACATCATGGAACTCGGGTATCTGATCCTTTCCGAACGTTAGAGTAATGCTCTGAGGGTAAATTAGCCAGAAACCAGTAGTTAGTGTGTCTATTGAATCCAGGACTTCTGATAGATAACCCATAACCTCAGCCCCTATACGGCCGAGTCTCCATGTTCTTGGGATAATCGATCGAACCCCAGAAGTGCTGTCCGGTTCTGCGGTTTTTCCGAAGACGCATGGGTTTGCCATTGGAATCGAGGACAGGTCCAGGAGCTGCATTCTCGGAAGTCTGTATGCGATCGGCCAGGTTCTTCCTCCAGCCCAGGACGCGGTGGACGCGTCGGTTCTTAGCCAAGGCGAACTCGCCAAAGGTCGGGTGTATGTAGATAGGAACCACTCTGATGGCGTCACGACCCACATCACGGGCACCAGATACGGCTCCATCAACGATCGAGGTGTAGACGCGCGTGAACAACTCGGCACCATCGGGTCCGCGTCCGTAGAGCTTCTGGTAGATCCTCTCACGACGTGGCATTCGAGGTAACTCCTGGAAACCCAGGTCTACCAGATAGTCATCCATGTCGTCGCCAGCGATCCTGGTGTATTCTGCCTCGTATGCCGTCTGGTTGAGTCCCCTCGGTCCGCCACTCCCCAGTGCACCCGTGATTTCGGCAGTAATCTCTGCCTCGGTGGGTTCGTAATCTTCGGCCTCGTAAAGTTTGAGCGATGCTTTAGTGTATCCGCACTTGCATGGTCTGGCGGAACGTAGGATCTCCCACTCCCTTGATTGGCTTTGATATGAGTTACGCACCTCTTGACTGACAGGTCTCCAGCCGTAACATTTAGTGCACCACAGTGATGAAGCAGCTATTCCTGGAACTAAGTGAGGTCTCTGACCCTTCTTAACCATCGGAAACTTATGTGTGGGTTCGTAATCGTTTCCGTAACCTCTACGGCCCCCATCATTGTAGACCAAATACTTGCCCAGTTGATCAAGTTCAATGCAAGATTTCTGAGGTAGTGCTGGGAATGTTTTACCGCCCCCACCATTATCTTGGATGGGATAACTCAGTTGCCAGTCCCAACGATCGCCGAACTCCCTATCATTGGCATTGACCCCTTCAGGGGTTTTCCAAGTCTTGTCGCTTGCATCATATTCAATCGGTAGGCCACAGCAAACGCAACCCCATCCAATATACGCAGGAGGTCTAACCATGCCTTTGGCATTAGCTTGCTTGATCAAACGCTCTTCGCCTATGAACGGTTCAATGTATGTGTGAAGGTATTTTGACACATCGCCCGAGGCATTAGGAGACAACCCAATGTCTGGATCGTCGACGCCCGATAGAATCTCCTCCTTGAGGTTGCCAAACTCATCCCCGCCATTATCAAGATCCAGAAGCGGCATAAATGGGCTTATGATTTCGCCATCCGAATCATTGTAGGGTTTTAGGTCAAAACGTTCGGTAAAACGCTGATTCCACTCTGTGGCGACAGAAAGTAGGTAGATTTTCTCGCCCTTAGACCCCTCTAACGCCACGTAGTAGCCATGATCTTTCATATCTTTCAGAACCTTAGGCGATTCCAACATTCGATAACCCTTGTCCGTAAATAGAGGTTGAGTAGTATAGGCCGTTGCCTTGCTGGAGTTGGGATTGGTGTTATGATCTGATAACCACCTTTTGGCTCTTTGACGAATGGTGAGATCCGAGGGGCCTGCCTTGAGTCTGGCCATAACCTCTTGTTCTTTTTGGGGACTCAATGTAGCAGCTAATTCCACGACGGCATTTGAGAGGTTAGCCGTATTACCCCAATGGGCAGTTTGATAATTGTAATTCAGCATCTCATCCGTAATATGGTGAGATTGAATACCTCGAACAAATGTATCTACAAAAATCTCACGGATCGGTTCAGGTAGAACACTCAGACCAATCAATGATGTAGAGTCATACTCCTCAACATCCTGTTTTGCGGGATCCACACTTGGGTGACTTACATCAGTAAGCAATTCGCGAAAATGCGCCTCCTGCTCTAAACGAGATAAGGTCGCTTTGATAAAAGCAAGATCCTGCTTAAGGAACCATACTTGGAATGGTTCCAGGGTAATGCCGGTCTTCTTTTTGCGAAGCATTCTACTAAGGGTATCTCCCGATGGATAGGGTATCTCCAAATCTACATTCGACCCCACGGAATGCCTTGAACCCTCGCCCGACCTCACGTATGCACGAAGTATTTTGTAGAGTTCAGGATCAAAGGATTCTACATCATAATTGCCTGACGAAACTACAGCGAACTCTAATCCTTCGCTCATGGCGCGATTAGTCTGCCAACTTCCCATTGAGGACGTGATGCGTTCGCGATTTAATTTCTTGGTAGAGTCATTAGGTGGCAGAGTGGCTACAATTGAACTGATGTCGCCAAAATCAATTGACCTACCAACTTCCTTAAGTTTTTTCTGGATCAGTTCCAGATCTGCTTCAGTAATGAGTTGAAGTTTGCGGCGTTCTGGTGCAGATACTCTATCAACCATATTGTTGAGTCCCCTAAGGGTGTTGCTCAAATCATTGTATGTCGTATTGGTCTCATTATCGATGGTGTATTGAGGGATCTCCTCCGTATCGACCGCGTCCAGCAGTTCTTGTTGGTTCGCGATCTCCGTTCGAATAGACTGTGTGTCTACACTACCATAGAGGCGTTTCATGAAAAAGCGACTGTAGCTGTCCTCATCAACATTATTGCCCTCATAGATTCCGAGTGCCTTAGTCAGACGATTCTCAGCCATTGTTTTGTTGTTTTGATATGCGTTGCGGTTAGCTTCACGCAATTTCTTGATGATGTCATCCTTGCTTGGCCAATTATTCAACAATTCCTTGAGGTGTTCTCGATCAGCTCTGACCATGAAACTAGCCACGGCTGGCGGTAGATCGTTGAGTGGCCGATCCTGGAGATCCATGACTTGGTTGTCCTGTGTGTGGATCTGACCATACTTCTGGCCGTTGCGGAAGACCACATACAGCGGACCACGATTGAGATAGCTTTGGGCGGTGCTCTTGTTGCTGGTGCACCACTTGGTTCCAGATGCGTATTTGCTAGCTGCGTCAGCGCCTGTCACCTTGACGATCATAATGTCACCCTCATTGAAAGCCACATCTGCTTGGCTGGCTTTTAGCCCCATCTCTGAGGGCATCCAACGTTCGTTACGAGCCTCGGCTTCTGACTCTGGTGTCAATGATGCTTCAACATCTTCCATATCCCAGATGCTAAACTCTAAGGGATTCTTGATATTGCGACCAGGGAATCTTTCACGCATACGATTCTGAACATCAGATTCCTTGCGATTGGTCATATACCAGTTGAATGTCTCGAGCGCACGATCTTGATCCTCTGGCCAGATAAGATTCTGACGTCCTGGTGGAGGATTCTGGGTTGCTTGATAGGTTCCGAATAATTCTACGGGAATGACTTGATTGATTAGCCATTCTGAAGCGCCCTCTGGGATTTTACCATCTTGGACAGCCTTTCCCATCTTTGCTAACAATTCAAAGTCCTCTTGCATCCACCAATCTAAATCCTTCATGGCTTCCTTAGGATTCTTTTCGGCTAGTTTTAACCATTGCTGATCGTATTCGTCGTTATTCTCCAGGAATGATTCCTGATACTTGCCCAGGATCGCCTTAGCGGTCTGATCTGGAGCCTCAAACACGACCATGTGTATCATTGGCACGTCTCTGCTACTTTAAGAAGACCGAACGCGCTTTACCGACACGATCCGAACCCACCATGTCGGAGAGGCAAGAAACCTCTCCAGTCATACGCACTACGGTGGCCTTGACCGGTGCTGGTTCAAAACGAGTCGAGATGACCGAAGGTTTTGCGAACTTAAGGGCTCGTAGGAGACTGTTGCTATTGACGCCAAGGGTTGATGACAATTCTGAGATGCTAAACCAGCGATCCTGATCGCGACCGAGTATCTCAACGATCTGCAGAAGATTTCGGATGCTGGTCTTGTTATTGCTACGCTTAGAGGATCCTCGAAGAACCTTCACGGTCGAACGTAGAACATAGGAACAGGCGCGATCGCAAGTCTGAACTTCATAATTGCCCTGGGGAGGGCTCATAGTGCAACCGCAGATAACGCAATTCATTCTGAATCACCCTTGTAGTTGATCAACAATTGTTCGTATTTTTCCTCTTGTAGCATATCCTTGAGACAATTGACCGGTTTCTTAACTGACCATAATGCAGTATGGCCATTATCAGTCCTAACAAAATTGTCATTGCATAGCAGAGCTAAAGCACGAGTCAGATTCCAACTACTCGGTCTCTCGCGCCCCAATGGACTATCGATGGCATCAATCACTTTTGAAGAGATAGTCAAGGCAGACATTGGTTGATCCGGATGCTCTGATAATATCTTGCCAGCAAAATAGAGTATCTTGAGTCGGAAACCTCCGCCACGTCCCTTGCCATTGACGCGTGTATTGCGACTATTGGCGGCATAGATATGGCTGCAGGTCTTATTACACATCCGAGTCAATTGAGGATTGGGACTGGCACGAATACGCGCCATGAACTCACATCCACAAGTTCGACAAATAGCGGGTTCTGACTTATGGATTCGGGGACTCATGAATCTACTCGGGGTCTTCACCCCAATAAACAGTTCGTTCATTCAAGTCGATCGATGGCTTGGATACGAGAGCCTATCCAGTGCATGACCGGAACAGCCATTGAATTACCCATGGCTTTGTATCGATGACCATCAGGACAATCCTTGGCTTCCTTCTTGCGCCACGGGATCTGGGTATAATTGTCGGGGAATCCTTGTAGACGTTCGCACTCCAGAGGAGTTAGCTTTCGAACCACCATAGTGGCCTCGTGAACCGCTTGAATCTGTGCAGTCACTTCTGCAGACTGTGGACTACGACTCGGATTGTTGGCTGCGGTGAGTGTCGGGGCGATAATAGCATCTCCCTCGTCATCGTGGTGAGCCACGCCATGGCGATCCGTCTTAGTCAAGCACGGTGATGTGTCGATCATAGGTTTGGTAGCATTACCGCCATTCTCTGGTTTGCGACCGATCCAGTTGCCAGGGATGCCATAAGCATCAGCCTCCCTTTCGGCAATAATCTGACGTTCTATGCCAGATCTCATTCCTGGCCCTTTCCCATAACTGGCATCAAGAGTATTGTTAGGGTCATGCAGGGCTACTTGCCCGACTCCCAGGGAGCCAGCGCCACTCTTGCTTCCAGTCCCTAATGCAGGGAATACTTCCTTACTACTGATAGGATCCTGGGTTGCGTGGAATGCGATCGGTTCGGCTACTGCTGGTGCACCATGGCCACCCGCAGTTCGAAGAGGAACATGAATGTCTCCGGTCAGCGTCTGGTTGAACAAATCAACGCCCTGCGTTCCTTCTGCCACTAATGGTAGATTGCCTCCACCAGTCCCCGCCCTTGCCTTGAGACAAGGGGCGATGTCTACTTCCTTGACTCGAGAATCCTGTGCATGATTTTCATAAACGATCCTCTCGGCCACGACATCTCCACCTTGGTTACCGGTTGGTGCCGGTTCGGTAGTGATAGTCTGTGATGTCTCAGTAGTTTCGGTTCTCCAATTCTTTCCTGAGCTGGTCGGAGTCATGGAATAAACCACATGTGGACCCTTAGAATCCGATGCCCGGATCGTTGGTGAGTATTCGGTTCGGACTTTGGGAGTTCCATTTGGAGCCGTGTCCAACCTTTGGTCGAAGATAGCCCAGAGGGGTTCATTCAAGCGTCCGGAATCTTCTGATCTACTGTGTAGCCCGCTCGAGCCCTCAGTGCCAGATCCAATTCCTTCGGTAGTTTCTTGTTCCGCTTCTGCGCTCGGCGGAGGATTCCCGAACAGGCTTTCGGGCTCAAGTAATACCGCTCCTGCACGGTTCCGATCTCCTCCAGCACGTCCAACAACGAAGACTCTACGCCGTCGTTGGGGGACTCCGAAGTGACGCGCGTCCAGGACTCGGTAGGACCACCCATACCCGAGTTTTTCCACTTCCCCGAGGAAGGCACCAAAGTCCCGTCCTCCTCCAGAAGACAAGAGACCGGGGACATTTTCGTAGATGAACCAAGTGGGTTTGACATCTCTGATGACTCGGAGATATTCCAGGGCAAGGTTGCCGCGAGGATCATCCATTCCGAGTCTTTTTCCGGCGACGGAGAAGCTTTGACAGGGGCTTCCTCCGACGACAAGTTCAACTTCTCCTTCATATTGTTTCCAGTCATGTTTTGTCACATCTCCTACATTGGGAACATCCGGATAGTGATGCGCTAACACCGCACTCGGGAACTTATCGAACTCAGCAAATGCAACCGCTTCCCAACCTAATGGGTGCCAGGCCACAGTCGCCGCTTCAACACCAGAGAACAAGCTAATGTATCGGAAAGGACGTTCCTCCATAATTCAATAGGTGTTCTACCACCTATATCAAGCAGTGCCCAAGGGGAGGTTCAATAGGCTGCGACAACTACCACACACCATGACGGATGCACACGGTTTCATTCTCCCGCCCCTACTGCAGATCTCACTTGAGATTACACTGCTGGCGTTAGCCATGATTCTACTACTCGCCCCAAAGGATCGCAGACTACCCGAGGCAATCACCATGATTCTCCTTGCCACAGCTGGAAGGATCCTGATGGAGCCAATACCCAACGTCCAGCCAGTCACCATACTGGTGATGCTGACCGCGATCCGACTCGGAGCCATGCGTGGGGCATCATTAGGAATACTAACTGCTTACCTGTCTAACGTTTACCTGGGAGGTGGCGCTTGGACGATCGTGCAGGCGGCATCATGGGGATCTATCGGATTGCTCACCGGCTTGGTCTCAAGTAGATTAGTTGACGATAACAACAAACTGAGTAGCGGTAGTTTCTGCGGGTTTTCGATCCTGGCGGCATTTGTATTTGGATTCCTGGTTTCGATACCATTGATTCTTGACGGTGGTATGATCGTGTGGTTGCATGGAATACCATTCGATCTACTACATGCGATCGGAAACCTAACTATTGCCGCATGGTTACTAAATCCAATCGATGACTACGTCGAAGTAAGATGGAAGTGGGTCCGCCCGGATTTGAACCGGGGTCTGACGGCCCCCAGCCGCCAAGTATAGGCCAAGCTAACCCACGGACCCTTTTGAGGGAGATCGATAATAGATGATCAGTGCTGCAAACAGCACGATGTTGAATACCGTCAATGCCTGTTGAAGAAACAACGGAAAGTCGCTGATGACCCAAGAGTAGTAGAGCCATGAAGCATTACAAAGAATCAATATCGCACTCGTCCACAGACTAAAGTCATCAGAAGATTTACGTTTGAACATCCGCCACATCTGTGGGATGAAACTGGTCTGAGCCAAGATGCCAATGAATACCATGTAGGCTTCGAGACCTACTGAGGCACCCAAAAGGGTTCACCTCAAAGATTCAGAACTAATTCCAAAGCCTTCTCAACATTAGCGAGATCTGCCTGCAATTTGTTCCTCAGGTTGGTCAAATGGGTGATGGCTGGATCAACGTCGGCTCCATTCTTGATGACCTTGATAGGCTTTGAAGGTGCTTTCTGCTCGACAATGGGTTGATCAGGGAGTGGTGTTGCATTGTTCCACTTTGGATTCAAAGGATGTCGGCTACCACGAGGGCGGACAGGAATGTTTAGCTTGTTGAGCCAAGAACGGATCGTCATGGCTGAGACATTGTTCAAATTGCCAATTTCAGTTAGGGTTAGTCCCTGGCGAATGTAATGCTCTCGCATGTAATTCTTCTTTTTGTAATCGGGTTTGCGTTGTCGCGTCTTAGCAGGCATGATTTAAGGGTCTGCCAAGACCTATTTAATACCTTCACTTTGGCACGCTGCTGTCTGCAGGAGCATCTCCCGTTATCCAGCCATTCATGGGTTGGCGATCGCGGGTTTCACCATTACGGTTGATCCCACGAAGAAAGAAACGTTCATCATAGAGCCAGGGAAGTCGAGATCTTCGGAACCAATTGGGCTGTTCACTCAATTCCTTCTCAAGATCGATATGATCTGCGAGATGATGACCAAGACCCTCAATTAGTGCTTTGGCTTCTGCCACCCACTCCTCTTCGGTAATCAACATCGTTCGCAGACCTGCGACGGCACCCTTGGGAACCGTCATACCCTTGCGAGCATCGCCCTCGAGTAGACCAGATCCTTGCAGATCCTGGACAAGACCATCTACTGCCTTAGCAGCCTTAGTGCTAATTCCAATCTTCATAGATTTTAGGATGGTCGATCTCTTGATGGGGGCACCCAATTCAATTAGGTCGAGAATGGTCTGAGCTACATCATGACGTTCTGGCATGGATCGACCTTGCGACGCCACCTACTTCAAGTATCAGTGCCAACGAGGATCATGTATGGCGAGCGGATACAAGCCCAGCAAGTCCCAAAAAGCATGGCTTCTCATTGAAGCAGTCCTCAAACAACAGGCTCGACGTGCTCCACGACGATTCGTTACTCCCGAGGATATTGCCGCTGCAGCTAACCGCCTGGTCTCCAGCGATCCTTTCTACTCCAGCGTCGGAAAGATGACTGCAGGAAAGGTTAGGTCTCGTTGCATCACATGGGTCGGACCAGGATTCACTCAAGAAAAACGTGGACCGTTCATTCGAAAGAATCCTATGGACGCATATCCAGACGGCGCTAAGAAGCATAAACTCTCCTTCCGCTGGATTGGTGGTAGGAAAGCCGCTTCCATCCCTGGACACCCCGACTACGGTGACAGTTACCATAAGAGACAAATCAAAGCCTTCCAAAAGTCCCTTCGATGATCCAAAGGGGTGCACCCTCAGATCTACCTCCCAAACTTGACGTAGGGTAGGCAACATCGGACCCCCAACGCTTTGATGCTCAAACCGCCGGTGACCCCCAGATGTCGCCCGTCTGCTCGGTATCTCATCCATTCGGATGAGAAGTTCCTACCCAGGATCTCGTTCTGACCTACTCCACACAGCTTTCGCCCTTGGTCAACAGTTCAGATCTCCGACCGAGGATCATGAAGTGGTGCAAACCAAATGAAATCCCACCACATTCGCCCATTCTTGACAACTACCGAATGACTGCAAATAACAGCAGATAACGACAGATTTCAAGAGAAAGGATCTCGGTGTGGTGACGCTTTATAGGAGAGCGGAGCTAAAGTGGAGCATTTTCACAGGGTCAACCCAGACCCCAAGGATCGGATCACCTCGAGGTGCAACCCACTCACCCCAGGGTCGTGGCTTGACGGGGGTAGGTGAGCACTAGCTCACCCAGTTCCAGCAATTTGTTCGCGATCAACAGCAGC
>UEXM01000068.1_pt1 | contig 111444 bp, 99 predicted proteins | sample 1796661 | NCBI WGS metagenome assembly UEXM01 (sample SAMEA4772469, study PRJEB27181) | metagenome | reverse complement strand
AATTGCCAGCCGATCACGCCAATGGTGATGACCAGTAACAGCAACACAATGAGGCGGTTGTTCACCGCCCAATCGACAAGTCGATTAAACATGACGGTGATCCTCAGTGATTGTGAATATCGAAACCGGACTTAGCCATTTCACTGGCCAGAAAAAACGCCCCGCGAGTGACCACGCGCGTACCCGGTTCAAGACCCGTAACGATGCGGCGGTTTTCCAGCTGGCCATTGAGTTGGATTTCCACGGGTTTGTAGTGGCCAGGCTCTTCTTCCACGAACAGTTGCCAATCGCCATCGGCGCTACGGGTGAGCGCCTCTTCCGGCACGGTGAGGGTGTTCTCCGGTGCCGCCAACGCCAGTGCCACATCGGCAAACATGCCGGGGTGCAACAGATGGCCCGCATTGGGAATCGCCACTCGCACCGCAAGGGTACGGGTGACGGGATTGAGGCGATGGCCAGACTGGATCACCTTGCCGTCCACGGATGTGCCACCCACGATGACGCGGGCCGGGGTGCCGGTGCTGATCTGCAAACCGGGGCTCGGCGGCAGGGCGGCTTCGGCCCACAGTTCGGATTCATCCACCAGCGTGACCAGGGCGCTGCCCGCGGTTAACCATTGCCCTTGCTGGAAGGCATCTTCCAGCACCAGGCCATCGTCCGGCGCTGTGAGGGTATAAACCCCTTTTTCATTTTTTCCGGCTTCGATATCAGCGATGGCGCTGTTACTGAGGCCATAACCCTTGGCCCGGGCTCGCAGGGACTGGTACTGACTTTGCGCGTCCAGATAGCGCTGGTTGCCCACGGTACGCCGGCCGAGGTTTTTAACCCGCCGCCAGCCGTCCGCTGCCACTTGCAGATCACTTTGTAACTGCGCCATGGCCGGGCTGAACAGGGTGGCAATGGCATCCCCTTTTTCCATGTGCTGGCCAAGCGTGGCACTGCGAGACTGCACCTGGGAATCGATACGCACCGGCACCACCCAGGTGCGGTACTGGTTGCTGATAATTTCCGCCGGCACGGTCAGGGTCCGGGTAGCGTCGGCATCAGGCTGCAGGGTAATGACCTGCAGGTTAAGCGTCTTTTGTTGTTCTGCGGTCAGCTCCAGTGCCGCTTCTTCACTATGGGACGCTGCGCTCCCAACCTCCTTCCCATGAGCGTGCTCATCATGGTCACCGCTATTATCCGGAGCAGCCTGTTGTGCATGCTGTTCGGCTTCGTTGCTTTCGTTGTGGGCATGGTCATGATTTTCATCCGCCCAGCCCGGGTTCGCCAGGGTTGCCAGCAAGAAGATGGCCAGAGGCGTCTTTTGAAATGTCATTTTCGGTTTCATAAAAAATTTTCCATTTTTTGTAGGAGCGCCGTTCAGGGCGCGAAGAAGTTGGCACCGCGTGTCGCAGAAACCATTCGCGCCTCAAGTGGCACTCCTACAGTAATTTTTCGCTTAATTTCTCGTTTCAAGCGGTGTTATTCGCTTCGCTCACCCTGCGGCTGTTACCTCGCAAGCTCGGTTCCTACAGAACAATCATTCGTTGGCCAACTGGTTCAGCCAGTCGTTGAGCTGGGCGCTTTCATAGAGCCACTGCACCCAGGCCTGCTGCATGGCATCGCGCAGGGCGATGCCAGCCAGCCGGGTATCGAGCCGCTGATTCAAGGCCTGCAGATAGTTCTGGGTGGTGAGTTCGCCCTGCTGCCAGACGCGCTTGAGCAAGGTGTCGCTGCGCGCCAGGCTATCGCCGGTGAGTTGTTGCCAGGTTTCCCAGCGCTGGCGGCGCTGCTGGTAATCGCTCAACGCTCCGTCCAGCCGGGCCTGAATGTCGTTGCGGGTTTTCTCCAGCAGTGCACGCCGCTCTTCACTGTCCGCCAGGGCAGCTTCATAGCCTGGCTTGCCGGTATTGAAGAACTTCAATGGCAGGCTGAAATCCACGCCCCACAAATTTTCGCCACCTTCCTGGCCCACGCGCAGGCCCAGGGTCGGGTCGGTGTTGCGTTGTTTGTCTGCCACCGATACCCCTCGCTCAGCCAGCGCCAGTTGCTGCTCGGCCAACTGCAAATCGAAGCTGGTGGGGAGCCGTTGCACGACACCATGGGTGAGTGACGGGGCCTGCCAACGGTCCGCCGCCGGCAAGGCCACCGCGGGTTGTTGGCTGGCCAGTTGCTGGCGCAATGTGGTGGCAGCACGGGTGGCAGCACTTTCTGCATCAGCGAGAGCCTGCTGGGCCTGCCCCAGTGACAGGTACGCCAATTGCGCATCCACCTGCCCCACATCCCCCGCTTTTTCACGGCGGCGAATCAGGTCGGTAAGATCGCGCAGCTGCTGTTCCTGCTCACGGGCAGCGGCCAGTTGCTCCCTGGCGGCGGCATGAGCCACCAGCGCATTGACGCTGTCCGCCAGCAGGCGGGCGCGGGCCTTGTCGCCGCGTAGCTGGGCCAGTTGATCGCGCACGGCCACGGCATCACGGCTGGCGCGGGCCTTGCCAGACCAGTCCAGCGCCTGGCTCAGGCCCACGGTCTGGGTAATATCGAGGCTGTCTTCGTAGTCGATATTCAGTGAGGGGTTATAAAGCGGCTGCGATAAAGCCCGGCTCTGGGCCAGCAGCCGCTCCTGCTCCGCCTGGATGGCACGGTTAGCGGGAAGCTGACTCACCTGTCGCTGTACCCATTGCGCCCACTGCGCGGGCGAGGAAGAAGAATCGGCCGACGCGCTGGCATACGCGCACACGGCCAGTAACAGTGCGGCCATGCGCACTGGGGTCTGGATTCCCATGGGGAAACTCCTGATGTCTCAAAACGTTACGTCAAGAACAATGCCGACGCTCGCCACGGCGCACATTCACCGATGGACAAGGCAACAAAGTCGGGGAAACGAAGAAACGATCAGGCTATAGGAGGACGGAAAGGGTTATCGGCCGGGGCATCCGGCAGGAAGGGGCGCAACGCCATTTGACCTGCAGAGGGCGGGGCCAGGCGCAGCGGCTCACAATCGGTGGAGGCCATGAAACCATGGCATTGACAGCAATGGTCGCCGCCTTTGTCCAGCACATCCGCACTGACCAGATCCTGCTGGACCTGTTCCAGCGAGGCAGCTGCGCCACCATCGTGCCCGTGATGCATGGCATCCAGCACCAGTACATGAGTACTGATGACAAGCAGCAATGTGTAGACCAGTGCTTTCATGGGATGCCCGCTAACGAGGGAAGAGTCGCAACCTTGCGATACCCATAGACCGCCGTCAAGACAATCGGTTCCCCGTCACCTGTGGGTACGATCCGGTCATCCCGTTTTCCGAATCGGCATCGTATAGTGTCGGCTCCGTTTCGCCGGAATGAAAAAGGAAAACCATGAGCCACATTGACCAGATCAAAAACGACATTCTCGCCCACCCACTGCACCGGGCCTGCGAACTGGAACTGGTAAGTGCCGCTGACGGGCGCAGCGAAGTGCGCTTCACGGTAAACGACTTCACCACCAACCCCCAGGGCGCCCTGCACGGCGGCATTGTGTATGCCTTGATGGATGTGGCCTGTTTTTTTGCAGCGATGTCCAAACTGGCGCCGGAACAGCACGCGGTGACCATCGAAACCCACAGCAGCGTGTTACGTGCCGCCAGCCAGGGCGAGAAAGTCATTATTCGTGCCCACGTGGACCGGCTGGGGCGCACCCTGGCCGCCATGCGTGCGGAAGCTTACGCCGTAAACGCGCAGCAGCAGGAACGTCTGATCGCCACCGGATCGGTGACCAAAGCCATCGTGCAGACCGCATAGCCGCTTTCTTGCGCGTTTTCCCCGCATTTTTCCCCACAATTGTGTGGTTTTCGTCCCTGCCGGATAAACGGCTATCCGGACGGCATGACCGGCTCATTGTGGCTACCCGCACCAATTGTCAGCCCCTATAGCGGGGCGTATCGTAAAACCTGATATCCGTGTGCCAACCCCTTGCATAAAAGGGCGGGGCGCAACGTTGTTGAACGCATGCAGTCGCCGGCAGGACGCCAGCGTAGTAGCACGCCGTGAATGAGGGACTCACCATGTATCAGGTCATGGTCGTGGACGATGAGGAGTACATCCTCAAAGCCTTGAAACGCACTATCAATACCTACACCGACTGGGAAGTGGAAACCTACCAGGACCCCCACGAAGCCCTGCGCCGGGCGCGCACTACCGTGTTCGATGCGGTAATCACCGACTACATGATGCCGGACATGAACGGCCTGGAATTACTGCAGGAACTGCGCGACTTGCAACCGGACACTATTCGCATTGTGCTGACCGGGGTAATCGATATCGAGACGGTTATGTCTGCGATCAACAAAGCCGGCGCATTCCGCTTTATTCCCAAACCCTGGGACGACGACCAGTTGCTCGACAATATCCGCGAAGGCCTGAAGTTTCGCGATATTTTGCTGGAAAACCGCATTCTGGCGGAAACCGTGCGCGAGCAACGCGAGACCCTGCGCAGCATGGGCTACGAAGGCTAGCAGCCCGACAAACAACAACCAACGGCGCGGCGCATGAATAGCTTGCTCGACAAAACGGACATCGGCTTTGGCATGGAAGCCCAGGGGCTGTTCCTGGTTTCTTCCACGGTGATCCTGCTGATCATCATTTTCTTTTTATACAAAACCTATCGCACCTCCATAAACGTGGAAGCCAAACTGGCCGAGTTTTCGTCGCTGACGGACAACCGCTTTGGCCGCAAGATGCACCTGATCGAGGTCAACGCAGACGAGTACAAACTCAACAAGGCCCTGCTCGGCCCACTCGCGCGGATCATCGATGAATACTGCGTACTGACCACCGATCGCCACGGCACCATCACCTTTGCGAACGGCAAATTTCTCGCCCTGAGTGGTCATTCTTTTTCACATTTGATCGGCCAACACGAGAGTTTCAACCACCCCGGCGACGACGGTGGGCTACCGGTCATGCAGTGCAACCAGGCGCTGTCCGGAGTATGGAACGGGGAAGTCTGCAACCGCCATGCAGATGACAGCCGCTACTGGATGAACATGTTCCTTTTCCCGCTTTCGTATATTTCCGATGAAGACGACGGCTATATTTATTTCGGCACCGACATCACCAACATTAAGACCGAAAACAATCAGCTGATACAAGCGGTGAAAGACAAGGACCAGAAACTCAACCAGGTGGAATCCCTGCTGCTGCACTCGGAAAAAATGGCGTCCCTGGGCACCATCTCTGCGGGCATCGCCCACGAGATCAACAACCCGATTGCCTATATTTCTTCCAACCTGAATCGCAGCCGGGATTACCTCGACGCCATGGCGGGTATTATTCAGGGGCTTAAAAAACGTATCAGCGAGGATAAGTTCCAGCAATTCTTGAACACTGAAGAAAATTTAAATGTCGACACAAGAAAACTTGCCTTCATGATGGAGGATTACCCCGCCCTTCTGGATGAAACCGATGAGGGAATTGAGCGGATAAAGAAAATCATTCGCGACTTGAAACACTTCTCTCATAACCAACCCGAAGCGTTTTCCCCCACCGACATTGCATCCTGCTTGGCCATTTCACTCAACCTTGCCAAACATGAACTGAAAAACCGGATTACGGTTACTCACAGCCTGCCAGACTCCCTGCCTCCGATTAGCGGATCGGCAAGCCAGCTGTCGCAAGTGTTCATGAATCTATTCGTCAACGCGGCTCAGGCTATCGAAGAGAAAGGCAACATCACCATTGCCGCCCAGTCCGATGAGCAATGGTGCACCTTGACCATCGCCGACGACGGACCGGGCATTGCGGATGAATCCCTGCAACAAATTTTCGAACCCTTCTACACCACCAAACCCATCGGTCAGGGGACCGGACTTGGGCTGTCCATTTCTCACGACATCATTCAGCACCACGGTGGCACCATGACCGTGGAAAGCCAGCCTGGCACCGGCACCACCTTTACCATCCGGCTGCCACTGAAGCAGACCGACCGGGTCGATGCAGCCTGATTTCGTCTACACCCTCACCACGCCAGCCGGGGAGCAGCAACGCATCCCGATTGCCCTGGTTGAGGAACACGGCGCCATCGCCATCCCCGACAGCTTCACCCCGCCGGACTGGGCCGCCCTGAGCTACCATCAATGCAGCCACTGCCCTCTGGACCCTAACGAACACGCCTACTGTCCCATCGCCCGCAACCTGGCCTACCTGTTGCCGGATTCAGCGTCAGGGGATTCGTTTCAACCGGTAACGCTGGACGTGAAAACGCCACAACGGGGCTACCATCAAGAGACCACATTACAGCGGGCACTCAGCTCCCTGTTCGGGCTGATATGCGCATTAAGCGACTGCCCGCACACCCGTTTTCTGCGCCCCATGGCCAGCTTTCACCTGCCCTTAAGCAGCGACACAGAAACCCTGGTACGCACCGCCAGCCTGTACCTGCTGCAACGTTATCTGCTTAACCTCAAGCAACCGGATGCCACTGTCTCACTGGAAGGGTTAAACGCCCGCTACGATGCACTCAATGAATTGAACCGCTGCTTCACCGGACGGTTACGTCAGCATGGGGAGTCAGACGCGCCAGTGAATGCACTGGTATTGCTGCATGTCACCGCACGGGAAATGCACTGGAATCTGGAAGAGGAACTAGAAAGCCTGACCGCTCTGTTTGCCGGGAGCGACAGTTGATAAACATCTCGGAATGTCGGATTACGCCGCTACGCGGCTAACCCTACCTACACGAAGCATAGCGTTTACAACACAACCCCACCCTGACGATCACCGTCACTGCGGCCCCCTGAATATTCGGTTACTCCCCAGCAAAACGTGACAGGCAGTGCGTGCACCCTGTGTTCCGCGCGAGGCCTGAAGCGTGCTGCAGCCGCGAAGAACAAAAAAAAGCCCCGGCAAAGCCGGGGCAAGGGAAAAACCGGAAAGGGTTCCGGTACAGACTCAGCGTCCTTTAATTCGGTTCGGCATGCTCTTCCTTCACTCTGAACCAGGCGGCATAGAGCGCTGGCAGGAACAACAACGTCAACGCCGTCGCCACAATCAGCCCACCCATAATTGCCACCGCCATGGGACCGAAGAATACACTGCGAGACAGCGGAATCATGGCCAGCACAGCCGTTAGTGCCGTCAGAGCGATGGGGCGGAAGCGCCGCACCGTGGATTCAATAATCGCATCCCAGGCGGTAAGACCCTGCTCTATATCCTGACCAATCTGGTCCACCAGAATCACCGCGTTACGCATGATCATGCCGGCGAGGGCAATGGTGCCCAGCATGGCCACGAAACCGAATGGCTTCTGGAACAACAGCAGGAAGAAGGTCACCCCGATAAGCCCCAACGGTGCGGTGATAAAGACCATCACCGACAACGGGAAACTGCGCAGCTGCAACATCAGCAAGGTAATCACGACCAAAATAAACAGCGGCATACCTGCGTTAACCGATGTTTGCCCGCGCGCCGATTCCTCCACCGTGCCACCCACTTGTAGCAAATATCCCGGTGGCAGATCCGCCTGCACCTGGGAGAGTGTCGGCATAATTTGCTGCATCAGCGTGGCCGGCAAGGCACCGTCTTTCACATCCGCCAGCACCGTCACCGTGGGCAACCGATCGCGATGCCAGATGATGCCTTCCTCAAAGCCGGATTCCAGTGTCGCCACCTGATTCAATGGCACGCTGCGGCCATTGTCCGTCTGCACCGCAAGGTTGCCCAGCAACCCCAGTGCATGACGCTCATGGTTGTCGCCGCGCACTTCCACGTTGATCAGTTCGTTGTCTTCCCGGTACTGGCTCACCGCCACACCGGACAGCGACCCCTGCAACGCAGTGGACAGATCCGACGTGGTGATACCCAGCGTCCGTGCGCGATCCTGATCCACAATCAGACGCACTACCTTGCTGGGTTCTTCCCAATCCAAGTGCACGTTGGCGGTGTGCCCGTTGTCGCGCACTTTTTCCGCTACCCTACGGGCCAGCTCACGCACCTGGGGAATGTGCTCCCCGGAAATGCGCAATTGGATCGGGTAACCCACAGGCGGGCCATTTTCCAGCCGTGAGACGCGAGTTCGCACCGCGGGGAATTCCCGCTCCAGCGTGTCCATCAACCAGCTACGGACTTCCTCACGTTCGTCCACGCTCCGGGTAAGTACCACAAACTGAGCCACACTGGCCGCCGGCAATTTCTGATCCAGTGACAGGTAAAAACGCGGGGAACCGCTACCCATATACCCCACGTAATTTTCGATCATGTCGTTTTCGCCCAGCATGGCTTCCAAGCGCAGGGCTTTCTCCTGGGTCGCCTTCAGCGAAGCGCCTTCTTCCAGCTTCATGTCCACCATTAACTCAAGCCGACCGGACGCCGGAAAGAATTGCTGAGGCACGAAACTGAACAAAATAAGAGAAAAAACAAAGATGCCCACAGTCAGCCCGATGACTGTTTTCCGATATCGCACGCACCACTCTACCCAGCGCCGGAAACGACGGTAGAACGGTTTCTTGTAAGGGTCATGCACCTCGCCACTGGCATCCCGGCGGGCCAGGCTGGGAAGCAGTTTCTCCCCCAGGTAAGGCACAAAAACCACCGCTGTCACCCAAGAGGCGAGCAGAGCGATAGTGACCACCTGAAAGATCGAGCGAGTATATTCCCCGGTGCTCGATTCCGCCGTAGCGATGGGAAGAAAACCTGCAGCGGTAATCAAGGTGCCGGTGAGCATGGGGAAGGCCGTACTGGTCCAGGCAAAGCCAGCTGCCTTGATACGGCTGAAGCCCTGCTCCATTTTAATCGCCATCATTTCCACAGCGATAATGGCATCGTCCACCATCAAGCCCAGAGCCAGAACCAGTGCCCCCAGAGAAATCTTGTGCAGGCCGATGTCGAAATACTTCATCGATGCAAACGTCATCGCCAACACCAACGGAATGGAAAACGCCACCACCAGCCCGGTGCGCCAGCCCAGCGAAAAGAAACTCACCAACAACACAATGGCCAGTGCTTCCATCAACACCTGAACAAATTCACCCACACCGGCTTCTACTGCGGCCGGCTGATCGGACACTTTGCGCAACTCCATACCGATGGGCAGGCTTTCCTGCAATCTGGCGAATGTTTTGTCCAGGTTTTCACCCAACTTGAGAATGTCACCACCGTCCTTCATGGAAACTGCAATGCCGATGGCATTTTCGCCCATGAAACGCATGCGTGGCTGCGGTGGATCGCTAAAACCCCGATAGACGTTGGCGATGTCGCCCAGGCGCAAAGTGCGATTTTCCACCTGAAGCGGGAAGTTACGAATATCCTCTACGCTGGTGAATTCACCCGATACCCGCAGACGCACGCGACTGCTCGGCGTTTCGAAGAAACCGGCATCGGCCACCGCGTTCTGTGACTGCAACGCTTGCTGCACAGAAACCAGCGGAATGCCTAGAGACGCCAGCTTGGTGTTGGCAATTTCCACCCAGATTTTTTCGTCCTGCAGGCCGACCAGCTCCACTTTGCCCACGTCGTCCACGCGCTGCAGCGCCAGCTGCAAACGGTCGGCGTAGTCCTTCATGATGGCGTAATCAAACCCCTCCCCGGTCAGCGCATAAATGTTGCCGAAAGTGGTGCCGAATTCGTCATTGAAGAACGGACCTTGTACGTCCTGAGGCAAGGCATGACGAATATCCCCTACCTTCTTGCGCACCTGATACCAGAGATCCTTGATCTCTTTGGAGCGCATTTCATCGCGAGCCATGAACATGACCAGCGACTGGCCTGGCCGGGAGTAGGAGGTAATGCGCTCAAAGTCGCCGGTCTCCATCAATTTCTTTTCCACCCGGTCGGTGATTTGCCGGGACACTTCTTCGGCACTGGCACCGGGCCACAGGGTGTTGATGGTCATCAGCTTGAAGGTAAACGGTGGATCCTCACTCTGCCCCAGGTTGGCATAAGAGATCGCCCCCATGGCGCCGAGGAGGATCATGGCATAAAGCACCAAAGTCCGGTTCCTCAGAGCCCATTCGGAGAGGTTAAACGACATGGTCATACTCCCCTTATTCGTCCGCATCCGGAGTGGTCGCCGTTTCTGCGCTGCCATCCGGCTGCGCATCTGACGCGTTGTCATCGGCCGGTGCGGCCTGAGCGGTAGGCGACTCCTCGCTCAGATCCAACTGACGGTTCTGGCGATCCAGCGGAATCACCGCCTGGCCTTCTCGCAACAATTGAGTACCAGCGGTGACAATCCAGTCCTGCGGTTTGAGACCGCGCATCACCGGCACCACCTGTTCCTGATACGGCCCTACTTCCACCGGAGTTTTCTGCAATGTCAGCGTGTCCGGATTGACCACCCACACATAGGTAGCCCCTTCTTCGGCGGTGAGTGCAGATAACGGAATGCTAAGCACCCCGTCATTGTCAGCGCCGCTGACAAAGACCCGGGCTGACTGTCCAAGATCCGCGCCTACGCTGGAATTCTCAAATGCCACACGGGCTTCAAAGGTGCGAGAGAGCGGATCAGCAGCAGGGGACAATTCGCGAATCTTGCCTTCGAAAACCTGACCCGGACGGGACCACAGCTCAATCGCCACGGGCATGCCAATTTTGAAGCTGCTCACGTCCTGTTCTGGCAGGTCGATGCGCACTTCACGATCACCATCCACCGCCAGCACAAATACGGCCTGACCGGGGGACACTACCTGCCCGGCCTCCGCCCTGCGCTGGGCAATGACCCCATCACGGGGCGCCTTTAAGGACGCATAATTCGCCTGATTGCGGGCCACGTTCAGGTTGGCACGGGCCTGGCGCAACTGCGCCACACTGGCATCGGAACGGCTTTCAAAAGAATCGAACTGGGAACGGCTGATAACATTGCGCTCCATCAGCTCGCGGTAACGTTCCAGCTCGCTGCTGGCCAGCTTGTGGTCGGCCTGGGCGGATGCCATCTGGGCTCGGGCCGAATCCAGCTGCAGGCTCACATCGTCGGTGTCCAACTTAGCCAGTACCGTGCCTTCACTGACCCGGTCCCCCACATCGACCAACCGCTGGCTAATCTTGCCGCCAATGCGAAATCCCAGCTCAGGCTCATAGCGGGCACGAACTTCCCCAGGAAACACATCCTGGCTGGCATCCGCCGAGAGAGGCTGGGCCACCAGCGCTGGACGCGCCGGCGCCTTGCTCTCCGACGTTGCGTCAGAGCACCCCTGCAGGGCCAACACTGCCACCGCCATTCCCGTGGCAATCAGCCCCGACAGCACGACAGAACGAAACATGACCAGCTCCCTCATTGATCCCACCTCATTAACCTGGACACCGCCTGTGCGGATTGTGCCGGTCTTGGCTTGCCGGCATGCTATACTGGCCAGTATAGTAATTTTATTAAACTAAACCGTCCAGTATTGAAATATGACCGACTCTGCTTCCCCAGATCAGCCCAATCCACGCGGACGCCCCAAAGACCCGGCGAAACGCAGTGCCATTCTTGAGGCAGCCAAAACGCTGTTTCTCGGCCAGGGGTTTGCCGGCACCAGCATGGATGCCGTGGCGAAACAGGCTGGCGTCTCCAAACTCACGGTGTATAGCCATTTCAGTGACAAGGAAACGTTATTTTCGTCAGCCATTGAGGCGAAATGTCACAACCTGCTCCCCATGCCGATCTTCGAACTGGAACCGGATCTGCCGATTCGCACCACCCTGACCAAGATTGGTCTGGCCTTTCTGGAACTGATCCATACGCCGGAAGTGATTGAGTTACAGCGGCTGATGAGCAGCCTGGCGACACAGGATCCGGCCATGTCACAGCTTTTTTTCGAAGCCGGCCCACAACGCACCATTACCGCCATGGAAAACCTGGTGCGTAACGGCAACAACACAGGCCGATTGCAGGCGGACAACCCCAAACAGGCGGCGGAGAATTTCTTCAGCCTGCTGCAAGGCTGTGAGCATATGCGTGTGATTATTGGCTGTAACCAGCCGATGACAGCCGATGAAGCGCAGCCCCATGCCGCACAAGTGGTGGATATGTTCCTGCGGGCTTACGGGAAGGAAGGGGAATAAACGGTTTTAGCGGCATGCTAATGCATTGAAGGCAGCGGGGCCTGTGGCCCCGCCCTGAAACGATCAGAAGGTTTTTCTGACGCCGATGGAGAAGTGGTCGTAATCCACATCAATGTTGTCACTTCCGACCTTGGCTTCATGGGTTGCATCCACATAGCCCAGCACCAACTCCGGGGCATCCGGAGCAAAAGAGATCGCCACATCCAGACCCAATAGCTCCGGGTCGATGTCCAGGGTTTCGGAGCCAAACGATTCTTTAGCATCCGTATTACCCATGTTGTACCACAGCGATGCAGTCACCATTTCGAAATTCGCTCGAGCACCAATTTCCAGCCCATACCCTTCCCCTGCCGCGTTGATCAACGTCGGTCGACTAAACCCTACCGCACCATATAGATCCAACATCTCTGCTACCGGAAAATGAGCCCCCACACCGATAAAGGTGAGGTCATTTAATGTCGCATTTTCAGCCAGCCCGAAACCCACATCATCTTCATAGTTCAGCGATATATGCCGTCCCATCACCATGACATAATCGCCGATTTCGAAACCACCCTGCAGCCCAAAACCCTGCTGAAGATCAAAGGATTCTGACGGAGCGCCAGAGCCGCTGATTTCCGAATCACCAGAGACGACATAATCAAACTGCACATAGTTAAAAGAAGGCGCATCCGCAAAGGCATGCTGACCCGTCGCCCCCATCAGGGTGGCAAACGCAAGCGTAGCAATTTTCTTGTTCATAACTTTCTCCCTGTTATATAAAGACGAGCCAACGATGCCTTAAGCCCGACCATTGGCATCCCTGCCTCCAAACCATTGATAGCCCAATTGTAAAAAAACCGCAATATACAATATATTTACCGCACCAATGGGCACAACGGCCTTTCCCCTCCAACGCTAATTCAATACACGCCACGCAACGCTTTCACTTTTGCCGCATAAAGCAGTGCCCTGCCCCGGCGCCGCTCACCCAGTTGCCACCAGATCACCCCAAGCCACCAAATCGCATAGCGATTCTCTGCATTGCAGGACAGGGCTTGCTGGGCGATGCGTAAAGCTCGCCCAAGCAAGCACTGACGACGACTCGGGGACCGCTTGGCAGCCCGTACCAGGGTCGCAATATGCCCCAGGTCATCAGCACTCACGGTGAATCACCTTTCTGAGCACTGCCCGCATTTGCCTGCACCTTGCCGGTGGCCTTACCAGGCACAGCAAAGGCATACCAGTCCAGTTTCCGGGTCACCAGCATCACCGCAGCCAGGGCAGCGAACAGCAGCAAAGCGCCCAGCAACAGGGCATAGTCTTCCGCCATGAGAATCCCGTAGATCAACCCTTGCACCAGCAGCAGACTCAAGGCGAAAGTCCAGCCGGCCTTGAAAGAGCGCATGGCAGCCATCAGGTAGACGCCGATCAAGGCACAGCACGATAACGCGGCCACCAGATAGGCCAGCACAAAGTCGACATGCTCGCTGAGTGCCACCAGCAGCAGGTAGAACATGGCCAGCGCCAAGCCCACCAACAGGTATTGCATGGCATGTAACGGGTACCGACGCAGCACTTCAAAAAGAAAAAACGCTGCGAAAGCCAGGCCCACAATCAGGTAACTGTATTTCAGCGCCCGCTCACTGGAGAGCAACCCCGTGACCGGCTGCACCAAACGCACCCGCAATGCCTGACCGCTATCACCGCATGCGGCATCGCCGCGGGCGCAATGAATCACACTGGCCGCCGCCAGGCTGTTGGTGCGCCACTGGCTGGTGAAGCCTTCCTGGGTAATCTCCCGTTCCACCGGCAACACCAACCCTTCGAAGCTGGGGTGCGGCCAGTCCGCCCGTAACGCCATGCGGGTTTCCTTGGCCAGCGGTAAGGCACCCAGCGATTCGGTGCCGTTCAAATTCAGGCGCACCTTGACGGTAAAGGCCCCCGCCAAATCCGCCGGTAATGCGACAGCCACCGCATTGCCACCCACACCGTCGGGCAGCTGCTCGGTTTCCACCAACGGCAACGGCACATCGTTAATCAGAATTTGCGGGCGCTCCACCAGCCCGCGCAGATCCTGAATCTGCAATAGCAGCAGTGGCGCCTGTGACGACACCACCTGCTCTGGCTGACTCACTTGCTGCCAGTTAGCCGGAAAGACCGCTTCGATGTGCAATAGGCTTCGGTACACCGGAACGCCATAAATACCGCGATAGCGCATTTCGCTTTGTAGCTCGCCATCAATGCTCAGTGTGTCCGGGATCTGGCTATCCAGCACCTGCCGGCGCTCAATGGCGGTACAGGTTTCGCCGCTGCGGCAGTCGCGTTTTTCTACCAGTTGTTTACGGGTTCGGGGGACCACGATCAACGGCCCACTGATCTGTTGCTCCCCGCTCACCTGACGGGTGATCTGGTGCTTAACGCGCAACGCTTCATTGCTGCGGTCGGCAATTTTTCCCTGAATCATTAACAGCGGCACCACCAACACCAGCATCAGCCCGGCAATGGTGAACATTTTCAATAACAAGTTGGGTCGCATGGTTTCTCTCCCACAAATGACACCCTCATATAGAAAGGCCAGTGTGAGAAACCGGTTTGAGGGTTTTGTGGGGATTGTGTGGGGGGAAAGCAGTGACGAGTTAAAAGTTTAAAGCGCGGGACTGCTCAATAGCGCAGCAAAGGCCCTGCCCACGACCGATCGCTAGTCGCACAGAACGCTTCGACCACCAGAACCAACCTGCCTTTCCTCGCGTTTTAACTTTGAGCTTTTAACTGCTTTTAATCGCGCCGCCAGCGGCGCTCCTGCGGGAAGGGGATTATTCGGGGAGGATCAGCTTGGCCTGAACGCCTTCCGGGGTATTTCCCAGCTTAAGAGTGCCACCATGCAAGCTGGCAATTTCGCAGACCATGGCCAGACCCAGGCCTGAACTTTTTTCTTGGCCCGGCGCCGGCAAGGAATAGAAACGCTCAGTGATACGGCCAATCGCATAGTCGGGAATCAAAGGGCCGATATTCGCGACTGTCAGGCAAGCAGGCTCAACATGCACCGTGATAGTGGTTTTTTCATTGGCAAAACGCAGGGCGTTATCCAGCAAATTGAACAGGGCCAGCTTGAGTGTTTCCGCTTCCGCCTGCAGCGTGCCGTCATTGACGCTGACCTCAAGGTTTTTTTCTGCCAACAGCGAATAGCGGCTGCGCTGCCACTCCTGGACGAGCACAGCAATCGACACGGCACTCTTGCGAGCCGGCAGGCTTTCCAGTTTTTCCAGCCGCGCCATGGCCAGCAGCCGATCTAACAGGTCACTGAGCCGCTGACTTTCATGAATCACATTGTCGGTAAACCGGTGTAACGCCGGCTCTTGCACTTCGTCCGCCAGAATTTCACCGGCACCACGAATCGCCGCCAACGGACTTTTCATTTCGTGGGTCAGCAGGGTTACGTTATCTTCCAGCTGCGCCCGCGATTCCAGCCGCCGACGCATAGCCGTGACAGCCTCCGCCAGATCTTTAATTTCATCGTGGCCACGAAAACGCGGGGGCGCCGGACGTTCATCGTTAGCCACGGCCTCCGCATAACGCCGCAGCCGATTGACCCGCCGGCTGAGCCACCAAGCCAACAGCCCGCCCAGCAACAGGCAAACCATTAACGCTAACCCGCCATAGACCATCAGGTAGCGCTCCGCCCGCTCCACAAACGGCGCAATGGCGCGGCCGGGTTTGCCCAGACTGATGACACCGATCAAGCTGCCGTTATCGCGAATCGGCGCGGCCACGTACATAACCGAAGTGGCCGGGTCCTGCGGGTCGGTGCGGGTGGTGCGTGCGCCATAGCGCCCCTGCAGTGTCAGGTGCACATCGTTCCAGCGAGAAAAATCTTTTCCTTCATCCCGGCCACGGGAATCAAACAGCACCGTGCCGGTGGGGCCGGTGATATACACATGGGTGTGGATGCGCGTTTTCTTTAACCCCCATATATCCGCATCCGGGGTGCGCCCTGCGTAACGATTAAGCGCATCGCGCAGGGCCGGAGTAATCACGATTTGTCCGTTATGCGTATCACTGGCAACAATTTCGGCTAACAGATTGGCCGCATCCACCAGGGTTTCTTCCGCTGACTGGCGCACTAACGGTTTAGCCTGGCCAAACACCAAGTCGAGCACGAACCAGCCCACCAGGCCCAGGATCAAAAAATAAAAGACCAGTAAACGCTGACCGAGTTTCATGGGGTGTCCAGCAGGTAACCGATACCGCGCCGGGTAACGATAAGGTGGTCGCCGTTCAGCGGACGCAGTTTGGCGCGCAAGGTCTTGATGTGGGTATCTACGCTGCGCTCAAAACTGTCTTCATCACTGGCGCAGATATCCAGCAGTTGGGCGCGGCTGAATACCTGCCCAGGACGCTGCACCATGGTAGCCAGAATTCGGTATTCCGAGCGCGTCAGAGATAATTCGGTGTGCCGAAAGAAGAGCCTAAAGCCACTGTCATCCACCTGCCACGGCGTTGCTTTATCGGTGTCTACATCAGGTTTCGGCGCCAGACGTTTAAGAATGGCACGAATGCGCGCCACCACTTCACGGGGGCTAAACGGTTTGGTGACGTAATCATCGCCACCCAGTTCCAGACCCAGAATGCGGTCCACTTCATCCTGCCTGGCGGTGAGAAATAACACCGGCAGCTCACTGCGCTGGCGTAACTGCTTGAGCACATCAAAGCCATTCATGTCCGGCAGGCCCACATCCAGCACCACCAGATCCACAGCGCCCCCGGCGACTGCATCCAGCGCCTGCTGACCCAACGTCACGTGGGTCACGGCAAAGTGTTCACGCTCCAACGCGAACATCAGAGGTTCGGCAATACGCGGTTCATCTTCTACGATCAGTACAGCGGGCACTTGAAATATTCCTGTCCAGTAACCATGGCATGATAACCAGACCACGAAGGCGTTCCCATGCCAAGGAGGCGTTTATGTTAGAACTGATCGACAATCTGCCCGGTGATACCGTTGGCGTCAGCGCCCACGGTGAGCTGACCGCCGAGGACTACCGCAAGGTACTGGCTCCCGCCATCGAAGGCGCTTTGAGCCAGCACGACAAGATCAATGTGCTCTACGAAATCGGCCCCACTTTTGAGAATTTCTCCGCCGGGGCCATGCTACAGGATGCACTGGTCGGCCTGCGCCACCCGCTCAGCTGGCATCGCATCGCTATCGTTACCAGCCATGACTGGATCAGCAATACCGTCCAACAGGCCAGTGCGCTGATTCCCGGTGAGGTAAAGGTCTTCGAGTGGGCAGAGCAGAAAGATGCGCTAAGCTGGCTGGAAAGTTGAAGCGCGACAAACCCTCTGCTTGCTTTCAAACTGAGCTCGCGCTCAGACCATGAGCGCGCCAGTACAGGCTGTCCGGATGCCTTCAGCGATGCCCGCGTTTTAACTTTCAACTTTACACTGTCATCTGATCTCACCCGGCCTGCCGGAGGCTCAGTTTGAGGGCATCCAGAAGATCCCGTCCGCCGCTGTGCAGCTCCCTAATGTCCTTCAGAAAGAAGGTTTTCTTTACTCGCGTCTGCACGACCAACACGCCATAGAGCACGCTGTCGAACTCCAGCGGAATCCCCAGATAACTGCGAAAATGCTCTTCATCGGAGCCGGGCACATAGAAGTAATCCATATGCGCCTGAATATCCCGAGCCGCCACGGCACTGCGAGTACGCGCCACCTTACCCGTTAACCCTTGGCTGTAAGCCAGTGTGGCCCCCAGGACACGCTGGTTCAGGCCACTAGTGGCCACAATTTCCAGCGTCTGCCGCTGCCCATCAGCCTGATACAGGCTGCAGACCTGCACGTTAAGCTTGTTCCTGACTGCATCCACGCGGGCATGCATGAAATCCGGGGGTAAGGGCATGCGATTACCTGTCTGTTCACCGATCTTGAAACCGGCTCGTTAATGTCTATCAATCTATCTTTCAATATCCGTGCCTGTTTCCCCCTAATGCGCTCAGACAGACACTGGGCACATGCTTTACACTGTACGCGTTACCCCTGTCGTGGAGCCCTGCGTTGGCCAAAAAAGCAAAAACCGAGGCCGAGATCGCGCTTTTTCGTGAATCCGTGTGCGAGGCAGCCACGCGCTTGTTCATTGAACGCGGGCCCCAGAACGTAACCATGCGGCAGATCGCCAGTGAAGTGGGGGTCAGCCCCATGACCCCCTACCGCTATTTCAGCGACAAGGATGACATCTTGGCCACGGTGCGCGCCGCCGCCTTCAACCGCTTTGCCACCGCGCTGGAAACCGCCGTCACCAATGCCCCCGACGCCCGCAGTAAAGGCCGCGCCGTAGGCGATGCCTACGTGGGGTTTGCCAAGACCCACCCCGCTGCCTACCAACTAATTTTCTCCTTTTCCCAGCCTGACGAAGACCGCTATCCGGAGCTGCAGGCTGCCAACGGCCGTGCCCAGGAAACCATGGTGGGCTATGTCCGCGACATGATTGAGGCAGGCCTGCTCAAGGGCGATGCCCAACTGATCGGCTATATGTTCTGGGCCACCCTGCACGGCATTGTGGTGCTGGAATTGGCCAGCGGCCTGCGTGGCATGAACGGCGATACCCTGCGCGAGAAGATCATGCGCACCCTCTATGCCGGCATGCAGGTAACCCCCCCCACCCTGGATTCCTGACCGTTTCGCTCACTCTCGACACCGGTAGGCTTGACTCCATAAATATACAGTGTAAATTTTACTTCGTATATTTATGGATGCCGAGCCCCGCCCGACATCCCGGCCCACGCCCCTCTATAGCCCGGGGCCCCGTATAAGGATGCTGACATGTCTCTGCCCATTGAAATTCGCTCCCGGCTGCGCCTGCCGGTGATGTGCTCACCGTTGTTTATTATTTCCAATCCCGATCTGGTAATCGCCCAATGCAAGGCTGGCGCCATCGGCTCTTTCCCGTCGTTGAATGCCCGCCCGCTCTCCCAGCTGGATGAATGGCTACACCGCATTACCGAAGAGCTGGCCGCCTGGGACCGGGATCACCCGGACCAACCCGCCGCCCCGTTCGCAGTCAATCAGATCGTGCATCGCTCCAATGACCGTTTGGAAAAAGACCTGGAGCTGTGTGAGAAGTACAAGGTCCCCATGGTGATTACCTCCCTGGGCGCCCGCGAAGATTTGAACCAGGCGGTTCACGGCTGGGGCGGCATGGTGATGCATGACGTAATTAATAACCGCTTTGCCCATAAAGCCATCGAGAAAGGCGCCGATGGTCTCATCGCCGTAGCCGCCGGGGCCGGCGGGCATGCCGGGCAGCTTTCCCCGTTCGCCCTGATGCAGGAAATCCGCAGCTGGTTCGACGGCCCGCTGGCCCTGTCCGGTTCTATTGCCAGCGGCCCCTCTGTATTGGCCGCTGAAGCCATGGGCGCGGATCTGGCCTACATCGGCTCCCTGTTCATTGCCACCCAGGAAGCCAATGCCGACGAGGCTTACAAACAGATGATCGTGGACAGCAACGCCTCCGATATCGTCTACAGCAACCTGTTCACCGGGGTGCACGGCAACTACCTGGCGCCATCCATCATTAATGCTGGCATGGATCCGGCCAACCTGCCGGAAAGTGACCCGTCAAAAATGAACTTCGGTTCCGGCGGCGGCAGCGACAAGAAAGCCTGGAAAGATATCTGGGGTTGCGGCCAGGGTATCGGCGCGGTGGAAGCGGTGCAGAGCGCAGGCGATGCCATTGCCAAGCTCAGCGAAGAATACCAGCAGGCCCGACGCGCATTGAATGCAGCCTGAACCAACATCACAGAGAAAGGAGAGTCACTATGGCGAATATTGATGGCTGGCATGCTGTTGTCAAAAGTCAGGACCGTCAGGCGCTCAGCGACCTTATTGCGGACCAGGCGGTATTCCATTCACCCCTTGTGCACACACCACAGGTTGGCAAGCCGATCACCACCGCTTACCTGACCGCCGCCATGCAGGTGTTGGCTAACGACAGCTTTCGTTACGTGCGGGAAATCAACGAAGGGCGACATTCAGTGCTCGAATTTTCCCTGGAGTTGGACGGCATCGCTGTCAATGGCGTGGACATGATCGAATGGGATGCGGACGGCAAAATCGTCGACTTCAAAGTAATGATTCGGCCCTACAAAGCCATTGAAGTGGTACGCACCAATATGGCGGCCATGCTGGAAAAGCTGAAGTAAAAAGACACATGTCGCGGCGCCGGCGCCGCGACATTTTCTCTGCAAAACCCTCACCGCTGCACACCCGCGTTCAGGCGCCAACCATGTAGGGCCGGAAAGCTTCGGTGGCGGCAGCCACCGTCACTGCCACAAACACTCCGCTGAACATGATGCCGACGATGGCCACCAGAATTGCCACAGACTTGGTGCTTTTGCGAGACGGGCGCAGGTCGCCGTAGCCCACCGTCAACGCCGTAATCATGGACCAGTAAAAGGCATCAAACCGGCTCCAGCCTTCACGGCGCCCCACCCACTGCCCCATCCCGACAATCACAAGCAGAAACCCGGCCAAGAAAGGCGCCACCAGTACCATCGCCTTTATGAACAGGCCCAGAAATGCGAAGGCAAACTCCATGGCCACCATGCCTACAGGCTAAACAACACCCGGCAGAACCAGGTTTTGAGGTACGCAGTTTCAGGAATCGCCGGATGCACAGGATGGTCCGGGCCCTGCCCTTCGTAACCCACCACCTGAATGCTGCGATCGATATGCCGGGCGCTGCTATGCACCACGTCCAGCAAACGGTCTGCGGGCATGTGCATGGAGCAGGATGCCGATACCAGATAGCCCCCAGGCTTTACCAGCCGCATGGCCAGCTCGTTGATGGCGTGGTAACCGGCCAGGCCGTTCTTGAAATCTTTTTTGCGCTTGATGAATGCAGGCGGATCCAGCACCACCAGGTCGTACTTTTCGCCGTCGGCAATCAATTGCTTCATGGCCGCAAACGCATCGCCCTGAATGCTGCCCACCTTGTCGGCAACGCCGTTCAGCTCCGCATTGCGATGCACATAGTCCGTGGCGATTTCTGAACCGTCCACGCAAGTGACCGATTCCGCCCCGGCCAGCGCCGCCTGCACGCCCCAGCCACCGCAATAACTGAACACATCCAGTACTCGCGCCCCTTTGGCCAACGCCTGCATTTTCTGGCGGGCGGCACGGTGATCGTAGAACCACCCGGTCTTTTGCCCTTCGGCCAACGGCGCCACAAATTTTGCCCCGTTTTCGGTGAGGCTGACTTCGCCCAACAGCTCGCCTTTCAGCGCCTTGGTATAACGCTCCAGGCCTTCAATTTCACGGGCCGCCGCTTCGTTCTTGGCAATAATGTGGGTGGGTTCCAGCACCGCGTCCAGGGCGCTGACAATCACATCCAGGTGGGCCTCCATGGCACCGGACCCGGTCTGCACCACCAGCACATCGTGGAAACGATCCACTACCAGGCCGGGCAGGCCGTCGGCTTCGCCGTAGATCAGGCGATAGCAGGCATCATCGAACAACTGCTCACGCAGTGTCAGCGCCTGCTCGATACGTTTCTTGAAGAAACTGCGTGACAGCGCTTGTTTCACATCGCGACTGTACAGGCGGGCGGCAATCAGCGAATGGGGGCTGAGCAGAGCACGCCCCAGCGGTTTGCCGCGGCTGTCTTCCACTACACAGGTACCGGCAGACAAGTCCTTGAGCGGGGTATGGCGGGTATCAATTTCGTTGGCGTAAACCCACAGATGGCCCGCCTTGAGGCGGCGTTCTTCATTTTTGCGCAGGCGAATAACGGTCGGTTCGGTCATGGTGCATACATCAGCTGGCGGGAAAGGGCGCATGATAACACAGGGCGCAACACGCAAGCCCAAGACGCTGCGCGCAACACGGGTAAGTCCATACTCGCCGGCACGAGCCTTTATCGCGGTGGCACCCATCGGGAATAACAAACCACCGCTCCCACAGAACAGGGCAAGCCGGTTTTTCCGCACAACAAAAAAGCCCCGACCAATTGGCCGGGGCTTTTCATGTTACGTGACGCGTATTGCTTGTTGCGCCTCTTATTAACCCTTCACAAACTCAGGGTAGGCTTCCATACCGCAGTCTGCGATATCCATGCCTTCGTACTCTTCTTCTTCGCTGACGCGGATACCCATGACCACTTTCAGGATACCCCACACCACCAGGCTTGCGACGAACACCCAAGTGAAGATGGTTACTGCACCTGCCAGCTGGCCAGTGAAGCTTGCACCACCGTCATCGGTCAGCGGGTTGGTGATCGGCACCAGCATCAGGCCAAGGAAGCCAACAACACCGTGTACGGAGATCGCACCTACCGGATCATCGATCTTCAGCTTGTCCAGAGTCAGGATGCTGAATACCACCAGTACACCACCCAGGGCGCCAAACAGGGTTGCCTGCAGGGCGGTCGGAGTAGAGGGCTCAGCAGTGATCGCCACCAGGCCAGCCAGCGCGCCGTTAAGCAGCATGGTCAGGTCGGCTTTGCCGAACAGGATGCGACCAACGATCAGGGCAGCAATGGCACCACCAGCAGCAGCAGCGTTAGTGTTCATGAACACAACCGCAACCGCGTTGGAGTCACCGACACTGGACGTTGCCAGCACAGAGCCACCGTTAAACCCGAACCAGCCCAACCACAGGATGAAGGTACCCAGTGCCGCCAGCGGTAGGTTAGAACCCGGGATGGCGTGTACTTCACCATTCGGGCCATATTTCCCTTTACGTGCGCCCAGCAGCAGTACACCGGCCAGGGCAGCAGCTGCACCCGCCATGTGAACGATGCCGGAACCAGCGAAGTCAGAGAAGCCCAGGTCGCCCAGGTTATACAGGCCAAACACATCAGCACCGCCCCAGGTCCAGGACCCTTCCAGCGGATAGATAATGCCTGTCATCACGACGGCAAAAGCCAGGAATGCCCACAACTTCATCCGTTCTGCCACGGCACCGGATACGATGGACATGGCGGTTGCAACAAACACAACCTGGAAGAAGAAGTCCGCAGACGGCGCGTAGGTGGCCGCTTCTTCTGCACCGGCAACCCCGTCGCCCACAATCCCGGACAGGAAGATGGCGCCGTCATACATGATCGCGTAACCGCAAACCATGTACATGATGCTGGCGATGGCGAACAAGGCCACGTTTTTGGTGAGAATTTCCGTGGTGTTCTTGGCGCGTACCAAGCCGGCTTCGAGCATGGCAAAACCTGCTGCCATCCACATCACCAACGCACCACAGATCAGGAAATAAAACGTATCAAGCGCGTATTTCAATTCAAAAATTTGGTTTTCCACAATGCAACCCTCCGGAAATGGAAGCGTGTTCTTTTAAAGCCCTGGCATGGGTCAATTCAAAACACGGTAAAACTAAATCGCGTCTTCGCCGGTTTCACCGGTACGGATACGAATCGCTTGCTCAAGGGAGGTAACGAAGATTTTGCCGTCACCAATTTTGCCGGTATTAGCGGCTTTCGCGATGGCTTCAATCACTTGGTCCAGGGTGGACTCGGCGATGGCCACTTCGATTTTTACCTTGGGCAGGAAATCCACCACGTACTCGGCACCCCGGTACAGCTCGGTGTGACCTTTCTGACGTCCAAAGCCTTTCACTTCGGTAACAGTGATGCCCTGCACGCCAATCTCGGAGAGTGCTTCACGCACGTCATCCAGTTTGAACGGCTTAATTACGGCAGTAACCAATTTCATTTCTTTCTCCTCAGCTTTCACCGCGTCCGGTGACGTCCGTTTCTCTTCGAGCCCCGTTATGGTTCCCGATCCACAGCTTGCGCGAACGCTCTGACCCAAATAGTGCACGACCCATGCCAGTTTTAAAAAATCATGCTTTTTCAGGGATTTACATCATCGCCTAGACTCAACATCCAGACCGAGCGCGCCATTATAGCGCACCACAATGGGGCGGGATCCAAGTTGGTGCAAGATCGCTGCCCAGCACCACCCGGTGCCTCGCCCCCGCACACCGTGCTACCATCCGCGCATCATTACAAGGACGCCGTTGTCATGCCCGATCAGCCCTTTATCGACCGCCTCATGGCCGACATCAGCCGCCGCCTGCCCACTGACCTGGGCGGCCTGCGCAGCGAAGTGGAACGCAACGTGCGCAGCGTGCTGGCCGAAACCGTCAGCCGTCTGGATCTGATCACCCGGGAAGAATTCGATATCCAGCAACAAGTACTGATGCGCACCCGGGAAAAACTGGAAGCGCTGGAGAAACAGGTGGCCGAGCTGGAGAAATCTGCAGACGCTTGATCCGCGTTTGCGCCTACCGAACCCTCACTACCCAAAAGCGAGAAGCGAGTGACGAGTGACGAGTATCGAAGAACGAAACCCACCCCAGATTTTCGCTTCTCGCTTCTCGCTTCTCGCTTCTCGCTTCTCGCTTCTCGCTTCTCGCTTCTCGCTTCTCGCTTCTCGCTTCTCGCTTCTCGCTTCTCGCTTCTCGCTTCTCGCTTCTCGCTTCTCGCTTCTCGTAACTCGTAACTCGTAACTCGTAACTCGTAACTCGTAACTCGTAACTCGTAACTCGTAACTAACCAAGCCTGATCGTCGCAACGCCCCTACAGACAGTCCGATTTCCTACGTCTGCCGCCACCAACCTCGCACAGGTACGCAGGCCCTCTCGCCGTACACTGCCTCACAAGCCATTGAATCTGTGAGGAATCGTGACGCATGCGCTGCTGTACAGCCGAGCCCCGATAGGGATTGAAGCCCGCACCGTGCGGGTGGAAACCCACCTGGCACCAGGCTTACCTGCATTCACTATCGTCGGATTAGGCGATACCGCCGTGCGCGAGAGCCGCGACCGGGTCCGCTCGGCGCTGGTGAACAGTGGCTTCGATTTTCCCCAACGGCGCATCACCGTGAGCCTGGCACCTGCAGACCTGCCCAAGGACGGTGGCCGTTTCGATCTACCCATCGCGCTGGGGATTTTATTGGCTAGCGGCCAGTTGGGACGCATCGACACCGAGCAATACGAATTCATCGGCGAGCTGGCATTAAACGGTTCGTTAAGCCCGGTCCCCGCCATGCTACCTTGCGCATTGGCCTGCCAGCCCACTGGCCGCACGTTGATTGTGCCCCGCGACAACGCCGACGAAGCCGCCCTCGCTGGGGCCGGCACCATTGCCGCCGACCAACTGGCCCAAGTGGCCGCACACCTGGCCGGGCAAACGCCGCTGCCACTACACGAATGCAACGCCCCACAAGCCGGTCAGTATCAAGGCGGTTGCCTGTCAGAAATCCGCGGTCAGGCCCATGCCAAACGGGTATTGGAAATCGCCGCCGCCGGGGGGCACTCTCTGCTTCTTTCCGGGCCGCCTGGCGCCGGCAAGAGCATGCTGGCCTCCCGCTTGCCCGGATTAGTACCACCACTGCATCCGACCCAGGCCTTGGAAGTCGCGGCGATTTACTCCCTACGCCAAGCGCGTGATCACACCCTGTTTCATCAACGCCCCTACCGGGCGCCACACCACACCGCCTCCGCCACGGCCCTAGTGGGTGGCGGCAGCTACCCCCGGCCTGGGGAAATTTCCCTGGCCCACCACGGCATTCTGTTTCTGGATGAATTACCGGAATTCGACCGGCGCGTACTGGAGGTATTGCGTGAACCACTGGAAACCGGCGAGGTGAGCATCGCCCGCGCTGCGCAGCAGCTGACCTTTCCGGCACGCTTTCAACTAATCGCGGCCATGAACCCCTGCCCCTGCGGCTATTTAGGTGACCCGGAGAAAAGCTGCGGATATCGCTGCGAAAAAGCCAAACGCTATCAGAGCAAGCTCTCCGGCCCATTACTGGATCGTATTGATCTGCATATGGACGTACCGGCTGTGGACGCCAATGAACTACTCGGAGACAAACAGGGAGAAACCAGCCACACAGTACGCCAACGGGTAAAAGACGCCTGGCGCCGGCAATGGCTACGGCAAAAACAACTGAACAGGGAACTGAGCACCGATCAACTAGAGCCCTTGCTGCGCCCCCACCGGGACTGGCTCGCCAGCGTCATGAACCGGCTGGGGCTATCTGCCCGGGCCCTGCACCGCAGCACCCGGGTGGCCCGCACCATCGCCGATTTGCATGGCAGCGAAGAGGTGGAGCGCGACCACCTTCGCGAAGCGTTGAGTTACCGTCAGACGATGAACGAATAGACCGACTTCACCATCAGCCTACAATCTATTCAACATGATCAGTGGCTCGAGACAAGCCTCGGAGTAATAGTCAAACCATACAACAGAAGGCTTGGTTTTTTTTGTTATTACGCCATCTTTTAAATAATCATTAATCTTTCCTGAAAAATCATTGTTGGCTTTTTCTGCCAAAACATGAATGCACTCACCAAAAGCCCAGTCAGTTCTTGTCAGCGTCCAAGATAAGCCAGAGAAGACCCCGTCCCCCGATTCATAACAGGCAGAATATTTCTCCAACATCTTACGCTCAGCCTCCTCCATAACCTCCAGACTACTTGTATCGGCGTACTGATAAAATGACTTCACGTTTATCGAATATGAATAAGACACACATGAATTCATTTTTCTTATATAATGATATTTTGGCGTCTGAATGGAGAGGAAACCTGATGCCACGTCTGACCTAAAGCCTTCATCCTGAATAGTAACGAAAACTCTTCGCCCTGAATTTACAACATCATCTAACTTTAAAGCCCCTACATTTACATCAGAATTATCCGAAACATAAATATCCCCACCCAAAACGCTGCTGATATCGATTTTTAAATCTTCAATATCATCATCAGAAAACGGGGAAAGAACAGTGTTATCGAACTTAATATTAGTTATCGGCATTTCTTTATATCCCAACTTATAGCAGTGAGAAAACTGAAGAAAAACCACTTCTTTTTCATTTCCTTTTCTTTTTAAGAACTCAACAACTGAATCCAGAGCTGACGACAACGACTCCCCGCACGCACCTACCGCTGGGTCATAGTTAAAGTGCGCAAGGTACTTACTCTTCCCTTCCCTGCTTAGCCACATAAAGGGACGAAGATCAAAAACTCTTACACCCGACCCAAGCTGCTCACTTATCGTTTTGCTTTGCGTTTTTGTATTACAGTCATTAGCTACCAAAGAATGTAAATTCTTATTAACCATACTCATCCCTGAATCATGTGACGCAGGCCAACATATTCCATTAATCGGCTTATCCTTGATCGCCTCATAAATATCAGACATCCAGTGCTCTGGTGAATAATCCATATTCGTTCTTCTCCATGCATTTATTATTTATTGATTTTTCTGGCAGACGGCGATTCAACCGTCCGAACTGCAGGATTCATCCTGACCTGCGTCATCCACAACCAAAACGTGCTAACAACCTGCGCCCCACAACTAGCACAGGTACACCTTGCCTTTCTTTACGGGTTTTTAACGGCTTATTCCGCCGCCGATCTGGCCACAAGCTGCACCCTTCGATCTTGCTGGTGGCATTGTTTAAGCGCATCACCAAGCAACGACTGGCAGCGGCTCCCGCTCACCGAGTGGTCCTCCCCATGACCAATCACCGTGACTTCGGCAATGCTATCGCCTTGCTGCTGCCACCATTGGGCAACGGCCTGTGCCCTTCGCTCTGCCAGGTCCCGGTTATAAACATCACCACCCAACGGGTCGCTATAACCATGCATTTCCACGCTTGGAGATTTGAGCGCCGCAACAGACTGATACCAGGCTTTCAGTGCAATCCGGCTGGCGTCGCTGAGCGACGCCGAGTCAAAAGCAAAGACCACAGTCATCGGTGCCGGTACGGCAACCGGCTCTTCCATATCAGCCCCGGGCTGCTCTACGGGTACCGGCACATCAGGCTGCCCGGTAATCGCCACATCACACTCAGGCACCGCCATCTCCTCAGTCCACTGCGCGGTTCGCCAGCAACGGCCCTCTGATGTTTTCAAAAGATTGCCATCGCCGTCAGTGCGATAACCCAACCATGGGTTGTCGTCGCTTTGCGTAGCACAACCTGACAGAACCAGAGAAAGCCCCATGGCAACCACGATCAGCATGTTGATTGTTTTCATCGTTGAATCCTTACCAGGTCAGGTTGGCGCTGAGCAGCCCACCATGGCTTTCGGTATCCCCACCAAAGCGCCCACGATAGCCAAGCCATAACGAAAAGTCGGGCGTCACCAGCCACTCAGCACCGGCATTGGCCGCTAACTGGGCATCATCCTGATCGGCGCCATACACGGTGAACCCCTGTTGCGTTCCGGCAAACCGGGCACTCTGTTCCGGCTGGGTGTCGCCGAACGGTTGCACCACCGCCAGCCCCCCTTCCGCCACAAACCAGTCGCCGCCCAGAACAAACGCACGGGACAAGTCTGCGCCCAGCCAGGCTTCGCCACTGTTCAGCTCGCTGTCGTCCACGGCCAGCCCGGCGATGCCGCCACCAGTTTCGCTAAAACCGTTTCGTTCAATACGGGTCATGGAAACCATCGCATAGGGATGCAAACCGGTTTCGCCCCAGGCCAGATCCCAACCGGATTCCAGTGCCAGGCGCAGCGCATCCACGCTGCTGTCGGACTCCGCCGGAGTGCCACTAACAATCCGTTGTTGGGACACATCGCTATTGCCGTAGCTCAGGTCACCACGCATATACCAGGCGCCCCGGCTGCTCCAGCGGCCATACACCCCCGCGAACCAGGACGACACATCGCCATCCGCCTGGCGGTTGTCGTAGTCCAGCGCGCCGTCAGCGCTACCGGCGGCCACCCCCAGCATCCAGCGATCCCATTGATGGTCCAGCCCCAGCGCCAGTTGATCCCCCCGGAAGGTATAAGCCGCATTACCCACACCACTCTGGCTTTGCTCTTCAAAACGGGAGGACTGGGCCAGCACCCAGACGCCATTACGGCGGGTGTCGCCACCCTTCACTGACTCACCGTCCGCCGCCGATGCTGCCAGTGGCGCCTGGCTCTTCTGGGCAGCCTGAGCCGCTTGCGCATAAGGGTCCGACGGCGCCGCCAGCGCCTGCAATTTGCGGGATAGCCTCGCATCCATACCGCCACCGGAATGTCCGCCCACATTGCGGCCCCGTTGGCGCATGCCGTTGGCAAACGCCTGCTGCAATTGGCGCCCGACACTCAGGCTCGCCAAAAGGCTGTCACCGCTAAACGCAGTAAATGCCTGTGCGGCCTGGGGCTTGCTCATTTGCAGCACCTGGCGATACAGGGAATCATTGATGGTCATGCCATCCACGTTGTTGGCCACCGCCCGCTGGTTGTCTGTGAAGGCTGCACTGGCAAACGACAGGTCATTGCGCAGCAATTCCAGCGATGCGGTATTGCTGCCATAGCTCAACACCGGGTTTAGGAAGGCATAATTGGAACTTACATCATCGAACTGGCCGTTAATGCCACCGGCCGCGTTGAGAAAGGTATAGGTACTGAAAGGCAAGTAGGTGCCATCGTTGCCCACATGCAACACAGACCCTGCCAGATTGGCCTGACCGCTCACCTCGATCCGGTCGCTGCTGGTGCTGGCCGGATCCACTTCCAGTGCCAGCTGGCTGCCGCTGTTAAAGGTCAGGTCGCCATTGATATTCAAGGTACCAATGGAATTGCCCGCGGCCAGCGTACCGCCAGATTCAATGGTGGTATCCCCCACCTGGCCGGTGCCGCCGAGCACGCCGCTGTTCTCTACAGTAAAGGCACTGTTGCTCCAGTTGCTGTTGGCGTTGACGCGCCCCTGCTGAATCACGGTATTGCCGCTGAAGGCAACCGCATCCTGATCCAGACTCACTGCGCCACTGCCCGTTTTCTCCAGGTCGCCGCTACCGGACAGGGTGTTGTCAAAAATACCGTCCGCCGCTTGATCCAGCACCAGGCGAGACTGGTTCTCGATGGTGGCGCCGCCAAAGGCATCGACGTCACCGATCAAAGCACCGTTGGCAATAGTGAAATCCCCGCTGAACAAGGCATTGTTGCCAGTAAGGCGAATCTCGCCACCGTTACCCAGATTGACATACCCGGAACCGGACAAATCGCTGACCAGCTGCGCCTGCCCGCTATCCAGCAAAACAAGGCCACCGTTGTTTTCAATGAAACCGGTACCCAGCGCGCTGATCTCACCCTGCAGGACGCCGTCAGCGATACTCAGCCCACCGGAAAAATCATTGTTGCCATACAAGCTCAGCGTGTTGCCGCCAGTCAGAGTTAATGTCCCGGTACCACTCAGGTCGTCGTAAACATCAGCAGAACTGTCCAGCCAGAGCGTGCCACCCTGATTGCCCAGAGCCAGCGGCTGGCGCTCAACAATGCTGCCCAACGCTCGCAACGTACCGCCATTGAGAACAACGCGGTTATTAACATCGCCAAGCGCTTCATCGGCCACCGCATGCAGGGTTCCTGCTACGATAACCGTGTCACCAACATAATTGTTGAGCCCGCTGAGTGTCAGCGTGCCCTCACCGGTTTTCATCAAGCCGCTATTACCGCTGATAACGTTGGCAACCGTCGCCTGATAACCACTGCTGGCGGCACTGCCATCCCCCACGCGAATTTCCCCATCAGGACCAGTCAGGGTCAAGGCATCGCCGGTGAGCACATAGCCATCGCTGGCGAACTGCATGCCTTGCGCTTCTACTGCGCCATCCACATCAGACACCGTCACGGTACCCGCATCGCCGGCAAAGATGGCAAAGCCGGGGGTTGGAATCATGGGGCCGGTGGCCGAGCCTGTGGCATCGGTCCACACCAAATTGGTAGCGCTCCAAGTGCCGCTGCCACCGCCCTGGGTGGAGCCGCTGGCCAGGCCATTGGCGTTCCAGAAGTTCAGAGTGGTGCCCGCGGAAGTGATCAGGTTGACCTGCTTGTCGCCGGCCAGGTATTGCAGCAAATGAAACGGATCAGGGTTCGCCAGTTGTAGGCCACCGTTGCTTTCGGAAAGGGTGCCGGTGTAATCAAACAAACGATACAGGCCCGGCCCGAAGCTGCCAGCATCGTTCAGGGTCAGCGTCGAGCCATTGATGGCCAGATCACCATCGACGGCCACACTGTCGCTTTGCCCTGGGGTGGAGAAATCGCTCCCCGGCGTGCCAAACTCAAAATCCAGCAGGCTGCCCTGGGCCAGGGTCAGGTTGCCGTTGATGGAGAGCGTGCCCAGGCCATCGCCCGGCGCCAGGGTGCCACCGGATTGCACCGTGGTATTGCCTAGCGAACCACTGCCGCCCAGCAGGCCGCCATTGTTTACGGTGAAGGCCACACCATTCATGGCGCCGTTCACCACCATGCCGCCGGCATTCACCGTAGCGGTGCCGGTCATGGCATGGTCCGCCGACAGGATATAATGGCCGGCGCCGTTCTTGATCAGGTTACCTTCACCAGAAATTGCACCGTCATAGAGGTAGTCGTTGGCCCGGTTGATTTCCAGAGTGCCGGAGAAGCCACCAAACGGCACATCAAACCCCACATCACCCACAATGGAGCCGGTGTTGCCGCCAGCGCCCAGAGTCAGCGTTCCTTCGCGCCCAATACCCGTCCTCCCGCTGAACGTATGATCGGCATTCCAGATGGCTGTATTATAGGTTCCCACGGCAACATCCCCTGCCCCCGAAATAGTGCCCTCATACGGAACCGTTGGCCCTGATCCATTGAGTCGAAGCTCAGACCCACCATCGATGCGAATATCGCCCGCAAACGGGTTCAAGGAGTTCGCAATCAATGGCCCGCCAGTAATATGCGTAAGGCCCGTGTAGTGCTGCTGATGTTCCACCATGAGACCCAACGGTGACATTTCCCAAACCACATCGCCGCTGCCACTGATGACGCCATAATATTCATCCCCGCCACCATGCTGTCGCACAACAACAGAGGCATCGTTTTGGATGTTCCCTGACAAACTCCGCTCATTTCCAACTAGCGTGCCTTCACGCACCCACCAGTCCAGCCCATTGGCCGAAGTCAGCGTCCAGGTTCCTGCCCCCTCTTTTTCAAAAGCTTCGAAGCCGCGGAAAATATCGGAGGCATGCGTACCAACCGTGGCGGTATCAAAATCACCATTGGCGTCGCCACCCAGCACCAACGCATCATTGCTGCCATTGGCCAGCACATCGCCGCCCAGGCTGTAGCCACTTTCCAGAGTCAGCCTGTTGTCGCTCCCAGCGAAGTGAATCGCCGTGGGCTGGCTAGCCCCGGCATTCACCGTGCCGGCTAGCGTTACGTCAAGATCAGAACCGCTAATGCCATAGCCGCCGATGCCATCGGCACCGGCCGTGCCGCCGCCTCCACCCGTGCCAGCGTCACCGCCCTGCACCAGGGCTCCGGCGTTAATATGGACTTCGGCGCTGGCGTCCGCCTGAATGCCCGCACCGCCGTTACCACCATTGCCACCAATGCCCTCGGCACCGCCCGCACCGCCGTTGCCACCCTTGCCGCCATGAAATGCCGCGCCGGAAAACAGGGTAAAGATGTCATCAGGGGAGGTAATGTGCAGCCCGGCACCGCCATCGCCGCCGTTGCCGCCGTTACCATGAAAATAGTCAGACTTCCCGCCGGCCCCGCCATGCCCCCCCGAGGTGGCAAACGTGAAGTAGTAATCGCCAGGACCTGGCGACATTCCGACCCCGCCGTTACCGCCATCACCGCCGTGCTCAAAAGGCGGAGGACTGCTGCCCACAACCACCGGGAGGACACGGAAGTCGATCCCTGTGGAGGAAAGCGGCGTTCCGGTTACATTCGCCAGCTCCATAGACAGAAAGTTCGTGCTGCCCTCCAGATCCAGCGTAAAGTTACCCCCTCCGCGATTGAAAGCGATGCTTGTCATCCCATAGGGCGCCAGCACCGCATTAATCTGATTCCTCAGTTCGGAAATTCGGACACCGGTGTTAATGGTAATAATCGAAGTAGCACCGTCGACAGTCACACTGAACTGATCACCATTTTGGATACCGGCCAGCGTTGTCATATCCGTTGCCCAATCAAACCCGGCAGGTAATCCACCAACCGAATACGAAGGGTGCCCGGTAAACAGCAGGCTCATGCCGTCGCCACCATCACCTCCGTCACTGAACAGGCTGCCATTGCCGCCATTTTCACCCTGCCCCCCGGTGGTACCGTCATGGCCGGTGCCGTCGGCACCATCCGTTGCGGACCAGCCAGCCAGAGGAAACAACAACAGCAAAGAAAAAACCGCGCTGGAAACAGGATAGAATCCAGCGCGGACAAGACAACGCCCCCCAATATGGCGCTGAGTGAACTGTGACATGAGGCCCCCGGTACATGATTTTCCACCAATAGCCCTGTAGGGTAGAAGCGGGGGAAGGCAAGAACCACGTCTCGCTTTTATCACTTTCCGGTGTTTTATCATTTCCCGTCCGGCTTCTTGCAAGCCGCAATCCGCAGCCGGGCCGACAATAACAACGCATGGCACAGGATCATGGCGATTACTGACACCATTTCATCGCACGGCAGCACCCACACCCTTTACATGGCCGGCGGGGAAACCTTCGATATTCCCGGTGTACGCGGGCGCATGGAGCGCCTGGAGTTTGCTTCCGGCATCGTGCTTTACCGGCTGGAATATGAAGCGCTGGACGACTGCTTTCTGGAAATGCAGGGCGCTTTTAATGAGCCCTGGATCGGTAGCTCCCTGCATATTCAAGGACAATCCGAGCTGCTTGCCCCCAACGGTAATCGCTACACTTTTGATCCCAACAACGCTGTTCTTATGCGCATTGACCAGCACGGCTCCCGCTTCCAGTTATTCAAAGGGCAACTGGTTCGCCATGTCGGTGCTGCCTCGACATTGAAAACGCTGCGCGAGCGTCTCGGCGGCACTCTGCCAGCCGCGATTCAAGAGTTTGACCTGCCCTACGGCGACAGCGTCCATGTCCGCACACAAACACCCAGTACCCGGTTACGACAACTGGCTTCCGGGCTGTTTTCCCAGCATGCCAATGGCACCTGCCGGGAGCTAAAACTGGAAGCCATCGCCAACCTGTTTTTGTCTGAACTGATTGAAAGCCTGGAAGATGCATCGTTCACCAATGATGCCTTGCCCATGTGGGAAGAGCAGGCCTACCAGGCGCTGCTCGATCAAGTGCGCCGCAGCCTGGATTCGCCGTTGTCCATCCCCACCCTCGCCGACCATGTTGGTTTGACAGAAAGCCGGGTGGATCAACTGTTCAAACTGAAAAACGATCAGACTTTCGCGGAGTTCATTCGCAATGAGCGTATGACGCTGGCACAACAACTGCTGGAAACCGGCGAGCACCCGGTGAAGGTGGTGGCGGACAAGACAGGCTATGCTCACGTGAGTAATTTTTCTCGCGCTTACCGGGCCCACTTCGGAGAAACACCGGCCAGAACCCTGCGGCGGGCGACAAACGGGTAACCCCGCCTTGCGCTTGCCCTGTGGAAGCACAGCGACACAGGTGCACCCTGAAAAATCTGCCCCCCTATAGGAGCGTCGCTTGAGACGCGAACCAGGCACAGCGAAGCGACCGAAGATGCTTTCGGTAATTACCTGACAAACCCGGACACCTCTAATCGCCCTCCGCCGATTCCGTGCTACGCACGGTTCGTCCCTCAAGCGGAACTCCTACAAAAATCGATTGATACCCATGGTGCGGCACCCACCGTTCTGGCACTAAAAAGCCCCGCCGAAGCGGGGCTTTTAGCGTGGTGCCTGTTGCGTGAAGCGTGTTGCCGTTGCGAAGCAGCCCTACACCCCCCACTTGAAGAAGCCGCGCTTCTCTTTCAAATAAATACGCGACAGCACCATCTTGTGCACTTCGCTGGCGCCATCGACCAGACGCGCCTGGCGGGCGTAGCGGTATATCCACTCGAGCAAGGTATCTTTGGAGTAACCGCGGGCACCACACAGCTGAATGGCGGTATCGGCCGCCTTGTGCAGAGTGTCAGCCACGTGAATTTTTGCCATGGAAATTTCTTTCTTGGCAAAATCGCCCTGATCCAACATCCAGGCCGCCTGCATGGTTAACAGGCGCCCCACTTCGATCTCTTTGGCCACATCACCCAACATCCACTGCACGCCTTCATGCTCGGCCAGCGTGGTACCAAAACTCATGCGGTTTTCCACATAACCCGCCGCTTCTTCCATGCAACGCTTGGCCAGGCCCAGCCAACGCATGCAGTGGGTCAGGCGCGCGGTGCCGAGACGAATTTGGGTGACTTTTAAACCATCGCCCACTTCCAGCAAACGGTTTTCATCGGGAATCACCAAGCCATCGAATTTCAATTCGCAGTGACCGCCATGCTCTTCCGGCCCCATGATGGGAATGCGGCGTACCACTTCCCAGCCGGGCTGATCGGCATCAAAAAGAAACGCGGTGAGACCCTTGCGCGGATCATCGCTGGTCTTGGCAATCAGGATAAACGTCTGTGCCCCTTCGGCCCCGGTAATAAACCACTTGCGGCCCTTGATGATCCAGTTGTCACCTTCACGTGTAGCCGAGGTGTAGGTAAGGGACGGATCGGATCCGCAACCGCCATCGGGCTCGGTCATGGCAAAGGCCGAGCGCACCTTGCCGTCGATCATGGGTTGCAGCCAGCGCTCTTTCTGTTCGTCGTTGAGAATCTTGTTGAGCAAAATCATGGTGCCGTCATCCGGCGGCGCACAGTTGAAGACCACCGGGCCAAACGGGCTACGTGCAGCCTCTTCATATAACACCGCCATGCCGGCCACGCCAACGTCCAGGCCACCACTTTCTTTGGGTAACTGAAAGCCCCACAGCCCAGCGGATTTGGCTTTTTCTCTCAGCGCATCAACCACGCTTTCCTTGAAATTTTCATGGTCATCGTAATTGGCTTTGTCATTTTCCAGCGGCATGATTTCCGCTTCAACGAAAGCGGCGACTTTCTGCCGCAGGCTTTCAATTTCCGGGCTCAGGGAAAAATCCATGATCTGTCCTCGGTGAATTCAGTTAGAGGGTATTGCAGAGGTGCCCGCCGTCCACGGCGATGATGGCTCCACTCATGTAGGAGGATGCGTCGGAAGCCAACAACAACAGCGGGCCAACCAGCTCGTCGATATCACCCAGCCGACGATAAGGAATACGCTTGAGCATTTTTTCAGCCAGCGGGCTGCTAAAAAAATCCCGATTGATATCGGTTTCCACATAACCCGGGCAAATGGCATTGCAGCGAATATTGTGGCGAGCGCAGTCCAGGGCCAAGGATTTGGTGAGCTGAACAACCGCGGCCTTGGAGGCGGTATAGGCAGCAACACGCCCGCCCACCCGCAAGCCAAGAATGGACGCGATGTTGACCAGACTGCCGGGGCGCTCGTCGCGCTTCCATTGCTGGATGGCAAATTTGGAGACAGCCCAAACCCCTTTCAGGTTGGTATCGACCACTCGATCCCATTCGTCTTCGGCAATATTTTCGGTAGGCCCTTCGTGGGACACACCGGCATTATTCACCACCACATCCAGGGCCGGCATGTCGGCAAAGGCGGCCTCGACGCTGGCGTGATCGCTCACATCCATGGGCACGACCGTGGCGTCGCGGCCCAAGGCGCGCACCGCGTTGGCGGTATCTTCCAGCTTTTCTACACGCCGGGCCGCCAGCACCAGATCGGCACCTTCTTGCGCAAGCGCTTTGGCAAAATGGGCACCGAAGCCACTGGAGGCACCGGTAATCAGGATGCGTTTTCCGGCCACACTGAATCGCTGTGTCATAACTCTCTCAACGTTTTCTGTCTTGAGAGAGAGAAGCTACCCAGCCGGCCCGCTGGCCACAAGGACGAAAACGCTCAGAACGACGATGACAACAGCAAGGACAAGGCGTAACGCGTGTCCGGGGTGGCGCCGGACAGAGATAATGCCTGCCGAACGGATAACCATTGTACGGCCACCACCTCATCACTAAGGGAAACGGAATCCGGACAGGCCACGGTGGAGGACAGCGCCCCCCAGACCCGATGGTGAGGATTAGCAAACCAGAACCACTGCCAGCGGGTGAACTGCCGTTGCAGACCCAATTCTTCATGCAGCTCCCGCGACAATCCCTGCGCCACAGTTTCATCCGGGCGCATGACTCCCCCCGCCGCCAGATCCCAGCCGCCAGGGTAGAAATGCTTGTCCTCTGCCCGTTTTTGCGCACAGACGCGTCCGGCCAGATCCTGCACCACCACATAGGAAGCACGGTGAATCAACCGCTGACGCTGCATACGCCCACGCTGACAACTGCCGCGAGGGTGATTATGCCGGGAGACCAGCAGAACCGGTTCGTGGTTACTCATAGAGGTATTTTTTTCTGAAACAGACGGGGAACACTAGCGTTATGGGAAGGGGATTGCCAGATGAAGCGAGTGGCGAAGAGCGAGTGGCGAAAGACAAAAAACGGAAACCTGTCAGGCAGGAAGGTTTTAATCTTTGAGAGGCACGCCAATAAGGGGCTAAAGCTCCCGATGAAGGGCGCAGCCAGTCCCCGACTGTAGGAACACAGATTGGGATTAAGGCTGGAAATGGCTGGGCGGGTGGCCGGTCCATTTGCGGAAGGCGCGGGCGAAATTGCTGGGATCCGCGTAGCCGAGCTTGATCGCCACCTGTTGCACGGTGATATTGGCCTGCAGATAAGCCATGGCCTTGGTCATGCGCACCTCTTCCAGCAGGGAGCGATAACTGACACCCAGTGCATTGAGATAACGACGCAGCGTCCGCGAGGTCACATGAAAGTTGCCCGCCAGTTGCTCCAGGCTGGGCAGCATGCCTTCCGCCTGCATCAGGCGCGCACGCACCCGGCTGGCCCAGTCCTGATCGGCTTCCAGACGCTGCAGCTCTTCTTCACATTTCTGCGCGGCCATGTGCCGGGATGCCGGGTCGGACAAGGTGAAGCGTTCGTTGAGCAAGGAATGCGGCAACCGCAAAGCGGCCACCTGCGCACCAAACTCCACCGGCATTTGCAGCAGCTCGCGGTAGCGCTCCGCGTGTGCTGGCGGCGCATAAGGCAGCTCCAGTACGGCGCCACGAAAACGTTCACCCAGCAGGTAGCGAATGCCACCCACCACTGCGGCCACCACCACTTCCAGGTAGGTTTCGCGAATATCACCCAGCGGCACACTTTCCAGCAAGCAGAAACGCACCCCTTCCGTGGATGGCTCAATACGCGGTATGCACAGCCGGGTACGGGTGCGGAAATAGCGCTCCAGCAGGCGCAGGGCATCGCCCAGATCCGCACTGCTGATGGCCGCATAGCCCAGCAGGCCGTGGGCGGTCAGCGTTAATTGTTGCCCCAGTGCCAGGCCCAGCGCGGGGTTCCCGGTCATTTCCCGGGCACCCACCATCACCCGGCGGAACTGCTCAAAGCGCAGCGCGGGCTCCGGGTTATAGACTTCGTCTTCCGTCAGTTCCACCTGGCGCAACAGGCGCCGGGTATCCACACCCACCTCACTGATCAGTTCGACCAGATTGCGGACGTAGTTCACCGGCACCGGCGAACGGCCAGTGCCTGGGTCAAGCTGGATAAAGCGGTCACGGTTCATGAGTCCATCATACGCTACTTCTTGCCCTGTCCGGAAATGACCGAAAAGTGTCCAGCCCTGCACTTCGCCAATGGCCCCCACCCTCTGACAATGCCTGCCTCAGAATTTCCCGGCCGCACTCAGCCAGCACAACCCAAGGACAGCCCCATGACGACGGATTCTCCCACTTACAGCCGCCAGTTCGGCGCCGATGATGCCCGCGCTATCCGCGATGCCGTAAAGAAAGACCTGGGCCCCACAGCTTTTAAGGCTCGTCCATTGCGCGCCCTGTGGTTCATCCCCCTAAATATCATCATCATCGGCAGCATCGCCGCCATCCTGGTGCTGAACCTGCCCTGGTGGGGCAACCTGCTGCTATCTCTGTTGGCTGGCCACACCCTGGCCTGCCAGGCGCTGCTCGCCCACGAAGTGCTCCACGGCGCGCTGGGCATGAGCAAGCGCATGCAGAATGCGCTGGGCTGGATCGGCTTCGGCCCGGCGCTGGTGCCACCGGAATTTTGGCGTCGTTGGCACAATGTGGCCCACCACGCCCATACCAACCTGGGCGACAAAGATCCGGATTCGTTTGGCACCATGCACCGCTATGAAAAGCACCCGGAGACCGCCAACTTCACCAAGCTGGCCCCTGGCGGGCGCACCTGGTACAGCTACTTCTTTTTGCTGTATTCCTTCATGTTCCACGCCCAACTAGTGCTGCGCCTGCAGACTCGCAAGCGCGAAGAGTTCAACGGTTTCGACCGTAAAAAAGCCATCCGCCAGTCCTACCTGTGCATGGCCGCCTGGATCACCCTGGCCATCGTGTCCGGCCCGCTGGCGATCTTCACCGTGCTGATTCCGATGATGAGCATTAACTTCATCGGCCAGAGCTACATCCTGACCAACCATATGCTGCGCCCGCAGATGGACAACAACCATCCGGTGGACAACTCCATGAGCGTGCGCGCCTGGCGCTGGATCGATCCACTGCACTTCCACTTCAGCCACCACGTGGAGCATCACCTGTTCCCGAAAATGGGGTCGGATCAATCCCCGAAAGTGCGCGCCTGGCTGGAACAGGAGATGCCGGAGCGATACGTGGCGCCCAGCCATGTAAAAGCGGTGGCGATGCTTTACCAGACACCCCGGGTGTACAAGGACGCCAAGACGCTGATCGATCCGTTGAACCCGGAGCGAACCGTGGATGTAATGGAACTGCAAGGGCAGTTGAACTGAACGCATGACGCATGACGCATGACGCATGACGCATGACGCCAATGATAAAACCGAAGGGCGGAGATGCCAGCAAGGTATCTCCGCCTTTTATTTTTTGTAGAGGCCTCTCTGTCGGCGCGATGCTATCGCCTTGGCACCGCCGCCGCAGGGGCCCGTTACAGGCTATGTATTTCTTCTTCACTAAGGGAGCGGAACGCCCCCGCGTCCAGCACGATTGCACCGATGTGCTCACGATGCAGGGCCTCGACCTTGTTGCCCCATGCCGCCAGCATGCGCTGGCAAGGTGGGAGTCTCTTCTCCGCGTAACCGTTCTGTAGACACAAGGTCGCATTAGACCGAAGGCCGTAATCCGACAGCTACGCTGTCCTCGACCCATCCCCCGCCGAAGGTCGCAGGGCAAACGATCAGATACCCGCGATTTCGTCCTCTGTCAGTACCCGATATTCTCCAGGCGCCAGATCGGCATCCAGTACGATGTCGCCGATCTGCTCCCGGTGCAGTCCCACCACCTTGTTACCGCAGGCGGCCAGCATGCGTTTAACCTGATGGTAGCGCCCCTCGGTGATGGTCAGCCTCAAGGTCTGTGCATTCACCCACTCCACCTGGGCCGGCAAGGTCGGGCTGTCCTCGCCGCGCAGCAGGATGCCATCCGCCAAGGCCTGCAAATCCTCGTCACTGACCGGATCCGTGCAGGTCACCCGGTAGCGTTTGCCGCACTGATGGTTCGGCGAGGTAAGTCGATGCGACCACTGCCCATCAGAGGTCAGCAGCACCAACCCTGTGGTATCCCGGTCCAGGCGGCCCGCCGGATGCAAATCCGGGCGGAGCTCAGCCGGCAGCAAGTCCAGCACCGTGCGGTGCTCCGGGTCGTCCGTGGAACAGACCACCCCGGCCGGTTTGTGCAGCATCAGGTAGCGCTGTCGCGGACGCTGCACCGGCTCCCCATGCAGGGCCACCGCCTGGTCCGGGCGCAACTGCAAATTGGCTTTGGGCTTTGCCTCTCCCTCCACCGTCACAGCACCACCGCTGATCAGGCGCTTGGCCTCCTTGCGGGTGAGGCCGGCACTGTGGGCAAGAAAATAGTCCAGACGCATGGGCAAAACCGTTACCAGGAAAACCACCATGATAACCGACATAAGGTGTCTGGAGTGCAGGGGGATCGCTGGTATCATGGCGACCCGATTTTCCCCAGATGTGCCGGAGCCCTATGAGTAAGCTTAACCCCCGCCAGCAGGAAGCCGTGAACTACGCCGACGGCCCCCTGCTGGTATTGGCCGGTGCGGGCTCCGGCAAAACCAGCGTGATCACCCGCAAGATCGCCTGGCTGATCCAGGAGCGGGGGATTCCGGCGCGCCATATCGCGGCGGTAACCTTTACCAACAAGGCCTCACGGGAAATGAAGGAGCGGGTGCAGCAGCTGGTCAGCCGCGACCTGACCCGGGGACTGATTGTCTCCACCTTCCACAACCTGGGCCTGCGCATCCTCAAGTCAGAGTTAAAAGCGTGCGGCCTGCGCAACGGCTTCTCGATTTTGGATGGCGCCGACAGCAAGGAAATCCTCAAGGAGATCCTGCGCCAGGGTGAATCGGAACGGGATCTGGACGCGGTGGATGTCATCCACAAACGGATCTCCGACTGGAAGAACGCGCTGGTGCTGCCCGAGGAGGCGGTAAGCACCGCCGAAACCGACGACGACCTGCGCGCGGCCATGGCCTACGGCGGCTACGATCGCATGCTGCGGGTGTGTAATGCGGTGGACTTCGACGACCTGATCCTGATGCCCGCGCGCATGTTCCGCGAACAGCCGCGTATTCTGGAAAAATGGCGCAACCGCATTCAGTACCTTCTGGTGGATGAATACCAGGATACCAACGGCGCCCAGTACGAAATGGTGAAAATGCTCACCCTGCCCGAGGGCAAATTCACCGTGGTAGGCGATGACGACCAGTCCATCTATGCCTGGCGCGGCGCCCGCCCGGAAAACCTGGCGCAGCTGCAGGAAGATTGGCCCACTCTCAAGGTGGTCAAACTGGAGCAAAACTATCGCTCCACCGGCCGCATTCTCAAAGCCGCCAACACCGTCATCGCCAACAACCCCCACGAGTTCGAAAAGAGCCTGTGGTCCGATTACGGTTACGGCGAACCGATTCGTTTTTCCGCGCTGCGCGATGAAGAAGCGGAAACCGAATGGATCGCCAGCGATATCTTCCATCGCCGCCTGCAAAAAGGATTGCAGTGGAAAGATTTCGCCGTGTTGTACCGCGGTAATTTCCAGTCACGGATTCTGGAAATGAAACTGCAAAGCCTGTCGATTCCCTACAAGGTCTCCGGTGGCAAAAGTTTTTTCTCGCGCAGCGAGATCAAGGATCTGATGTGTTACCTGCGCTTGTTAGTGAACCCGGACGACGACAACGCTTTCCTGCGTATCATCAACACTCCCCGCCGGGAAATCGGCCCGGCCACCCTGGAAAAACTGGCCACCTGGGCGCTCAAGCGTGAACAAGGCCTGTATCACGTGTGTGATGACTTGGCGCTTAGTGAAGTGATGAACCCCAAAGCCGCCGAGAAGCTGCAAAAATTTAAAGGCTGGCTGGATGCCAAACGGCAGTTCTGCTTCGGCCAGAACAGCTTGCAGGCCGTGCAGGAACTGATCACCGACATGGACTACGAAGGCTGGCTGATGCAGAACGCCTCCAGCCCGCGCATCGGTGAAAAAAACATCGAGAACATTTGGCAATTGGTGCGCAGCATTGAGCGCATGCTGGACAAACAGGAAGACGAAGAAGAAGGCGCCAGCGATCTGGAATCGGTGATCAAGAAACTGGTGCTGCTGGACATGCTCGAACAACAGCAGGAAGAAGACGATTCCGACCGGGTGCAGTTAATGACGCTACACGCCTCCAAAGGCCTGGAATTTCCCCACGTCTACATGATGGGCGTGGAAGAAGAATTTCTTCCCCACCGCACCAGCATCGAAGAAGACAATATCGTCGAAGAACGCCGCCTCATGTACGTGGGTATTACTCGCGCCCGGGAAACCCTGGCCATGACACAAGCGTTAACGCGCAAACAGTACGGCGAAAGAAACGACACCACCGCCAGCCGCTTCGTGGACGAAATGCCCCAGGACGACATCGATTTTTTGGGTATCGGCATTCAAAAGGATGAAGCAAAAGAAGCGGAAGTGGCTGAGGCCAGCATTGCCAACCTCCGGGCACTGTTAGACTAGGGGAGCTATGGAAATACCACAACATCCTTGCACTTTCATGCTCCCACACTAATGGCATCACGTCCTGTAAACACTAGAGTGAGCTGCCTCTCCATTGAAGCAACGCGACCATCACAACCACTCCTGCAACGACAACAGACCATGCCAACCTCTTCCTGCCTCTCCGATAATGATCAGGCATGGCAATTACCCAAACGCCCAGAAATGCTGCCAATCCGGAAAGATACCAGTAACCCTCCAACAGCCCACCGGTTGCCATCAACCACAAAAAAACGATGAGAATAACTCTAAAAAAAAGGCCAATTGATCTCATTTTATTCCTCTTTACAACTCCACTTCGCAGTAAAAAATGATGAAACCATACCGGCAATAAAAAAAGATGCCCAAATGGCTAGTGAAAGCGTAATCAATAATGCAAAGAACGGCAAAAGAAGGAAAGCAGCCCCTATAGTCAAAAATATTCCTGCGTAGAACTTAGCTATAGAAAACGCAAAGCCGCACTCTCTAATATCAAGATAAAGGCCTATTGCAGAAATAGCCTCATTGATAATTCCTCCAAGTGATTTTAGCCATGGCGACTGCGCAAATTTATCTAGCAACCCTAGAAGCCATGAGACAACATCCGTTCCTCCTGGAGTGAATAGATCTCCACCATTCTCCCCACTCGCAATTAAATAGCCCCCGCCCCCCGTCTTTGGATCAATAACGGCGTAACCCGCAGACTCTTTCCCAAAGAAATTAACAGGTCTCTCATGGGCCGTTACATCCTTGCCCGCATATACCGAGTTACGGATATCAGTTTCTACCTCATCAGACAACTCAATACTGGCCAGCGCCTGATCCAAGTTAGCCTGGGTAATCGTCCAGACTTTCTGCCCTTCAGCAGCAGCAAGCTGGATGGCTTTTACCGCACTAATACCATGAGCGGGGGCATCGTCCGTGCTGTACATCTGCTCTGGCACCAGGTGCTCCATGGCCGATAGACGAGCTCCAAGAGCACGGTTGAACGCCAGCCTCCGCTCCACATTGCCATCCTTATCGACGCGCGTACCCGCGAAGCGATCGACATCCATTGTCAGGCCGGTGGCTTTGACGTTGCGAGGGATACCGTAGAAGTAGACCGGAGACAGGCTGGTTTTGAACAGGCCATAGCTGGGGGCGCGGTAGCCCACACTGTGGGCCTGCTTTTCGCTAATCTTGTCCTGTATGTCATTCAGGGCGAAATAGCTGAGGATGGTGCTGTAAAGCAAGTCGCCTACCACCTGCTGCTTGGTCAGACCCGCAAAATCTTCTGCCTCCAGTTTTTGTCGGGTGCTCTCCAAATCGGTTTGCAGATCTTGAGCCTGACTCTGACTGATGCCTTGCAGATTCAACGCCAAGCCACGGTGGGCTGCTCGGTTCTCAGAAGCCGGATCGGCTTGCCATACAGGTTGAGACGAAGCTGCTGGAACCTGAATTTTCAGCGCAGCTTGTCCATCAGTGAGAATGCCCTATCCAAAGGAAAGGGTCCGCGCGCTGTATGCATCAGATGCAGAACTGGAACCTGACGCCGTCACGTCAATTATTACGCTGGTAATTTTCTTTTCTTTCAAAGTCAGATTGCAGATCAAGAAGATGTTTGATCTTTCTTTTCATATTCCATCTATACAACCCAACATCTGTGAACAAGTAAACCTTTCCCTGCCAAAACTCCATGGAAACATCAGAAAATCCTCGCAACAGCTCCCTAGCCTCTTGAATAAACCGAGAGCCCCCCGCATCAGTCATCGACCAATATCCATCAAACTCTCTCATACTTCCACTTACTCTATCTTTGTACCTAAACGAGTAATCGAAAGAAAGAATCATAAAAGCGCGGCTTTTTTTTTCCAAAGGAAACTCGATTCCTACACAACCAGCACCCGACCCTATTTGCCCCCCCAATCTTTCCGCAAGAAAAATTCTTTCTTCGCCCGCTCCTTTCATCCACACTTTCTTGACCAATAATATTCTAAAAATCTCCCCCCTCGGCTCACATCCCTCGCGCTCATACCCCAAATTTCCTGAAGCTCCATATTTAATAAAAAATAAAAAAGCAAGAAAGACCACTAAAAGAAAAAGGATCATGTAAGTCATGCTCTTCTACAGCCTGCAACAGAAAGTGAGATCATATTAATAAATGCATTAGCCAAATAATTTGCAATCATAGAAAAGAGGATGCCCCATAATACAGGAAAAGCGATTAATGTAATCACCACTATAATAATAGCCATCAACATACTCAGAAAAACAAGACCCGCAACCTTTCCGCCCCCAGCATCACTGCACATGGATATTATGTCTACAATCGTTTTTATTTGCCCTATAACCACCACATATTTCCCAATCGCTTCAACAATAGGGTCAACAATTTTAAGAATAGCCATCAAGGCTTCAGTGATTGTAAAACCCACATCCACTCCAGTGGCTAATATATTTAAAGCATCATTAGCGGGACTAGTGTTACTGCCATTCTCACCACCCTCAATCAGATAAGCCCCAGCCCCACTATAAGGGTCCAGAACAATATACCCCGAGGACTGACTCCCAAAGAAATTCACCGGCCTCTCATGGGCCGTTACTTCCTTGCCCGCATACACCGAGTTACGGATATCGGTTTCCACTTCATTAGACAACTCAATACTGGCCAGCGCCTGATCCAAGTTAGCCTGGGTAATCGTCCAGACTTTCTGCCCTTCAGCAGCAGCAAGCTGGATGGCTTTTACCGCACTAATACCATGAGCGGGGGCATCGTCCGTGCTGTACATCTGCTCTGGCACCAGGTGCTCCATGGCCGATAGACGAGCTCCAAGAGCACGGTTGAACGCCAGCCTCCGCTCCACATTGCCATCCTTATCGACGCGCGTACCCGCGAAGCGATCGACATCCATTGTCAGGCCGGTGGCTTTGACGTTGCGAGGGATACCGTAGAAGTAGACCGGAGACAGGCTGGTTTTGAACAGGCCATAGCTGGGGGCGCGGTAGCCCACACTGTGGGCCTGCTTTTCGCTAATCTTGTCCTGTATGTCATTCAGGGCGAAATAGCTGAGGATGGTGCTGTAAAGCAAGTCGCCTACCACCTGCTGCTTGGTCAGACCCGCAAAATCTTCTGCCTCCAGTTTTTGTCGGGTGCCCTCCAAATCGGTTTGCAGGTCTTGGGCCTGACTCTGACTGATGCCTTGCAGATTCAGCGCCAAGGCTCTGTATTCGCCGGCAACAGCTTCGTTCTGACTGGTGCGCCACCCCTGGCTGGGCTGCCAATAGCCCATTTCCGATTGTAGCTCGGACCCCATGGCGGTATTGGTGGTCGCTGTGGCTACCACCTCATTGCCGATGGTGAACTCACCAGTTAGATCGATCAGGTAGCCCGGTAGAGTATCGGGAATATCGTTGGGGTCGACCTCGCCGTTTTCATCCGGCTCTGGCAAATAACTGGCCAGGGTCTCCTCATCTTCCGGGGTGGCCGGTTTGAAGGACAGGGCGAGTTTGCGACCGGCCAGGGCTACGGTGGGCTGCTGGATACTGATTAATTCGCTACCCTGCCGACCGAACTGGTTAGTATAGAGCTGGTAACGGAATTTCCAGCGCAGGCTGTCCGATAACTCGGATGCTACCAGCTTGCGTGTCAGCAATTGATAAGGAAGCCCGGCGGCCAACTGCTGGTGGATCACGGTCTTGATGTTCTGAGTGCCCAGCACTTCCCCTACTGTGGCGTCAGGGGCCTGGTTTTCCAGAAAGTCCTCCAGTTGGGTGCGATAATCGGCAAAGGCATCTTCCATCGCCTGTTGGGGCACGCCCTGCACCCAGCCCTCCTCTTCATTGATGGTGCTTTGCTGTTCGATGGTCTGGGCCAGACCTTGAGCATCGAAGGGCACCTGCTCTTCCAGGGCCATGCCCTCGGTGTACTCATATTGCTTGAAGCTGGCATCCATGGGCACCCAGCTATCGCCCACGCTATGCTTGGCACCACGACTTGGGTGATAGTCGATCCAGGCCTCCACCCACACATGCTCTAGGTTGATGTGGGTGATTTCCCCTCCGCTGACCATGCCAACATTGGGGATACCGCCCTGCCCCAGAAGATCGCTGGCGGCTTGCGGCGTATTGACGTTGCCTACCCAATTCATCACCTGTTCGGCAGGCATTTGTACGGTACCGAACGTGTAGCGGGCAGGGATGTTGGCGGCACGGAGCAAGGCAACCAGCAAGCTGGCTGTGTCGTAGGCATTGCCCTTACCGTGTTGCAGGGTGTAATCCGCGCCCTGGATGGAACCATGGCTGGGAATAAACTCGATGTTGTTGCGAACCCACTGGTAGATTGCCACTGGGTCGTGATCCAGCGCTTGCGCCTTCGCACGGACGGCAGCGGTGAGCTGGGCATCCAGCGTGGCGGCCAGATCGCCTTCGGTGGGTACTCCTGGCTGACCGAGCATATCGGGGGTAATGACGTTACTGGCCAATTGCACACCACGCTCGAACAAGGGGAGCGCATTCCTGGCGCTTAATTCTCTGGCGGTGGTGGATGGCTCCGGTGTCAGGTTCGGATCCGGGGTGCCCCATGGCAAGTTATTCGGGTCGAAGGGGTCTCGGGGTTTTTCCAGGGTGAAGCTCTCCATCCACTCTTTTAGCGATGCCGCTGCGTCCTGCTGCTCCTGCAGACTCTCTGCTTCCAGCATGGAGGCCATCCGAACCTGCATGGTCTGGTAGCGATCCCGGTATTGCTGGCGAGCCTCCGCATGCCGCTGCTGAATTTTTTCTGGCAACTGTTTCTCTCGCAACCGCTTGCCGGTGGCAGCAAATTCTTTCAACGCCTGCTGATGCAGATGCCCGGCCCGGCCAGCCAACCAGCTCAGGTCATCAACGCCTTCCAGCGTCAACTGACTCAGCCCTATGGCCGAAAGCATGTTATCCAGCATGCCCCCTTCCTTGGCCAAACGCTGGTCAATCACCGCCTTACGCTCACGGACTTTGTCACGCACATGCTTGAGCACCTGATCCAGATGCTGGTTCTTCGCTTCCCAGCGGGCCTGCTCGGCAATGTTTTTCTGGCGCTCTACTTCCAGTGCGACCGCCCAGGATGGCCAGATCACACCGTTAAGCAGGAGTAGAACTGCCGCCATCGCAACAGTGCGGGCAAATCTGCCTGACTCACGGATTTTCTCCATGGCTGGCGCGTCTACGTTATGCACCTTTTCCCTGTGCTCCATGAGTCCATTCCCCCGTAACATACACTTAGCCTCAATTCTTGTTCCGTTCATAACCCTCTCGCCCCACTTACCGATTCAAGGCCCAAATTGCCCAATCCAGATTTTCGCGTAGCAATGGAGCATCCGGGTGACTTGAGCCTGCGAGGGCCGATGTGGCCTTCAGGGCTTTCTTGATGGCCAGGGCTTCATGCCCATGACTATTGGCCACCACAGCCATTTCCAGCAGAAGCGCCGCTTTCTTCAATTTCAGATCCAGCAGGGACTGACCGTAGGCCGCCCGTACGGCCTGTGTCATTTCCTCCAAGGTCTGGGTATCCGGCCCTTCCTGCAGTGGCAGCATTTCCGATAGCGTTAGCGGGGCACCGCCACCAAAGCTGGCGGTGACTTCGGCGTTTAATGTGGCCGAGCCCTGCGAGAAATTCGGAGCGAGCCAGGCGTGCAGATTACGCTGCTCGGCTTCGGCCAAAGGCAACTGCCACGACAACGTACTATTCTGTGTAGCAGGCAAGGTGTTAAGCACTTCTCCACCCAGGGACATGGCTATATCCGCCTGGACGTCGACAGCAGGCCCCGTGTTTTGCAACGTCAGAGTGACGGGAAACACTGCGCCCGGCCGACTTATCAGATCTTCTACTGTGGTGTACTCCAGTGCCCGCGACAACAACCCGGCATGGTGATCACTGCCACTTTCGGCTACCGCTTCGGCCAGCAGATCGTAACCCACATACACTGCCCGACCTTCGCCATACTCACGATGGGTAACAGCATCGTGCTGACTGGAATAAGCCAGGCACTGGAGAGAGTGATCACTGACCCCCTGATACGAGGCGGCAACATCAGCTTGATGGCGATGTATGCGCGGTAATCGGCGATCCAGAGTCAGTGGAAGATAGGCCGGCTCGGAGAGCGGGGATTGCATAAATTTTACGCCATCCGCCCGATGGCCCTCCCAGCCCAGCAGACTGAACAGATAGTTGCCAAGCAGACTCTCGTGAGGATGGACCCCCAAAGTCTGATACAGGGATAGAGTCCGAGGCCTGTCACCGGCGGCATACACAAGCCCATCGCCCCGATTGACGGCTTCTCGCAATTGCTTGGCTGTCCAGTGCCCCAACGGCACCCGGTCTGCCAGCAAGAGATACTGCTGATAATTTCCTGATAACAAGGCATCGCGGAAACCACCCAGTGAATCCACCAAGGTGTAGCTGTAGCCATTTTCAGTCAGGAAGGCATCCAGCCATTGTTGTTGCTGTGCCAGTGAGGGTATTTCCGACTGTTCATGTACAGACGACCCACTTTCCCTTTCCTCGACCTCCATATCCACGACTTCGAAGTCGCCCATACGCTGGCCAAGTGCCGGGAAATAACCGCATTTGAACCCTGCCAGGCCGGTTTCCAACTTTCCTTGCAGGAAAAGGAATATGGGGTACTTGGCAACGATATTGTGTTTGCCCCCTAGCAGCGCCGAGCCAGATACCCGTACCTCAACGGCCTCCCGGCTGAGGCTGGTCACCGCCACATTCACATCGGTGCCGATATTGCTGTCCAGCAAGTCGGTAAAGGCTTGGGGTGTCGATGCCTCCAGATCAAGGGTGAAGAAGAGGGAATTCAACGCTTTCACGCTTACCAGGGTGCTCGCCGATAGCGGTTTGGGGAATTCTGCACGTAAAGTCAGCCAGTCCACAGCGGTACAGGTATCTTGCTGTTTGTCCGTCAGCACCAACAATCTCGGCTTCCCTGACAGGGAGATCGTGGCCTCCAGAGAAATCGGTGGCTCCACCATCTGGAAGATCGCAGTGTCCACATCCCGCCGCTCCCCATTTTCTTCCACCTGCAGGGCGCAGGCATGGCGAGTCAGATTAAAGCCTGCCGTACCAAACACATCCGAGAAAATGGTCGTCTCACCCGGCTGCAAACTCACTGTTCGTGTATCGCGATGCAGCTCTGCCTGGTTATCCACATCCAGTCGGGTGTTGATCACTGTCAGGTTCTGTATCGCCTCGCTGCTGATGTTTCGGAGCGTGAAATCACAGGTTTGTGGATCACCCTGATACACGCTAGCAGCGCGGGCCCGGACCTCACCTTCCACGGCTCTGATTGAGCTGATGCTGACGGTGAATGCCTGCCTGTCACTGGCCAGCACATCCCCATCATCGTCAGTCAAGGTGCCTACCACTTCATAATTGCCGGCGGTCACACCTTCCAGAGACAGGTTTTCGTAGAGCTGCATAACCTGGCCAACCGCCAGACCGGCCAATACATATTCTTTATTGAGCAACACGTCGCCGCTCTCGTCACTGACAACCAGGCGATAGTTGGCAGGCTGTATCAGTGTGCTACTGCTGCTATTGAGCAGAGTATTCTCAATGACAACCTTGTCACCCAGGTAATAACTGGCTTTATCAGTACCCACACCCACCGTCGCAACGGGGACAGACACATCTCCGCCTTCCCGGATTGAGAAGGGCACCACCTGCGAGTCAAGCCGCTCTCCATTCTGGCTATACAGTTCGGCAATAGCCTGATAATCACCTGCCAGTGTCACCCCACTATTCCAGACCTCGCCCAGCAAACGCTGCTCACCGGACGGCAAAGCTAGCACCGATTTAGTGCCAAGATTTGCAGCCAGTGCGCCGCTACTATCTAGAATGCTATGTTGCACTGAGTAGTCTGCTTCCACCCCGCCGGTATTGGTCACCAGGGAGTCCAAGTTCAGCGCTTCGGTTGGAGCTAACAGGCTATCTGACAGCGTCAGAGTGAGCGATCCTCTGCGTGCGGCCACTTTCTTCTGGGTGAGATTATTGGTGTTATTGCATTCTGCCACTTGGCTCTCGATAGCAGCACGGGCATAAAGAGTGACACCCTGCAGCTGGTCGGGATCAACATCGTCTATTACCGCATTTTTGTGAGCGCCACTTTCAACTCCGCCACTAACAACCAAATCACCAATTTCTGCACCGGTGTCAGGGTGGCCATCAAACAGCGTGATATGGATATCTTCTGAAATGTCGGCAGATCCCGCATTACCGATAACCATGGTAACTGAGGCCAGCTCTCCCACGCCGTTGTCCACGAACTGAAGGGCACCAAGAGTCAAATCAGGAATCTTTGTTTCTTTTGCAACTTTCGAGGAAATACCTTCGATGTATTCCTCATAGCTATCCACCATGAGGACAAAACCACGCTCTCCTCCCGCCGGTTTGGGGAAGACAATACTGCTGAGAAGCGTTTCATTTGCCCCACCACCAACACCAATAGAATTGATGACATCAATACCTGCAGCCCGAGCCCTTTCAGACGCAGCAACGGCAGCTGATTGGCTAGACTGACCATCCGTTGATACATCAATCACCTGCAATGCAGTAGGTGGATTCGCATTACCGATGACCTCTGTCGCCCCATCGATGCAACTATGAATCGACGTCCCGCCTCCGCGTTTTCTGACACCACGAATCGCATCAGCCAAGCTGGTCACGTTATCTTCTTCGATCACTGTCGGATCGATTTCAAGATAATCGCTACTGCTGAATTGCAGTAACGACAACCGCATTGATCCGTCACGGGGAACAATATCCGGGTTCTCGATAGCCTGGGCAGTCCCTTCCAGCTGCAGTTGAAATTCCGAATAACTGACGCTACCGGAAGAGTCAAGGCACAAGGCCAGATCCAGGTAGGGCTTCTGATTACTGGCACACTCACCAGCCGTGCTTTCTGTATTGTTGGTTTCCGATAGCTCGGAAATAGCCTCGCTCGCATCAAGCAGGATATGTAAAGGCGCATCACGGAATGGCAAATCACCCTGAACCGGCACACTGATACGCTGAGTGGTATCTACCTCCAGTATTTCCTCAACGGCGGTTTCACCAAGCACCGGATCATGGTCCGGACTAAACACACCATCACGGTCTGCATCGCTGAACACCCGCACAGAGAAAGGCTGCGTCAGATCAGCATTGCCGCGATTAATAATCACAACATCAAGTTCACCCGACACTTCGAAGGTATCCGGGTCAGACAGCAGATCTCCAGACTGGGTGCTTTGCACTGCAAGATCGGGCAACAAGGCATCGATCCCCGGTTGGCGGAGACGGACTTCACCCAGATCAAGATCACCACCCGTTGCGATGACAACAGGGAACGACAGGGGCTGATAGTCCACTTGTGAAAATTCGAGCGTGTATTCACCCAGAGGCAGACCTTTCACCTCGAAACGTCCGGAGGAATCCGTCATGGCCTCGCCGGCCACTGTCGAAGATGAAACCTTGACCTTAACCAGAACCCCCTGCAACGGATTCTGAGTACGCACATCCACCACCTTGCCGCTGATACTGTTCACCGCACTATCCAGTGGCACCAGCTCCAGCTCCCCAAGGTCATTGATAACACCCGCCTCAACGCGTGCAGTGGCGCCAATGGCACTATAGCCGGAAGCGGTAATGGTAATTTCTACCTCAGCCGCCAAAAGCTCCCTGAGCTGAAAATGCCCATCACTGTCGGTAGTAACTGTTTCCGGTGCAGTACCATCCAGGTAATCGACAGAGACTTGTGCCTCCATAACCCCCCGGCCGGTAATCGCGTCAATGACAACACCCTGGAATCCACCCGGCTGCTGTTGTGGTGCGTCGCCAGTGGGGGCAAGCAGCGGGGAAAACTCCACGCTGGCCCCGTCAGATGCCTCTGCTTCAGCGGATACGCTCTCAAAACCTGCTGCCGACACCCCCAACGTCAGGTTACCTGCAGGCAAGTCCTCCAGACGATATTGACCCTGTGCATCCGTAGTGACCGATTTGGCAACACCCTGCACTTCCGCGCTGACCATTGCACCACTAATCGATGCTCCCTGGTGACTGCTGCTGATGGTGCCAAAAACACTCACCCCCTCCGGCACCGTCGCCTTTAATCCGGGGGAAAACAGCAGGGTTTGGCCGGCCGCCATTTCCGCATTACCGGTTACTGACTCATAGCCTTGCGCTGAAGCGGCAATACTAAGCGGCCCCGCCGGCACCTCACTGAACAGGTAGGAGCCATCAGTCGCCGTGCCAGAGGAAAGGCCCGTGCCGGTCAACGTTACCGTTGCCTGCGCTAACGGAGCCCCGCTATCCCGATCCGTGATGGTGCCGCGGACAATGCCGGTTTGCAGGGGCTCGCCGGTATCCGGATCAGTTTCCTGGATATTAAGCGCCAACATACCAACATCACGTTTGTCACCGGTTTGCAGGACCGTGTTGAGCACCAGGGTGCTGTACCCTCCTTTGCTCATGGAAAGCTGGTAATGGCCTGGCGTCAGTCGATTGGCAAAAAATCCGCCGTCTGCATCGGTGACAAGCTGACGGGATTCAGGCCCGGCAAGAGCAATATCAACGCCTGCAAGAGGCTGGCCGCTCTGGGCATCTACGAGAGTACCGGTAAGGCTTGTTATGTCTGCAGCGGGACGGGATGCCGCTGACAGTACACGCAGGGCCAGAGCCGTAACATACACATCCTGCTCGAAATCCCCACCCGGGTTCTGCCTGTTTTGCAGCGCATCCAGTGCCTGCTGGAGAGAAGTCCGGTCAACTGCCCGCGACACCAGTGCATACAACGCCAATGCCGAGCTTTCAGTATCACCCCAGAGTTGACCCTCTTGCTGGGCCAGCAAGAAATCCTCGGCTACCTGCAGAGGAGAATCCACATCATAGATATGGCGATACTGCCAAAGCGCATGCATAGCCAGAGCCGTAGTCTGGACTCGCCCCACATCGCCAGCCAATGCCCAACTGCCATCATCATTCTGGGCATTAATCAGATACTGTAGAGCATAGGCAGCAGGCTCCTGAGTAATCCCCAACAAGGATAGTGTTTGCAGTGCGTAGGCAGTGCTTAATGGGTCTGGATCATAGCCGGGGAAAGCCCCAAATCCGGAACCGGCTATTTGGCGCTTAAGCAATTCGTCCTGCGCATCACCAAACTCCTGGCCTAGTGCGTAAGCCGTCCGGACACTACGGGACAGGTTCTCCGCACTATGGTCTGCATCGACGCTGGCAAGATAGCTGGTCACACCACTCAAAGCACCGACAAGGCCCTGATCCGCATCAAGCAGATTAATTGTTGCTTCCGTGGTGGACTGAAAGGTGATGGCTTTTGACGCTGACGACTCCAGACTGCCATCGGGCTGCATTTGCCCCACAAGCCACTGTTTTGCCGCCTCTTCGCCTCCCAACACCTGCACGGGAAGCAATAACAACAGACAGAAAAAAGCTTGTATCCAACCCCAGATACCCGAACGTGACGCAGCCATGCGATCCCCCGCTTGTAACCCTACGCTTCTTTTATAAAATCGAGCGCGCAGACTAACAGCAAGGAACAAGCGTTTATGTAAGCTATCTCTTAGGCGGGAAGTAAGACTTTTACGACAACAAGAGTAGCCATCTTACAAATGAACAATGCTAAAAAGTGAAGCTACTTCGCCCCACTTTTCTGCAGCATGTAGATCACAGTGCTGCGGATTTCTTCGTCGCTACAATCGAAGCAACCACCGCGTGGCGGCATGGAGTTGATGCCATTAATCGCTTCCTGGACCAAGGTATCGAAACCTTCTTCTTCCACCTCATGTGACCAGTAAAGACGATGCTCCTTGCCGACACCGGGAGCGCCCAGCGCACCGGAGCCGTGACAGGTCACACAGTACTGTTCATACAACTGCGCCCCGGCACGAGAAACCGCTTCAGTGGCGGCATTCGTGTTCGGGGCGCTGTCGTCGGAGCAGGCTGTCAGCACAAGCGCTGACAGCACGATTCCGGGTAAGGACCAACGAGGTCTCAGCAAGGTTATTTACTCTTGCTGACCATATATTCGATAGCGTCTTTGATTTCGTCGTCAGAGCAATCCATGCACATGCCTTTCGGGGGCATGGCATTGATGCCATTGATGGCGTTCTTCAGCATGGTAGCTTCGCCTTTGGCGACGTGCGGTGCCCAGGAGGCAGCATCACCCACTTTCGGGGCGCCGGCAGCGCCAGTGCCATGACAGGCGGCACAGGAAGCGTTATACACCTGCTCACCGGAACGGGGGCCGCTGGCCACTTCTTCGGCCGGGGCGGCAGCGCTGCCACATTCGTCGCCTTCCACACACACAGAGCCCACCGGCTTGATACGCTCTTCGATGGCGCGATCACTGAATACAGAGCGCTCGCCCAACGGGTAAGGGGAGATTTCCTTGGTGCTCTTGGCAGCCACGCTACCGGCGGCAAACAGGGTAGCGACCAGGACCAGGCTGGCAGTCAGCATCTTTTTCACAATTACACCTCTAATTCTCTGTGGTTCGCCGCGGAAGCCCTTAACGGCCTCTTGTGGGCGCTGCGGCTGGCGATTATACCCGCTCCAGCCGTAGGGACAAAACGCTTGATGTTACGCCAGATACCTAACACCGGATGCCAAAGCGAAAATCCGGCCCGCAGACCGAATGATAGCCCGCTGGGCAGCCCCCGTCAGGCGAGCTCAATCCGCGGCAGCAACAAGGTAAATCGGCTGCCTTCTCTTTCCACACTGTGGACCCGCACCTCCCCGCCATGACGCTCGGTGACGACCTTGACGAAACGCAAGCCCATGCCGGCTCCACGGGTGCGAGCGCCACCGCTGGTGTTAGCCCGGCTGAAACGATCGAACAACCGCTCCTGGAATTCCGGCGGGATACCGACCCCGCGATCACGCACCTCACAGCCCACGTGGTTGTCCTGAGCATATAGCTTCACATCCACAGAACTGCCTTCGTGGCTGTATTTCACGGCATTGGTGAGCAGGTTCACCACCAGGCGTTCCAGCAGCTCATTATTGCCCAGCACCCAGACTTCCTGCTCCGGATCGTACTCAAACCGCAAGGTGATATCCCGTTGCTGGGCCTGAATGTGCACCTGATCGATGGCACTTTCTACCACGTCGAGCATGTCCTGCTCGTTCATTTCCACGGATTCTACCGCTTCTACTCGGGCCAGCTGCAGGAATTGCTCGGCGATGTTCAAGTTGCGCTGGGCATAGTGCTGCACATTATCGAGAAAGGCCGGCAAGCCATCGTGGTCGCCGCTCTGGCGCATTTTTTCAGTGAGCGCCAGCACCGACACCATGGGCGAGCGCAGGTCATGGGAAAGGAAATCCAGCATTTCGGAACGGGCCCGCATGGCCTGCTTCACGTCGCTGATGTCCTTGAAGGAAATGATCATCATGCGACCGGGATTATCACCGGCATGCACCAGCAGCATGTCCAGATACAGGTCGGTGCCCTGGCGGTTACGGCACTCCACTTGGGTGCGTCCCTCGCCGAGGGTCCGGCAGAGCAATTCATCCCAGTTGTGCTCGCGCAGCTCCAGCTCCCGATCCAGCTCCGTCACCATCGGCTGCCCGGCGTCCAGAGCCCCTATTTCCAGGCCCAACAGGAAGGCAGCCTGGGGGTTCGCATAAACAATGACCCCACAGGCATCAGCAATCACTACCCCTTCGCGAATCTGCGCCAGCGTCACTTGGAAAAAGCGGGTCAGTGCTTCCTGACGCTCCTCTTCCCGGCGCAGCCGTTCGATGTGTTTTTCCAGCACCTCGTAACGCGGCCCCACATTCGGCGCCCGGGTACGAATACGGACCAGCATGGCGCGCACCCAGTAATCGTAAGTATCCGCATGCAGTGCCTGATCCCAGACCAGATCCAGCTCATAGCGGCGGCCATCCTGGCGGAACCGGTATTGGCGGGCCAGCGCCCCCTTCCAGGTGGCCGCCGGCAGACTGTCACCACCACGCAGGGGCTTCTCTCCCCCAAGCAGGCGCCAAGAACGTACCGGCAATACCTGATCCAGCATGCGCCCCATTTGCGCCAGCGAAGATGGCTGGGTCAGACGCTGGTTCAGGTCGCTGTATTCCGACAACCGCTCCATAGCATTACGCATATAAGACAAGGAGTATTCCAGTCGCCGCCAGGTCCACAGCGGGTAAGCCATAATCGCCGCCGCCATGGCCGCGGACGGCGGGAACCACAGCCGCAGGGAGATCAGCGTGGCCATGCTCACCAGCATGCACAGCAGCAGCACGGCAAACACCAGCGGCATACTCCAGCGTGGCAGCACATAGGGCAGCAGCAAGGGCGCCAGCAACGCCAGCATGACGCCCAGCACCAGCGAGCTGGGCATGGACAAGTCACGCACCAGCCGGTCCGCACGCAGGGCATCCAACAGGTTGGCATTGATTTCCACCCCGGCCATTAACTCGCCCTTACTGGCCATGGGGGTGGGCAACATATCGCCCAGCCCAGCGGCGGTGGCACCGATCAATACGATCTTGTCGCGAATCAGTTGTTCGGGAATCAGGTTTTCCAGCAGCTCGACGGCAGAGACCTGAGGGTAACTGTTCGGGCCGCTGACAAAGGGAATATAGCGATGATAACGCCGCACATTGGCCAGCCCGGAAAACTCTTCGCCCTTGTCCGCCGGGAAGACCTGCTCAGACAAAATGCCTTCCTGCACCAGCAGCGTCTGGGTAATGTGAGGCCACCAGGCCTGACCGATTCCCGAGCGCATATACACCGAGCGAGCCACACCGTCGGCATCCAGATCCAGGTCCACATGGCCCAGCCCGGCGGCGGCGCGGGCAAACGGCGAGTAGGGCAACACTTCAATCAGCTGCCCGCCGGCGCGCAACTGCTCCACATGCACAGGCAGATACACATGGCCATTGGCGGCCATGGACTGCACCAGGGCCAAGTCAGAATCCGGGTTGTTGCGGTCCGGCTCGGACAGAATCAGGTCCATGAGCACCGCCCTTGCGCCCATGTCGGTGAGCCGGTCAATCAATTGGGCATGGACTTTGCGGTCCCATGGCCAGCGACCGATTTCGCGCAGGCTGTACTCGTCGATCCCAACGATAACCACGTCCTGGGACGGCTCATCCGGCAGCGTTTGCAGCAGACTGTCGTAGATATAACGATCCACAAAGGACAGCGCACCGCTGATCGTCAGCAGCGCACACAGCCCCACCACCAGGCACAACACCGATACATGCTCTGCCAGATAACGACGCTGATCCGGGCTCAGACGATTGCGCATGATTTATAGCGCCAACAGCAAGGCAGCCGCACCCACGAAAGCCCACAAGTCCCAGTGCGATTCTTTTTCCTGCGCGGCGGGTGGCGGCGCAGGCTCAGGCGGCGGTGCAGGGGTCACACTGAATGCTTGCCAGCTTTCCTGGCCTCGCAGGCCGTTCTCGTCCACCGCCCGCACCAGCAACCGGTAATTCCCGGTGGGCAAATCTTTTTGCCAGTGGCCGGTAGACAAAGGCGTTTGGGTCAGCAGCCGGCCAGCTGGCTGGTTATAGAGTTCCAGCAAGTAGGATTGCGCCTTGGCCTGGGTCGGCCATACCGCCACCACGCCGGTATGCGAAGTACTTACGTCCATGGATGGCGCCGGCAACAGTTCCACAGGTTCGATGGGGGGCTCATCCAAACGGGCCAAGGTAGCGTAACCGCCTTCGATCTGGCGATCGGTGCCGCGCGCGCCCACATCCACACGGCCTTCGATCACTTCGTTGCGCGTGGTCTCGGCGCCATCCACCCCCAGGTAATACTCCGTGCCCCGAACCGCCGCCACCGCGCCAGGCGTATAAACCTCGAAGGACGCCTCGTCGCTTTGCCGGGGGCTGACGCTGTTACGGATATTGCCGCGCTGCAAACGCAGCTCGGTGCGTTCACTCTGCTGATCCAGAAAGCGACGATAACGGGTCACCACCAGCAGGCTGACAGGCTTGATATAGACTTCCGACTGATCAGCAAAGCGCAACCGGGCGCTACTTTTCGCGGCAGTTTCCAGGGCGTCACCGAATGCTACCGCATCACCGTTTCTCAGCTGGCGGGGCTCCCCACCTCTGGCCGGATACAGCATCACCTCACCGGTAATGGCATCCACGGTGGCGGGAATGGGTTTTTCCTTCAACCAGCTGATTGGCACCCGCAGGGTATTGCCGGGGCGCAGGGAGTGGGGATTGTCGAGCCCGTTATAGCGGGCCAGTTCGCCCCAACAGGTTTGCGGAGACTGGGCGAACTGTTGACAGACTTTCCAGAGAGAATCGCCAGGGCGCAAGGTGTAATGCCAGTCATCCCCGGCCCAGGCCGTTGATAGCAGGCACAGCAGCATGGCTGTGCTCAACCAGACCCTCATAGATGTGTCCTTATTCTTCTATCGGCTCCAGACGATACCCGTGCTGGTACACCGTTTTGATTCGGTAGCCCCGTTCAGGCCGAATATGAAGGCTACGTCGAATTCTACTGATATGCACGTCTACAGTGCGTGATTCGATCGGGGTCATGATACCCCAAACCTTCTCCAACAGGTGCGCCCGGCTCATCAGCTTGCCCACATTCTGGAACAGGTAGCAGGCCAGCTCGTAATCCTTGTCGGTCAATTTGATCGCGTCTTCATCCAGCAGGATCTGACGACGGGACCGGTCCACGGTCCAGGGCCCCACACTCAGGGCAGTTTCTTCATCCATTTCCGATACCCCTGCCCGGCGCCCGAGAGCGCTAATACGGGCCAGCAATTCCGCTTGCTTGGTCGGTTTCACCATGTAGTCATCCGCCCCCTGGGAGAGTGCGCCGACAATCGATGATTCATCATCACGCTGCGTCGCAAACAACACCGGGGTCCGGTTGCCACTGGCACGTACTTCTTCCAGCACGGCGTAGCCATTCATGTCCGGCACTTCCCAATCGAGCACCAGAATGTCGAAGGTGTCGCGACGTAACAGGGACATGAACTCACGGCCGCTGGCCATGTGAATACAGTTATGGCCGGCCTCTTTGAGCCAGTGAGTGACTAGCTCTGCTTGAGCCATGTCATCTTCGAGATAAGCAATGCGCACGGTTAAACTCCATCTGTAGCAGGCCGACATCTGCCCGCAAAGGGTACCGATCTATCAACGGGTTAGCGGGAAAAGATTGTAAAATGCCCAAGCGGTCGATTCGACACCAAAACCGTGGCCACGTCCAACCTTTACCGGTTTTCTGCCCCTCGGCCGACCCTTTCAGGCCGGCCCACTGGTCAGCTTCAGGCCGATGACACCCACCACAATCAACGCCATAAAAGCCAGCCGCGAGGCATTGGCCGGGTCCTTGAAAAAAACAATCCCCAGCAGCGTAATCCCCACCGCCCCAAGCCCGGTCCAGATTGCATACGCCGTCCCCACAGGGATGCCGCGCATGGCATAAGACAGCATCAGCATGTTCAAACCGGTAAGCACCAGTGAACTGCCAATAGACAACACCCCGGGGTTAATTTGGATCCACTTGAGGCTCATGGCCCAGGCGATTTCTACAATCACGGCCAGCAGCAACACCACCCAATACAGATTCATTCTGTTTTCTCCAACACACTTGCCCGCCACGGTACAGTTACCGGAAGCAGGCACGGGCTCGTCAGGAAAACAGCACTGCCGGAAACCCGCAAAGAGACAGCCTGCTCATATTCAGATACCGGGTGAGGGTCCCGGCGCGCCGATTATAGTCTCTACGCCACAGGATGCATCCCATCCATGGACGACAACGCCACAACCCGCTATCATTCGCGCCCGTTGAACCCCAAGTTCTTCAGATTTTGCGCCCGTAGCTCAGCTGGATAGAGCGTTGCCCTCCGGAGGCAAAGGTCAGAGGTTCGAATCCTCTCGGGCGTACCATTTAAAAAAGGGCCTCCCATCTGGGAGGCCCTTTTTTTGTGCCGCCAGACTGCGAGACGGCGAGACAAACCCGCGCCGTTTTATTCCTTCTCACGATAGGCACTGGGCGAGCACCCTTCCCAGCGCCGAAAGGCACGCACGAAACCGCCCGCATCGGTATAGCCCAAATGAGCCGCCAGCTCCTCTATTTTCATGGTGGTGCTGTCAAGGAGTTGCAGGGCCAGCTGGCGGCGCTCTTCTTCGACCAGATCCCGGTAGCTGGTGCCCTCCTGCTCCAGCTTGCGGCGCAGGCTTCGGGTTGAAAGGGCCAGCTCACTGGCCATGTCGTTAAGGGTCGCCCCGAGGCCCATTTCCCCCAGCAGTTTCTGGCGTACCTTACCGGCAAGGCCGCTACTTTCCACGGTGTCCATGCGCTGCTGGCATTGCTGTTCGAGCATGCGGGTGAGCACCGGGTCGTAGCCGGGGAATGGCTGACTGGCACCCGCCCGATTGACCAGAATACGATTGGCGCTGGCATGAATGACGGGCGCCATGCCGCACAGGGTCTCAATGGCTGAGGCAGCAACATCTGGCTTCCCGGTGAATTCCACTCCCCTGAATTCCACGCCCTGAAAGGTGATTTCCCGTACCAGGTTGAGAGCCGTCGCCATGTCGCGCTCAAGGAGAAACTGGCGCAGGTGCGGCGGGATCGGGTCCGGGTCGAAGATCACACCGAACGCGTCACCGTCCTCGCAAACGGTAATGCGGCAGTAGGCAGTACTTAGTGGCAGGTAACGCAGCCCCAGAGCGACAGCATCGCGCAGGGTCTTGCAGGTACGCAGGGCAAACCCCCACACACCGAAGGTGGCCAGATTGTATTGCAGGCCCAGCTCGAAGCCGCCCACGCCCTCTTCCGGCAGCGCCAGCATCAGGTTCTCGATCAGGCGCATTTCCTGGGTCCGGGTCACCAACCCGTCACCACTGGACAATTCGGTTTCCGAGATGCCCGTGCCGAGCAGGCAGGTCTGCTGATCGATGCCGTTGCGCAGGGCAAAGTTAAGCATGACCTGACTGATGGCCACCGGGTGCAATTTTTCATCTGAGTGCTGCATTGCCCGTTCCGCTGGTTCCGCCCTGTCACCCCCTGGCCACTTCTGCAGGGTGATTGGCCACGGTGGCTATTCTGGTTTTGTCGCTGTCGACGTAGTGTTTACCCTGATGATACCAACAAGAGGCAAGATCATGGATGCGGCAGCATTGAACAAGCAGGCCATTGCCTGTGCCAAGCACTATATGGGGAAAACCGCCTGGACGACAATTTTACTAACGGTGGGCGTGTTGGTCGCCTTTGTTGCCACACTCACGCTGTTTGCCGATGGCACCCTGCCAGCTTGGGGCGCCTATCTACTGGTCGCTGCACTCACCTACATGTCCTACACACCGCTGCACGAGGCCGCCCACGGCAATATTCACGGGCAGAATGACCGCCGCAAATGGCTCAACGACCTGTGTGGGTATCTGGTGGCACCGATCATTGCCATTCCTTATGCCTCCCACCGTATCGAGCATTTTACCCACCACCGCTATACCAATCAGCCGGAGAAAGATCCGGATTTTATTATCAGCGGCATGCAGAAAGGGCCCCTCGGCTTATTAGCCGCAGGCCTGCGCTTTCAGTGGGTACAGAATACGTTTTTTGTGCAACACAGCTGGGGCAGCGCGTCACTGAAGGAAAAGCTGATTTATAGCAGCGAACTGGCGCTATCCATCGGCTGGCGGGTGGCCTTTTTGCTCATGGTGGAGCAACCGGGCACTGCGGCGGTCATCCTGCTGGGGTACTACACTGGCGCCCTGTTCACGGCCTACTGGTTTGCCTATCGGCCCCATCATCCCTACAAGGTGAACGAGCGTTATCGCAACACCAATAGCCTGATTATGCCGCGCTGGATGAAGCCGCTGGAATGGTTCTGGCTGGGCCAGAACCTGCACTCCATCCACCACCTGTTTCCGCGTGTACCCTTCTATAAATACCACGCATTGCACCGGGATATTGAGCCTATTCTGCAGGCTCAGGGCACCCCGATTATCGGTATTTTTTCCCGTAAGCCCGTAGCCGACAAGGCCGCCTGAAATGCTACAGCCCACCCTATAACCATGAGGGTGGGCTGTGAGGGGTCAGGCCGCAGACGCGCGACCGGCTACCGCGGGGGCATCCGATGAGGCCACCCAGTCCAGCATGGTCGCCCGAATTTGCGGGAAATAGCGGCCACCGACACTCCAATGGCAACACCCCTGAACTTCCACCAGCCTGGCCTGATCACCAAACCGTTGAGCAATTTTACGTTGCACCCGCAAGGGCGTGATGCGGTCTTCCGTGCCACCGATAATCAACACCGGACACTGGATCCGACTCACCTCCACATGGGCCGCAGAGCGACGGCCCAACAATGGCGCCATGCTAATCTGGAAAGTCGCCATGCCGGATTCATAGGTACTGCTGTCGGTAATGTCCTGCTGCACTTCCGGCGTCTGTCGATTGGCCACACCATATTGCACATTGGCCAGCCGCATCTCGGTGAATTTCTTCCACAACGGGAAACGCAGCATATTGCGCCCCAGAGTCCGAATCACCGAGATGCCCAGCCCATTAATGCCTGCCGGCGCCGCTGACGACAACAGGATCAATCGCTCGCAAGGCACCTTGGCTGCCGCCAACTGCGCCAGCAAGGCCCCCATGGAGTGGCCCACCAGAATAGGCGGCCGGGACTGGTGCTGTATCGCCTCAACGATGGCATCCACATAGTCCTCCAACCGGGCGCTGGCCAGCGCCGCCAGACTGGATGAGCTGTGCTCCTGCTTGCTGCGATGATAGGGCAGAGTCAGCGCCTCCACGCTGTAGCCTGCATTATCAAAAGCATCACGAAGTTCCTGCAAGGTGTTCGCATCGCTCCACATGCCGTGCACCAGCAGCACAGGAGCCTTGCTGTTATCACTGTTCATTATGATGATCTCCTTTTACCGACCCTGCTCAGGCCGTTGCCTTGATCGGCTCAACATTGTCACGGCGGGCGGTCTTGGCTCGCGTGGAAAAGGCCAGAATGCCGTCATCCACGGCCTGATTGACCAGGGTGTCCTTGTCCTTGCCATAGTGCATGGTCACCGCCCAAGGCGCCTCTTTGCCCTGGCGAGGCATGCGATCTTTAGCACGATTGATGTAACCAGGAGCAAAACCATCCAGCATGCCGGTATCGGTGATGTTATCGCCATGGTCCACGGGCGTCGCCGCACTGAAGCCCTGTTTTTCCATGTGGGCAAACAGGCGACACAGGTATTGCCCACCAATGTCACTTTTGAGCGTCCAGGGCGCATTGGTATAACCAAAGATCCAGCCATAGTTGGGAATATCCTGAATCAGGATACCCTTGTAGGTCATCTTCTTGGGCAGTGCGACCGGCTCGCCATCCAGTTTTAATTCCAGCCCACCCATTAACTGCACATCCAGACCCGTGGCAGAAACAATAATGTCCGCCTCAAGGTGCTGCCCGGATTTGAGCACGATTCCGGTTTCATCAAAACGCTCAATATGATCGGTAGCGATATCCGCCTTGCCGGAACGCAGGCTGGTAAAAAAGTCCCCATCCGGCGCAGCACACAGGCGCTGATCCCACGGCATATAGCTCGGGCTGAAGTGGCGCACATCGATGTTTGGCGCCTGCTTGTGCATGTGGGAGATCAGCAGTTTGCGGGCACGCTCCGGCCAGCGCTGACAGGCCAGATACAGGCCGCGCTGAATCAGGATATTGCGCCTACGGGTCATGTTGAACACCCATTTTTTCGGCAACACCTTATTCAATGCCATGGTTATTTTATCGGTGTCCGGCATGGCCATGATGTAGCTGGGTGAGCGCTGCAGCATGGTCACCTTGGCCGCTTTTTCTGCCATTGCCGGCACTACCGTAATCGCCGTGGCACCACTGCCGATCACCACCACCTTCTTGCCGCTGTAATCCAGCTCTTCCGGCCATTGCTGCGGGTGAATAATCTGGCCCTTGAAGCTCTCTTCTCCGTCGAAGTGTGGCCGGTAACCATGGTCATAGTTGTAATACCCAGCGCAATTCACCATGAACCCGCAGGTGAATTCACGGCTTTCGCCGCTGGCTTCATGCTGCGTATAGAGTGTCCATTGCTGCTCATTGCTGGACCAGTCAGCGTTATCCAGTTTCAAGCCATACTGCACTTTGTCGTAAAGGCCAAACTCACGGGCTGTTTCCGCCACGTATTCACGGATATCTCCACCCTTGGCCAATACCTTCTCGGAGTACCAGGGCTTGAACTCAAAACCGAAGCTGGCCATGTCGGAGTCCGAACGGATACCGGGATAACGGAATAGATCCCAGGTCCCGCCCACTTTTTCCCGTCGCTCGATAATGGCCATGCTTTTATTGGGAAACTGGCGGGCGATGTGGCAAGCGGTTCCGATACCGGATAGTCCGGCGCCTATTATCACGATGTCGTAGTGCTGGGCGCTCATGGCGGCCTCCTTGTTGTGATTATTGAATATCGTTACCCATCACTATTTCAGAAGCCGACCTTGACAATATTGACCTATGTGGACATATTTTGACATAACGCGACAAAAACGTCCGTTATTGAGTCCGAATATGCAACGAACGACATCACCAAAGGTCAACCGCCCAAACAACTGGCCTCACCATGAGTGATCTGATTCGCGCCACCAACCTGTGGGGGTTCGACGAGCTGGTGCGCCAACTGGGTGGCGACCCCTTGCCCTTGCTGGAGCGTTACCATATTCCTCCGGAGGAACGGCGGGATGACAGCTCGTTCCTGCTTTATCGCAATCTGACAGCGTTGTTCGAAGACACCGTCCAAACCCTTAATTATCCGCAACTCGGCCTCAAACTGGCGGAGTATCAGGGCATGGATATTCTTGGCCCGATTAGCGTGATCGCGCGCAGTGCGGCCACGGTAGGCGACGCCCTCGACAGCATTGCCCGCTATCTGCACCTGCACAGCCCGGCCCTGGGCATCAGCAACACCCTGTGCGAACACCAAGGCCTGCCCTGTATCCGTTTTCAGTTCACCATTGATGAAGACAGCTCCGGGGGCTATCGCCCCCAGGCCTATGAGTTGAGCCTGTCGAACTCTCTGCAGGTCATGAAGTTGCTCTGCGGGGACACTTTCCGTCTATACAGTGTCCACTTCATGCACGCACGCCAGGCTGAGCTTGATGCGTATCACGACGTGTTCCGCTGCGACGCCTACTTCGAACAGGATTGGTGCGGCTTTTATTTGCCTGCGCCAGCCTTCGCCATGCCGCTATCCAGCGCCGACCACCATACCTGGGAGCTGGCGGAGCGTTATCTGGCTTCCCAGCAGGCACCTAACGCCATCACGCTCAGCGAAGATGTCACCCGCCTGATCACCACCCTGCTCCCCACCGCCCAGTGCACCAGCGCCGCCATTGCCTCACACCTGTCCTTGCATAAACGCACCCTGCAGCGACGCCTGGCCAATGAAGGGGTCAGCTATGAACAATTGCTGGAAGAGGTGCGCCTGAAACTGTTGCGTGAGTATCTGATGGAACCCAATCTAAAGCTCAGCCAGGTCGCCGGGCTGCTGGGCTACTCCGAGCAATCGGCCTTCAACCGGGCCTGCCGCCAATGGCTCGGCACAACGCCACGGGCCTATCGCCGCCAGCTATTGAGCCAGGCCTAGACAGACGACGCGCTTACAACTCATCAAAGGAATCGTAATAATCGGCAAGGCGATCAATCAGTGTACGCACCGCCGGCAGCATGCCCCGGCGTGACGGGAACACCACATGGATAATGTCTTTCGCCAACGCCCAGCGGGGCAGTAGCTGCACCAACTCACCACGCTCCAGCTGGTGCTGCACGGTGAGAACCGGCAGTTGCACCACCCCCACACCGGCCACCGCCGCACGGCGCAGGGCAATCATGTCGGTGGTCACATAACGGGGCTGGTGAAACACCCGAACCTCACTCCCATCTTCCCCGCGCAGGGACCAGCGAAAATCCGGACGCGGCGCTCCCAACCCGAGACTCGGCCAGCTGGACAGCGCTTGCGGATGGCCCGGCATGCCGTACTGCGCTACCAGCTCCGGGCTGGCCACCAGCGCCAGCCGCCGGTCAGACAACACCCGCACCACCAAGTCACTGTCCTCCAGACCCGGTGGGCGAACCCGGATCGCCACATCCACCCCTTCACTGATCACATCCACGCGCCGATTGGTGGCTTCCAGATGCACGGTGATTTCCGGGTACTGCTTCATGAAGTCGGCCAGGAAAGAGCCGATATGCACATGCAGCAGCGTAATCGGGCAAGCCAGACGAATAACCCCACGGGGTTCCGCCGTCACAGTATCAATGGCTTCTTGGGCCGACTCGGCCTCCACCAGCATGGCCTTGCAGTGCTCATAGTATTGCTGCCCGACCTCGGTCACCGAGAACTGCCGGCTTGAGCGATTGATCAGCCGCACCCCCAGCCGCTCCTCCAGCCCAGCCACCCGTCGACTCAATTTTGACTTGGGCACCGTGATCGCCCGGCTGGCCGGGGCAAAACCACCGAACTCCACCACCTTGGCAAAGTAGAACAGGTCGTTAAGGTCCACCATCTATCGTCACATTTTTGCAACGCTGAGTTGTAATTTTGCCATCTACTCGCCCGCTCGTTCCACCCATAACATGAATCCATGACCAAAACGGAGGAACCCGCCATGAAAAAGATTCTCGGTATGTATTCCGCACCCGCCCCGCACTGGGTGGGAAACGGCTTCCCGGTTCGCTCCCTGTTTTCCTACGAAAGCCACGGCAAACAGCTGAGCCCCTTCCTGCTGCTGGATTACGCAGGGCCGGCACGCTTCCCCCCTGCCACCAAGCCTCGCGGCGTTGGTGAGCACCCACATCGCGGCTTTGAAACAGTGACCATCGTCTACCAGGGCGAGGTGGCTCACCGGGATTCCACCGGACAAGGCGGCGTGATTGGACCGGGTGACGTGCAGTGGATGACCGCCGGTGCCGGCATCCTCCACGAGGAGTTTCACTCCCCCGCTTTCACCTACCAGGGCGGCGAGCTGGAAATGATCCAGCTGTGGGTGAACCTGCCCGCCGCGGACAAGATGACCGCCCCGTCCTATCAGGGCATCCGCAGTGATGAGATCCCGGTAGTGCCACTGGCGGATAACGCCGGGGAAGTGCGCGTCATCGCCGGGGAGTTCCAACAGCACGCAGGGGCGGCCAGCACCTATTCGTCCATGCAGGTCTGGGATATCCACCTGCGGGCGCATGCCAAGGTGACGCTGGACCTGCCTGAAGGTTGGAACACCGCGGTCATCACTCGCAAAGGCAATGTTCAGGTCAACGAACATACCCAGGCGGCTGCGGCACAGATGGTGGTACTCGACGCAAAGGGCACGCAAGTACAGCTCCGCGCCGAGGCGGACAGCGATCTGCTGCTGATTGCCGGTGAACCACTGGATGAGCCCGTGGTGGGTCACGGTCCTTTCGTGATGAACACCCGGGAAGAAATTCAACAGGCCATTCATGACTTCCAAAGCGGCAATTTTGGCCAGATCCCGGCCTAACCCTTAACCAACGGGTGGCGCTCAACGCCACCCCTCATTCGCAGGAGAAAGACCATGGGTAAGCAATACAAGCGACTCGACAAGGACAACGCAGCGGTACTACTGGTCGACCATCAGGCCGGCCTGCTGTCTCTGGTGCGCGACATTGATCCGGACAAGTTCAAGAACAACGTGCTGGCACTGGCCGACATGGCCAAGTACTTCGAGCTGCCGACCATCCTCACCACCAGCTTTGAAACCGGCCCCAACGGTCCACTGGTGCCAGAACTCAAGGAGATGTTCCCCGATGCGCCCTATATCGCCCGCCCCGGACAGATCAATGCCTGGGATAACGAGGACTTCCTCGCCGCCGTAAAGGCCACCGGCAAGAAACAGCTGATCATTGCCGGCGTGGTCACCGAAGTCTGCGTGGCGTTCCCGGCCCTCTCGGCCCTGGAGGAAGACTTCGAGGTGTTCGTGATCACCGACGCCTCCGGGACCTTTAACGCCATGACCCGGGACGCCGCCTGGGACCGCATGAGCGCCGCCGGCGCCCAGCTGCTGACCTGGTTCGGCGCAGCCTGCGAGCTACACCGTGACTGGCGCAATGATATCGACGGGTTGGGGGCGCTTTTCTCCAACCACATCCCGGATTACCGCAATCTGATCACCAGCTACAGCACCCTTACCGAAGGGAAATAACCCACAGGCAGCGACCTGCTGGCCGCCCTGACAGGGCGGCCAGCAGACTGCACCACAAGGGCAGATCTACGCACCACCAAAGTAAACACACCGTTCATCATTGAACCTTCTTCACAGCAATAAACAGCTTGTTTCCCGCAAATAGTCGTTTTTTGCACGATTTACCGTCAATTATGACGATAAACAGCCTGTAATATTTTGTGACTGAATGGTAACTTGCGCCGGCAAAATCATAACTCGGGAAAGTTACCATGAAGCATTCAAACAAAGCCGTGCTGGCAGCCGCGATTGCTGCTGCGTCTACCCAAGCCATGGCCAATGGCCTGGCCCTGAACGAACAGAGCGCCAGCAGCGCCGGTTCTGCCTACGCAGGCCGCGCCTCTACCGCTATCAACGCCAGCACCCTGTATGGCAACCCCGCCGGCATGAGCCGCCTGGACCGCGCCGAAGTCAGCGGCGGCTTGGCCTTTATTGATGCCAGCACTGACATTAGTGATGCTCAAGGCGCCTTCCCCGGCACCAACGATGGCGACATGGTGCCCTTCACCGCCGTGCCCTTCGGTTACTATGTCACTCCCCTGAACGAGAAATGGCATGCCGGCATCGGCCTGTACGCTCCTTTCGGCGTGGAAAGCGATTACGAGAGCGGCTGGCAGGGTCGCTACGAAGGCCTGAAAAGCATGGTGCAGGTTGTCACCATTCAGCCCACCCTCAGCTACGCGTTCAACGATCGCATCTCTGTAGGTTTCGGTCCCACCATCAACCACATTTCTGGTGAGCTGACCAGCAATGTGCCAAACGGCAGCATCCCACCACTAGGCGTTACTGGCTCCGGCGACGCTGAAGTCGCGATTGAAGGTGACGATATTGCCTACGGCTTCAACGTGGGCACGCTGATTGCTGTCAACGATCGTCTCGATTGGGGCCTGACTTACCACTCGAAGACAAAATTCTCCCTGGAAGGCGACACCAAGGTAACCGGAGGCAACGGCACCCTTGGCGCACTGCCACCCAACCCCATGTTTCCTGCTGGCACCCCCGGCTTGAACGGAAAATATGATGCAGAACTGGACATCACCATGCCGGAATCTGTCGACACCTCCGTCAGCCTCCAGGCAACCGATGATCTTGATCTGTATATGGGCGTCACCTGGACTCGCTGGAGCCGACTGCAAGGCATTGAAGTCCAGAACAGTGGCGTCAATGCTGCCTATGCGCCTGCCTTCGGCACCATCACCGAAGAGCTGAACTGGGAAGATACCTGGTCCTTCGCCGTTGGCGGGGCCTATCAGCTGAACCCGAAATGGGTTATTCGCGCCGGCTACGCCACCGACAAGTCTCCCACCAGCGATGCGGATCGTACCGTGCGCATCCCGGTGAGCGATCGTGATATCTACACTCTGGGTGCCGGCTGGAGCCCCACCGCTGACCTGACCTTTGATGCCGCCTACGCCTACATCAATGAAGAGAAAGGTCGCGTGGCGCAGGAGTTCTACAGCGCCGATTTCGAAAACAGCGCTCACGGCCTGGCCCTGCAGGCGACGTACCGCTTCTGATTTCAGGTGCGCTAACGTCACATAAAAAACGGCGCCCCAAGGCGCCGTTTTTTTTATGCCGCACTGCGGCCGCTACACGGTTCACGCGGCGCGCCCAACACCAAACATTACTCTTCACCCTCTCTTTTAGGTCGATTTAGGCTTAGCCGTAAACCGACAAACCCGCAGCGATGAAGACAAGCCTCTGAGCACTGGCCACTTAACCAATACGCAACGCCGCATTAACCCTTGATCGGCAACCGAATCAGCTCACCGTTTCCCGTTCCGTTTCGGTGAGGTGTTTGGGATGCCCCTCCGTCACCTTGCCTACCCAGAGCGGATGAGGCTCAGCCAGGCGCACGCGCTTGCGAAACTGGCGGCGCACCACCCACAAGGATAACGCCACCAGCAGCAACAAGCTGTTGATCAACAGGTTATCTGCCTCAAGAGCGTGGGCACTCTCCAGCGCCACCTGCAACAGCGGCACCGCCAAATAACACAACGGCGCCACCATGAGCATCAGGCCACTGAACCGCAGCGGCGAGGCTCGCAAACTCCACAGCACTAACAGCAACACCACCACACCGCAAACCGCTCGCTCCGCAGTGGCGACCCAGGCCGCCCAGGGCGTATAAGGCAGCCCCTTGCTGACCAGGAAACTGCACGCCACGCCGATCACAACGCCAAAACAAAGCCCAAGGGTCAGACGCAACAGAAACGCCGATCCACGACTTGGCCCCTGGCGATCACTGCGACGCTCGCACCACAGCACATTACCGGACACAAACAACAACGCCCCCAGCAAGCCCATGGCGAAGTACAGCCATTTCACCAGCATCCCGCCGTAATCGCCAAAATGCAGGGAGTACACCGGCGAGAAGGAATCAAAGTTCAGGCTGCGCTGCCCCGGAGCGATCACGTTCAAGATGCCCATCGCGGGATCCAGCACCACATGCGCGTGATGCCCCACGTAACCGGGCACGGACCCCGCCACATCCACCCAGCCGGCGGCATCGCCGTAACCGCGGATTTCCACCCAATCCACGCTCATCTCAGGCAACGCATCGCCCGCGGCAGACAAGTAATCCGCCATCGGCACCATGGCAGCGGTTTCGCCCTGACTTTGCACTGGCGGCCAGACCGCCGTTTCCTCTTCGATGACCCCGCGCAACTGGGGACCAAACACCAGGGCACCCAGCACCACGGCCACCAGCGTAAAGGCGCCCATGGCCGCCCCGGTGACCGACATGATCAGGTGGAACGGCAAGCTGACCACACCGATCAGGTTATGCATGTTCTTCCAGTAACGGCGCATGTTGCCCTCATGCTTGAGGGCAAAAAATTCCTTGCGCAGTTTCGGCCAATGAATCACCAACCCCGTGAACAGGGCCGCGCCATACAATATGGAGATCAGCCCCATGAAGGTCATGCCGAGGTTGATGGGCAGGCCGCCACTGGGGATCGCCAACTGGTAATGCAGCTGATTGATGAAATCCGCCAGCGCCGAACGGGGCTTTTCAACATACTTTCCCGCCTCGTCGAAATCCGTGGCATGGGCCGTGAGCCACTCCCCCGCACCAGAATCACTGGACTGAAACCACATTACCGCCGGGTCTTCCTCAGGCAGGAAAAAAAGGCGTTTACGCGCATCCGGATATTGGGCGGTAACACGGTTCAGAAGCGCCTGCCCATCGATGGCGTCTTGCGACACTTGCGTTGTGGCCTGTGGCGTCTGCCAGTGGTCCATTTCGTGATGGAACACGTTGAGAGCGCCGGCAAAAAACGCCACAAACAGAGCCAAACCACTGACCATGCCCAGCCAGGCATGCAGGTCAATAAAGCGTCGCAAACGGTCCGCCTTCATGCACCACTCCCATACAAAGCCGTGGTTTGCAGCGCCATCCAGGCCACCCCATTCATTACCAGCAAGGCCACCAGCGGCGGCCAGGTGCGCTCAGGCAACGCCACCAAGGTCACCAACAACATCCACAACAGGGTCACCCCCAGCAGCTGCAACACCAGCCAGGACTGCCAGGGCACCGGGAGCGACGCCGCCAACAGCCCCATCAGCATCCCCGACAAGGGCAGGCTCAGCAGAAACGCCAGAAACGCTCTCATCGATTGCCCCTCCGGCGCTGATAACTATCGCGATAATGGCTGACCAGTAATGGCACCAGCAGGGCCGGCAACGTGAACACCCACAACCCCACAAACAGACCCACACTGGCGCCCAGCTGTAGCGACAACAGCCACAATCCACCAGCCAGCAGGGCCAAGGCAATAAAACGGGTAAAGGCGGGAAGGGGCTGATCTAACCAGCGCTGCTGGCGATCCGAGAGATAAAACAGCAACACACTGGCAAGTGTGGCCAGAACGGCAACCAGCATAGGGAGAAAACCATTAATTATGATAATGGTTCTCATTTAATAGCAGCAGGACGTTTTCGTCAAGATTCCCAGCCCGCCCACCGGCTCAGCGGGGGCGCAGCTCGCGCAAATAATCACTGGCCTCGCTAAGACGCGCCGTGGACAGGCGGTCCCAATCCACTGATTCACGATCCGGCATCCATACACCGGCAAACGTGGACGCATCCGCCAGCACCAACTCCGCGTTGAGCATGGGCACACCGTGGTAATCACCGGCGAACCCTCCAGCCCGGCGAATCACCGACCACCAGGCCGGCGGCCGCCAGTGCAGGCGCACATCAGGCAAATGACAACTCAGCTCGGTTTCTGCCACGCAGCATTCCAGCACGCTGTCCTGCTGACGACTCAACCCCTGTCGCCACAATGCCGACCCGGCCACCATGACCAGCGACGGAAAAGCCCGCAGCAAGGCTCGACAACGATCCTCATCAGTAAGCGGATCGCCCAGCACCACTTTGTAGAATACCGGCCGCGGCGGCGCCACCTGCTTGACCACTCCGGCCTCCAGCCAGCGCAGCACGGTATCCAACGCGCCGCCAGATTCCTCCGGTTGCAGTTGCTTGAGATCCGAGAGGGTAAAAACCCGTGGCAAACTATCCAGTGCGGGAGACAACATCGTCATTGCCTGCATCAACGGTCCGCCACATCCGCCAGGGGAAGCCGCAAGCCCAGGCAGGAACGCAGGCCCATGGTCCACGTCAGCAGATGACAAATCACCGTAAGCTGCCGGGCCTCCGGCAGCCCGGCCAATCGTAGTAACACCACCTCGTCGACCTCACGCTCGAGCCTCTTGATTTCCCGGGCCCGCAGGTCATTGGGGTTTTGGCGTTGCGCCAGGCGCAACGTCAACAATCGCCCCTGAATATCATCTTCCTGCGCTGCATAGGCACGTTCGATCAGGCTGTAACTGGACAGGTGCCGCATGGCGCGGGAGCGCTGATGACGACGGGAACGGTGCCTTTGCGGCACCACGAACACAGAGAAGACCCGCGCCAGCCACTGCACAGCAGGGAGCCAGCCGGCGCCATCACGGCGCGCCATCAGGTACCAGCCCCAGGCCCGCAAACGGGACACATCCCGGCGCAGCACCCGCACCCGGGCATGGCTATCCGCACTGCCCGACGACGCAAAGCTGGCCCGGTAAACGGCCAGGTACTCCTGCAGGGCCTGCAGCCGTGTTTCCACAGCCTCCAGCTCCAACTCCTGCTGACGCCACTTTCCCACGCCCTGCTGTGTCCCCATAAACTGAAACTCCTGCATAGCCACTACTCATAGACAATGCATATAAAGTGAAGCCGGCACCGCTGTGAAACAGATTCAGGCCGGCATCGCTAACTCTAACGATGCCGCCCTGCCCACCCCAGAACAAAACCGTCCGATTTCCGTGTAGCCACGTAGCCGTTTTGTATCTTCCTGATACAGCCTCTGGAACCAGTTCACACTTTCAGTATTTGCATCATTTCACCTACACCAAAATGCATGAATATCTTATTCTCCTGCGCCACCACAGACAGGATACCCCCCTTTGCACCTACGCCCTTTCACGCTCTGGATTTGCTTCGCCCTGCTTGCCCCCGGAGCGCCCCTGCAGGCTCACCCCGGCGGGCTCGATCAACAGGGCGGGCACACTGACCGGCGCACCGGTAACTACCATTGCCACCGTGAACCCTGCCTCACTCTGCACCGCCAACAGCAACAGGCTGAACAGGACGCCGACGACGCCCAACGCGCTTTCAGTGAACTCTATGACCGGGACCGCTGGCCCCACTGGATTGATGCCGACAAGGATTGCCAGGACACCCGGGCAGAAGTCTTGATCAACACCAGTGAAATTGCGGTGACCTTCACAGGCCCGGACCACTGCACCGTGGCCGGCGGTCGCTGGTACGACCCCTACACCAACCAGACCTTCACCCAAGCCAGCGACCTGGACATGGATCACTTTGTCCCGCTGCGCCATGCCCACGGGCACGGCGGCGACCAATGGGACGAACGGCTACGGCGACAATTTGCCAACGACCCGGATAACCTGATTCCGGTATCCGCCAGCGCCAACCGCAGTAAAGGGGCCCGCAGCCCAGACCAGTGGCTCCCCGATAACCGTCGTTACTGGTGCAAATACGGCCAACACTGGGAACAGATCAAACAACGCTACCAATTGATGGTGACGCCCCAGGAAGCGGACGCCCTGAAACAGCTGTTAAGCCACTGCCCATTGGCGGCACATCCCTGACAGGCTTTGCAAACCCCAAACGACAAAACCCCGGCTCAAGGCCGGGGTTTTGATTGTCGCCGCTACCGCCCGAAGGCGGTGCGCTCATTGCATAAAAGTCTTACTGCTGGGCAGCATCTTTCATGTCTTCAGCTGAGTCTTCGGCGCTGTCATAGGCGTTATCCATATCTTCGCCCATTTCTTCCATCGGCCCTTGATCCGGGGTGATGTTTTCTACCGCCTTATCTACCTTCTCGCCAGCGTCCTCAACCGGACCGTCGTTGGCATCACAGGCTGCCAGCAGGGCAGAAGAGGCGAAAATGGCGGCCAATGCCGCTTTACCGAAAGTACGCATAGAATCACTCCTTGAATTAACTGATTCGGACAGTGAGCACTCTAAGCATGTTCACGACGCTTGGCCAAGGGGATTTGCACATTTTCGTGCCATTTTACGAAGAGTTACAGACGGGCCCGCGCTAATTGGCATAGTCCTTTTCCCTTTCCCAGCGCCCTCAGCCGGGTAAGATAGCCCCGATAACAAGGAGAAAACATGAAAAAAACCGGGCGCAATGCAGGGCGAAACGTAGGAAGAAATGTGGGCGGCCTGGCACAGCTGGTGACCCGTTTTGGCAATGAAATCACCCAAGTCGTGCAGGACATCCACGGCGCCGTGGCCAATCCCTTCAACCTGCGCGGACACGATTACACCCCTGCTCCCATGGTGTACAACCTGGTGCGCTACGGCTTTCGCCAGGCCGGAAACCTGGCCGGCATGGCCGACCTGCTCACCGACCCACAGCGGGAATTGCGCGACAGCCTGGATCTGCAAAGCATCATCAATGGCATTTTCGGGCAGCTGCTGGTCGAACAGAGCAACCGTTATGCCCTGCCCATGACGCTGCTCCCCAAAGAGCCGTCGGCGCCGAATGCCGACACGTTAGTGATCTACCTGCACGGGCTGTGCATGAATGAAGCCTGCTGGAATAGCCCCGCTGCTGACGCCTTCAACCAATGGGCACGCCAGAATCACAACGCGGATATTCGCTACCTGCGTTACAACACCGGCCTGCACATTTCCGATAATGGCCGCAAACTGGCCGGGCTGCTGGCCCATACCGCCCTGCCCGAGCGCGTTATCCTGATCGGCCATTCCATGGGCGGGCTGGTCGCACGCAGCGCCTTGCATCAGGGGCGCCAGCGAGGCGACAGCTGGGTCAACCGGGTTAGCCATCTGGCTTGTCTCGGCTCACCCCATCAAGGCGCCCTGCTGGAACGGTTTGGCAACGAAGCCAACCGCTTGCTCGGCCGCACCCCCTACTCCCGCCCCTTGATGCGCCTGGCCAACCTGCGCTCAGACGGCATCCGTGACCTGCGCTTTGGCTACGTACTAGAAGACCAGTGGCGGGACCGCCCGCTGGACGACCCGCGCCCCACCAGCAAGGTGCCTCTGGATCCGCAGGTACAGCAGTTATTTATCGCCGGCAGCGTCAGTGAACCCGACCATGCCCAACCCCGGGGCGACTGGCTGGTGACCACGGACAGCGCACTGGCGGAGCATCTCTACCCGCAAGCGGACCATCTGACCCGAGAACTGTTTTTCCAGATGGGCCACATGACCATGATCGAGGAAAGCCGCACTTACGCTCGGGTACAGCGCTGGCTGGACGAATCGATTCCCGCCACAACGCAACCAACGGCTCAAGTCACTGATTGAAGGCTCGATCTGAAAAAGCAGCGTGAGTCGGTTTTTATTTTTGCGGCGCCACTGCCTCAGCGAGTCCCGCGGTCAGCCGGCGACCAGCACGGCGACAGCCAATGCAAACAGCGCCAGTGGAAGGATAATGATGCCATTGCGGATAGCGCGCTCACGCCAAAGTGCCCAACGATAGTAACGGTGCATATGATTTCCCCTGTTTCCCCAAATAAACAGGAAGTATAGGGATGTCAAAACAACATCAAATCGCCCAAATGGGGTATATGCAACAACAAACTAACGCCACCTACAACGAGTGCAGCCAGAACTGCATTGCCTTGCGACTGGGGGCACTGTCTCCCACATCAGTCCAGTCGAAATGGGCCACTAGCTGGTTCTGTGGGAAGTAATCCCGGGAACGCCAAAACGCATCCAGGGGCTGGTAATCCGCCGGGCACGCAGGGTGCCCGGCCGGACGCGCCACCGCACAGAAGGCGGTATGGCGAAATCCGAAATCCGCCGCGTATTGCTCACGCAGGTCAAAGAAGCGGTGGCCGACGCCCTCACCGCGATAGGGTTTGAGCAACACCGACTCACCGAAATAGAACACCGAATCCAGCTCCGCCCCCAGCTGCCGGAAAGGCGCCTGAAACTCATCATCCGCTTCACGTAATGGCAAAGCCGTAGCCGCCCCCACCAGCCGGTTGTACTCCAGCGCCAACACAAACACGCTACGATCAGACTGGGCATAGCGATCCAGATAACGGCGTTCGTAGCTCAGATCCCCGTCGTAGAGGTAGGGATAATCCCGAAACACCGCAATGCGCAATTGCGCCAGCGCATCCAGCCAAGGCTCGACAGCAATACCGGTAACCGGGCGAATTTCCACAGCGGACATGGCGACTCCTGAATACCTGCGAACAAGGAATCACATGAATACCACGTCCAAGAGACAGCGACGAGCCTCTAGCTTCCAAGCTCGCAGCTAAATCTCAGCCCGGCCAGGCCAGAATCAGCCCGGTACACCAGAGCACCACAAACACTGCCTGGCGGAAGCGCTCTTCATGGACCCGGTGATGCAACCATTCACCCAGCAGCATCGCTGCGATGACGACGGGTACCAGCAAGCCAATGCGCGGCGCGGCCGGCAGCAAGGTGCCGTCCAGCAGGAACACCACCGTCAGCAAGCTGTTCAGTGACAACCAGACCAGAATCAATGTGGCGCGGAAGGCTTTCTTTTCCAGTGACAGGCCACTCAGGGCATACACCAGCAGCGGCCCGCCAGAGGCAAACAAGCCATGGGTGATCCCTGCCAGAAACATCCAGCAGCGCGACCACCAGGTACTGTGGGGCGCCACCTTGATGCCCTTCCACATGCGCCACAACTCACGGCTGCTGAACCACAGCACTAACAGCCCGAAGCCGCTCTTCAACAATTGATCGCCCATCCAGGGGCGCAATCCATAGCCACTCAGCGTACCCAACACCATCAGTGGCAGGATCAACCGCCATAGCGTTGGCCAATGAATATGCTGACGGTGACGCCAGCTCAAGGTGGCACTCATGACAATATTCAGGGGCACCAGTACCGGCAAAATTTCCGGAATCGGCAACAACAATGCCCCCAAAGAAAGGGCGATTACGATACTGCCGAAACCGGTCATGGCTTCGGTGGTAAAGGCAAAGAAAATAAACAACCCCAGCAGTAGCCAGGGCAAGGTCATCAGGTCAGCCACGAGCGCTCCTACTGGTTCAGTTCACTGGCAAATTTACGCTGCATCATGCGTTGATACAGATCCGGCAACAGCCGCCATAACAGGCTGGCAAACCAGGTGAAGCGGTCCGGGAACAAACGTTTCTTTTTCTTGCTGTAAGCCTCGAACACCAACCCCGCCATCCACTCCGGGCTGCGCATATCGCCGACCATGGAACGTTTATGGCGTGCCGGGCGGCCATCATGCCCCAGTGCGTTGGTTTCGATCGGGGTATCCAAAAAACTGGGGTACGCCATCAGAATATGGACGCCATCACGGGCCACTTCGCCCCGCAACACTTCAAAGAACTGGCTCAAGGCACTTTTCGCGCTGCAGTAACCCGCACGGCCGAGCACCGGCATCCAGCCCGCCATGGAGCCAATATTGATAATGCCGCCACGACTTTTCTTCAGGAGAGGCAAAAAACCAATCGCCAACTCCACCGGCGCCTGCCAATCCACGGCCATGACTTTACGAAACACCGCCATGCGCGTTTGTTCCGCCAGCGAGCGGTGAGTAATGCCCGCGTTATTGACCAGCACATCCAGCGAAGGCTCGTTGTCCTGCACCCAATTCACTAACGCCTGCACGGCGTCGCTGTCCGTTACATCCAGATCCCGAAACGTGACGCGGGCAGGGTCTTCGCCGGCTAACGTATCGGCGCGCGATGCCAGCAACGCAGCATTCATGTCTACCAGAATCACCCGGTGACCCAACGCAAACGCCTGCCGGGACAACGCCCATCCCAGCCCTGAAGCTGCACCGGTAATCAATACGGTTTTCATAGCTGCCCCCGCTGCCGGGCGGCGGCCATGAAAAAGCGAAACACCTGCTCGGAGCTTTTACGGGGAATATAACCAAACTCGTCTTTCAGCCGGCGGTTGCTGAGTACCGGGCGGTAGCGCAAAAAGTTCACCTGCGCCGGTACGTATTGGGTCAGCCTCAATCGATTGCCAACCCATAACCCACTACGGATCAACCAAGCCGGCACATGGATAACCGGCTTGCCCAGCAAGTCACCCAGTGCATCAATGGACAGAGCTCCGTCTCCGGCCAAATTGAAACAGCCGGCACGATCCTGGTTCACCCCTTGTTCAATAATACCGACCACATCCTGGTCCCAAATAAAGACAAAGGGAGATGGCGAACCGGCCACCGCCAACAGGCGATCACCTTCAAACAAGCGAGTAATCAGGTTGCGAGTCCCCGCACCCAAAACTGTCCCGGGACGCAGCACCAGCTGTTTGAGTGCAGGATATTTTTCCCTGTAATCTGCCAACAGCTCTTCCACTTGACGCTTGTGATCCGAATAGGGAAATTCCGGATTCCCCCGCAACGGATCCTGCTCATCCAGCCATTCCGGATTATCCGCGTAATAGCCATACGCTGCTCCAGAACTGGTGACCACTACTTGCTCGACACCACTGGCCACACAAGCATCCAGCACGTTGCGTGTGCCGTTTACATCAATATCGAAATCACGCTCACGGTCGCCGGAATCTTCCAGCACAGCAGCCAAATGCACCACCTGCTCAATACCGTGCTCTTTTATCATCTGACCAATATTCGGGTCACGAATGTCCATTTGAAAGAACGGAAAATTCGCACTTTCATCTTTACGGATATCCACACCAACAACGTAATGGTGCTGTTGCAGTTGGCGGGCCAGCTGGCTACCGATATAACCGGCGGCACCGGTGATCAATATGCGTCGCGACATGTGTCCTCCTGAGCCGGACTGCGCGACCACCACCAGGCCAGAAGCAATCCACTAATCAAGTGCCAGACGCCCCAGAAGGCAGCGATCAAAATCATTTCGCTGGCATCAGGGAAAAAGGTAAACAGGATCGCCAATGCAAGGCCGGAGTTTTGAATCCCTACCTCCATGGTGATGGCGCGCCGATCTCCTCGGGGCAGCCCGGTAATACCCGCTGCCATGGCTCCCAGCCCCAAAGCCAGAAGGTTTTGCATGACCACCAATCCGACAATGCGATTCGCTGTGGCGAGGAACACATCCATGTTATTGCCGAACGCCACCCCCACGAACAGCAACAACACCATCAAGGTGATATAGCGCATGGGCTTCTGGGCTTTTTCTGCGAAGGCCGGGAATGTTTTACCCACCAGCATTCCCACCACCAGTGGCAGCCCCAGCACCAATGCCACCAGGATAAGAATGTTCATGCTGTCGAGCTGAATATCGGTGAGAATGGCGCGCGTATTCGGGTTCAACCAGCCATACAGCGAAAAGTTGAACGGCGTCATGATCATCGCAGCCAGGCTGGACACCGCCGTCATGCTGACTGACACCGCCACATTGGCCCGGCCCAACCAAGTCATGATGTTGGAAAACGAGCCCCCGGGGCATGACGACACCAGGATCATGCCCAACGCCAGCTCCGGATCCACATCGAAATACCAGGTGATCAGACAAGTTGCCGCTGGCAACAATACGAACTGGGCGAGCAACCCGACAATGGGGGCATCCGGGCGTTTGAGCACGCGCCGAAAATCATCGCCGGTGAGCGACAGGGAAACACCGAACATCATGAACGCAAGGATGACATTCAGGATTAACAGGTTTTCACTTCCGAAATGCACTTCCATCTCACAGCCCCTTTTTCAATGCAGCAATGTGAGAGTTAACCGCCTTGCGATAGCAGTCCTTGTTGACGTAATACGCCATGCGCGCCAACTTCAGATAGGCATAGCCACCATCTAGGTTTTTTTCCGCCTCCTGGCGCACTGTTTCTTCCAGCTCTTTCGCAGCAGAATCGCCCTGCTGGCTGGCTCGAATATACAGCGCCACCATTTCAGCCTGCTCATTACGCCCTTCCCAGCCCAGGCCAGCGGCTTCCACCATGCCCATCATGAACAGGTTTTGGTGTGCCGGGCTGAACACATTCAAATACAGTTGCGGCGCATCGCTGTTCCCCCAGTTGAGATCGGCAGGATCGATGAAGGGGTAATCCAGCTTGTAGCCGGTCCCCATAAGAATCAGGTCATACTCCCGCGACTGCCCATCGGCAAAGGTCACGGTGTTACCTGAAACGGCAGAAATGTCGCCGCGCGGAGCTATGTCACCGTGACCAATATGGTGCAACACCAGCGAGTTGATCACCGGGTGGGACTCATACAGTTTGTAATCCGGGTCCGGTAGACCGTAGTCACTGGGCTTACCGATGATCATGCGAATCAGGCGGTCATCCACCTTTTGCTTGAGCGCACGGGGCAACTTGATTTTGCCACCAATGGAGTCGGTGGCCTTGCCGCCGATAAACTTGGGCAGAAAGTAATAGCCCCGTCGCACAGACATATCCACGCTAGCCGCCCGGTGCACCGCATCCACGGCAATATCGCAGGCAGAATTACCACAGCCCACCACCAGCACCCGCTTGCCATCGAAGTGGGACGGATGACGATATTCACAGGAGTGCATCAATTCGCCATCAAAGCGGCCCGGCAGGTCGAGCAGATTGGGCTTATGCAGGGTGCCGTTGGCAATCAATACACCGGCAAAACGACGGCATTGCTCTTCCCCGTTCGCCTCGGTGGTCACCAGCCACTCATCGCCATCGCGCGCCACCTGTACCACCCGGGTGGAAAATTCATAATGCTCGTAGAGTTCGAAATGAGCCGCATACTGCTGAAAATAACGCTTCATTTCACGGTGATGGGGATAAGTAGCGACGTCATCCGCCATGGGAAACTCTTTGAATTCGGTCATCCCCTTGGAGGAAATCAGGTGGGCCGACTCATACATGGTGCTGTGTGGGTTATCGATATCCCACAGGCCACCCACATCAGTATTCAGGTCGAAACCGACAAAGGGAATACCGTATTTCTTCAGGTTTCTGGCCGTTGCCAGCCCCATGGGGCCGGCCCCTATCACTGCGTACATAGCTGTCCCGTTTTATGGTGTCTTTTTTATTCGGTCACCGGTGCCCCACAAGCGAAGCGGAGCACAGAGTTTGGTATGCTTGTCACTCTAGAGTCGGCCAGCAATAGATACACGGCTATTTCAGGACTTTGTCACGGTTAATTCGGGACCTCACTCACACCCATGTCGCATACCCCTACCGTCACGGTACGTTTTACCCAGGCAATCAGTCAGGCCGCAGAACAGCTGGGGTTCTCCCTGCCTGCGCCCCTGAAAAACGCCTTTGCCGAGCAGGAGCGGGTAAGTCTGGAGTTACAGGGAGAGATCTGGGAAACCTTTTGCCAGCAGGCGGATGATCCGCTGATTGGCATCCAGTTCGGGCAAGCCATACAGGTAGGCCACTTGGACACCGTCGGCATGGTACTGATGAGCTGCGACACCGTGGCCGAAGCGCTGGACTCGCTGATGGATTATTACCCCATTGTGGGTGAGGGCGGCGTATTCGAGTATGCGGTGGCTGATGATGTGTGCGAAATCCGTTACCAACCGCAATACACCACTCGCCAGCCCGAACGGGTGGAAGCTGCGTTGGCCTCCCTGCTTCAACTCACTCGCTGGTCCACCGGGGAGCAAGTACACGCCGACAGCATTACCTTTGCTCACCCTGCACTGGATGCCCCCGCCCGCTATCAGGCGCTACTGGGCGTCCCCGTGGCGTTTTCCACCCCCCATAATGCCTTACGCATTCCCGCCTCTGCGCTAACGCTGCCGCTGATTTATGCCAACCCGGCCCTGTGCCAGCACTTGCGCACCCTAGCCGACCAGCTGCTGGAACAGCTGGGCAGCCAATCGCTAAGCGTCAGCGTGCGTGATCTGCTTCGCCAACACCCACGCTGGGGAAAGGAAAAAGTGGCCGAGCAACTGGCCATGAGCGGCCGCCACCTGATCCGCAAACTCAGCGATGAAGGCACCAGCTTCAAGCTGCTGCGCGATTCGCTGTTGCAGGGCATGGCGGAACAGGCCTTAAAGGAGGGGTTAAAACTCTTCGAAATTGCCGACAAACTGGGGTTTTCCGATGAAAGCGCGTTTGCCAAAGCCTTCAAACGCTGGACCGGCATGACACCGGCCCAGTTTCGTACGCAAGGCTAAGGATTAAACGGCCAACAACGCCTGCTCGATATCCGCCATGATATCGTCAACATGTTCGATACCAATGGACAGGCGCACCAGATCTGCGCTGACACCCGCTGTTTTCAGCTCTTCATCATTCAACTGCCGGTGCGTGGTGGTCGCCGGATGGCACGCCAGGGACTTGGCATCCCCAATATTCACCAACCGCTTGATCAACTGCAGCGCATCAATAAAGCGTGCACCCGCGTCACGGCCACCTTCTACGCCAAAGCTAAGAATCGACGAGGGCACGCCGCCATCCATATATTGCTGCGCCAACGCATAATCCTTGTCGGTTTCCAGCCCGGCAAAGTTGACCCAACTCACCTTGGCATGATCGCGCAGGTACGCGGCCACTTTCATGGCATTCTCACAGTGGCGCTCCATGCGCAGGCTCAAGGTTTCAATGCCCTGCATAATCAGGAACGCATTCATGGGTGACAATGCCGCCCCCATATTGCGCAGGGGCACCACCCGGGCACGACCGATAAACGCTGCCTCACCCATGGCTTCCACATACACCACACCGTGATAGCTGGGGTCAGGTTCATTGAATTGCGGAAAGCGGGGATTGTCTTTCCAGGAGAATTTTCCGGAATCCACGATCGCACCGGCGATGGTAGTGCCATGCCCGCCCATATATTTGGTCAGCGAGTGCACCACAATATCGGCGCCGTGTTCAAAGGGTCGGCACAATGCCGGTGTCGCTACTGTGTTATCCACCACCAGCGGCACACCCGCGTCATGGGCGACCTTGGCCAGCGCGGCCATGTCCACCACGTTGCCTGCCGGGTTGCCGATGGATTCGCAAAATACCATCTTGGTTTTTTCATCGATGGCATCCGCAATCGCCTGAGGATTGCGGCCATCAGCCATGCGCACCTCGATGCCCTGATTCGGCAAGGTATGCGCGAACAAGTTATAGGTACCGCCATAAAGCTGACTGGTGGAAACAATATTGTCCCCGGCTTTGGCCAGCGTCTGGATTGTCGCGGTAATCGCCGCCATACCCGACGCCATGGCCAGCGCACCAATGCCACCCTCCAGTTGCGCTACGCGCTCTTCAAGCACCCCATTGGTCGGGTTCATGATGCGGCTGTAAATATTCCCCGGCACTTTCAGATCAAACAGATCAGCCCCATGCTGGGTATCGTCAAAATAGTAGCTGGTGGTCTGGTACATCGGCACAGCCACTGCATGGGTCTGCGGATCACCGGCAAAACCGCCATGGATGGCAATGGTTTCTCTTTTCATCATTCCCTGCCTTATATCAAATTGTCGCCTGGCGACACTTTACGCAAAAAGGCCGCCAAAGGGCGGCCTGAAAAATCGTCGCTCTATTTAATCTGGGGTTCGCTCCAGAAATCAAACTGTTTGGGCACATCCGCCAGCGAGGTCTCAAACCGCGGGTCGCGTTTTTCCAGGAAAGCAGTGAAACCATCCTTGCCATCCCAGAACTCGTTGGACCAGTAAATCATTTTTGATTCCACCACATGAGCTTCCGCCGGATGGGAGAAATTGGGGTTGCGCCACAGCATCTGTTTGGCCAATGCCACGGCCACCGGGGAGCTTTTCGCAATCAATTTGCGGGCGATGCAGCGGGCCACATCCAGCACCTCGCCCTTGTCATGCACACTGTGAAAAAGGCCGGCCTTCTCGCCTTCTTCGGCCATGAAAATGTCGCCGCTGATTACCCACTCCAGCGCCTTCTGGATACCCACCACTCGGGGCAAGAACCAGGAAGAACAGGCCTCCGGGGTAATGCCCCGCTGGGTAAAGACAAAACCGATCTTGCTGTTGGCCGCCACCAGACGGATATCCATGGGCAGAGTCATGGTGATACCTACACCCACCGCGGCGCCATTGATCGCCGCAATCACCGGTTTGCGACAGCTATAAATCGCCAAAGACAGTTCACCACCGGAATCACGAATGGTTTCCAGCGGCGGATCCATCCCCTGCGCATCGTCATAACCGAACAGGTGGCCGCCATCTTCCGGCTGCATTTCCATGCCGGCACAAAACACCTTGCCCGCGCCGGTGACAATCACGGCGCGGATGTCATCGTTGCGGTCCGCTTCTGCCAGCGCATGCACCACTTCGTCTTTCATCCGCAAAGTAAAGGCATTGAGGCGGTCGGGACGGTTGAGGGTAATGGTCAGAATCTGCTCGGCCAGATCGGTCTTGATGTCCTGATAATCCATGATCACTCCACAGGGGTTGTGCGGTTTTCAGCAGGTATCGACAGAGGCACTACCTGCACCGTTTGACCCCGAGCATACCCCGACGGCAAGGCGTCGAACATGGCACGAAGTGTCCGATTGAGATGAGGCTGATCGTAAAAACCGGCGAGCACCGCCAGCTCGGTAAAATTCATCCCGCTCTGCCAGAGCGACAGGGCACGCTGGCACTTGAGATGCAGCTGGTAACGCTTCAACGTCACCCCCATTTGCTCCCGGAAAAGGTGGCGAAAGCGGGATTCAGACAGCCCGGCCTGCTGCGCCAGGCGGGCCATGGTGGGCGCTGGCTCCGGCGCATCACGCAGCCAGGCACAGCTGGCGGCAATGCGCGCATCCAGCGACGGCGGAGAGGCCAGCTGGCGTAGCTGCTGCACAAACGTCACCACCCCGGTTTCGGGCTGGGCCGTCCGCGATAAATCACGCAAGGTGTCGCTGAGCCACTGCTGGTGAGTAGCCGACAACGGCTGCTGCAAGGACAGGGATCGCCAAGCCGGCTCGTCCGGGTCGAGATGCAGAACAGCCACCGGGCCATCGCTGTGCAGACTTTGCTGGCACTCCGGGGGCACCAGAACAGCCCGGGCACAAAGAACCCGGCCGTCACGGGTGACCCGGATATCCTTTTCCAGCCCGATCAGTAACGACGCCGCCACATGCTGGTGGGGCTGGTTGTGCAGCGAGGAAAGCGCCATCAGCCAACCGCCCCGCCATAGAAACAGCGGGGTCAGCAGACGAGGATCGGAAGCCGGCGACGATTGGGGCATGCCGGAAATAGTGCCCGCCCGGGGCCGAGCAGGCAACGTTCATCAGCGCCTGATCAATTCACCACACCGGAGCGGCGCAGCCCCAGCTTGTGGGCCAGCTCGATGCTGACGAACATGGGACCGACCAGCAGAAACACCAGATCATCCACAAACGACGGCTTCTTGCCCTCTACCTTGTGGCCCCATGCTTGTACGGCCCAGGCCAGCAACCACAAGGCCGCCGCACTCCAGCCAAGCGACAGGGCGCTGCGATCCACCGCCACCACGACGGTAAGGGACAGAGCCAGCCACACCCCCATCAGCGCCGTCATACCCAAGGACATGCGCAGATAGAACGGCATGCAGATCGCAGCCAGCAAGGTGCCGCCGTTGATCCAGTACGCCAGGGTACCGTCCAGCCCCAGCCAGTGCCCCAGCGGTATCAGCCAGAACAGCCCCAGGGTGGACAAAACAATAGCCGGCACACAGAGGATGTGAACCCATTGATTAACGGGATTACGGTGGCTATCGCCATAATCCGCCAGAAAAGTATTTAGATCACGCATGGACAGCTCTCCCGAGTTGTTGTTTTGAGCTGCCACCTAGCTTAGCGGCAGCTCACACCCGGAAATTGTACGAAGGGGTTATCCCGCGCGGCCCGCTGGGAAGCAGGCAGACGAGACTGTCAGTCGCAGCCCCGGCGGCTGTCCTTCAGCGCGCGCAGCACCTGCTCTCGAGTCAGCAGGCCAGTCAGGACGCCCTGGGCATCCACGACCGGGTAGATCTTGGGTTTCGCCGTGACCATCAGCTCGGCCACGTTCACCGCAGAATCGTCTTCTTTCACCGTCAGCGGCTGATCGTGCATGAAGTCTTCCACCACCAGCGCCCCTTCACAGTGATAACTGGATATCAGCAGCTTGCGCAGACAATCCTGCTCGGACACAAACCCCACCACCTTGTTCTGGCTGTCCACCACCGGCAACCCGCTGAATTTGTGCTGTAACAGCGCGTCCACCACCTCGGTCAGCTCGGTGCCGATCTTGATTGCCATAGGGTGCTTTGCCATCAAGGCACGTACCGTCATCTCTTGCATGTCGCTCTCCTTCTGCCGGCCCGGTCCATGCCGGAACGGTCCAGATTCATGCTTTTGACTATAGCACTCCCTTAGCAGGCTACCCGTGGTTATTCCCCATGCCACCGATCAATTCCGCCAATTGCTATACAACGCAGGCATCGCCTTCCTACAATGGCTCAAATGAATGGCTCGAACACAAGACAACAGAAAGCCTGACCGCAGGCCTACATGGAGCAGAGGAACAGCGAATGGTATCGCCCCGCGTCTGGCTAGCTTTCGGGCTATTGGCCCTGTTGGTTATCTCCCCGCTGCAAGCGGCAGAAAATGCAGCCTGCGATGCGGCAGAACTGACACTGGCTCAGCTGAAACAGCAGCGTCAGCAACTGCGTACGGACCGCTACACCCTGCAATCCATTTTCGATGGCGACACCCCCGCCCCGCACCAGCTCAACACGCTGCTGGGGCGCCCGCTAAACCAGAGGCCGCTCCTGCCCCTGATCGACCCACAACCGCTTTCTGTAGTCGACAGCAAATGTCCTGCCCTGCAGAACGATATCGATACCTTGACCCAACAGGTCAACGCTCTGGAACAATCACTCGACACCTTGCGACAAGGGTTTTTCGGGCTCAATTTTCCCCAGCGCCAGGCTTTTCTGAACCTGGCAACGCACCATGCAAAGCTGCAGGCCCTCTCCGATAGCTCGGAGACAGACCCGTCAATTCGCCAGGGCAGCCAAACGCTGCAACAGCACATCCAGCAGGTGTGGTCAGTGCTGGGGCAACTACAGAGCAACCCTGAAGGCGCGCAGCAAACACTGGATCAGCTGTGGCTGCAGCTACCCACCTTACGCCCTCCCAATGGTGCCAGTTCCGCGGCCTGGCGCGGCCTGCTCAAGACACGCCTGGACATTCAGCACGATGTACGCACGCTGCGGGCCGAACTGTGGCAAAACCGCCCCTTGCTAGACCAGATCAACAACCTGGGCGGCCTTGGCCAGGCCCCACGGCTGTTACAGCACGAAAGCCAACGCATCGGCTTGCGCGTGCTCGATATCGTTTCATTGATGCGTTACGACCTGAATGGCCCTATCCGCAACGGCGGCTTCATGCCAGTGGTGCAAAATATCCTGGCGCTGATTCTCGGGGTGGTGGGCTTCTGGCTACTGATTCATCTTGCGCAGCGCACCCGCCGCTGGGCACTGTCATTGCATGACCGCGTGGTACAACTCAGTGGCGAACGCCGCTGGTTACTCAATGCCAGCCGCCTGATCAGCGGGCTGGCGCCGATTCTGCCGTGGATTTTGATCTGGCTGGTACTGGGGCGCCTGGACCCGCTACTGGACACTCCATCCAGCAAGATCCTGCTGTGGTTGCTGCCCCTGGCGCAGCTGTATGTGATCTACGGCCTGCTCTGCCTGATCGGTGAATGGCTGGTGATGCGCGTTGCGCAAAGCGCCAATGCTTACCTGGGCAGCAAACAGACCGAGCAGGTGACACGCCACGCGCGCGCCTTGGCACGCTGGATGATCGTTCCTTGGGTCCCCGTCATCGTTGTCTGGGAAAGCCTGGGGCCGTCGCTGATGTATTACCTGTTCTTCGGTGTACTGCTGGTCGCCATTTACTGGGGCCTGGGCCGATTACTGACACTGCGCCATCAGGACTACCAGGCGTGCCTGCAAACCCTGATGCCCTCACGGCTGGACCCGGTAATCACCCGCCTGCTGCACCCCAGCCTGTTCTGGCTGTTTGCACCGATGATGCTGCCCATCGCCCTGATCAGCTTTCTGGTGGGCTTTGTGGACCGGGTACTGGCTGACTTCGACTGGTACATGCGCCTCAAGGCCCGCTGGTTCCGCTTCCGCGCCACGGTGGCCACCGACGAAGACGAGACCGATGACACTGAACAACCGGTGGCACAGTCCTATGAGCGCTGGTTTGCCTCCGCCCTCCCGGACGATGCCAGCAAAACCCCGTTTATCGATACCGGGCTGGTGGCGGCCATGGAAAAAAGCATTCAGCGCTGGCACGAAGACAAAACCGATGAAAACGCGCTGGTGGTGGCCGGTGAAAAGGGCAGCGGCAAGAGTGTCTCGCTAGGCAAACTCAACACGGTGCTGGAAAAAAGCTGTGAATCCCTGCAGACCCTGCGCCTGAAAGTACCTCCGAAAACCTGCACACCGGAAGCCATTCACCAGTTGATTGGCGAAGCGCTTGGCTCGGATCTGGTCAACGACGGCCCCGCCGCCCTGGTCAAGGAAGATGAACACCGTAAACCCACGCTGGTGGTATTGGACGAAGCACAAAACTTTTTCCTGGCCCAGCTGGGCGGCCTGGAAGGCTGGCGCACCGTGCTGAACCTGGTCAATGCGCGGCTGGACAATGTGTTCTGGGTACTGCTGATTAACAACCAGAGCTGGGCCTACCTGTGCAACGTCTTTGGCCGCGAATACCAGTTCCGCAATGTGATCCGGGTAAAACGCTGGGGGCAAACCGATATTCGCTCACTGATCCTTAGCCGCCACCACCTGAGCCGCTTCAAACTACGCTACGACGAAGTGCTGTTATCCTCGCGCGGGCCGGAAGCCGGTAATCTGCGTAATGCGGAACAGCGTTATTTCAGCCTGCTGTGGGATGCCAGCCGCGGCAACCCCATGGTGGCATTACGGTTGTTCCTCACCTCGGTCAAAGTGAAAGGCCGGCAAGTCACCGTTGGCCTGCCGAACCCGCCCTCCGCCAGCCTGCTCGACGGCATGGGCGACAACTCTCTGTTTGTGTACGCAGCCATTGCCACCCACGAAAATCTGACCAGCCACGAAATCACTGCGGTCACCCATTTGCCGGAGAACATCGTGCGCTACGCGTTGAAAGGCGGATTTGATGCCGGCTTTCTGCACAAGGATGAAGACAGCCGCTACCGCCTGGTGCCCCTGTGGTACCAGCAGGTGATCAGCTACCTGACACGGAAGAATCTGCTCAATGAATGATGGAAATATCGTCAACGACCTGACCGTCGTCGTAGAACTGTTCAATGTCTACGCATTGATGCTGCTGTTTATCGGCGGGCTGGTGCTATGGGCGTTGAATTGGGGCATCAGCAAGGCAAGCCAGAAAATCACCGAGAAAATGCCCACCCGGCGCTTTCTGATCCTCCAGGTCACCACTCTGATCGGGTTTGTCCTCTACACCGTAGGCGCCATTGCACTGGTGATCGGGGTGCTGCAGCCGCCCAAGGAATTCATGCTCGCCGCCGGTGGCTCCATGGCGGTGGCGCTGGGCTTTGCCCTGAAAGACATTGCCGCCTCGCTGGTGGCCGGGCTGCTCCTGTTATTCGACCGCCCGTTCCGGGTGGGCGACCGGGTCAGCTTTGATAACGTGTACGGGGAAATCGTCTCCATCGGCCTGCGCACCGTGCGCCTGCAAACCCTGGATGACAACCTGGTCACCATCCCCAATTCGCGCTTTATTACCGACGTGGTGGCCTCCGGCAACGCCGGCGAACTGGACATGATGGTTGTCACCGATTTCCACGTGGCCCTGGACGCCAACATCGAACAGGCCCAGGCCATCGTGGAAGAAATCATCGTCACCAGCCGCTACGCCTACCTGAAAAAACCGGTCACCTTTGCCATTGAAGAAATCGAGGTGGGCTACCGGCTCGCCATTCGCCTGCGCGCCAAGGCCTATGTACTGGATGTACATTATGAGAAAGCGTTCCAGAGCGACATCGTCGTGCGAGTATCAAAACGCTTTGCGGAAATGCAGGTGGCCCGGCCGGCATAACAATCACGCCAGCTACTCCGGCGGTTTCTTTTTATCGTCACCGTCAGGCTTGTCGGACTCATCAGACAACACCTCTTCCAGCTCATCCCGGGGCATATAATCCAGATCCCAGTGGCTGGTATAGGTTTCTTTCAACCGATGTCTGCCGCGATGTAAGTCCTCCGGGGTTTCCCCCTCATGGGCGGGATGATACTCACGCGGTTCATGGGTGGAGACCTCCTCATGCTGCGGTTGCCGAGCGGGAAACAGTTTTTCTTTCAATGCAGATAACCAGCGCATAAATACCTCCACAGGTTGTGCCCCACCGTAACACCCGTCTTGTGAATATTCTCGCAACAGGCAAACCAACAGCATCGAATAATGGGTCTGTAAAGGGGAAAGGTCCGGGGCAAGAGAAAACCCGGCAACACGCAATGAGGGAAAGAACAGAGTCGGCAACGAACCGGGGTAGCCCCCCGGCCCGTCAGGCAGCAATCAGGAAAGTAGCTCCGGGCGTTTCATCAACCGTGACAGTTTTTCCAGCCCCTGCTGGCGCAGGTGCTGGCTATCACGCTTGGAAGGATGGAAGTCGCGCTTGTAATACGCCAGGTAAGATTTACCCAGCTTGCGCAGCCAACCGGGTTTACCCACCAGCCAGTTAAGCCCCTGACGCACGGATTTCCAGTCGGTGGGATCATCCATCTCGGCGCGCAACTGGTTGTAATGCAAGATAGTAAAACCGATAAATTCCACGGTGGTGAAAGCCATCTCCGACGTCCGCACCCAGTAGCTGTCCACCTGGTCGCGGTACACATCAAACGCCACGGATTTGTGCTCGCTTTCTTCCACCGCATGCCACAACCACAGCGGCACCATGCGCTCATCCATGCCTTCAATAAATTCCGGATCTTCCAGAATCATTTCCGCCAGCATGGCGGTGAAATGTTCCAGGGCACAGGTCTTGGCCAGCTGCCGCTCCGGCGACAACCACTTGGCCATGAATTTCAGGCCATCTTTCACATAGGCATCCACTTTGCCAGTGGGCACGCCCTTGGATTCCATGAACGCATTGAAGGCATCGTGCTCGTTGCCGTGGTGCGCCTCCTGCCCGATAAACCCTTTCACCTGCTCACGCAGCAAGGGATCGGTGAGATTTTTCTGGAAATGGCGCACGGAACGAACGAAGAAGCGCTCGCCCTCCGGAAAGGTGCAGGACAAGGCGGTTAACAACATCGTCTTGAACTGGTCATTGTCGAACCAGTAGCGAGGCATGGATGGATCAAATTCAAAATCCATCTTGCGAGGTTGAATGTCGCTTTTATTGATTTTTTTCTGCGGCTGACGCGTGGCTGTCTGGTCGCGCTCTGTGGCTGCAACAGTGGCTGCATTGGCATTCATGGCGGTGTCCTCATAGCTCTATAGCTTCTGGACACAGTATTTGTCAGTCACAACTGGCACACTAGTGCAGGTTGTGCCATTTTCTTGGCGCACATCGGCACGATCAGATCCCAGCGGTGCCCGGGTCAGCCCTGGTTGGTTTCCCGCCGATACAGCCGCGCATGAATATCGCCGCCGCTTTTTTCCTTCGACAACACCCAGTGTGCCGGCACCGCAGGCACCTCACCCTGGCGGCGACTTTCCACATAAACAATCGCTCCGTCCGCCAGCAGTCCGTGGGCTTCCAGCGCCTCACAGGCTGGCGTCACCAGGCCCAAGTCATAGGGCGGATCGATAAAAACCAGATCAAACGGATCGTGCTGGCCAGCCAACCAATTCAATGCATCGGCACACTGCACCGTAATACGGCCGGCAAACAATGGCTCTAGCTGGCGACTCAGATCGGCACTGCGGTCGCGCTGCTTTTCCACCAGCACCGCCTCACGCGCCCCCCGGCTCAGGGCTTCTGCACCCAGCGCGCCGGAACCGGCAAACAAATCCAGCACACGCAGACCCGGCAACTCGAATTGCAGCCAGTTAAACAGGGTCTCTCGCATGCGATCCGAAGACGGGCGCAGATCACCCCCATGGTCTACAAAGTGCAGCCGGTGACCACGCCGTTCACCCCCGATAATCCGCACCTGGCCTTTCTGCGCCGCCCCAGCGCTGGCGCCGGGGCGTTTGCCGGAACGCTTACGTGGCATCGGTGGGCTCGGCTGGTGTCGATGGCGTAGAAGGTGAAGAAGGCGCGGGCTGCTCACCGGCATCGCTATCTGCCTGCTTCGTATTTGCGCCCTCCGGGCGAATCTGCGGCTCACGGGGGCCAATGCTGACGACGGCCAGATTGTCCGGGCTCAGATTGCGCTGAAATGCGGTCTGGATATCCTCCGCCGTTACCGTGCGCACCTGCTGATTGAACCACTGCAGGTAATCCAGCGGCAGATCGTAGAAGCCCATCGCGCCAAGCTGGCCGATGATGTCGCTATTATCCGCCGTGCCCAGGGCAAAGCTGCCCAGAATACTGGTGCGGGCTTCTTCCAGCTGCGCCGCCGTGGGGCCGTCCTGCACAAACTGATCGATCAGATCCAGGGTCAGGGTCAACGCGTCATCTGCATTGTCATTGCCCGTCTGCAAACTCACCTGAAACGGGCCACCGGCAGCCATGGGGCCGAAGTGGCTGCTGATACCATAAACGTAACCGCGTTTTTGCCGCACCTCGTCGGTAAGAATGGAGGCAAAGCCGCCACCCCCGAGCACCTGGTTACCCACATACAAAGCCACATGATCCGGGTTACCCCGCCAGGTGGCCTGATTACCCAGCAGGATATGGGTCTGGGCGGACGGGAAATTAATATGCTGGCGTTGCCGCTCTGCCAATGGCGTGGCTCGCTCCAGTTGCGGTGCTGCCGAGCCTTGCGGCAATGCGGCACTGATGCCCTCAGCAATCTGCTCCGCCTCTGCGCGATCCAGATCCCCCACCATGGCGATCACGGTGTTACCCGCCGCGTAATAGGAGCGGTAGAAATCCTGCAGCTGATCGCGGGCGATGGCAGGCAAGCTGTCCAGCGTGCCATCACTGGGCTGACCATAGGGGTGACCGGCAAACACGGTGGACTGAAACGCCTTGTTCACCTGCGGGCCGGGCACCTGGGTTTCCATGCGCAGCCCCTGCATCATCTGGGTACGAATGCGCGCCAGGGTGTCCTGCTCAAACGTCGGGCTGGCGATCACCTGCTTAAATAATGTCAGCACCGGTTCGCGATATTGCGCATCGGACAGGGTGCGCAGGCTGATCACGCCCATGTCCCGGTAGCTGGACGCGGAAAAGCTGGCGCCCTGATCTTCAAAGCCGCGAGCAATGTCATCCACACTCATGTCATCAGCGCCTTCGCCCAGCAAGGCGCTGGTCAGCGACGCCAAGCCGGGATGCCCACCATCACGGGCGGAGCCGGCATCACTGACCAGCCGAATATCCAGCATAGGCAGAGCGTCGCTGGCCACGAACAGCACCTTCGCGCCTTGTTCGGTTTGCCAGGACTGAATATCCAGTGCCGGTGCCTGCGGATCAGTGGCCGCAACCTGCTTCTCCGTGGTGGGAAAGCCGGCACAAGCACTCAACAGCAATGCCGCAGCCGCAACACTTGCAGCGCGAAACACTGCACCACGACGCCCGGAACACCCTTTCCCCGCGCCTTGCAGCTTGTGGCTTGTCGCTTGTCGCTGATCCTTCATTCTTCTTCCTCCTGCTCAGGCGCCACATGGGCTACCGCCAATCGCTCCGACACCAGCCATTGCTTGGCCACCCGCTGCACATCCTCGGCGGTGACCGCTTCCAGGTTTTCAGCGAAACGAGCAGACAAATCAATATCCAGCCCAAGCGTACTCAGCATGCCCAGCTCCATCGCTTGCCCCATCACCGAATCTTTCTCGTACACCTGGCCCGCCAGCACCCCGGCCCGCACCCGCGCCATTTCCGCGTCGGTGGGCAGAGTGGTCTGCAATCGCTCGATCTGCGCCAGTAGTGCATCCTCCACCTGCTCCAGGGTCACATCCGGGCTGGGGGCGGCGGTCAGCGTAAAGGTGCCATCGCCCCGCTGGATGCCGCTGTAACTGGCACCGGCGCCGGCCACCAGCCGTTCACCGCGCACCAGATCCGTTTCGATTCGAGCACTCATTCCGCCATCTAACACCCCCGCCAGCATGGTCAGGGCGTAGAAATCGGTTTTGTCTTCCAGGGTTACCAGCGAAGGCACGTTGTACATCATGTACAGGGAAGGCACTTTTACCGGCAAATTCAGCGCCAGGCGGCGCTCACCGGCCGGCGGATTCACGGTTTGTTTAGGGCGCGGGGGCGTCTGCCCGGACGGCAGGTCCGCAAAGAATTTTTCCACTAGCGGCTGCACCTGCTCGCGGGTCACATCCCCGGCGATCACCAGGGTGGCGTTGCCCGGCACATAGAACCGCTGGTACCAACTGCGCGCCTGTTCCGGCTGCAACTGGGACAGCAGGGAGCGCCAGCCAATAATCGGATGGGCGTAACCGGTACCCGGACGGGCCACGGCCTGGAATTTTTCCCAGGCCAGCGCATTGGGGTTATCGTCGGTGCGCATGCGGCGCTCTTCCATCACCACCTTCAGCTCGCGGGCAAATTCCTCGTCATCGATTTTCAGGTGACCCAGACGCTCCGCTTCCAGCTCCAACGCCAACGGCAGGCGCGACACTTCGTACTGCTGAAAATAGGCGGTGTAATCGTAACTGGTAAAGGCGTTATCGCTGCCCCCATAACGGGAGACCAGTTTGGAAAAATCGCCGGGACCCAATCTCTCGGTACCCTTGAACATCATATGCTCAAGCACGTGGGCCAGCCCGGTCTCAAAAGGGGCTTCATCAATGCTGCCCGCCTTGAACCACGTCATCACCGTAACCACCGGCGCTCGGTGATCTTCACGGACCAGTACTTTCAGGCCGTTATCCAGCGTAAAGGCATGGGTCGGTAGCGCCGCATGGGCCGTCAACGACCACAGGCCCAGCGCCAGTACCGTTATCAGTCTTTTCATGGAATACCTCTATTGGGAATTCTATTGGGGGACACGCATGTTTTGAGAACCACAAACCCGAAGCTGCTCCCCTCTCCCCATAATGGTAGGATAGCGGCGCGTTCGCCCCCGCGAACGGCAACTCTGCAAGCAGGTCCTTTTTTTCTCCGGCATAGCATACCGGGTTATCGCCCTGCTCTTGCAGCCTCATTGCAAAAGAAGGGTCACCCTTCTTGATTGGATACGACTGATCATGAGCGACGAAGTTTCCCACGACGACAACAACCGCCCCCAGCCGGACGGAAAACCGGAAGAAAAGAAGACCGGTTTCTGGAAGCGCATGTTTACCGGCGTAGAAGCCGACGAGGCTAGCAGCACCCCGCCCGAGCCCAGCGCCGAGAGAGCCCCGGAACCGGCTGAAACTGCCATGCAGCCACCTGCTGCCGCGCCGGAGCCCACTCCGGCGGCGCCCTCTGCTCAGACAGAACCTGACGCCACCGCCCCTCAAGGCGACGAGGACGGCGGCTTCTGGACCCGCATGAAACAAGGCATGAGCAAGACCCGCAAGGGTCTGGGCAAAGGCCTGGCCGACCTGCTGGTGGGCGCCAAGGAGATCGACGACGAGATCTTCGAGGAAATCGAAACCCAACTGCTGGTCGCCGATGTGGGCGTGGAAGCTACCGATGTAATCGTTCAGGCTCTCACCGATCAAGTAACCCGCGAAGAGCTGGTGGACGCCGACGCCCTGTACGAATCCCTGCAGAACGAACTGCGCAAATTGCTGGTGCCGGTGGACCAGCCCATGCAAATCGATGGCAGCAAAAAGCCCTACGTGATCCTGATGGTGGGCGTGAACGGGGTCGGCAAAACCACCACCATCGGCAAGCTGGCCTGCCGCTTCAAGGCCGAAGGCAAGAGCGTGATGCTGGCCGCCGGTGACACCTTCCGTGCAGCCGCCGTGGAGCAGCTGCAGGTATGGGGCGAGCGTAACGAGATTCCCGTGGTGGCCCAGCATACCGGCGCCGATTCCGCCTCCGTGGTGTATGACGCCGTGCAGGCGGCCCAGTCTCGCGGTGCCGACATCCTGATCGCTGACACCGCCGGGCGCCTGCATACCCGTGGCAACCTGATGGACGAGCTCACCAAGGTCACCCGGGTCATGAAGAAACTGATCCCCGATGCGCCCCACGAGGTATTGCTGGTACTGGATGCGGGCACCGGCCAGAATGCCATCAACCAGGCAGAACAATTTCGCGATGCCGCCGGCGTGAGCGGGTTGGCACTCACCAAGCTCGACGGCACCGCCAAAGGCGGTATCCTGTTTGCCTTGGCCAAACGCACTGGCCTGCCGATTCGTTTTATCGGCGTCGGGGAACGACTGGAAGACCTGCGCCCTTTCCACGCGGAAGAGTTCGTGCAGGCGCTATTTGAAGATGTGACCGGTTAACGCCGCACGCATCACGCTTCACGCACCACGCCGCGTGCAAGCCTATTGCGTGAAGCGTGTAAGCGGTCGAGCCTAGGCGAGACACAATGATTCAGTTTGACCGGGTCAGCAAACGCTACCCGAACGGGAAAGACGCGCTCAGCAAGGTGGATTTTACGCTCCCCGCTGGGCAATTGACGTTTCTCACCGGTCACTCCGGGGCGGGCAAATCCACCCTGTTGAAACTGATCATGATGATCGAGCGCCCTACCCAAGGGCAGGTGCTGATTGATAACCAAAATCTGAACGGCTTCGGCAATCGCCATATTCCCCTGCTACGCCGCAAGATCGGCATGGTGCACCAAAACCATCAACTGCTGTTCGATCGCAGTGTCTTCGATAACGTGGCCCTGCCGCTGATCATTGCCGGCTACGCCCGCGCCGACATCGGCAAACGGGTGCGCGCAGCCCTCGATAAAGTCGGCCTGCTGGACAAGGAAAAACTCAACCCGATCATGCTCTCCGGCGGCGAACAGCAACGTGTGGGCATCGCCCGGGCGGTGGTCAACAAGCCGCCGCTACTGCTGGCGGATGAGCCTACCGGCAACCTGGATCCGGCCCTGTCTGAAGAAATCATGGACCTGTTCAAGGATTTTGCCCGGGTCGGCGTGGCCGTTTTGATCGCCACCCACGACCTGAGCCTGATCGCCCGCTACAACCACCGCCTGCTGACCCTGCGCGAAGGCCGCCTGATCCACGACGGCGATGAATCGGGAGATGCCCATGGCGCCTAACAACACGAACAAAGGCAGAGGAAACAAGGGGGCACGCAACGCCACCCCGATCAAGCCTCGCCGCAGCAAGGCAGAACGCCCGCGCCGTGTCGCCGGCGCCCACAGTGCCCAGACCTCCCTGAGAGACCGTTTCATCAGCTGGCGCCAGCACCACGGCGACTCCCTGCGCGACTCCCTGCAACGGATCAATGCCACCCGCGCCAGCAGCGCCATGACCATCCTGGTGATCGCCATCGCCCTGGCCCTACCCGCCGGGCTAGCGGTACTACTGGACAATGCCCGCGCCATTACCCGCGGCTGGGACGGCAACGCCCATTTATCCGTGTTTTTGGACATGGAAACCAGCGAAGCCCGCCAGCGAGAGCTCGCCAACGAATGGCAAGGCACCGGGCACATTACCCGAACTGAGGTGATCACCCGCGCCCAGGCGCTGGCGGAATTCAAGGCCTTATCCGGCTTCGGCGATGTTCTCGAAGCCCTGCCGGACAACCCGCTACCCCCACTGATTGTGGTTTTTCCGGACAGCACGGATCCGGTGACCCTGCGCGCCCTGGAGAACCGCTTGGGCGACGCTGACGACGTGGACCTGGTACAGCTGGATGTGGAATGGGTACGCCGCCTGCACGCACTGATCGAACTGGGCGAACGCCTGATTTCCGCCCTCACTCTGGCGCTGGCAGCGGCGGTGGTGCTGGTCATGGTGAATACCATCCGTCTGGCCATCGAAAGCCGGCGGGAAGAAATCGTGGTGGTGAAGATCGTCGGCGGCACCGACGGCTTCGTCCGCCGCCCCTTCCTCTATACCGGCTTTTGCTTCGGCTTCGCCGGCGGTCTCACGGCCGTGATTCTCGTGCAAATTGCCCTGTGGTGGCTGGGCGGCCCCATTAATGAACTGCTCAACTTGTATAGCAGCGAGCAATCACTAACCTCCATGGCCTCATCCAGCCTAATCATTCTTCCCCTGTTCAGCGGCGCACTGGGCTTGCTCGGCGCCTGGCTCGCCGTCGGCCGCCACCTGGGCGATATCGAACCCAACTTCTGAGCTGCAAGCTACGAGCCTCTAGGTGCGGGCAAGGTTGATGCGGGCATAAGGCCGCGCCCGCGCACCCACCACTCTGGCAGCCGCGTAGGTCGAATTAGCCAATCCGACAAGCACCCTTAACACCACAGAACAACAGCAACGATGGCGCCTAGCCCTTTGTTTTCACAGCTTTTATTCTCGTCACAGGCACTAATCCAACGACACAGCCCACCCCGCGTTTTTCAACTTTGAACGTTAAACTTCCCCCCCACTCCGGGAACCCTCCCCCTCCAACGCCCTCTAACCCTGTGTTCATCCGTGCTTAACACTGGCCCGTCAGGCTATTAAGCACCGATCAACTGAGTCGATCAAAGGGAACCATTCCCGCTATTAGCACTCTATTAAAGCGAGTGCTAATATCAGGACTCAAACGGATTGGGATGCTCGTTCACGAGCGACGCCAACGAGGAGAACACGCGCATGACACATTCTTTAGATCGCGCACAGGCGCTCACATTGGCCGTACCAGGTAATGACCTGGACGCCTACATGCGAGCCGTTAACGCCGTGCCGATTCTCAGCGCAGACGAAGAACAACGCCTGGGCGAACGCCTGTATTACGATCAGGACCTGGACGCCGCCCGCGGCTTGGTGCTGTCTCACTTACGCTTTGTCGCCCACATCGCCCGCAGCTACACCGGTTACGGTCTGCCGCTGGGCGATCTGGTCCAGGAAGGCAACGTGGGCCTGATGAAGGCCGTAAAACGTTTTGACCCCACCAAGGGTGTCCGCCTGGTGAGCTTTGCGGTGCACTGGATCAAAGCGGAAATCCACGAATACGTGATCAAGAACTGGCGCATCGTGAAAGTGGCCACCACCAAGGCCCAGCGCAAACTGTTCTTTAACCTGCGTGGCCAGAAGAAGCGTCTGGGACGCCTGACCATGGAAGAAGCCCAGCGGGTCGCCGACGATCTGGGCGTTACCGCTGCACAGGTCAAGGAAATGGAAGGCCGCTTGGGCGCCTACGACGCCAGCTTCGACGGCCCCACCAACGATGACGACGACAGCACCGTGGTATCGCCGGCCGCCTATCTGCACAGCGACAACAGCGACCCGGCCGACCTGCTCGCCGAACAGGACAAACAGCAGCGCGAGAGCCGCCAATTGAGTTCTGCGCTAATGGCACTGGACGAGCGCAGCCGCGACATTCTGGAACGCCGCTGGCTGGCCGACCAGAAATCCACCCTGCAAGAGCTGGCCGACGAGTACGGCGTCTCCGCCGAGCGGATTCGCCAACTGGAAAACAACGCCATCAAGAAGCTCCGCAACGCCATCGCAGCGTAACCGAGACGCTGCAGGCTTCACGCAACAAGCAACACGCTAAAAGCCCCTTTCGAGGGGCTTTTTGGTAACCACCCTGCTAACGCCTGAAGCCAATGTTGGAACCGCTGTGGGAGCTTGCCTGCAAGCGATCTGCCCTCGATAGATGACTTATCGCTTGCAGGCAAGCTCCCACAGCAGCCTTTAACTGAGAGGCTCCTGCCCGAGCGATACCTCAGCATCACAGTGCGGAGCCCAACACCCAAAGTGACTCCCTGCCCCTAGCACCGCGTTTTAACTTTAAACTTTGAACTTGCAACTGCGTCCCCATCCAGCTGCACTGAATCTGCCCCACCGCACAACGATTTCCGGTACACTGTGCAGCCCGAGGCGGCACTCGTTTTGACCGCCACTGCGGAGTCCCGAATGAAAACCCTGCTTATCCTCGGCGCCCTCAACAGCGCCCTTGCCATCATGCTCGGCGCCTTCGGTGCCCATGGCCTGAAAGCCCGCGTGGACGAATCCCTGCTCGCCACCTGGGCCACCGCCAGCGAATACCATTTCTTCCATGCGCTGGCGCTATTACTGGTGGGCCTACTGGCGAAAACGTTCGGCGCCTCCAGCATGGTCACTGCCGGTTGGGTATTGTTTGCCGGTATGCTGGTATTCAGTGGTAGCCTGTACGTACTGGTGTTAAGCGGGCAGAAATGGCTTGGCGCCATTACCCCGCTAGGCGGCACCGCCCTGATCATCGGCTGGCTGATGCTGGCCTGGTCCCTTTTCAAACACGCTTGATAAAGATCATGAAGCTCATTGTGAATGGCGATACGCTCTCCCTGGACGGCAACACCATTGCCGACCTGGTGGCCCAGCTGGAACTGACTGGCCGCCGGCTGGCGGTGGAAGTGAACCGGGAAATCATCCCGAAAAGCCAACATGCCGACTTCACCCTGAACGAAGGTGACGTGCTGGAAATCGTGCATGCCATCGGCGGCGGCTGACCCGCACCACCCGAATTGCCCTGACAGCAAACTACTCACCGAATTATCGAGGCCAGAATGTCCGACCTGCTGACCATTGCCGGAAACACCTACTCCTCCCGCCTGCTGATCGGCACCGGCAAGTACAAGGATTTTGAGGAAACCCGCGACGCCATCGAAACCAGCGGCGCCGAAATCGTCACCGTCGCCATCCGCCGTACCAACATTGGCCAGAATGCGGACGAGCCCAACCTGCTCGACTACATCACCCCGGACAAATACACCATCCTGCCCAACACCGCCGGCTGCTTTACCGCCGAAGATGCGGTGCGTTGCTGCAAGCTGGCGCGGGAACTGCTGGATGGCCACGACCTGGTGAAACTGGAAGTGCTCGGCGACCAGAAAACCCTGTACCCGAACATTACCCACACCCTGCATGCCGCCCGCGAACTGATCGACGACGGCTTCAAGGTGATGGTTTACACCAACGACGACCCCATCGTGGCAAAAGAACTGGAAGACATGGGCTGCGTAGCGGTGATGCCATTGGGTTCGCTGATCGGTTCCGGGCTGGGCATTCTCAACCCGCACAACATCAAGCTGATCATGGAAGAAGCGAAGGTCCCCATCATCGTGGACGCCGGCGTGGGCACCGCCTCCGATGCGGCGCTGGCCATGGAAATGGGCTGTGACGGCGTGCTTCTCAATTCAGCCGTGGCCCATGCCCAAAAGCCGGTATTGATGGCCTCCGCCATGAAGAAAGCCATCGAAGCCGGCCGCGAAGCCTTCCTGGCCGGGCGCATGCCGCGCAAGGCCTACGCCTCGGCTTCTTCGCCGCTGGATGGCCTGAGCCGCTAATAAAAGGCCAAACGCCGGATGCCAGACGATCAATGTTAAACGCGCCTGCACGGCAGGCAAAAAAACGGCGCCACTCTGGGGGGAGTTGGCGCCAAGGGGAAGTGTTGAACCGTTGATGCTCGTGCACTTCAGGCAGAGTTGTATTGAATCTCTGTGTTCACTTTACCCATCCCCGATCAAGGTGGCGTGAAGAGGGCACATTCACCGCCACCCGGTCCTTTTTGTTATAATCCACTGCTACAGCGTCACCCTTTCATCCGCCTCTTTCACTACGGTAGTCCGGCCCCATGCTCGATTTCATCAACCACGATAAAGATCCGGAAACCGGCAAGGTCATGCGCAAGGTGCGCAGCTTTGTCCTGCGCGAGGGCCGCCTGACGGCCGGGCAGCGCAATGCTCTGGACACCCTGTGGCCCCGCTTCGGGCTGGAGCGGGATCAGGGCACGCTGGATCCCGAACATGTTTTCGGCCGTGATGCTCCCCGGGTGCTCGAGATCGGTTACGGCATGGGCCAGTCGCTGGCCCAAATGGCCGCCGCCGACCCGGACAAGGACTTTATCGGTATCGAAGTACACCGTCCCGGCGTAGGTGCCCTGCTAATGGAAATCGAGCAACAGGGCCTGAATAACCTGCGCAGCTACTGTGACGATGCGGTAGAGATTCTTGAACTGTGTATTCCCGACAACAGCCTGGCACGGGTGCAACTCTACTTCCCCGACCCCTGGCACAAGAAGAAGCACCACAAGCGCCGTATCGTCCAGCCCGCCTGGGTAGCACTGGTGCAGCGCAAATTACAGCCAGGCGGCATTCTGCATATGGCCACGGACTGGGAAAATTATTCCGAACACATGATGGAAGTGATGAACACGGCCGAGGGCTTCAACAATATGGCGGGGCCTGGCGGGTTCTCGCCGCGCCCGAGCTGGCGCCCGGAAACCAAGTTTGAGCGCCGCGGCGAAAAACTTGGCCACGGGGTCTGGGACTTGTTATTCGAGAAAAGCGCTTAACAGGAAAGGAATTCGTTCTACAAACGGGCAAAAAAAACCGCAGCGTGGGCTGCGGTTTTTCTTTGCTCGATCTCAGCGGAAGTAGCCTTCCACCCCCAAGCTTAAACTGTTGTATTCCAGCTCTTCACCCATTTCATCTTCAAAACTGTAGAAGGTGTAACCGGCGACAATACCGCCTTTGCCCTGATTGAAGAGAAATTTACCACGCAGGCCATAGAAAAAATCCCGACCATCGCTGCTGCCTTTAGACGTTCCGAGGGCAGTGGTAGTAGTGGATTCGCCATCCCAGTTCTGCAAACCCAATGTCCCCCCCAAATAAACGGTGTCCGCAAGTGGGAACATGATATCAGCAGCCAGGTACAGACCATCGGCATCCACCTCATATTCGCCTATCTTCATTCCACCAGTGAACACCTCTCCGGATTGCTCCCCGAATTGGCGATACCCAACCCGAATAGAAGACGCGCCACTAAAAGCATACCCCAGGTACAGGTCTGGGCCGGTACTGGCACCATCATCTTCTACGTTGAAGCCGCTACCCAGTACATCTTCCAGCTCATCAGCAAAATTGCCGGTATCCCGCGCAAAGCCTCCACCCACAAGAAAGCCTCCTTTCAGGCTATCTTCGGCAGCCCAAGAATTGCCGGTGGCCAAGGTCACCAGCAACATCACTAGCGTTTTTTTCATGATCCCCCCCTTTATTTTGGCAAAGGCGGCAAGACTAATAGCTAAACGGCAGATGGAAAATCTTTTTCTTATCGTTGCGATATTGCTTACACGTTTTTGAGAGATGTCGCACTGGCAACCCCCATCGCCCCCATCGTGCCCAACACCAGCAACGCCCAGTCGTTTCCCAGCAGGGCCACCGCCGCACTGATACCGCCAACCGCCAGCAACAGAACGCCGATCACGGTATTGCTCACCGCAGTGTAATCGGTGCGCTTGGTGCCGCCCGCCATGTCCACCATGTAGGTCTTGCGGCCGATACGCACGCCGGCATGGGCAATAGCCAGGATGAAAAAAGCCACCGGGTACAACCAGTGCATCCCCTCTGCCTGCACACCGGACACCGACACCGCGCCCGCCACCACACACACCAGCGCCGCCAGCGCGCCACCGCGAACCATCACGGTGCGGCTGGAGCTGTCCGCCATATAGCCCCACACCGTGGCACTCACCGCACTGGCCAGGCTCGACGCCAACACGAAACTCCCCAGCAGCAACGCCAGGCTGGATTGCTCTTTCGCCAGCAACACCAGAAACGGCGACGCCAATGACGACGCCATCAGCAAGGCACGGGTGATCACGAAACGCCGAAAAGGCGCATCGTCCTTCAACAGGGACAAGCTGTTCCAGGCCTCGCGAAGGGCGTTGCTACCGCCCTCGCTGGCACCGGGATATTCATCCACGGACAAAAACACCAGCGCGGCCACCAACCAGGCCGCACCGGCACCGGCCAGCAGTGCACTGTAGAACAGAACGGAAGGGTCGCTGTCGCCTCGGAAGATCAGCAGCGTCAGCCCGAAGGTCAGCGCCCCGGACAGCGTGGCCGACAGTCCGGTGAGTCGCCCACGGCGGGATTTGGGAATGCACTTGCCCTGCACATCCTTCATGGACACGGAACAGAAGCCCCGGCTGATGCTAAAGAGCACCAGCAGGCCGACAATCCCCCACCCCGCGGCCAGGCCGTCCAGCAGCCACACCACCAACGCCATGCCCAGCACGGACAATCCCTGCAGCGCAGCTCCCAGCACCCAGAAACCCTTGCGTACGGGATAGCGCCGCACCAGCGCGCCGATCATCAATTGAGGGATCAGCGAGCCGGATTCGCGAATCGGCACCAGCAAGGCGGCCAGAGAGCCCGGCGCGCCCACCGCACTGATCAGCCAGGCCAGCACGGTTTTCGGGTTGATCAACAGGTCACCGACCTTGGTCAGCGTATTGGCGGCGATAATGCGAAAGAAGTTGCCTGGCACCTCCCGGCAAGCGTCTTCACTAATGTCCGTACAGGTGCGCGCATCTTCATCGTTGGCCACTTTTTCATACAAAGCGTCCACTACCGACCCTTTCGCCATGCAACCCCGCCCCCTTTAACCGACTGCCTTCAGTAAAAATAACGTACCGATTCGGCAGGATACCATGGCAACCGCCGGGCTTTGATTGCGCCCCCACCGGGCGGGCTTTAGACTTTGCGACATCTCTTGCTAGCGAGTCATCATGTCGCAACAGAATTCCGACGTCTTGCCCCATGCCGCCGCCGGCTCCGTAGGGCTGATCGAGCCACAGGTTCACCACTTCGACACTCCGTTGGAGCTGGAATGTGGCCGCACGCTGCCGACCTATGATCTGGTTTATGAAACCTACGGCACCCTGAACAGCGACGCGTCCAACGCGGTGCTGATCTGCCATGCCCTGTCCGGCCACCATCATGCCGCCGGCTATCACCGGCCGGACGACAAGCGCCCGGGCTGGTGGGATACCTGTATCGGCCCCGGCAAGGTCATCGACACGGACCGTTTCTTCGTAGTGAGCCTGAACAACCTGGGCGGCTGCCACGGCTCCACAGGCCCGGCATCCATCAATCCGGAGACCGGCCAGCCCTGGGGCCCGGATTTTCCCATGATGACGGTGAAGGACTGGGTGAACAGCCAGGCACGGCTGGCCGATGTGCTGGGTATCCAACACTGGGCCGCGGTCATCGGCGGCAGCATGGGGGGCATGCAGGCCCTGCAGTGGTCCATCGATTACCCGGAACGCCTCAGCCATGCAGTGGTCATCGCCGCCGCGCCGAAATTGTCTGCCCAGAACATCGCCTTCAATGAAGTGGCGCGGCAATCCATTCTGACCGACCCGAACTTCCACGGCGGACGTTATTACCTGCACGATACCTACCCGCGTCAGGGGCTGATTCTGGCGCGCATGGTCGGCCACATCACCTACCTGAGTGACGACGCCATGCGCATGAAGTTCGGCCGCGACCTGCGCGCCGGGCGTTTCCATTTCGGCTTCGATGTGGAGTTTCAGGTGGAATCCTACCTGCGCCATCAGGGCGAAGTGTTTTCGCGCAACTTCGACGCCAACACCTACCTGCTGATGACCAAGGCGCTGGATTATTTCGACCCGGCCCGGGAGTTTGACCACTCACTGGAGCAAGCCCTGGCCAAACCCAGCTGCAACTTCCTGGTCATGTCGTTCACCTCGGACTGGCGCTTCGCGCCGGAACGCAGCCGGGAAATTGTCAACGGCCTGGTCCACGCCGGCCGCAATGTGAGTTACGCGGAAATCGACACGCCCAAGGGCCACGACGCCTTCCTGCTGGACATTCCCGAGTACACCAAGCTGTTCGGCGCCTACATGCACAGGGTCGCCAACGAGGTGGAAAACAGCGCCAACGAGACTGAAAACAGGGCAACAAACGTGGAGGCCAGCACCGATGCGTGATGACCTGCAGCTAATCAGCGACTGGATTCCCCACAACGCAACCCTGCTAGATCTGGGTTGCGGCGACGGCACCCTGCTGGCCCACCTGAAAACGCACAAGCAAACCGCCGGCTACGGCCTGGAAATCAACCAGGACAACCTGGCCGCCTGTTTTGAAAAGGGCGTGAATGTGCTGGAGCAGGATCTGGACGGCGGGCTGGGCAATTTCCAGGATCACCGCTTTGATTACGTGGTGATGACCCAGGCCCTGCAAGCGGTGCTGCGCCCGGACCAGATCCTCAACGAAATGGTCCGCGTCGGTCGCGAAGCGATTATCACTTTCCCCAACTTCGGCCACTGGAAAGTCCGCGCCTACCTGGGCCTGAAAGGGCGCATGCCGGTGTCGTCCGCGCTGCCCTACGAGTGGTACAACACCCCGAACATTCATCTGTGCACCGTGCAGGATTTTGAAACCCACTGCCGAAAGCACGGCATTCGTATCCTCGAACGCCAGGTGATTAACCGTAATCACCGCACCAGCATGCTCAGCAAATGGTGGCCAAACCTGTTCGGGGAAATCGCTATTTATCGGGTGACGGTTTAATTCAGGAACAAGTAGAAAGTTCAAAGTTGAAAAGCGCGGTAGCGCTGGCTGGGCTCTGTCAGGCCCTGCCCGCGACACCACTCCTTTTGCAGCGCGAGGACATTGCCATTTCGAGCAACCCACAGCCTTTCCCCGCGTTTTGAACTTTCAACTTTGAACTTTCAACTCATCAGGATTCCCCATGGAAAAAATCGTACTCGCCTCCGGCAATGCCAAGAAACTCGCTGAAATGCAGCAGCTGTTGGCCCCCCTCAACATTGAAGTGGTCGCCCAGAGTGAATTCGATGTGCCGGAAGCCGAAGAAACCGGCAGCACCTTTGTGGAAAACGCCATCATCAAGGCCCGCAATGCCTGCAAGCACACCGGCCTGCCCGCCATTGCGGATGATTCCGGGCTGGAAGTGGCCGCGCTGAACGGCAGCCCCGGCATTTATTCAGCGCGCTTTTCTGGCGTCGGCGCCAGCGATGCCAAGAACAATGCGCTACTGGTAGAAATGATGACAGAAATTCCGGAAGACGCTCGCCAGGCCCGCTACGTGGCACTGATTGTATTGATGCACCACGAAGACGACGCCACCCCACTAATCTGCCAGGGCAGCTGGAACGGGCGCATCGTACTGGAACCCCAGGGCGAGCAGGGCTTTGGCTACGATCCCCATTTCTTTGTGGAAGAAAAAGGCTGCACCGCCGCACAGCTGCCCGCGGAGGAAAAAAATGCCATCAGCCACCGGGGCAAGGCCATGGCTCTCCTGATCGAAGCATTGAAAGCCTGACGACCGCGCAGGGAGTGAGCGCCTTCACCGCGCCTTCGCTCCCCTCTGATAAGGTCAGGGTTTACCGTCAGCAAGGAGCCGCTTCGGTGCCAACCCCACGTCGCCCTTATCCACAGCATTACCTCTGCCTTGCCCTGCTACTGCCTGCCGCCCTGAGCGAGGCCAACCCGCTACACGGCAGCCTGCAGACGCAATGGCACAGCCGCTATGTGAGCGAAGGCCGCGACAACCTCGATGGCCACAGCCTGCATAGCCTGGGCGGCGACCTGACAAAAGACCACGGGGCCCTGGGGGTCTGGCAAGCCTGGGGCGCTGGCAGCAGCGACTACCGGGAGAACAACCTGTTCGCGGAATACGCGCCGGGCATCGGCCGCTGGGAACCGTACCTCAACGTGACCTACCTGCAGTTCCACGCGGACGACCCGGCACTGGACACCCCTGATGACGTGGAAGCCGGCTTCGGTATCGCCACCCATCTGCAGCCCTGGCTGGCCCTGCGCGCAGACGGCACCTGGAGCAAGCAGGCCGACGGCGCTTTTTATGCGCTATCACTGGTAGGGGAACAGCAGCTCTGGGCAACCGGCATCGCGCAACTGCGGCTGACGCAAGCCTATGATCATGGTTACGCCAGCGAGGACTATGACGGCCCCAATCACCGCGAAGTGGGTGTGATGCTGACCTGGCACTGCCACCGGTCGGTCAACCTGTGGGCCGGCTGGCAGCACAGCTGGGCCGGAGAAGATGTGCGCCGCGACGGCGGTAGTGACCTCAGCTGGGGGCAGGTCGGAGTGATGGGTTACTTCTGAGCCCGCGCCAGCCACCGGTCCAGCGCATTGGCAAACCGCCCCTTGTCCTGACTGGAGAAGCTGGCCGGGCCGCCGGTCTGCATCCCCGCCGAACGCATTTCTTCCATGAAATCACGCATATTCAGGCGTTCGCGCACGGTATCCTTGTCCAGCCAGTGACCACGGGGCGTCACCGCCTCGGCGCCCTTTTCCACCACTTCAGCGGCCAACGGTATGTCCTGGGTCACCACCAGATCGCCGACCTCACAGCGCTGCACGATTTCATTATCCGCCACGTCAAAGCCCTGCCCCACCTGAATGGAACGGATCAACGGCGTACGTGGTACGGCGATATGCTGATTCGCCACCAGCGTGCAGGGAACCTGCGCTCGCTGTGCAGCACGGAATAACACTTCTTTCACCGGACGCGGGCACGCATCCGCATCAACCCAGATATGCATAAATGGCAGTTAATAATGAGCAATTAATAGTGAACAACTAAAGAAAAACCCCTAGTCACCCGACTCTGTTACCATACTCCAACCCGGCACTGTTTTTTATCTGTCGCTATTAATTATTCACTATTCATTATTCATTGCCCTTCCATGCCCCTGACCAACCCGCCGCTCTCGCTGTACATCCACACCCCCTGGTGCGTGCGTAAATGCCCCTATTGCGATTTCAACTCCCATGAGCGGGGCGAGATTCCGGAAGCCGCCTACCTGCAGGCCCTGCTTACCGATCTGGAACAGGATTTACCGCTGATCGGTGACCGTCCGGTGGAAACGGTGTTTATCGGCGGCGGCACCCCCAGCCTGATGTCCGCCGACTTTTACCGGCAACTCTTTCAGGGCATTCGCCAGCGGCTGACCCTGCAGGCAGACGCCGAGATCACCCTGGAAGCCAACCCCGGCACCCTGGAAACCGGCCGCTTCGAAGGCTTTCGCGACGCGGGCATCAACCGCCTGTCTATCGGTGTCCAGAGTTTCAATAACGCGCATCTGCAAGCGCTGGGGCGCATCCACGATGCCAGCGCCGCCATCGACGCCGCCCACCAGGCGCGGGCCGCCGGCTTCGACAATTTCAATCTGGATATCATGCATGCGCTACCCGGGCAGAGCCACTCCCAGGCCCTGGACGATCTGCAGCAGGCCATCGCCCTGCAACCCACGCACCTGAGCTGGTACGAACTGACCATCGAGCCCAATACCGTTTTCTACCGCGCGCCGCCGGTCCAGCCAGACAGCGACGCCATGGCCGACACCGAACAGGCCGGCTTCGCCCTGCTCGCTCAGCACGGCTACCAACGCTACGAAATTTCCGCCTTCGCGCAATCTGGACGCCGCTGCCGGCATAATCTCAATTACTGGCAATTCGGGGACTATCTCGGAATTGGCGCCGGCGCCCACGGCAAGATCACCCAGGCCGCGCAGGGTCACGTGCACCGGTACCAGAAAACCCGAAAACCCGAGGACTACCTGGCCGACGCCGCCCATGCCCGCCGTCAGCACCAGCCCATTGCCCGCGAAGATCGCCTGTTCGAGGCCCTGCTAAACGGCTTACGGCTGGTGGACGGCATCACCTGGCAAACGCTGGCGCAAGCCACCGGAGAGCCGGTCTCACAATGGCAAAACGCACTGACCCCGTTGGAGCAGCAGGGGTTGCTCGCCATCACAGACCAGCGGCTGGCCTGTACCGATAATGGTTTGCGCCACCTGAACGGATTGCTGGAAAAACTGGCGTCGGCGCTTTTGTAAACGGCACGCCCGTCCACACGCCGACAAAAGCGCTTGAACCCTATTGCAAGGCTATTCACACTGAATGGCGGGATCACAAAAGATTATGACTATGACAAAAACACGCAGCGGGCGCGAACAGGCGCTAGCAGAAAGAGAACAGCTCTTTATTGAGGCAACCCG
>UEXM01000020.1_pt1 | contig 111592 bp, 98 predicted proteins | sample 1796661 | NCBI WGS metagenome assembly UEXM01 (sample SAMEA4772469, study PRJEB27181) | metagenome | reverse complement strand
CACGGTGGCCGCGCCCTGCGCACCGGCGATGTGCTGCACTTTTCTGAAGATACAGGCATAACAGCCCGCGTGGAGGTGCCGGCAAGCTTGAAGCCCGAGCTTGGCAAAGCCTGGACCCTGCGGGTGATCTACGGCCCCCATGGCGCCCCGGACTTTTTTACCGACGACGACATGGCCATGTTTTTCTCCACGGACTGGCAAGTGCATTACAACTCCAGCCGGACCGGTATCCGCCTAGTGGGCCCCAAACCAAACTGGGCACGCAGTGATGGTGGCGAGGCCGGCATGCACCCTTCCAACATTCACGACAATGCTTATGCAGTGGGCACAGTGGACTTCACGGGCGACATGCCGGTCATCCTCGGCCCGGACGGGCCGTCACTGGGTGGCTTTGTCTGCCCCGCCACTGTGGTACTGGCCGACCGCTGGAAGCTGGGCCAACTAAAAGCCGGCGATACCCTACGTTTTGAAGCCATCAGCCTGGACGATGCGGATACACTTGCCGCCGAACAAGACCACTGCGTGTCCTCACTCGTTGAGCCGGCTAAACGGGTAAAAAGTGCTGGCATTACCACACCGGTGCTCAATACCCTTAGCGAGCAAGAAGCCGGCGTAGACGTGGTTTACCGCGCCGCTGGAGACCGTTATCTACTGGTGGAATACGGCCCCCTAGTGCTGGATCTGCGCCTCCGATTTCGCGCCCATGCGCTCATGCTGTGGCTTGAACAGCAAAAACTCCCCGGCATTATTGAACTGACGCCCGGTATCCGCTCCTTGCAGATCCATTTCAATCCACAGGTTCTTACTCGCCAGCAACTGCTCAAAGACCTAGCCGGTGCCGAACATGCCCTACAGCAGCAGGATGATCTGGAAGTCCCTTCGCGCATCGTACATATCCCGCTAAGCTGGGATGACCAAGCCTGTCATCAAGCCATCGAAAAATACATCCAGTCGGTGCGCAAGGATGCCCCCTGGTGCCCGTCTAATCTGGAATTTATCCGTCGCATCAACGGGCTGGACAGCATTGATGCTGTAAAAAATATTCTGTTCAGCGCCAGCTACGTGGTGATGGGGTTGGGTGATGTCTACCTGGGTGCGCCAGTGGCTACCCCCTACGACCCCCGCCATCGTCTGGTCACCACCAAGTACAACCCCGCCCGTACCTGGACGGCAGAAAATTCCGTGGGCATCGGCGGCGCTTACCTGTGTGTGTACGGCATGGAAGGCCCCGGCGGTTATCAGTTTGTCGGCCGCACCCTGCAGATGTGGAACCGTTACCGCAAAACACGAGTATTCGACCAGCCCTGGCTACTGCGTTTCTTCGACCAGATTCGCTTTTACGAGGTAAGCCACGAAGAACTTAACCAGATTCGCCGAGATTTCCCCAAGGGGGATTACCCGCTGAAGGTGGAAGAAACGACCTTCAGCCTCAGTGCGTACCAGCAGTTCCTGGACGATAACCAACAGGATATTGCCACCTTCACCGACGTCCGCAATCAGGCCTTTGATGAGGAACTGCAACGCTGGGTGGACAGTGGCCAGATCAATTTCCAGTCCGAGCAGAATCTAGAGGCAGACAATGGACCCGAAGAAGTGGATGGCACTCCAGTGGAATCCCCTGTAGCAGGCAACATCTGGAAACTGAACGTGTCCGAAGGCGACCACGTGCAAAAAGGTGACGTGGTGGCTGTGCTTGAATCCATGAAGATGGAAATTGAAATCTACGCCCCAGGCTCAGGAAACGTCATCACTGTTTCCCGCCAGGAAGGTCAGCAGATCAATGCGGGGCAAGCGATCATGGTGCTGGATTGAAAGCCTTTTAAAGAGACTCTGAAAAACTGCAGCCTCTTGATCTACCCAGAAAGGCCATAACTATATCGCCGCCGTTGCTGTTATTGCGATAACAAGGATGCTTGGATTCATGCCCTACGTACTTTTTCGCAATAGTAGGCGCTCGGAAATGAATGCAAAACGAGGGCTATGAACACGCCTTATTATCTGTGTCGTGATGCCAATCGACAGTGCGGCTCTCCCCTGCCGCACCGAGGGCGGACCTAGCGGAATTGCTCGGCATGGCCCCAACGTCCTGGCATTCAACAATACAGATTGCACTCGCGCGCTGATGAACGCCCCAGCCCATTCAGCGCTACCGGCATTTGAGTGAGCAGCGCCACCTTCTTTGAAACCCGCCGCCTGTAACACCTGAGCCAATGACGGGTAGAAACTCGCCCTCTCCCTAACGTCGTCATCCATACCTCTGACCCGTTAGCACTCTCTGGCTGCCACTCATTCACCGGCAAGTTATACGCTTGAACTTCTCGCAAGCGCCCTTTCTTCAAGGGCTGTCATTGCTGGCCTTCTCCCGGCGGGGCCGCTTTACCAATTCCCCTAGACACTTCGGACATCGGCAAGCATGAATGGTGCAGCAATCGACACAAAAGGTGCATTCGTAGGAGCAAATATACGCTTGCTCATCGGCGGCCAAGGTGCACTGACATATTTCACAGCTAGATCGCATTTTAAGCATGCACATTTACCCGATTAGTGCGTCTTCACTTTTTCTTTTCCGCAGCGCTCACAACGGTAAACCGTCACCAGCTTTCCTTGCTTCACATCAAACCGCTTTTCCTTACAGATCAACCACCTGTGGAACCCGTGCTGGCACATGCCTCTATTCGGCGTTTTTTTTTGCGGTTTCTTGAACGGCAGAATATCGCCCATTCGCTCATCACCATGAAATCCAATCGTCGCTAGAGCATACCGCAAATTTTGCTTGCCAGTTTCGCGATTGGCCGACACAAACACCGCCATCCCCACAATTTGCAGCAAACGCCCGCTCAGCCGACGCCAGGCCCGTGCCTGCAGTCAGGCCCTTGTCTATGAAATCCGATTCACCCATCGAAGGGGGGCGTACAAACCCGTATAATTCGCCACCCAAGCAATCACCGGCAGCGACAATGACTGACTTTATCCCCGGCCAGCGCTGGCTGAGCGAATCCGAAACTGAGCTGGGCCTCGGCATCATCAAGGAATTGGATTACCGACTGGTCACCGTGGAATACCCGGCGGTAGAGGAAGAACGCACCTACGCAAAGAATAATGCCCCCCTGTCCAGGGTCACTTTCGACAGCGGCGACACCATCCGCACCGCCGATGAAATGGAGCTCGTGGTTACCGAAGTTAACGAGCTTAATGGACTCAAGATCTACATGGCTCACCCCAAGGACGGCAGCCCAGACGATATCCAGCCGGTGCCGGAGACCAATCTTGGCCATACCCTACGGCTGACCGCCGCCTTAGACCGTCTGTTATCCAACCAGCTTTCCTCCAACCGCTGGTTCGAACTCCGTATCGATGCACTCCATGCCCATTGCCGCCAACAACAATCTGCCATTAAAGGGCTACGGGGGCCTCGCATTGATCTGATTGGTCACCAGCTATATATCGCTGACCAGGTCGCTAACCGCTTTGCCCCCCGGGTTTTGCTTGCCGACGAAGTCGGCTTGGGAAAAACCATTGAAGCAGGCCTGATCCTGCATCAACAGTTGCTCACCGGTCGCGCCAAGCGAGTGCTGGTGGTAGTACCGTCGCCCTTGGTCCACCAGTGGTTCGTAGAAATGGTGCGCCGTTTCAATCTGCATTTTTCCATTTTTGATGCCGAGCGCCTGAACGCCCTGCAACCGGAGGACAGCATCAAGGACATGCTGGCGCAGATTATCGAAGAGGAAAACACCTCGGACGAAGACGCTGACGAAACAGCCAGCCGTGTCAGCGCCGCCAGTGGTGACGACAATCCGTTCCTCAGTGAACAGCTAATTTTGTGCAGCACGGACTTTCTCAGCGAGTGCGACATTGAGCAACTGGCCGCTGCCGACTGGGACTTGCTGGTGGTCGACGAAGCTCACCACCTGGAATGGTCAGTGCAACAGGCCAGCGACGATTATCAGCGCGTGGAAACCATTGCCCAACAAGCGCGGGGCCTGCTGCTACTTACTGCTACCCCGGAACAGCTCGGCCTTGAAAGCCACTATGCTCGGCTGCGCCTGCTCGACCCGGAACGCTATCCCAGCCTGGAAGCGTTCAAGGAAGAACAAGCCCGCTATCAAGACGTGGCAGCGTTGGCCGGCCGACTGCACGATGAATCTCAATGGGATGAGGCACTCAAGCAAAAAGCCGTGGCCCTACTACCGGACATGGACATTAACGAAACCAACCGCGAAGCGATTCAGACAGAACTACTGGATCGTTCTGGCCCCGGGCGCGTGATGTTCCGTAACACCCGACACAACATCGCCGGCTTTCCGGCCCGTCACGTGCACGGTACCCCTCTTACGCTGCCAGACGAGTACAAGTACGACAGCGATGAAGAAGTTGACGGCCATCTGCACCCGGAGACTCTGTTCCACGATGATCGCTGGTGCACCTTGGACCCTCGCGTCACTTGGCTGGAAAATTTTTTCAAACAACATCGCCAGGACAAGGTGTTGGTGATCTGTGCTAGCAAGAATACCGCCACCGACCTGCATGCCCACTGCAACTACAAGCTAGGCATGAACGTGGCCATGTTCCATGAAGATATGGACTTGATTGAACGCGACCGGGCCGCCGCTTTCTTCGCCGACGACTTTGATGGCGCCCAAGCCCTGATTTGCTCGGAGATCGGCTCTGAAGGCCGTAACTTCCAGTTTGCTCATCATCTCGTCCTGCTGGATTTACCCCTAAACCCGGATCTGCTCGAACAGCGTATCGGCCGCTTGGACCGTATTGGCCAAACCGACGACATTCAGATTCACGTGCCCTACTTCGAGCAACACGCTCAGGAAGTCCTGTTCCGCTGGTACCACGAGGGCATGAACGCGTTCGAACACACCAACCCGGCAGGCCACGACATTTACCTGCGCAGCCGCGACGCGCTAGAACCTTTGCTTACCGGTGATCCGGAATACACCGCCATCGAAGCACTGGTGGACGATACACGCGCCATTACCACCGAGCTACACACCCTGCTTGAAACCGGACGTGACCGCCTGCTGGAGCTGAGCTCGTTTGATGGTGAACGCGCAGAAACCCTGATCTCCGATTTGATTGCTGCAGATGAGGACACCCCACTGCCTTTCATGCAAAGAATCTTTGATCGTTATGGTGTCGAACAGGAAGATCATTCCGATACCGCAGTGATACTCAAACCCGGCCCCCACATGCGTGATGCCTTTCCCGCCTTGCCGGAAGAGGGGGTCACCATGACCGATAACCGTGCCACCGCATTGGCGCGGGACGACATGCAGTTTCTCACCTGGGAACACCCCATGGTCACTGGCAGCTTGGAAATGATGCTCACCGAGCATCGTGGTAAAGCAGCTGTTAGCCTACTTAAGAACCCCAAAATCAAAGCCGGCACACTGCTTATCGAAGCTATTTACACCGTAGATGCCGTCGCCCCGAAACATCTTCAGGCAGATCGCTTCTTACCCACCATGGTGATCCGCCACCTCCTAGACGCCAACGGCAAAAATATCAGCCAGGCGATTAGTCACGACGGTTTGAGCCAGCAATGCCACAAAATGGCCAAGCCGCTGAGCCGCAAAATTGTCGGCAGCCAAAAAGCCTTGCTGGAAAAACTGCTCAAAGCCGATGACATTAGCGCCAGCCAGGAGGCAGAAAGCACCATCACCGCCGCCCAGCAAAAAATGCGCGAGGAACAGGCCCATGAGTTGGCTCGCCTCAAAGCACTGCAAGCCAAAAACCCGGCGGTAAGGCACGAAGAAATCCACGCACTGGAAGCCCAAACCCTGGCACTGGAAAAATGCCTCGGCGAAGCCCGTTGCCAGCTTGAAGCCGTGCGTATCATTGTTGCGGGAGGAGATTAACCATGAGCGAGCTATTACGCTGTATTGAAATCGAACCGGCGACAGAAGCGACCGCCAGTGTCATCTGGCTGCACGGCCTGGGTGCCAGTGGCCATGATTTCGAGCCTATTGTGCCTGAGCTGCAACTGCCGGCAGATTTAGCCGTACGGTTTGTGTTTCCACACGCACCGCAAATCCCCGTTACCGTCAATGGCGGCATGGTCATGCCTGCCTGGTACGATATTCTCGCCATGGATATCGATCGCACAGTTGACGAGGCAGGAGTACTGGCATCTGCCGGTGCGGTGGAGACGTTAATCGAGCGAGAAATCAGCCGCGGCATCTCCAGCAAACGGATCATCATCGCCGGGTTTTCTCAGGGTGGCGCGGTGGCCTATCAAGCCGCTTTGCGCTACTCCAAACCTCTTGCCGGCCTGCTCACGCTGTCCACCTATATGGCCATGCCAGTAATACCCAGCAATGCCAACGCCACACTGCCGGTGATGATTTGCCACGGTAGCATGGACCCGGTGGTCCCCGAGCAATTAGGTCAGCGAGCCGCAACGATCCTGACCGAGATGGGTTACTCGCCGCAATACAAAAGCTACCCCATGGAGCATATGGTCTGCCTGGAACAAATTCGAGATATTGGCCAATGGCTGAATGAACGGCTAATGCCGCCTAACCAATGACGAATTCATAAGTAAAACACAGCTTCAAATCCGTCGCAGACAGACCAGTAAAGAGGCGAGTACTTGACGTCTGCGACGCTTTCCAGTTTCTGAGCTTTAACCGTTTTTGATGATCCCTACGCGTTTTTTGCACATTCCATCGCCATACTGGTACCCATACTCTTTCGACAAAGGGGAACCATATGAAAACGGCTTCCGTCTTTACTCTTACTGCCCTGCTTGGCCTTAGCGCAATTTCCACTTTTGCCGAAGCTCGCCCGCCTTGGGAGAATGGCCAGCGCGATACTCGCACTCATGTTCAGTTGGTGGATAACCGCCGTGATTATTCCGAATATCGCTACAGCTCTCGCGAGCGCGAGGTCCTTCGTCAACGTTTGAGCCAGCGCGAGTTTGACGCCCTGCCTCCTGGCTTGCAGAAGAAAATGGCCCGAGGCGGCGAGTTGCCGTCAGGTTGGCAAAAGAAACTGCAGAAAGGCCAATACCTTCCCGACACGCTCTACTACAACAGCGAGCGATTACCCTCATACAGCGGCATTCGTCATATTGACGGTGTCAGCGACGTCATCATCGATAATGAGGTGGTTCGGGTGATTAATGCGACTCAGACAATCATTGATGTATTCGGGCTTCGTTGAGGTCCACTCAGGTAAATGCCGTCTCGCCGTCCGAAACGCCGATGCCCTGAATACAGCATTAAACTTTCAAACAAAAAAGCCGCGCTTCTTTCGAAGCGCGGCTTTTTACGTGTTGCTTATCGCGTGGCGCGTGCAGCGCCGCCGATTACAACCAATACACCGTAATAAACAGGAACAACCACACCACGTCCACAAAGTGCCAATACCAGGCACCGGCTTCCCAGGCAAAGTTATTCTCTTCATCAAAGTGGCCCTTGATCACACGTAGCAGGGTTACGAACAAGAAGATGGTACCGATGGTCACGTGCGCACCATGGAACCCGGTGAGCAGGAAGAACAGACTACCGTAGATACCCGCATCCAACGTCAATCCGAGTTCAGTATAAGCATGGATATATTCTTCCACCTGCAAAAACAGGAAGATCACACCGAGGATCACTGTCGCCGACTGGAAGGCAATCACAGTACCACGCTTGCCTTCCAGCAAGGCGTGGTGAGCGATGGTCAGAGTTACAGAGGAGACCAACAGGATAGCGGTATTAATCGCCGGCAAGCCCCATGCGCCCATGGCTTGGGTAGTATCACCCGCCGGGGTCATAGTCAGCGGCCACATGGCTTGGAAGTTGGGCCACAGCAGTTCGTGGGTCATGGCGTTGCTGCCTTCACCGGACAACCATGGCAGGATCAGCCAACGGGTATAGAACAGTGCGCCAAAGAAAGCCGCAAAGAACATTACCTCGGAAAAGATGAACCACAACATGCCCTGACGGTAGGAGCCGCCCAACTGGTTGCTGTGTAGGCCCCCAACGGATTCCTTAATAGTGTCACGCCACCACAGGGCGATCACTACCAGCAACCAGGTCAGGCCTAGGAAGAATAGCGGTTTGCCAATGAAGCTAGGCTCCATGCCCGCCATGGTGCTCTGCTGAATAAAATGCGCACCGCCAATAGCGGTCATGAACAGACCGATAGAAGCCGTCAACGGCCAAGGGCTGCTCTCTGGAACGTAGTATTTTTCAGTAGCCATTAAAAAATCTCCTCTACAACCGGCTGTTCTAGTTCACAGCCACGCTGTTGTTTTTACCGGCGACCCGCTCTGTCACATCGAAGATCGTGTATGACAGAGTGAATTGGTTAATGTGACTGGGAATGTCTGGATCCAGATAGAAAATCATCGGCATATCCTTGCGCTCACCTGCCAGCAGCGTCTGCTGATCGAAGCAGAAACACTGTGTCTTGTGCAGGTATCGCGCCGCCTCCCCCGGTGTTACCGACGGGATGCTCTGGGTAATCATGTCTGATGAAGTCGGGTTACTTGCATAAAAATGCACCAGAGTAATTTCCCCCGGATGCACCTTCACCCGCTTGGTCTCAGAGGAGAACTCTCCGCCGATTCCGTCGCCCTTCTGGGTAATAAATTCCACTGTCACGGTACGGTCTGCCACCACATTTTCAGGCACTTGGGTAGCGGCCGTACGGGATGTTTTTCCATTCAGTCCGGTGACATCACAAATAACGTTATAAAAGGGCACCATGAGAAAGGCGAAGCCAAACATGGCCACCGCCCAGATCAACAGCTTTTTCAGCGTGCGCTTATTGCGCTGTTCAACACTGAGCTGCTCACCGCTCATGGTACTCCTCCATCCGTCTTTGTTACTTCACCACCGGCGGGGTTTCATAGGTGTGGAACGGCGCCGGAGACGGCACTTCCCATTCCAGTCCTTCGGCACCTTCCCACGGCTTGGCCGGAGCCTTCTCGCCTTTCTTCAGGGCACAAAGCACAGCCACCGCCAAGAACAACAGCTGCGACAGGCCGAACCAGAAGCCACCGATGGAAATCCAGAAATTGTAGTCCGCGAACTGCAACGCGTAGTCAGCGTAACGACGCGGCATGCCGGCCAAGCCCACGAAGTGCATGGGGAAGAACAGCAGGTTGGCGGAAATCAAGGAATTCCAGAAGTGTAGCTCTCCCAGGGTTTTGTTAGGCATGATGCCGGACCACTTCGGCAACCAGTAATAGGCAGCAGCGTAAATGGAGAAGATAGCACCAGTCACCAATACATAGTGGAAATGCGCCACCACGAAGTAGGTGTCATGGTACTGGAAATCTACCGGGGTAATCGCCAGCATCAAACCGGACAGACCACCGCAGGTAAACAACACCACAAAGGCAATCGCCCACTTCATTGGCAGTTCGAAAGTCATGGAACCGCGCCACATGGTGGCTACCCAGTTGAACACCTTCACGCCGGTAGGCACGGAGATCAACATGGTCATGTACATGAAGAACAAGGTCCCGGCCAACGGCATACCCACGGTGAACATGTGGTGAGCCCATACCACGAAGGACAGCAGCGCAATGGACGCGGTGGCGTACACCATGGAGGCGTAACCGAACAGCGGCTTGCGAGCAAAGGCCGGAATGATCGCTGACACGATACCGAAACTCGGCAGGATCATGATGTACACCTCAGGGTGCCCGAAGAACCAAAACACGTGCTGGAACAATACCGGGTCCCCGCCACCGGCGGCATCAAAGAAACTGGTCCCGAAGTGACGATCCGTCAGCATCATGGTTACCGCACCGGCCAGAACAGGAATGACCGCGATCAGCAGGAAGGCTGTGATTAGCCAAGTCCATACGAACAGCGGCATCTTCATCAATGTCATGCCAGGGGCACGCATATTGAAGACCGTTACCACCACGTTGATAGCACCCATGATGGAGGAGATACCCATCATGTGAACCGACAGAATGAACAAATCGGTGGACGCCGGCCCGTACTTGGTGGACAACGGCGCGTAGAAGGTCCAGCCAAAGTTCGGCGCGCTAGGATTGCCGGCACCGAATGCGCTCAACACCACTGAACCAATCAGAATGGTGAAAGCGAAAGGCAGAATCCAGAAAGACCAGTTATTCATCCGCGGTAGCGCCATATCCGGCGCACCAATCATTAAGGGAATCATCCAGTTAGCCAGGCCAACCGTGGCAGGCATCACTGCGCCAAAAACCATGGCCAGGCCGTGTACGGTGGTCATCTGGTTGAAGAATTCCGGATCCACGAACTGCATGCCAGGCTGGAGCAGCTCGGCACGAATTACCATGGCAAGGAAACCGCCGGACAGGAACATGGCGAAGCTAAACCACAGGTACAAAGTACCGATATCTTTGTGGTTGGTGCTGAACAGCCAACGTTTCAGGCCGGTCGGGGCGTGGTGATGATCGTGATGATCATCATGGGTTGCAGCTGCAGTAGACATTGCTATCCCCTCCCTTATTCGTGGTCGTTAACGTCGGCGGGCTGAATCAGATCGCCGGTGTCGTTGCCGAAAGCATTACGCTCATAGGTGATCACCGCCGCAATCTGGCGCGGTGTCAGTTGAGCCTTGAAGCTGGGCATGGCAGCACGGCCATTCACCAACACGTCGATATGCTCGTTCAGGTGCTCGTTATTGGTGGCAAACTCTGTACCAGCAAATGCCAAGCCGATACCGCCTTCACCATTAGCACCGTGACACATTGCACAGGCACCAGCATAAACTTGCTTACCTTCTTCCATCGCCTGATCGAGACCGGCAAACGGTGTCAGGTCGGGGCCAGAAGCGGCTTTTTCTTTCTCTTCAGCAATCCAAGCCTTGAATTCGTCCTGGGTTACTACCTCTACGGCAATCGGCATAAAGGCGTGGTTCTTGCCACACAACTCAGCACACTGGCCGTAGTAAGTGCCTTCTTTGCCTTCCGGAACCAACGCCCAGGTCTCGTTAACGAAACCTGGGATTGCATCCTTCTTGCCGCCGAAGTCCGGCACCCAAAAAGAATGGATTACGTCATCAGAAGTCACCAAGAAACGCACTTTCTGCCCTGACGGGATAAGCAGTTTGTTATCCACTTCCAAGTTATAGTTGTGGTCTTTCTCAGGAGCCTCTTTGCCGACCAGCTCCTTCGCTGTGCCGTAAGGAAACAGGCCACCGGAAAGAACCGGGTTGTTGTACTGTTCCGGCGGCGTAGCCAGGTTAGAGAAGAAAGAGACTCCGATATCGTTGTCATCTTCGTACGTCAAATACTCGTAGCTCCACTTCCAGCGATAACCGGTTACCTTCACCGTCAGTTCAGATTCAGCGGTGTCATCCAGCTGAACCAGTACCCGGGTGGCCGGTACGGCCATGGCAATCAGGATGACGAAGGGAATCACTGTCCACAGCACTTCGAAAAACACGTTTTCGTGAAAAGTGGAAGGATTCGGGTTTTTGGACCGACGGTGGCGGATCATCGAGAACAGAATCAGGCCACAGACCAAAAGACCGATAACGGTCACGATCCAGAGAACGGTGGTGTGAAGATCTTGAACGTCCTGGCTTGCCTGGGTTACCCCAGGCCGCAGGTCGAGATCGGAACGTTCGGTCCAGTCGCTAGCGAAGGTCATGCCACTGATCATCAGTGACGTAAGACCAACCGCTGCGCGGTGGAACAGAGTTGACTGCATGCGTTTGCTCCCTGTTTTCCCCAGCGCTACCCCGTTACAGGTACGCTTGTTCTTTGCCGTTACCGGCGCCTGGAAAGCGAGTTTCAGGATTGATACAGCGAAACGGGCGCCAAACCTTCCCCATTGACATCCACGACCAAGGGGGCGGCCGTTTAGCGTGTCACATAGGAGGCAAAACCCAATAAAATCAAATAGCTATTTGCCGCCATAGTAATTTCATTGAATTGCCGGAGGTGTGGCAAATTGTCTCACTGCATTTATGGGCGCCAACTCTAGTCATTCGCATGGCTAAAGTCCAGCCGAAAGGTAGGCTTTATCAAGCCTTTCAGGCAGGTACGAAAGTCGCACGCCATGCTACACTTCGCCCCTATTTCTCTAGCCAGTGTCTCTTTCTACCATGCCCAAACGACGACCCATCTACCGCGTCATATTCCAGAGCCAGGCACAAACCTACGAAATTTATGCCTCAGAAATATACCAAAGCGACCTGCATGGCTTTATTGAGGTGGAAGAGTTTCTGTTTGATGAGCGCAGCGGTGTGGTGGTCGATCCATCGGAAGAGAAACTTAAGAGCGAATTTTCAGGGGTTTTGCGGTCATACATCCCCATGCATACGGTGATCCGTATTGATGAAGTAGAAAAGGAAGGCGTAGGCAAAATCACTGAATCAGGCGACGAAGTGCGCAGCAACAACGTTTCCCCGTTCCCCATGCCTCCTACCCCATCCAAAGACTGAGGCCAGCACCCACACCCGGAGCAAAACACAGCACCCACTAAAAAAGAAGGGCGCCGGCTTGACCGAGCGCCCCCGAGGGTTGCCTGATGTTACTTAAGAGGAGAAAACATATTTTGCCTACTGAATTAGTCCGCAGGGTGATTCAAAGGTTCCCGGAGAAGCAAAAAAGATCAACCCTTTAACCGACGGCGTCCCTGCAAACGTGATTACGCGTCACGGAGCGTACAGGAGAACGCTCTGTACGCGTGCTTCGCGCCAGCAACATGGCCTGTTCAGCCCGGGCAATCATGCGAACAAACAAAATCAGCACAAACCGGGTTATCCATTCCATTGTCGTCTCCTTACCTTGGCCGTCACCACAGCCAGAACGGGGTGCGCGCAATCTGAATAAAAAGAGAAGTGCATCCGTGCTCCTTGGCCATCCCTGCTGGCCCTTCTCCTCGTACTCACTCAAGGTGAGTCCACTGTATCCGAGGTTCCCTGGCTATCTTTGTTCCATGCACAACTGCCTTTTTACTGGCCTTTTACAAGGCGAACAGCGCTTTGCGGCACCGTTTCACTACAGCCTTACTCTCCCAGGTTTTGGGAAGGCAGCTGACCGCCGGGCTGAATCGGCTCACCGTAACGCAGAGCCGGGTTCACATCGTGAGGCCGCACCCACCCCATATGCATGCTAAGCAAAATAAACAAAAATACCGCCACCGAAAACCCCACACGCCAAGCCAAGGCCCGCATGGTCTTGCCTTCTTTCCCCTGCCCTTTCACCAAAGACATGAGCGCGCGGCCCAGAGAGATCACTGCCGCCAGCAACAAAACCACAACAATCAGCTTTACCCACCACATACTCGCTATCTCCTTAAACACATCAAGGCTTAATAAGCACACACAAAGGGGACTTTCTCACAGGCAGATGAAAAGCCCGGCCAGCTATGTACAATGTGCCGCCATTGTCAGGCAGGCATTGTAATGGCCAAGCCTGACTGTGCACACACTATCTATAAAGCAAGGCGACAACATAAAACAGCAACCCCCCGTTGCGCCGCGCTACTGCTGTCACGAGGGCACACAACCATGCCTCACTCTTACCGCCGCGCGCCCTGGATCGCACTCATAGCGACCCTTATTGTGGCCGCAATCTGCTTGCGGCTGGCCTTTTGGCAGCTTGAACGTGCCGAAGAAAAACGCCTGTGGCTAACAGAACAGAGCGAACGGGCCACCCTTCCACCCGCCGACCTGCCCACCCTGTTAGCCGATGCTGACCCTATGCACCGCCGCATCACTATCACCGGTCACTTCGACAACGCCCACAACGTGCTCCTAGACAACCGCACCCTCAATGGCGTGGCGGGTTATCACCTCTTGACTCCTTTTGAAACCCGAGAGGGTCTCTGGGTATTAATTAACCGGGGCTGGCTAGCGAGAGGAGAAGACCGCGCCACGCTACCAACGATCGCTCCCATTGAGGAAAACCAAACCGTTCACGGAACGGCTTATCGCCCCTCCCGGGACGTTTTTGTGCTCAAGGACATGCCATTGCCCAACAATCAGTGGCCATTGCGCGTACAAAAGGTGGATTTTGACGCTATTGGAGAACGACTTGGGGTAGAATTACCGCCCTTTGAAATCCGGGTTACTCCGGAACTGGCACTGGGCAACAATGCGCCACTGCCTCGGCACTGGCAGGACGTGACCGTAATGGGCCCGGAACGACACAAGGCCTATGCGCTGCAATGGTTCGCGCTGGCGCTGGCCGCTCTGCTGATATATGTTGCCGCCGCACTCCGAAACAGGCGTAAAGCACGCAAGACGCGAGAGGAATTGTAATGTCTCCACGGACCAAGAACATTGCCACCCTAGCGGCAATCATTGCTCCTTTTATCCTGTTTTTTTTGGCCGGACGCTTTCTGATAAACCCCGCGGAGCTGTCGAAGGTCAACAAAGGGCAACTATTGATCCCGCATATCGATATGGCGGCTCTACATGCCACCGATAGCGAACAGCAGCCCTACGACCGCGATGATATGAGCAACCAGTGGACCCTGCTTTATGTGGCCGGTGACGGTTGTGACACGCGCTGTAAAAACGGCCTCTATTATCAAGTAAAACAGGTACGACTCACTTTAGGGGAAGATACTCAGCGTGTACGCCGGGTGATTCTCCATACCGCTCCCGCCAATACCGAATTACAAACTTTCCTTACCGATAAAGTCGACGGCATGGTTTCCATTCATGCCGCTGCTGCTGATGTTAAGCGGGCTCTGGCACCGGTATACGCCCCCGAGCCCAGTCACCCCATTGGCGATATTTTCTTGGTCAGCCCGGACGGCCAGATCTTCATGCGTTACCCCTCGCACGAAAACATGGATGCCACCCTCGAAGAGGCGGAGAATATCCGCGTCGATCTCAAACGGACCCTTAAAGGGTCACTGATCGGTTAAGCAGGCCCTTGATTATGCAAACCCCCACCGCATCACAGCGCTGGCTGCGCCGCTTCTGTATTCTGGCCGTCCTTCTGGCTGCTGGCGTGATCATCCTCGGCGCCTGGACCCGGCTATCCGATGCCGGCCTGGGCTGTCCGGACTGGCCAGGCTGTTATGGACATCTGGACGTCCGCAAAGCCATTGAGCACGTGGCCAACACCAACGAAACCACACCCGGGGCCCTGCGTGAAGCGCACAAGACCGTACCGGAAATGGTACATCGTTATTTTGCCTCGACCCTGGGCCTAGTAATCATCATCATCGCTGCCCTGTCATTCGTTAATCGCAAACAGGAAAAGCAGCCACTGAAACTACCGCTCTTCCTGGTGGTATTGGTTATCTTTCAGGGCATTCTGGGCATGTGGACGGTGACCATGGGACTGCAGCCCACTATCGTCATGCTGCACCTGCTCGGCGGCTTTACCACCTTCACCCTGCTGGTGCTGCTTACTGCCCGAGTGTTTCGCTGGCCAAGCTTTCTGAACGACTGCGATGTACTCACTCTCAAGCCGCTGGCATCAATAACGCTGGCCGCCGTTATTTTGCAGATCGCCCTGGGCGGCTGGACCGCCAGTAACTATGCAGCCGTGGCCTGCACCGATCTGCCCGTGTGTGAAGAAGGCTGGCAAGAACGGCTAAATTTCGAGAAAGCCTTTATCTTTTGGGGGCACGAACACGACAAGCCGGATTATGAGTATGGTGTTCTGGATAACGAAGCGCGCACAACCATCCACGTGATGCACCGTTTCGGCGCCCTGGCCGTCACTCTGTTGGCCCTCTTGCTGATAGGGAAAATTCTGTTGCGGGCCCGCAGCGTATTTTTCCGCAACTTTGCCCTGGTGATTGCCGGCCTTCTCACCCTGCAGATCGGGCTGGGGCTAAGTAATGTCATTTTTGCCGTGCCACTGGATGTGGCCGTCGCCCATAACTTTGTGGCAGTGCTACTGTTAGCAAGTCTGGTCTTATTTATCCGTGCCATAAACGTAAAATGCGGCAAACGCGAACCCAAATCACAACAAGAAGGAGCCCCGTCATGAGTGAGAGAACCCACTGGCGCGACTATCTCGCCCTCACTAAACCCGGCGTGGTCATGCTGCTTATGGTCACTGCGGTGGCGGGCATGTTTCTAGCCACCGAACCGGCAGGCATGGTGCCATTAGCCACTTTCATCCCTGCCTTTGTGGGGCTGTCGCTGGCCATGATGGCCTCCGCCGCGATCAACCAAATTATGGATCAGAAAATTGACGCCATTATGAAGCGCACCGAGAAGCGCCCTCTGGTTGCCGGAAAGCTGACCCCCAAAGCCGCCATCACCTTTGCGGTGCTGCTAGCAACCGCCTCAATGATTATGCTGTACTTTCTGGTGAACCCGCTAACGGCGTGGTTGACCTTGTTCGGCTTTGTCGGTTATGCCTTTATTTACACCCTGTATCTTAAACGCGCTACGCCGCAAAACATCGTAATTGGCGGCATCGCGGGGGCAATCCCGCCGCTACTGGGCTGGACAGCCGTTACCGGTGATGCACATCCCTACGCTTGGCTGCTAGTGCTGATCATCTTCGTTTGGACCCCGCCACACTTCTGGGCGCTGGCTATCCACCGCCGCGATGAATATGCCAAGGCCGATATCCCCATGTTACCGGTGACCCATGGCATTCCGTTTACCCGTGAATCGGTGCTCTACTACACCATCTTGCTGTTTATCTGCACACTGCTGCCTTATCTCACCGGCATGAGCGACCTGATTTATTTGCTCAGCGCGTTGATCCTCGGCCTGGTATTTCTCTATCACGCAGTACGCCTGCGTTTTTCTGAAGACCCGAAACTTCCAATGAAAACCTTCGGTTATTCGATTACTTATTTGTTCGCCCTGTTTACCGCCCTGCTGGTAGACCACTACCTGCCCGTGACGCCCGCCAATGTCGCGGCTTGGCTTGGCGCGTGAAACACATATAGTCTAGGGCGCCGAGCCCAGAGGAGGCACTGGCGCCCCGCCGCGTTATACTCTTCCCCATCGAATACCAACAAGGGGAGAACAGCATGGCAGCCCGCAGCTTGAATGACTGGCTCAACGCCTATGGAGAAAGTCACCAAAACCCTACCAACAAGAAAGTACACTTCCTATGCGTGCCGGTGATCTTCTTCACCATCGTCGGCTTTCTCTGGGCTCTTCCTGCCCCCCTGTTCACCGGGTTCTGGGCATGCTTGGCACTGGTCTTCGTCACTCTCTACTACGCCCGCCTATCCATACCCATTGCTGTGGGCATGCTGGTTTTTAGCCTGCTCTGTCTGGCCGGACTCAGCCTCATTGCCGCTGCTGGCATTAGCGTCTGGCTGTTCTCTCTAGTGGTCTTCATCCTCGCCTGGATCGGCCAATTCTGGGGCCATAAAGTTGAGGGCCAGAAACCCTCGTTTTTTGAAGATATCCAGTATCTGATGATCGGCCCGGCTTGGATCATGGGCTTTCTCTATCAAAAATGGGGAATCAAGTATTAATTTCTTGCTATAAGAGCTTGCCGCCAAGTGCCTACCGCAAATTAGAATCAACGCCTTTCCACTCTAAGACTTTTGCAGTAGGTTATAGGCTAACAACAACATCGCTTGGGGAAGGAATACCCGCATGGGCACTCTGATTTTTTTCGGCATCATCATTGCCGTCATCATTTACATCATTGCCGTCTACAACCGGCTTATCGCCCTGAAAAACCGTTTCAAGAACGGCTTTGCCCAAATTGACGTGCAACTGCAACGCCGCCACGATTTGATCCCCAACCTGGTGGAAACGGCCAAAGGCTACATGAGCCATGAAAAAGAAACGCTGACCCAGGTAATCGAAGCGCGAAACCAGGCGATTAGCGCCAAAAAAGCCGCCGCTGCACAACCGGACGATGCCAATGCTGTCACTCAACTGGGCAAAGCAGAATCTTTCCTCTCCGGTTCACTGGCTAACTTCTTTGCTCTCAGCGAAAACTACCCGGATCTCAAGGCTAACGACACCATGGCCCAGCTGATGGAAGAACTGAGCAGCACCGAAAACCGTATTGGGTTTGCTCGCCAAGCATTCAACGATGCGGTCATGAACTACAACACCTACCGTGAGCAGTTCCCACAAAACTTCATCGGCGGGTTATTCGGCAGCTTTAGCGAAGCCAAACTGCTACAAATTGAAAGCGAGCAGGCACGCAAGGCCGTGAACGTCAGCTTCTAACCCGGCCTCGCCATGGACTTCTTTCAACACCAAGAACGAGCCCGGCGCAAAACCGGGCTGCTTGTTCTCTATTTCATCCTCGCGGTCATCGCCATCGTGGTGTGTGTCAACCTGGCCTTGTTGCTGACGCTGTTCTGGGGAAACGTCCAGATCGTGCACGCTCACCAGTGGCTTGCACACCCCATCGTCCACTGGGTTACCGGCCTCACTCTGGCGGTAATGATCTTCGGCTGTCTGATCAAACTTTGGCAGCTGCGCAACGGTGGCAAGGGCCTGGCGGACATGCTCGGTGCCCGCCACATCCCCATGGATAGCGCAGACAGCAGCGAAAAAAAGCTGATCAATGTGGTCGAGGAAATGAGTATTGCCTCGGGTATCGCCGCTCCCCAGCTCTATGTGCTGGACAAGGAAAGTGGCATTAACGCTTTTGTGGCAGGTTTCCGCCCCTCGGAAACCGTGCTGGTGGTGACGCTGGGCACACTTAACGAGCTCAATCGCGATGAGCTGCAAGGCGTTATCGCCCATGAGTTCAGTCATATTTTCAATGCCGACATGCGCCTGAACCTGCGTCTGTTGGCCGTGCTTGCGGGCATTCTCGCATTGGGCAAAGTCGGCGAATACCTGATTCGAGGCCAGCGACGCTCTTCCTCTAATCGCAAAGGCGGTGGCGGGCTGGTGTTTGCCGGGCTGGCATTGATGGTTGTCGGTTATGTCGGGCTATTCTTCGGGCGCCTGATTAAAGCGGCCATCTCCCGGCAGCGGGAGCTGTTGGCAGATGCCTCTGCCGTGCAATTCACCCGCAACCCGGCCGGAATTGGCGGTGCACTGATTAAAATTCGTAACGGCAACGGCTCTCACCTAGCCAGCGCCCACGCAGAAGACATGAGCCATATGTGTTTCGGCGAAACGTTACGTTTTCGCTGGCGCAACCTGCTAGGCACCCATCCGCCACTGGACGAGCGACTCTGCGCCCTCGGCAGCGACTGGGTGGCCCGTGCCCGTAGCCGAGCCCGTAATGCCCATAGCACCGCCAGACACACCAACCCCGGGACCCCTCAAGGAGCCTCAGCCTTCGCCGACGGCAGCCCTGCACCCTCACGCCACGGAACCCAGCCAACTCCCGCCCCCTCACAACGCATTGGCACCGTGAGCGAACCGGATATGGGCTATGCTCGTAGCCTGTTGGAGACCATTCCTGACGATATTCGACGCCAAACTCGCTCGCCCAAATCGGCAGAGAATGTGCTCTACGCCCTGATACTTAGCGCGTCAAATAGCAGCACTGAAGCGCTGTTGGCTGCATTAGATATCACAGGTCAACGACCCGCCTTGGTCGCGCTAAGCAAGCAAATTCATGCCCAGGGTTCCCGTCTACGGCTGCCGTTAATTGACCTGGCATTACCGGCGCTTAAACCGCTACCCGCCGCTGACCGGGCACGGATCCTGGCTCACCTGACCGCATTGATTGAGGTCGACGACCGTTACAGCTTTTTCGAATGGGCGCTAGTGGGATTGGCCCGGCAGCAACTGGGGGATCAATCCGGCAAAAATCGCCGCACCCGCTTCCGCCGCTATGGCGCACTGGCCGCGGAACTGCAATTGTTGTTTTCCGTACTGACTTGGGCCAGTGGCGCTGACGAGAAAAACGCCCGCACCCTGTTCCAGCTCAGCACCCACGGGCTTCTGCCCGCTGGCCGCACCTTGCTGCCCCTAACACATTGCGGCAGCCACAAGCTCAGCAACGCCATTGAGCGCCTGGCCGACTTGTCTCCGCTGCTCAAGGGGCCTGTCATTGATGCCGCGGCAGATCTGGTACTGGCCGATGGCAAAGTCCAGGTGCAGGAGGCAGAACTGCTGCGAGCGGTATCCGCCTTGCTTGAATGTCCGCTTCCGCCGCTGTTTAGTCGCTGAATGCTCTCCACGGCCTGACATTCCTGAAAATAAGCAACAAATAGAATATTGGCATCTAGCCCCGCCGGCGCCACAATACCCTTGAGTTCGATTCACGACGGCATAATCGACGGCCCCTTTTTCGGCATGTCCGTTTTGACTTACAGCCTTTTAAGACAACGCCCTTATCGGTTGGTGGCAAGAAGCGTGCAGAATACGGGCATCTCCGAAATACTGCCGTTGATCGGCAGCCCTGTGACCTTCATCACAGATTAACGGACGATCAACCTCATGGAACGAGGACTACATAATGGAATTTAGTAAAGCGAGCACACGTAACGCTTGGGAGTCTGTCGCACACGCTACCGAACAGGTCCGTAACGGCAGCCTGAACCCAGCGCTATCGACCTGGGTTAGCGCACAGGGCTTTGCTTTGGATAACACCGTCTTCTCTTCTGTGTGCCAATTTGATGAGGGTATTTATACCGGCACACTAGTAGACTGCCACGGCCGCGCTTGGGAGTTTTTTGCTGACCTGAATGACCCACAGGGCTGCGACCTTGAAGATGTCACCGACACACTGGGGCCAAAATCTCCGGACCACCCCGAAGCGGATCTGTGTGACAAGGTCACCATGGCGTTGCTGTACCAACGTGAACAATGCGCCGCCTGATACCCTGCCAGAAGTAACAAGCCCCGCACTTGATCACAGCCTCCAAGGCGCTTGTGAAATCCTTCATTCATCTCGCCGGAACGGTAACAGACTGCGAGCCTCCTGCTGGTAGCCGTGCACGTGCCGCGCTTCCTCTTGGCAGAAATCCGCGATCGCCTGTTGAAATGCAGGCTCGCGTAAATGATGTAATGACCAGGTAATGACCGGCTCGAAGCCACGCAAAATCTTGTGCTCTCCCTGCACGCCCGGATCAAATTCCTGTAGCTGCTGCTCAATGGCAAATTCGATTCCCTGGTAGTAGCACAGCTCGAAATGCAGACAATCGCGCTCCTGCAAGCAGCCCCAATAACGGCCATAGAGCTGAGTGTCATCAAAAAAATACAGCGCCGCGGCGATCGGGGCATGGGTATTCCCGTCCCAGGCCATCACCAGCATCAACTGCTCACCTTGCTGCCGTGCTATCGCCGAGAAAAAATCCTCGTTCAGATAGGGCATCTGCCCCCGCTTAAGGTAAGTGCTCGCATAACACCGGTAGAAGAAAGCCCAGTCATCCGCCTGAATCTGTGCGCCCCGGCGGCGCTCCATGTGAATCCCCTGCTCGGTTATTCGCCGCCGCTCCTTGCGCACATTCTTGCGCTTGCGTGATTGAAATCGCGCCAAAAAATCATCGAAATCAGCATAACCACCATTAAACCAGCGAAAATGACAGGCCTGACGGGACACCAATGGCAAACCTTCCAACGCTTCACGACTTGCCTGGTCCGGAAACAGCAGATGCCAACCGCTGGCCTGCTGCTCTTCCATTTTCTCGCTGACGGTTTGCCAAAGTGTCTCTGCGGTCCACTTCCCGCGCCAACGCGGCCCCACTACTGGGGTGAACGGTACCGAGGTCACCAGTTTAGGGTAATAGGCCAAGCCATGACGCTGATAAGCCTCTGCCCAACTAAAATCAAATACATACTCGCCCTGGGAGTGAGTGCGTGCATACAGGGGCAACCAACCCTGCTCTTGCGCCACATGGCAGGGCGACCAGCCCGTTTGCGGTGCGGCGGCACCGCAATCCTGCAACGCTTGGAAAAATGTCAATTCAAGGAACGGATAAGACGCCAAAATAGCTCCAACATGAGTTTCATCGCCAGCTTGGGTACAATGCCCGGATTGTGCAGTGCCTGATAGTCATTATCGACAAGCCCAGCCTACAAAAAGGGCACCGATAACGAGGGTTTTACCCGGCTGCACAATACCGCCTCGTCATCTGGCGGTTTTTTATCCTTACTTTTATCACTCATTGCTTAAACAAGGTAACGTCAACTCCATGAATCTCTCTAAACCGCTGACTATATTTTACGTCATCGTCACCCTGTTACTTGCCCTCCCCGGTGCTTGGCTTTTGTTTGCCCCGGAAATGGCCTTGGTGACCATTCATGAAAACCTGGCCATGATTCAGGTTTCCAACATCCACAGCCAACAAACCGGTCTGGGTCTGCTACTAGCCGCTGCCGTTAACTTGGTCTGCCTGATGGGCGGTCGCCAACGTTTGCCACTCCATGTAGCCGTGGTGTTCTATTTGGCCGGCCTGGTGGCCAGCCACGGTAATACCGTATTCAGCCATCAAGCGTGGTTGTGGGTACCGGTGTTGGTCTATCTGCTGCCGTTGATTCCTTTCGGCAAGCTGATGCCGGCTAACCTACCCATGCCCTCCCTGCCCGGCAGCAATGGCCAGCAGCGCGGTGAAGTGAAGTGGTTCAACCCAAACAAGGGTTTTGGCTTCATTCTTACCGACAGCGGTGAGGAACTTTTTGTTCATTTCAAAGCGGTACAGAACGGCGGCCGCCGCAGTCTGCGCACCGGCACCAAGGTCCGCTTCGATACCCGCATGTCCGATCGCGGCGAACAGGCCGATAACGTCTATATCGAACAATAAAGCAACCTAAGTCGCATCTCGCGGCGCGCAACAGGCAGCCTTCGGCCGCGTGTTGCGGGCCGCCTGTTGCCTGAAGTGGAATAACAATAATGACTCTGGCAATCGCTGACTGGGTGGTCCTGGCTGGGTACCTGTGTATCGTGCTGGGCATCGGTATCTACTTCTCACGCCGCAACACCAACACCGAAGAATATTTTGTGGGCGGTCGCCGCTTTCGTGGCTGGGTAATCGGCCTGTCGCTGGTAGGCACTTCAATCAGCTCCATTACCTTCTTGGCCTATCCCGCCGACGCCTTCATGACCAACTGGTTGCGCTACCTACCCAACTTGGCCCTGCTGCCCGCTATGCTGGTGGCGGCTTTTGTTTTTCTGCCTTTCTTCCGGCGCGGAAATATGACCAGCGCCTATGAATTCCTCGAGTTACGTTATGGCCCCTCCATCCGAGTATATGGTGCCGTGGCGTTTCTTGTGGCGCAGCTGGTGCGCCTGGCCATGATCCTGTGGTTGCTCTCTCTATTGATACAACAAGTCACTGATCTGACACCCACCACCGCCATTATCCTAGGCGGACTTTTTGTTGGCCTGTACACCATCATCGGTGGTATTGATGCGGTGATCTGGACCGATGTGCTGCAAACCGTCATTCTTTTACTGGGCGGGCTCATCTGCCTGTGGGTTATCCTCGACGCTCTACCCGGCGGGCTGAATCAAGTATTCGAACAGGCAGGGCATGCCGGTAAGTTTGCCTTGGCGCCTTGGGAAAATGGCACCCCAAGAGACACATCCTGGTCGTTTTCTCTCAGCGAAAAAACCGCCACAATGATGCTACTGATCGGCCTCACCAACTGGCTCACCGAATACTCCAGCAACCAAAATACGGTACAGCGGTACTGCGCCTCTCGATCCACCAAGGAGGCCCGGCGGGGCCTCTGGGTGTACCTGTTTACCGCGTTGCCGCTTTGGGCATTCTACATGCTGTTAGGCACCGCCCTGTGGGTGTTCTTTCAGGTTTACCCGGACCCCCAGGCCAGTGCGATTCTGACGGGCGAAGCCCGAGCAGAAACCCTGATGCCCCACTTCATTACCGGTTACCTGCCCGCTGGCGTGGCCGGGCTGGTGATTGCAGCAGCACTGGCCGCCGCCATGAGCTCGCTGGATTCCAGCATCAATTCCATCACTACCGTTAGTGTGGTTGACCTGTATCGCCGCCATCTGCGCCCTGGGCGCGATGATCGCCACTACCTGAAAGTGGCCTGGGGCATCGCCGTCGCCGTCACCGGAGTCATGATTTTCGGGGCATTGTGGCTGAATCAGGCTGATACCAAAACGCTGCAAGATACGTCAACCATTCTGGTGTCGCTGCTTGGCGGGGGAATGTTGGGGTTATATTTGCTGGGTTTTTTCAGCAAGAAGGGCAATGCGCGGGCCGCTTGGGCAGGTATTGGTTGCACCCTGGTGTTCACCAGCTGGACCATTCTTACCAATAACCAGCTTTTACCGGAGGCGCTGAGCGCCCCCTTTGACCTGTATTACACCGGGCTGATTGGCAATGTACTGATGTTTCTGGTCGGCTACCTTGTCGCTTTGTTCTGGCCTGCTGCCTCGGTGGCGCCGGTTTCACCCCAGCCCGCTACCGAGGGCTGAGCCAATGACTGCTGCGCAAGCAGGGCCTTCGCACTCAGCAGCCGATCGCGTAGCAACCAACCCACTGCCCAACACACCAGCCAAGGGTCCATCAGGTAATCCCAGAGATTATCGCTAGCCAGCCAACCGGCCTTAAAAACGCACTGAGCCGCCACCAAAATCAAACACGATGCATAGGCGCGGGTCACCCACGCCAGCAGCCCGATCAACAACAGAGCAGTGCTGAAGCCAAAACTCCCGAAACCCAACGAATAGGGATCCTCATAGCTGGAACCCATGCTCATTGGGTAGAACCACATCGCCATTAACACCAGCATCCGGCACGCTGTACGTAATTCACGAACCGGCAACCAGTAGTGACCAGCAATACGGTGCTGAATCGCCAACATCGCCAACAAGCCGGAGGTAATACTGAAACCGGCCAGATAGCTCAGCACCCAAGCCCCTGGCCCCCATGGGTACGGCAACAAGGACCACACAAACACCACGCAAGCCAAAACCACACGGCCACGCAAAGACAGCAAACTAGCGCTGATCCGCAACTGAACCGCCACCAGCACTAAAGCGCAAATAACCAAATCAACCGACATCACAGGCTTCCTTGCGTTAGCTTTTGCTGCGGCACGTTGCGCTCAATCGAATTGGCTTTTAGCCAGCCATGTCGAATAGCCGACTTGTTCCAAGTGTAGAGTATGTGCAGATCCCCATTACGAGTACGTAACATATAGGGGTAGTCATACTGAAACTCGCACCCTCGCTCGCCATGGCATTTGTTGGCTTTGACTCGTTCCAGATACAAGCGTTGATCCTCCGCCGTGGTTTCCCCGATGAACTCTTGTTCAATCAAGTCGATAAAGGTGTTTGATTTCATTTCAGCACCTCGCCACTGCTCTCGATTATGAAAATACCAGCGGTCTTCCCAATGCTGCCCCGCATCCCGGGTTTCGCGAATACACAGGTCATCGCGCTCTTCACGGTTACAATTGGTCGCCACCAGCCAATGTCCCGGCCCCATGGCTACGCCACCAAGGGCGGAGCTAGGATTATCCAGCGGAGAATATTTCAGCGGCGACCAGGACCAACCACCATCACTACTGGAAGACTGATACAAGTACCCGTTGTTTGGTTCGTTCTCATTGCGCAGGAAAGAAACAGCGTGGTTGCTGTCATCCACCAACACCAGCGGCTGAATAGCCTTGCGCCCATGCCCAATACGAGCCTTGCCGAGGATACGGTTATTCCTGTCCAGTCGCAGAATTTCACCAAACTTGCCGACCATTTCGTGATACACCGGCAAGCCAATGCTGCCATCGCTGTAATGGATAGGCGGGGTTTTGACCAGAGTGCTGATATTCAGAAACGGGGTGGCCACCAATGAAGTAGCAAATTCCCAACTGGCGCCGAGATCCGAAGATTCCAGCACTACCAAACGGCTGGCCGCCCAGCCGCCGAAGCTCACTGCGACCACAAACAAACGCATGCGGCCATCCTCATCCAGCACCGGCAGCGCGTTACCCAGCTTGCGAATGTGCCGGCCCCAGCCTTGGGAAATCTGTTCACGCGTGACGGACACTTCCTCGTCGGACCAGGTTCCTGATTGAGGATCAAAAATAGCGGAATTAATAGACACATCTGCCGCCCCTTCACGGGTCCCGGCAAACCAAAAAGCGCGCAACCGGCCATCCGGTAACTCCACCATGGACGCCGCGTGCACCATGCTGGTGTCCGCATCTGACGCAAAACGGGTTTGCCACTGGGAATCGGAAGGCACCGGGGCGGGGTCCGCTGCCAGTAACTGCGGGGCCGGTTGCCAGAGCCGCGCCGGTGTTGCAGCAAAATAGCTTGCCACCAAGGCAGCACCGACCAAAAGATGAAACGCTCGCTTAAGCATAGGGGATTGTCACAACTGAAATATGCAAATAATTGTTCCTGGTTGCTCGATCAGCGTATTACACGCCGGGCGACAGTCTACCAGCCGTCTGAAAAATTGCCCGCCGTTGATACAAATTTGCTACACCGGCTGTCCGATTACGCGGAGAAGATGCCCTGTAGAGCGATCAAAATGTGTTCAGGCCCATAATGATAATGTCATAATGACGCCGCGTTTTTGACCGAACCCATTCCAAAAATAACGAACAAGGATTTTTCACCCCCTATGGACAGGCTACTACCTTCAGGCCTCTTTTGGCTTTTACTTGCACTCTCTACATTTTGTGCACCAGCATTCAGCGATGAAGATCAAGGCTGGAGTCTGGTGAGTGACCGCAATGACATTCAGGTGTACATGAAACACCGGGATGACTCCCGCCTGAAGACGTTTCGTGGCATCACCCGCTTCCCCCTGAAAGACGAGTACTCCCTGGTCGCACTGCTCAACGATTACCCCTCGTACCCTAAATGGCTGCATTTTGTCGATAGCGCCGAAGAGTTCGGCCGCACCAACCCCCTCGACCGTCAGTTACGCTTCACCACCCAACTGCCTTGGCCGCTGGCCGACCGGGAAGCGGTATTACGCGCAAAAGTGACCCAAGTGCTGAACCCCAATCCCGATTCGGTGAAAATCACCCTCATCAACCAACCGGATGCTTTGCCCCCCACCAAGAACTATATCCGCTTTCCTGAAATGACCGGGGTATTAGCCTTTAGCCGGCTGAGCAACCACCAAGTAGAAATGACCTATGAACTGATTCTGGACCCGGGCGGCTACATCCCCGCCTGGATTGCCAATATTCTGCTACGCGATGCGCCTTACTTCACGCTAGAGCGACTTCGCCGCATCATCAATAAACCGGAATATCAGAACCATTATTACGATTACATTGATCTGCATGGCCCGGGCAGGCCTGCAGATGCCACACCCCAAGCCGCCCCACCGCCCGAGCAACCGGAAGAGCATAACGCAAACGTAACAAAGTGATTACACCTCTGTCGCTTTCGATCAAAGCTCTACTAACATAGTGCTTAGTTTCTGTGCGATTCGGAGAGCGTCAGATGGTAATGCGGTTGTTTTTCTTCCTGTATAGCTGGCTGATCTTTGTACCACTCATGTTAGCGACTACTCTGCTGGCCGGCGCGGTCTGTTTACTACTCACTCTTTTTCTACCCGCTGGGAAAGTCGCAAAACTCACCGCCGTACCGTGGGCCCGGCTCTGCCTGCTTTACAGCGGCGTGCGAGTAGAGGTGGAAGGCCGTCATCACCTACAGCCCGGCCAAAGTTACGTCATCGTCGCCAACCACCTCAGTCAATTCGATATTTTTGTATTGTACGGCTATCTCGGCATGGATTTTCGCTGGGTAATGAAACATGAGCTACGCAAAGTGCCGATTATCGGTATCTGCTGCGAAAAATTAGGCCATATTTTCATTAATCGGGACAACACCGAAGCAGCCATTGCTTCCCTGAATGACGCCCGTTTGCGGTTGGCCAATGGGGCCAGCGTGTTGTTCTTTCCCGAAGGCACTCGCAGCCGCGACGGACAATTGAAGCCCTTCAAGAAAGGTGCCTTCAAAATGGCTCAGGAACTGCAAATGCCCGTGATGCCTGTCACCCTGTCGGGAACATTCAGCATTTTGCCCGCCGGAACCTTAAGATTGCATCCCGGCGCCACCGCCCGTCTGATTATGCACCCCTCACTCACAGTGACCGGCAACACTGAGGCCGAACTGCAAGCCCTGATCCAGCAGAGCCGCGCCGCCATTGCCTCTCCGTTAAACGACAACTGCCCACAGCCGTTGCTCTAACTCCAGCGACGGCCCGACGTGTCGCCAACGCCACCACCCCCACTCCTTGCCTGGCAAGATTGGCCCATTCTGCAGTGACAAAGTGTCTACACTCAGGCGCAAATCGGGCTGCAAGCTGAAAGTACAAAGTTAAAAAGCGCTGGTAATCACAGCGCCAACCGAAAACGCTGGTCCCCACGCGACACCGCAAGGCCGTTTGGTTACCAGGCCCCGTGACAAGCTATTCGCGCTTTCCAACTTTGTGCGTTGCACTCACACACCAACAGCGAACGCCGCTTTTGCTAGAGCGGCGACAGGAGTGATCATGAAAGATTTCAAAGATAAAGTTGCTGTTATCACTGGTGCCGGCTCCGGCATTGGCCGTGCTCTGGCCATGGAGCTGGCCGCCTCTGGCGCAAAACTGGCTCTCTCGGACATTAACGAGGCCGGCCTAAAAGAGACCGCTGACAACCTGAATCTCAGCGAAGATCGCCTGATGACCAAGATATTGGACGTAGCGGATCGTCAAGCGTTCTACGCTTTCGCCGACGATGTGGTTAATCATTTCGGGCACGCCAACATGATTTTCAACAACGCTGGTGTAGCATTGGGCGCCACCGTAGAAGAGATGAATTACGACGACTTCGAGTGGTTGATGAACATCAACTTCTGGGGCGTGGTTTACGGAACCAAAGCGTTCCTGCCCTACCTGAAGCAAGCCAGTGAGGGGCATATCATCAATATCTCTTCCATCTTCGGTCTCGTGGGCATTCCTACTCAGTCTGCTTACAACGCAGCCAAGTTCGCGGTGCGCGGCTTCACTGAGTCCTTGCGCATTGAGTTGGAACTGGAAGGCAACTCGGTATCCTGCACCTCCATTCATCCTGGTGGTATCAAGACCAATATCGCCAAAGCCGCGCGCATGAGCGATGGCGTTGAGCGCATCACCGGTGCCAGCAAGGAACAAGCCATTCAGGATTTCGAAAAAATGTTTCGCACCACACCAGCAGAAGCGGCCAGAACCATCCTCAAGGGAGTCCGCGGGAACAAACGTCGGGTGTTGATCGGTTCGGATGCTATCGCTGTCGACACCATGCAGCGCCTGCTGCCGACCAGCTACCAGAGGCTGATTACCATGGGTCAGAAGTATATGAACAAAAAATAAGGAGTGAGGGAATAACGCTTTACCCTTGCCAAAATAGACCTTTGATGATGCCATGACTACTCACTCATAGGAGTAGCCATGACATCTTCAGAGGTTCCCTTTTCCCAAGCGGCCGAAAACAACAAAGGCCCGATTTTCCAGGTTTTGCAGCAACACTGTCAGGCCCCCGGCAGGCTGCTGGAAATTGGAGCCGGCACCGGGCAGCATGCCGCTTGGCTGTCTGCACAGCTACCCCATTTGCAATGGCAACCCTCTGATGTGGCGGAGAATCTCCCCACCATTCGCCACTGGCTGGGCGAAACACCTAATCCTGCAAATGCCCCGCTGGCGCTGGATGTGAGCGGCCAATGGCCCGTTGGGCCTTTTGATTATCTGTTCACCGCTAATACGTTTCACATCATGGCGCAATCACTGGTCGCCCATTGCATCGCTGAAGGGTGCCAGCGTCTCAGCACAGAGGGGTTGTTCATGGTCTACGGCCCTTTCAACTACGATGGGCAGTTCACCAGTGATTCCAATCGACAGTTTGAACGTTGGCTGAAAGCCACCAATGCGCAACGTGGGATCCGCGACAAAGAATGGGTAGAACAGGAGTTTGACCGCCATGGCCGGCAATGCCTCGCGGACCATGCCATGCCGGCCAATAACCGGGTGCTAGTATTCGGATAAGACCGTAACCTGAAACTCAACCAGGGCGAAAACCGTGCATTTCGGTTTCGGGTAAATTACTCCGAGCATCATGGCCATCACGCCAATGACACAGCCCCTTACCTCGCATCTATAGGGCATAACCCTGACACTCAAGCGCAAAGGGAATTGCCACCACCGCGCCGGTGATAACGAACAAGCGGTCGAAAGGAGAGGGTAAATCCATGAAAATGGCTAACAGTACCCCCACCCAAGACACTACAATAACGCCGCTAAGCAAGCCGATAACTGACATCTTCGGACAACGCCGATTGTTTTTTATACAATATAACGTTTGGAGACACCTCCGAAACCTTGTCAAACAGGGTCATCAAGGTGGCTATACTCTCAAACTCTCTCGCATTCAGACTGAGCGAATACATGCAAAAAGACAAAGCAAGCTCCTGGAGCCTGGAGCAATTTCAGGTTCCGGAAAAAGAAGGCGAACGCCGCTTTCACGACTTTGATCTGCACCTGGATCTGATGCACGGCATCGCCGATTCGGGCTTCCAGTACTGCACGCCTATTCAGGCTGAAGTCCTGGAACATACCCTCGCTGGCGCCGATGCCATCGGCCGGGCTCAAACCGGTACCGGCAAGACCGCCGCCTTCCTGATCACTGTAATAAACGATTTGCTCAAACATCCCATTGATGTCCAACGCTTTGCCGGTGAGCCCCGCGCCCTGATCGTGGCCCCCACCCGGGAACTGGCCATGCAGATCGAGAAGGACGCCAACATACTGACCAAGTACACCGACCTTCAAGTGATGAGCGTGGTGGGCGGTATGAACTTCAATCGCCAACAGGAACGGCTGCAAAACAAACTGATTGATATCTTGGTAGCCACCCCCGGTCGTCTTCTCGATTTCGCCAAACGCCGCGATCTGTGGCTGGACCGGGTAGAGTTTCTGGTGTTGGATGAAGCCGATCGTATGCTGGACATGGGCTTCATCCCCGATGTAAAACGCATTGTAGGCATGACGCCGAAAAGCCAGTATCGCCAAACTCAACTGTTCTCCGCCACATTCAACGACGATGTGATGAACCTCTCCCGCCGCTGGACGCAGGATGCCGAAGTCGTGGAGATAGAGCCAACCCAAGTCACCACTGATACCGTAGAGCAGAGGGTCTACATCACCAATACAGACGACAAGTTCAAGCTGCTCTATAACCTCATTACCGGCATGGACATGGACAAGGTCATCGTATTTGCCAACCGTCGAGACATTACTCGCCGGGTGTGCGATCGGCTGCAAAAGCGGGGGCTTAAAGTCTCCCTGATTTCCGGCGACGTCCCGCAAACTCAGCGAAGCAAAACGCTGGAGCGCTTTCGGGCCGGCGACTTGCAAGTGCTTATTGCCACGGACGTGGCCGGCCGCGGCATCCACATTGATGGCGTCTCTCACGTAGTGAACTACAATCTGCCTGAAGATCCGGAAGACTATGTGCACCGCATTGGTCGCACCGGTCGCGCTGGTGCCAGCGGTATGTCGATCAGTTTTGCCTGTGAAGATGACGCCTTCCTGCTACCGGAGCTGGAAAACGCCATCGGCATGAAGCTGGAATGCGAATACCCGCCCGCAGACTTGCTGGCGGAAAAGGGAACCACTGAGCCCGCGACAGCGCCAGACACTGACGCAGCGCAAAACGCAGAAAAGAAGGACTGACCATGGCGACACGAATCAGCCCTACGGAGGGCAAAGCCCTGTTTGATCAAGGCGAGGCTCTGTTCGTCGATATCCGCGACCCGGCCAATTTTGCCGCAGGACACCTGCAAGGCGCCCTGCATTTAAGTCAGGCCAACGTGGATCAGTTTCTGGCCAACACCGCTCAGGACCGGGCATTGGTGGTGTACTGCTACCATGGCAATAGTAGCCAAAGTGCGTCGGACTGGTTGACTGAACAGGGTTTCAACAACGTAGTCAGCCTGGATGGGGGCTACGACGTATTCCGCCAGCAATTCCCGGAATGCCTAGAGGAAACAGCATAGTAAAGTCCTCTAGAAACAACGCGTTGCATGCCCATAAAAAATCAAAGAGGAAGGCGGATAGTATTTACTACACCCTCTCCGCCCCCTCCACTACTTTACCCCAGCGGGCCTTTGCATCTACACCATTCAACGTATTACATACAACTCCAGCGGCTTTTAGAAGCGATAGCCCACACCGACCATATAGACCCAAGGGTCAATTTCCACATCGATTTTGTCCACCCGGCTATCGTTCACGTATAGACGTGCTTCGGTATCAATATCGATATTCCAGATGCTGACATTGAAGAGCCAGTTTTCATCAATGATGAAATCCGCCCCTACTTCCCAGGCAAACCCCACAGAATTACTCAGCTCAACATCCACATCGGCCCCGCCCACCAATGGGCTCACCACCGCATCATCAATGCTGTCTTCGAAGAACAGCGTGTAGTTCACCCCAGCCCCAAGATAGCCGCGCACGGGACCTAGCTGGGGAGCATAAAACTGTGCCAGTAGCGTAGGCGGCAAATGACTGGTCTCACCAATCGCTACACCTGAGCCCCCCGTATCCAAGATGATGTCATGAGTAAATGGCGTCGCCCCGACCAGCTCAACACCGATGTTATCCGTAACCATATATGAGAATGTCAGGCCCAGCTGGGTATCGTCATCCACATCCACGCCCAACCCACCAACCGCAGGCAATCCGGGATTAAAGCTATCGCTACTCACATCCGGATCAACCTTGATCCCCCCCATTCGCACAATGAAGTCACCTGACTGGTGTGCCATGGCTGGCGCTGCCACCAACATCGCTGACAACAGCAATACGTTTTTTCCCTGTCCTCGCAGTTTCATACTCATCCCCTTTGTTAAAACCAGGCCCCTTGTGAAGTTCACTGTAGTGATGGTTCACGATGGAGACCCCATTGAACGCCACCTTCGAATTCACAACATTGCGCTGCATCAATAAACGATTTGGCTACTGATCAGATTTTCATCGAAAATCCCACAATAGATTGCAGGCTCAACGACGCCGTAGAAGACCGCTACAAACCCGCTAAAGACGTCTTTCGACAGAGAGGGGATAGAAGTTTAACCTCCGACATTCGCTCGCAACGCGCATCCAAAAGTGGCCCCTCTGGGCCCAGAATCAGGAGTAAATTGCGAACCCGCCTGAAACAATTTGTTTCCAGAGGCGGGTCCACGGCACCTTATCTTTAATGGGTTAGCACTAGCGCCCCGGATAGCAGTCTTACCGGGTACATACAGGCTTGAGTGAATACCGCACAATATGGTTACTGTCTTCACCTATATTGATAAATAGCAGAGCGTTTATCTCCTGAATCCAGGCTTGTTAGTAACACTACTCTCCAGCATTTGATAAAAAACGAGGTGTATCACCATGTCCTCCAGCGAACTGATTAGTGCCCTGCGCAATGCCCACAAAGCTCACCTGCTTCAGCAACTGCAGGCAACAGAGCACTGGCACGCCATGATGTCGCAGGCCAGCGATCTCCTTACCGATATCCCACTCGGCACCCTAGTGGACCAGGACAGCTTGGTTCTGGTAGTTGATCAATGGTTACAGGAAGCACTCAGTGCCCGTGGCTTGCAAGATGTCATTAGCGATGTCAGTCACGCTCTCTGGGAAGCCGCTGAACAGGATGGCACCGCCCTTGGCGAGCTGCTTCGCGAAGAACATTTCGAAGCTATCCTTGAACAAATATTGAAACTGCAAAGCTTGCGGGAGAAAGCCGTCCATTCCGCCATGAACCACCCTTTAGTCAGCGAAATGGTTAGCGAGATGCTCTATACCGGCATCAAGAATTTTTTGCTGGAAGAAAATGCTCTAGCCAAACTGCCTGGCGTTAGCAGCGTAATGAAGATGGGTCGCAAGAGTATGGTCGGAAAAGCCATGGGAGGCATGGAAGAATCCATCCGCGTGTATCTGCAAAAGAATATTCGCGTCACCCTGAAAACCGGCGAACAATGGTTGAACAAGCAGCTCACCAACGAGCGTATTCAACAACTGGCCCGGGACGGCTACCGCCGCGTCTCACCGCTTAAACCCGCTGACTATATGTCCATGGTGCCCAAAGGGACCGTAGATGAAGTGGTCGCCCAAAGCTGCGCCATTACTGATGAAAGCGCCCGCTTGGATTACACTCGCCGTCTCGTCAGTGTGGGCATCCGCGCCGCCGTAGCATCACTCATGGACACACCCCTGAAAAGTATTCTCGATGGCATGCAAATCAGCGAAGAGCGAATCCGCGAGTTCACCACCCCGGCCCTGGCTCGTGGCGCCACCGTGCTGATTGAGCAAGGAACACTGGAGCCGTTTATCGAGTGGGTTCTGGACGACTTTTATCAGTCAGAAGCGTGTAGAAAGATTATTGATAGTTAAAAGAGGAAATTGGCAGCGTCGCGAACCGAGATTGTTTTCATCTGCAACACAAGAGGCCGCGCCTAAAGCTTGGGCGCGGCCTCTTTGTTCCTTAAAGGGCACAGCACAACCGCGGAGGTTTTAGCTGTCAACGTTTACAAAAACGATTCTGCATATTCAGCCAACAGCGACCGCGGCACCCCGTTCAACTGCACTGACCCCCCATGCACGAAACGTTTAAAACGCTCAGTCATGTAAGTTAGCCCTGAGCTGGTAGGCGACAGGTAGGGCGTATCGATCTGCGCCAGATTGCCCAAACACACCACCTTGGAGCCCTCCCCCGCCCGGGTAATGATTGCTTTCATCTGATGAGGGGTCAGGTTCTGGCTTTCATCGATCAGTATCAGCGATTTCTGGAAGCTGCGCCCACGAATATAATTCATCGCCTTGAACTGAATATTGGCACGTTCCTTTACATATTGAATGCTGCCCGAAGGGTTTTCATCGTTAAGATGCAGTGCCTCAATATTGTCATTGATAGCGCCCAGCCAAGGATCCATTTTTTCCTCTTCCGTACCAGGAAGGAAACCTTGATCTTCCGCCAGCGGTGGAGTGGAACGGGTGGCAATAATTTTGTTAAAGCTTTTTTGCTCCACGGTCATTTCAATGGCCGCTGCCAGCGCCAGAATAGTTTTACCCGAGCCTGCTGCCCCGGTGAGCGTGACGATATGCACATCCGGATCCAGCAACATTTGCAAGGCAATGGCCTGCTGAATGTTCATCGGCTTGAGGCCCCAGGCTTCTTGCTCCATCAGGCTATCCGCCTTGTAATGACGAAGCGTCACCACACCGTTTTCCACCGTCATCACCCGGCCGACAAAACCCTGTTCGTCGATGATGTACTGGTTGGGGTACACCTCTTCCCCAAGAATTTCACTAACCAGTAAGCCATGCGACAAATGATGAAGGGTATCAATGCCCACCTGTTCGGTTTCCACCTCGGTGACCTGATCCCAAAATGAACCGGGCACTTCGAAATAGCCTCGCGTCAACTGCTTAATGTCCGACACCAGCTGATCGTTGTGATAATCCTCTGACTCGATACCGCAGGCACGCGCTTTGAGGCGCATGTTGATGTCCTTTGTCACCAGAATATAGCGTCGGTCTGGAAACTGGCCCTTCATGGCCACCACGTCATTGATGATGCGGTTGTCGTTCAGATCATTGGTGAGCGGCGCTGTGGCTTTGTTTCGCTCGGCCATCAAAACCGTCAATGTGCCTTGGGGCTCATTCTCGCCACCACGGGGTATGGGAATCCCTTCTTCCACTTGCTGGGGGCTGGCGCTGCCCAGCACCTTGTCGATCTGCCGAATGGCGGCACGACAGTCCGCTGCCGTATGTGATTTGCCACTCTTAAGCTTATCCAGTTCCTCGAGCACCGTCATGGGAATCACCACCCGATGTTCCTCGAAATTGAGTAACGAGTTAGGGTCGTGAATCAATACATTGGTATCAATGACGTAGGTTTTTTTCTGGTCTTCTTCAAAGGCAGAACTGTCGTTCTGGCTAGCGCTTGCGTGGTTAACGGAAAGGGTGTGGAGTCTGGCCGCGCGCTCTTCCATGCGTATCCCCTGTGCTTCGATGGGGCGACATTTAGCGTGGACGTCAATTTCAAGCAGCGAGAGTGACGCCTGCGCCTGCCGCCGTGGTTTAAGCCAATTGGCGGTTCAGTTGCATTAAGCTGTTTCAGCTTTTGATCGCGATCACTCCCACAAAGGCGGGAATGGAATTACCATAACTCAGCTTTTCATAAACGATCAAGGGTCCTTTGCTCAATCTTTTTCACCTCCTTGCCTTCACAGTGAATAACAGCCCTTGGGCATTAGCCGTCAGGCCCATACCCAGCCACGTATTTTTCCGTGATTTAAACGCACCGGGCCGGATACAATCTCAACCCAGCCTTGCACAACCAACAACATGCCATGAAAGGAGACTTCATGCCGCTTAAACACCCCAAAATAATGATGCCACCCCCGGCGCTGTTTCTCGGTGGCCTGCTGATGGGATACGGGCTGGACCGTGCCCTGAATCTCCCTGCCGTGCACTTTCTTGGCCAGCAATGGGTCACTCTGGTGTTGGCGCTGATTGGTATCAGCCTTGTTATCGCTGCCGTAATACAACTGCGCCGCGCCCAAACTACCCTGCTGCCACACCGGGCCGCTGAGACGCTGTTGACCCAAGGCGTGTTCGCACTCAGTCGCAACCCGATTTATCTCGGCTTTGCCTGTCTTCACCTGGCCATGGCACTGGCTCAACACAGCACCGGCATGCTGGTAATGTGGGCGCCTGTCATCTGGGTTATCCAGCAGCATGTGATTGCGGCGGAAGAAGCGTTCCATGCCCAGCAGTTTGGTGAGCAATGGCAGGCATATCGCCATAGAGTGCGGCGTTGGCTATAAATCCCGTATCTCCGTCATCGAGCACACAGGCTCCCGGAGTTTCAGATTTGATCCATTCCACCGGCCCCAACTTGCCATGCTGCAAGCGCATGTGACGGGACCCGAAATGGCCGGGCACCAAAGTGCTGGGTCGGGTGTCCAGAGGCAACCAACCCAGGCGGCGGTAAAGCTCAGCCACCAGCTCGGAACAAAACCAGCCGCGCTGATCCGAACGCCGGGTATAGCCGGTGAGCACATCCAGCGCATTGCACAGCACATAGTTTTTGTAAGGGCGATGTAGAAGTCGTCGGGCCATACGGACCACCATTCGTTGCTGACGTTCCGTCAGGTCCGGGCCATGCCGGCGGCGCACCGCCACCGCTCCCGGATAATCCTGGATTTTCCTGTGCAATGGCACCAGAGCCACCCCGGCGACTGGGTAGCCAAGGGTAACGTCTGGGGATTCACTGACCGTAGTGGACTCCAATACCAACGGCTCTGGCTGGCCCGGCAGATGAAGCACCATGCCAATATGGCTCCAGGGACTGCGCGTAAAAACCCGAATTACATCACTGGTAAAGCCCCGGCCGGAAAACAGCAGCAAATCCCCCGTACGGAGGGCAAAAGAAAAATCCAGAGATGGTGTCATTACAGACGCTCCCGGTTTTCTGGCTACCGTGAACGAGAAATTAAACAGATCAAATGACAGCCTTCTGACAGTGGGATCACGGTTTGGTGAAAGGGAGAAAAGAACCTCAAGCTTCCAGCTACAACACTGTTCAGGCTTGTGTGGGTGATACCGAAATTCTCCTCGCGACTCATAGGATCATCGCCAAGCACACACGAGTGCGGCTTGCATCGTCACATTTCTGTTATCTCCATCCACTATCCTCAGCAACACCTTGTGCCTCTCTCTTGCCCCGCCTATGGAAGACAAGCTCTACTTATTGCAACGCCACCTACCAGAGCTTCTGGAACTCGATGCACTGATACGCCATGGAGAGCGGCACCTGCGCGTCACCACAGTACACCACGTGCCCATAGGCGAGTTGTCCTTGCCGATACAGGTGATCGAACTGGGCAGCCGTTCACCCAATGCGCCTGTAGTGGGATTCTTTGGTGGCGTCCACGGGGTAGAGAGAATAGGCAGCCAGGTGCTGATGTCCTGGCTGCACAGCCTGATCCATCGCCTGCAATGGGATGACCAGCTACATCGCCGCTTGGAAAAAGTACGTTTGGTCTTCATGCCGATGATTAATCCCGGCGGCATCTGGCGGCGCACTCGCAGCAACCCCAACGGGGTAGACCTGATGCGCAACGCTCCGGTAGACGCCATGGGGAGGGTCCCTTTTCTAGTGGGCGGCCATCGCATCAGCCGCCATTTGCCCTGGTATAGGGGCAAAGTCGGCGCTCCCATGGAGCTTGAAGCTCAGGCGGTCATCCGCACCGTACGCGAGAAACTGTTTACCTCGCCGTTCTCCATCAGCCTGGATTGTCACAGCGGCTTTGGCCGTCGAGATCGAGTCTGGTGTTGTTATGCACGAAGCCACCGACCGATTCCACACATTGCTGAGGTCTACAAACTAAAGCAGGTCTTTGAACAAACTTACCCGAACCATCACCCCTACCTCATCGAGCCCCAATCAATTAACTACACCACCCACGGAGACCTGTGGGATTACCTTTACGACGACGCTCAGGAACAGCAGCCGGACCACACCTTTCTGCCATTCACACTGGAAATGGGCTCTTGGCTCTGGGTGCGTAAAAACCCGCGCCAAATGCTGGATTTTTTCGGTTACTTCAATCCAGTGATCAGTCATCGCCACCACCGGGTTCTGCGACAACACCTGCCATTCTTCGAGTTCCTCACCGCCATGGCCAGTAATGCTGGCAATTGGCTACCCTCTGCCAATGAGCGTAACTCCCTCACCCAAAAAGCCATTGAACACTGGTTTTTGGAAAATCACTGATTCACCCGGAACTGGCCCTGCAATTGCATCGCCTTGTGCACAAGGTTGGGTCACGATGCGCTCTGCCTTACACTTGTCCTAACTCGACTTTCAGGAAACCCGGTATGAAACCTCTGCTTGTTCCAGCTATTGCTCTGCTTGTCACCGGCTGCCAACACTTCAGTAACTACCAACAACCCTACGGTGAGGACACCGCCGAGATCACCTTTACCAGCAATGATACAGCAGCGCAGCCTGTTATCTGTGTGCCTGGCGAGGGATTCCAATCCACGGATTTCTCCATATCACAACGGCCCATTGGCGGCGACAGCCTGAATGAGCTAATGGAGGTCATGAAGAAAAGCCCAGAAGTAACGACTAGCCTGAAAGCTTCCCGGCAAGCCCGGATTGGCATTCTCTACAACCAAAAAAGCACCAACAGCACCAAGCGGGATCGCTGTCGAGTCGCTCTTCAATTCGAAGCGCTGGCAGGCGAACACTACCAAGCAAAATTTAATTTCAGTCAGGGGCAATGCGGCCTGTCATTGACCAATAGTCGTGGTCACTCCGCAGACGCCGTACACGTCGACTGGGAGTGCCCGTCATAAACACCCTCATTTGGTGCGCCGCACCATTGCGGCGCACCCTCTTCCTTGTTGCTGCTGCTCCATGCCCCTCACCTCGCCCCGATTATATTCAAGTCATTATTAAATAAAGGAAAAACAAAACTGGCACGCTCTCTGCATTCTCTTTTTCGAGCCTGATAGGCGGTGCGCCACTCGCGCACATTTGAACAAATTAGACTTGTTAAGAGGGTTGCACATGAAAAACGTACTTGGTCTGAAGAAAACGCTCATTGCTTCCACTATTGCGGCAGCAAGCGTGGTGGCTCCGTCTATGGCAGCTGCAGAAATCAGTGGTAGTTTGGGGATTGCCAGCATGTACCTGTGGCGCGGTCAGGATGTGTCTGCCGGTACGGCTAACGTTTCCGGCAGCCTAGACTTCACCACCGACGCAGGCTTTTATGCAGGCACCTGGATTTCTTCTGCGGGCACCCCTGTGAGCCTCACTGGCGAAGCCACCGTCACCGGTCCTGGCGGCGCCCCAATTGAAGGCTCTGGCACGACCTCCACGGAGACTGACTTTTACGCAGGTTTCGGGGGCGAAGCAGGCAGCTTGAGCTACGATATTTCTTACTGGACTTACGTGTATCCGGAAGATGATATTGGCGCTGGCGAACTTGCAGAACTGATTGCCAGCGTGGGCATGGGCGGCTTTACTTTCACCGGTTACGTGAGCGCCAACAACCTGAGCAATTCCGACAAAGAGAATTTTGGTGACGACCTGTACCTGACCCTGGGCTACGAATATGACGCCTTTGGTTTAACCGTAGGCACCTGGGACCTGGACGATGACGACACCAACTACACACACGTGGACCTGAGCTACTCTCCTATCGAAAACTTGGCCTTTACCGTCTCCAAAGTGGTAGATAGCGATGAGTTCGCTGACGTTACCGATGATCAAGATCCGCTCTTCGTAGTCGGCTACAGCTTCCCGTTGTAAACGACAAAGTTATTAGGGCGGCGCCTGTCGCCCACGGTTTACGCTGCAGGGCTCCTACCTAGTCCTCGTAAACACGCAAGCAACCCTGCGGCGTTTTTTAATTGACGTTTCATGCTCGATCTTTGACGCTTAAAAGCAAAGTGCAAACCGCCCCACTCCCACTGACAGCACGTCCTTTTCTTGTTTTTCTTCTATCGTTCAAAATACACCACCAGCGCATCATGATCCGAAACGGGACTAACCCCCTTTGAGCCATACAAGCTATCGTAACGGCCCGCGTTTCCGCGACTCACCGCCACCTTGCTAATGGCCCCTTTTAACAGGGGGGAGACCCAAATATGATCCAACGCCTGTGGCTGGCACCGATAACGAAAACTATAGCGTGATTTTTTAGGCAACTCGGCCCAGGCATTCAGCAAGCCCGCCTGCTCAAAACGCCGGTAGCTGGCCGAAAATCGCCCCAGCCCCCACGTGGTATTAAAGTCACCGGCGACAATCAACGGGCTCGTCTGCTCTTCCACCCAGTCAGCCAAGAAGGCCGCTTGGGTGTGCCGTTTTTCATATACTTTCGCTTTCTTTAAATCCCGCGCACTACGCCAATGCACCACCACTAAGCGAGCCGTCAACGGCTCCTGAATATTCACCACTAAAGGCGGGCGCGAGTAAAGCGCATGGCCACGCAAACGTTGATCTGAAAAAAGAGTGCGAACCGGCCCAATATTTACCGGCGAGCGATACAGCACCGCCACATCCATGCCGGAAGGATCATTACCTTCGCGTAACACTGAACGATATCGATAACCCAGCTGTTCCAGCCGATCTGCAAGGCGGTTCAATACTATCTGGTTTTCCACTTCCTGGAGCGCCAGAACGTGCGGCGCCTTCAGGTCCACAACAATAAAATCCGCTAGCGCATTCAATCTCGCTTCCAGCAACATGGACGATACAGGGTCATCCAGCTTGCTATGCCTGTGCTGATCACGCAAACGCCACAGATTCAGGGAGGCCAGAGCCCATACCTGATCAGGCGCAGCGGGCACACCACGGGCAGCAGCAAGCCGCGGGCAATCTGCTGTGGCTACCAGCGGGATCACAATGAGGACAATCAAAATCAGTAAACGCATACAGACAGTGTATGCATGCCACTCGCTGCGCAACATAGGCACACGCTCAATCGCGTGTAAGTGGGTTTAGCCAAGGAACAGAGAGCCTAAAGGCGTAACCCAGGATCATTTTTAGGGAGGAAGCGCAGTAACGCCAAAGCAAAAGCGCGCAGGCATAGCAGAAGTGCTCGTCAAATTCGAGATTAAAAACCGCTGCACAGGAGCAGCCAAAGACCACATTCAGGGTCGGTAGACCACTTTTAATTGTGGCGTGACCTTTGCTTCATCCACGTAGCCGATAAAGTTTCGATTACTGCCGACCAACATAACCATTTCCCGGTTGCTGGAAACTTCACGGGGCGGCATGCCCCGGCCGGTGAAAATCATTTCGGCCCAATAGCTTTTCATCTGCTCTGAATTTGTACCCATTACCTGCTGATAGAAACCCGTGCGGGCTTCACTTTTGATCGGCAAATCCAAAGGTTTCAAAGCAACACTGGACCCCCAGCGCGTCAAACCATTAAATAGCTCTCGCACTTCATTCTGGGTCAACATGGGCACATCGCTGCTGGCGGAAACCACCACAACGGGCTCGGCGTGCAGAGCGACAGACAGGGTGAGGAGTAATGAAATTATCCATTTCTTCATTATCATTTCCCTTAAAACAACGAATCGGCGCTGAAACGCACAATGGTGTCGTGTTCATTCTTAATTTCGGCATTTTTAGCCGTCAACACAAAAGTCCATCGCTATGACTTCATTTAAAAAAGTCATAACTCCACGTCTCACCGGAGTCTGCGATATAGAGGCCATCTTCTCCAAGAGGGGTGTCCGCTTGTGCTTGGCTCATGCCCGCCAACAAAATATCATTGACGCGCACCCTGCAAGGCTTTTGCACGTGATGTTGCCCTTGCAATTATTCCAACGCTTCGAGCTGTTGCTGATAATCATACCGCGAGCCCATAAGGGGCTGGCGTCCAACGGCACGCCGAGCACGACAGGCAACACTTTCCCCCGTAGCCTCCCCCACAGAAACGCCTATTTTTATGATTAGCCTACATCTAAAATAAAAAACCATATCATCCGAAATTGTAGCCGGAAATCAAAACGCAGAAGGCCTTTCACGCAACACCGGCAAGTCGGCGCAGATCGCATCCCCTTCCGCCGGCATCAGACAGACCGTAACCGATTCCCCAGGCTGGGGCACTCGCTGAAGTTTCATCAGCATTAGATGGTCGCCGCCCGGTGATAACGAGAAAGATTCCCCCGGTTCCAACATGATGTGGTGCAAATGCCCCATCTTACGAGTGCCATCCTCCAGGGTTTTCATGCTGTGCAGCATGGTGTGACCCGCGACTTCACTGCTGGCACCCATGATTTTTACGCTGGACGCACCGTTATTCGTCACGGTTAGGTAACCGGCCATGGTCGGCGATACCGGTGGCACAGCCCTCAGCCACCCCTCTGAAATACTCACATCGGCATGGGCGAAGCCAGAGCACAGAACTGCCGCCAGGACTGCCCCCTGGCACGTTTTTTTATAAAAGTGATTCAACATCCGTTACCACCTCGTCAATCTTGAAATCCGCCGGGTACAGCTTGCGCACACGCGCCTGTTCATCCAGCAGGTAAATGTAGTCGCTGTGGGTAAACAGGTAGCCCTGCTCCCCGACTTCTTGGTCCTTGATGAAAACCACCCCATACTGCTTGGCAACCTCGCGAATCTGTTCCAGGCTACCGGTCAGGCCAATCATATCTGCCTTGAACCAGGGTAGATATTCCTTCAGATGAGCCACTGTATCGCGCTCAGGATCAAAAGTAATAAACACCGGCTGCACCTGATCAGCTACCCCTTCCTCTTCCAGATGGCGATAAACCTGTGCCACTTGGGCAAGCACCGCCGGGCAAATATCCGGGCAATGGGTGTAGCCAAAAAAGAGAATCGACACTTTACCCTTCAACTTTTCTGCCTGAAAAGGCGCACCATTCTGGTCTGTCAGGGTGAAATCACCGCCCAAACGAGTATTCACCGGTAGATCGCTTTCCTGCTTGCCACAGCCAGCCAACATCAACGCTACCAGTAATGGCAGCACATACAGCAGTTTTCCCATGATTCCTCCGGTTCGCAGTTTGCCGCAGTCAGCGCTATAATCCGCGCCCATTTTCACTCTATTTGACGGTTAGGCAACCCATGGCACGTAAGCTGTTTATCCAGACCCACGGCTGCCAGATGAACGAGTATGACTCCACTCGTATGGTGGACCTGCTCGAATCCAGCCACGGCCTGGAGCCCACCGACAATCCCGAAGAGGCGGATGTGCTGCTTCTCAACACCTGCTCTATCCGGGAAAAAGCCCAGGAAAAGGTCTTCCACCAACTCGGTCGCTGGAAAAAACTGAAAGACGCCAAGCCCGATATGATTATCGGCGTGGGCGGCTGTGTGGCCAGCCAAGAGGGCGACGCCATCCGCGACCGAGCCCCCTATGTGGACGTTGTTTTTGGCCCGCAAACACTGCATCGCCTGCCCGGCCTCATTACTCAGGCCGCCAGCACCCGTGAGCTGGCCATCGATGTGACCTTCCCGGAAATTGAAAAGTTCGACAACCTTCCAGACCCCAGTGTAGACGGGCCCTCCGCCTTTGTATCCATAATGGAGGGCTGCTCCAAATATTGTACCTTCTGCGTGGTGCCCTACACCCGCGGCGAAGAAGTCAGCCGTCCGGTGCAACCCGTCCTCAAAGAAATTCAGCACCTGGCCGACATGGGCGTTCGCGAGGTTAACTTGTTAGGCCAAAACGTGAACGCCTACCAAGGCGTGGGGGCCGACGGCGACACACTGGATCTGGCAGACCTGATCCGACTAATCCGGGATATCGACGGTATCGACCGCATTCGCTACACCACCAGCCACCCGGTGGAATTCTCTGAAGCGTTGATTCAGGTCTACGAAGACGTGCCCGAGCTGGTCAGCCACCTGCATCTGCCGGTGCAATCTGGCTCCGACCGTATCCTGGCGATGATGAAACGCAACCACATGGTGCTGGAATACAAGAGCAAGCTGCGCAAGCTCAAGCGTATCCGCCCGGATATTTCCTTTAGCTCGGATTTCATCATCGGCTTTCCCGGTGAAACCGACCGGGATTTCGAAGCCACCATGAACCTGATCCATGACATCGGCTTCGACATGTCTTTCAGCTTTATCTACAGCGCCCGCCCAGGCACGCCCGCAGCGGACCTGCCCGACGATGTGGATATGGAAGTAAAGAAGCAGCGCTTGGCCATTCTCCAGCAACGCATCAACCAGAATGCCCAGGATATCTCCCGCAAAATGGTGGGCAGCACCCAGCGCATTCTTGTAGACGGCTTCTCCAAGAAGGATCCCGGCCAGCTAAAAGGACGCACCGAAAACAACCGTGTGGTTAACTTCCAGTGTGATGACACCGACCTGATCGGCAAATTCGTGGATGTGACTATCGCCCAGGCTTACAGCAACTCATTGTTAGGCACTGATCCGCGCAACCCGGGTTAACCCCGGGCTTTGCTCGCTCATATCGTTATATCTATTCGTTCCAGCAGAACAACTTTAAATTGGCGCTTGGTTATATAGACTTGAACCTCGTTCGTGTAGACCAACGCCGATCACAAATTGTGAGGACAAACCATGCGTGTGTGGATTTCAGCCCTGTTACTGGCCGTTGCCAGTACCGCCGGTGCCCAGCAAACCCTGCTGAACAGCTCCTACGATATCGCCCGTGAGTTGTTTGCCGCCGTTAACCCGAAATTCCAGGCCCACTGGCAAGAGAAGACCGGGGAAGAGCTGACTATCCAGCAATCCCACTCCGGTTCCTCCAAGCAAGCACGCGCGATTCTGCAGGGCCTCAAGGCCGACGTGGTGACCTTTAACCAGGTCACCGACGTAAACGTGCTTCACGACAAGGGCAACCTGATCCCCGCGGACTGGAATACCCGCCTGCCCAATAACTCCAGCCCCTACTACTCCACCACTGCATTCCTGGTGCGCAAGGGCAACCCGAAAAACATTCAGGGCTGGGCCGACCTGTCGAAAAGCGGCGTCAGCGTGGTGTTCCCCAACCCGAAGACCTCGGGCAACGGTCGCTACACCTACTTGGCCGCTTGGATGGCAACCAGCGATCGGCTCAATGGCGATAAAGAAAAAATCCGTAACTACATGGCCCACTTCCTCTCTAACGTAGCCGTGTTCGATTCCGGTGGCCGCGCCGCCACGGTGACCTTCGCAGAACGGGAAATCGGTGATGTGCTGATCAGCTTCGAGTCCGAAGTGAACAACATCCGCAAGCAATACGGCAGTGACGATTACGATGTAGTGGTGCCGAAAACCTCGGTACTGGCAGAGTTTCCGGTCACCGTAGTCGACAAGGTGGTAGACCAGAAAGGTACGCGCAACGTCGCCACGGAATATCTGAACTTTCTTTACAGCGAAGACACCCAGCGACTGCTGGCGGGATTCAACTACCGGGTGCATAACGACACCGTAGTGAAAGAAACCGCCGATCAGTTCCCGCCGGTGAAACTGCTGGAAGTGGCGGACTACTTCGGCTCCTGGGCGGATGCACAGAAGACCCATTTTGCCTCTGGCGGCGAGCTGGACCGCTTGCAAGCCAAGGCCCGAAGCTTGCGCTAAGCAGGGCCTGACGCTTTGCCCCTACTGCGCACCCAACACTCCGTTCTTCCTGGCTTCACGCTCAGCTTTGCGCTGAGCGTGCTGTTTATCTGCCTGGTGATTCTGGTGCCGCTCTCCGGGTTGGCTATTCATGTTTCACAGATGAGCTGGGCGCAGTACTGGAGTGTAATCACCGACCCGCGTTCACTGGCCAGCTTCCGGGTGACCCTGCTGGCCGCCGCCGGGGCCAGCGGCATTAATGCTGTGGTCGGCCTGCTGTTGGCGTGGGTGATTACCCGCTATCGCTTCCCCGGTCGTCGCCTCATGGATGCGCTGGTGGATTTACCCTTCGCCCTGCCCACCGCCGTGGCCGGGCTGACGCTATCCGCCCTGTTTGCTGCCAACGGCTGGCTGGGACAGTGGTTCGAAGCCATTGGTATCAGCGTGGCCTACACCCCGTTGGGCATCATGATCGCCATGAGTTTTACCAGCCTGCCCTTCGTTGTGCGCGCGGTGCAGCCGGTACTCGAAGACCTGACCCCCGACGTGGAAGAAGCTGCCGTCACACTGGGCGCCACACCCATCGCCACCTTTACTCACGTTATCCTGCCGCAGCTGATGCCTGCACTTTTAACAGGCACCGCCCTGGCGTTTACCCGCAGCCTGGGGGAATACGGCGCAGTGATTTTTATTGCCGGCAACATGCCTTTTGAAACGGAAATTCTGTCGCTGCTGGTCAACATCCGCCTGGATGAATTCGACTACGGCGCCGCCAGTGCACTGGCCTCTGTCATCCTGATTGCCTCGCTGGTGCTGCTGTTCGGCATCCAGATGGTGCAATCACGCCTCACCCGCCGCTGGAAGGGGCACTGACCATGCATCAACGCCCACGCCACTGGCATCAGTGGTTTCTCATTCTGGCGGCCTTTGCCGCGGTAGCCATCTTGCTGGTTATGCCGTTGGCTCTGATTTTCACCGAAGCTTTCAGCCAGGGCTGGAGCATGGTGCAGCAGAATTTGACCAACCCGGACATGCTCGGTGCCATCAAATTAACACTCGTGGTTGCGCTGATTACCGTGCCGGTGAATCTGTTGTTCGGCATCCTGCTCGCCTGGTGCGTGACCCGTTACGAGTTCCGCGGCCGCAAACTGCTCAGCACCCTCATCGATATTCCCTTCGCCATGAGCCCGGTGGTCGCCGGGCTATGTTATCTGGTGGTCTACGGCGCCCAAAGTGTGGTGGGTAACTGGTTTAGCGGTATGGGTATGCAGCTCATGTTTGCCCTGCCCGGCATGGTCATGGTCACCGTGTTTGTCACCTGCCCCTACGTGGCCCGCGTGCTGATTCCTCTGATGGAATCCCAGGGCCAGCACGAAGAAGAAGCCGCTATCATTCTCGGTGCTTCAGGCTGGCAGGCTTTCTGGTACGTGACCCTACCGAAAATTCGCTGGGCACTGCTGTATGGCGTGGTCCTCACCAATGCCCGGGCGGTGGGTGAATTCGGTGCGGTGAGCGTGGTCTCCGGGCTGATTCGTGGGCAAACCCTGACATTACCCCTGCTGGTGCAGATGTGGAATCAGGACTACAACACCGTGGGCGCCTTCACCGCTGCCGGCCTGCTGGCCGCCATGGCGCTGGTGACCCTGCTACTGAAAACCGTGCTGGAATGGGCCACCCAACACAACGCAGACTTGGCCACCGAGCAGAAAATCACCGAACAGGACACCCCATGAGCATTCGTGTCGAACAGATTCAAAAGCGTTTCGGCGATTTTATCGCGTTGAACGACATCAATCTGGATGTTCAAGAAGGCCAACTGGTCGGCCTGCTCGGCCCTTCCGGTTCCGGCAAGACCACCCTGTTACGCATCATCGCCGGGCTGGAAAAAGCCGACCAAGGAAAAGTGCTATTCCACGGCCAGGACGTCACCGAGCTGGACGTGCGCAAACGCAACGTCGGCTTTGTGTTCCAGCAATATGCCCTGTTCCGCCACCTGACCGTGGCCGATAACGTGGCCTTTGGCCTGCGAATGCTGCCGCGCAAAGAACGCCCAGCGCGGGCACAGATTCGTCAACGGGTCCGTGAACTGCTGGAGCTGGTACAACTCGGTCAGCTGTCAGGCCGCTACCCGGCCCAGTTATCCGGCGGCCAGAAACAGCGGGTAGCGTTGGCCCGGGCTCTGGCGCTAAAGCCCGATGTACTCCTGTTGGACGAACCTTTTGGCGCCCTGGATGCAAAGGTGCGTAAAGAACTGCGCCGCTGGCTGCGCCATTTGCACGAACAGATTTCCGTCACCAGCATCTTCGTGACCCACGACCAGGAAGAAGCCATGGAAGTGTCAGATCAGGTGGTGGTGATGAGCCAGGGCCGCATCGAGCAAATGGCTTCACCGCTCACCGTCTACGAACAGCCGGCCAGTCGCTTCGTTTTCGACTTCCTCGGCCATATCAATGCGTTGAACGGAATCTACGACGGGCGCAGCTGGCGGGCCGGTAACGCACAACTGCGCCTCACCACCGAAGGCGCCTGCCCGAACGGCGAACTCACCCTCTACCTGCGCCCCCACGAGGCAGACCTGCGTAAAACCCCCAGTGATAGCGCCAACTTACCCGTTAAACTGGGCGCACGCAGCGTGTTTGGTGGCACCGTCACTCTGGAATTGGAAGCCCTGGGTTGGCCAGCAGACGTGATGGAAGTGGAATTGAGTCGGGACGCATGGCAGGCCCTGGATGCACAACCAGGCGACACCCTGTTTATCCATCCGCGCCAACTACAGACCGTCACCTGCGACGGCAGCTTGGGGCCGCGGGTCACACCGGCTTGATCGCAGAGCCCGTCAGGCGCCAGTGCAACGCTGGTCCGCGCACCCTTGGTGTGCCCCTTGAACGTACCGTCTCGTGGGCGGCTACAGGGCCACAGCTCGCCCAATGTAGAGAATCGGTCCGGTTGGCCGGGCTCCAGGGGACCCTCCCGGCGGCTCAAGCGTCAGCTCAAACAACTGCCCACCCTGAACCCCACCAACCTGTGAAGCAGGTATCAACGCTGGCCGCCCTGGCTCTACCAGGCCTAACGAGCGAGGCCCTGCGGCTGGATCCTGCAAGGTCCAGAACTGGACACTGTGATTAGCCGCATAGTGACTATCCACCAACGGGGTCAATTGCAGATCACCCGACTTGGATACCGTAATTCGCCAGCCCGGAGATGCGGCTTCCCCTGGCGCCTGCAGTATTACCGTGTATTCTGGGGCAGGCTCGCGTAGTGGTCCAAGTAACAACGCCACTGCCAGCAGCAACGACGCACTCACCGTTCGCCACAAGCCGGGGCTCTGCCACGCTAGCTGCCACCATGGTCGAGTCAACCCGGCCTTGCGAGCAACTCGGCGCCATAATCGTGGAGGTAACGGGTCGGGCTCCAGCAGTTGCGCCGCCCCTAACCAGTACTCCCGCCATTGGCGGGCGGTGTGAGAGGCCACTTCGTCACGATCCAACCAGGCCGCAATCTCTTGCTGACGCTTCGCATCATGCAAACCCAATACATATTCCGCAATCAGCAGATGCTGTTCTTGAGGATCGTCGGGAATCATAGCTGCAGGCACTTTTGCAATCCTTTAAGACCGGAACGAATTCGGCTCTTGATGGTGCCAAGGGGAACCGACAGCGTGTCCGCAATCTGTTCATAGGAAAGCCCCAGGTAATACGCCATCAGAATGGGGCGCCGGCGTTCAATCTTTAATGTCTTGATACACGTAATCATGATTTTCCGGTCACTTGCCGCAATGGAGCATTGTTCCGGCGACAATCCCGAATCAGGCCAGTCTTCGCCCGGTAAATCCGCAACCTCATCGCGCGAGATTCGCCGTTGTTGATTCAACAAACGATAACGAAGCACGCCGAAAAGCCAGGCACGAGCACTGCCCTTTTCCCGACGAAAACGGTTGGCGTTCTTCCACACCTGAACAAACGTGTCCTGCAACGCATCCTCCGCTGAGGCAGCCTCACCGGTAAAGCGCCGGGCGAAAGCCAGCATGCGCGGGGCCTCGTTGAGGTAAAGTTGATGGAATGCCTGTCGGTCGCCACCGGCGCAGGCCAGCATCAGGGCATTGCCAGCCTCAAGATCTGGAGGGGTATCATCCATGTACACGTTTCCCGAAAGGGTGATGGAAGCGTGATACTCCACCACCCCACGAGAAGGCCGTGTCAAGACGGACTACGTTAATTCACTCCGGTGAGCGTGCCAGCTCCTCACTAATGAGGGATACAGATTCCGGTGCCGACTGCATCCAGCTCAACGACGGGGCCACATCGCCACCGGCGGAATCCAGAATGTTATCGAAGCGCAGCACCATGCCTTGTGACTTTTCAGCCACATAAAGATGCTCGCCATCGAATGCGATATCCACCGGGTTACCCAACTGGGTAGCACCGACTGCATTGTTGTCCTCGTCATCAATGCGTACCGATACATCCGTTACCCCGTCTGCGGTAGACGCTGCATCAAGCACGTAAAGCTTTCCGTCAGTGGGGTTGGAACCGCTGCCCACATCCGAAAGAATCAACTGATCCGTGTCGGCTACATGGACGATACCGTGCAGGTTAGTCGGTGCTGTAAATGCCACACCGCCCTCGGCAGGGGTAATCACCCGGTCGGCACCGGCACTGCCACGGCGGGTACTGTAGTCATCAAAAACCGCCACGGTGCCATCGGTCAGCGCAACATAAAGGCGATCCTCACTCGGGTCATAGTCCAAATCCCAAGGCGCTACACTCAAGGTAGTACTGAACAGCGGAGGCACATCACCGCCCGCCTGAGCCCCGAACACGCGCACCGCCGGGCTGCCATTATCAGTCACCAGTACCCAGCCCTGCTGGTCGGCCACATCAAACCCTTTCGGAGAGGAGAGTCCTGTGCTTGCGCCTTCGATCACTCGATCACGGCTATCACTGAACATTTCGCCGTCGCGGCCGATGGCAAGACGATTGATTACGGCAAGCCCGGTGTCGTAAGTCACATAGGCATCGCCCAACTGATTGAAGGCCAGGCTTTCCCGGTCCAGGCCTGTGCTGAAACCGCGCTGCATGGCACCGAGATCCAGATCCAGCACCACGACATCTGGATCACCCGGCAGCGCCGGGGCATTACTGGTGACCGCCACGCCGGTAAAGTCAGTGCCGGTTTCATCAATGTCCGAGAGATCGGCCAGTACGTCCTGCTCAACCACCAGTGCCAGCGATTCCGGCTTGATGCTTTCCACCACGTCATCGGGCGCCACATCCCCGGAACTGCCCGACACAATATTGTTGTAGACCAGTACCGCATCATTGGATTTTTCTGCGATATAAGCCTTGTTGCCTTCCAGCACCAAATCCACTGGATTGCCCATCATGGTGGCAGGCCCGGCAAGAGAACGGGACGGCGTCACCGTGCCATTGACTGTGGATGCATTGCCGATAACATACAGACGGCCATCATCCGCCACGGCAGCATCGCCCACATCGGTGATCACCAGAGTGTCGCTATCAGCCTGATAGGCAATGCCGTGGATATTGGACACCGGCCCGGCAGCATCCGGCGTAATGGTACGAGAAGGCGTTGCCATAAAGCCGCCAGCAACATAATTATCGATCACCTCCACGGTCCCGTTGGTCATCGCCAAAAACAGTCGATCAGACGCTTCATCGTAGGCCAAGTCCCAAACGTTGCCGGCCAATGCCGTACTGGCCAGCGGTACGGCGTTTTCACCAACAGCAGAGCCAAACACTTCCACGCTGTTGCCACCGACATTGGCCGCCATCACCAGCCCGGCTTTATGGGCAATGGCGATCCCCTTCAGCGTGATGGAGCCATCGGCAGGAAAATCACGATCCAGAGCCGGCACCGCAGCAGCGTTATTACTACGCTCTATCACTCTGTGCAGGGTTTGCAGGCTGCTTGGGGCGCCGCCCCTGTCGTTAGCCACATACAGATTTCCCAGCAGATCCAGAGCGATGCCTTCATTGCCATCCGCACTAAAGGTCTGCTCTACATTCAAGCTGCCATCCAACACATCTACCTGCCCGGCATTGCTGCTGCCGTTATGCATCACCAACAACTGATTGCCCGTAGCCGAGTCCGACGCAGTGACCAGAGAACGATCGTCATGATCTCCGCCACAGGCCGCCAGCGCCACAGCCAGCGGTGAAAGCCACAGAAAACCTTTGCCATTCACATTCATCCCTTTCTCTCCTTGATGGATATCCATTCCGACCAGCGGGCCGGATGGTCAGGACACAAGTCCTGCTTCTGATACCCGTAAAAAAGACAAGCAGATGTAACGATAGGTAAAGTTTTGTTTTGCATGAGTAAAAAAAGAATTGGGCGCAACAAACCACCGGTTGTCTGACACATGTTGATCTTGCCTTGCTGGCAAGCCCCGGAATCGCTAGCCTTCACCAGTAATTTCACTTCCCCCGAAGCTAGGCTTCGAGGTATTCTGAAAGTCACCATAAACAGCCCAAAAGGCCATCTTTTCCATCTTGGACACACCACTCGTTTCACAACAAATCAGCCTCGAACCCAACGATTCCCATCGCTTGGCCAGTCTCTGTGGCCGCCTGGATGAACACATCAAGCAGATTGCCCAGCGCTTGCAGGTGGAGATCCATAACCGCGGCAACCAGTTTCATCTGTCCGGGGATGCCGCCTCCGTGGAGGCCGCAGGGGGCATTCTTAACGAGCTCTACGCTCAGACCCGCGACGGCACCGAGCTGACACCGGAAATAGTGCACCTGCATCTTCAGCAGTCCACCGTGGCGGATCATGCCGCCAGAAACCTTGCCGGTAACTCCGAGCCTTCACCCGGCGACGACATGCTGATCCGTACCAAGCGGGTACGCATCAAACCCCGAGGCGCGCACCAGCGTGAGTACGTGCAGCAGATAAACAAGCACGACATCAACTTTGGTGTGGGTCCGGCGGGCACCGGTAAAACCTGGCTGGCCGTGGCGTGCGCAGTGGATGCCCTTGAGAAAGCCGAGGTGCAACGCATTCTGCTGGTTCGGCCAGCGGTGGAGGCCGGGGAAAAGCTCGGGTTCTTGCCCGGCGACCTAGCGGAAAAAATCGACCCTTATTTGCGACCGCTTTACGATGCGCTCTACGAAATGATCGGCTTCGAAAAGGTGGCCAAACTGATGGACAGAATGGTCATCGAAGTAGCGCCACTTGCCTATATGCGCGGGCGCACCCTGAACAACAGTTTTGTAATTCTAGATGAAGCCCAGAACACCACTCCGGAACAAATGAAAATGTTCCTCACCCGAATCGGCTTTGGTACTCGCGCGGTGATCACCGGCGACGTCACCCAAGTGGATTTACCCCGCCATCAACGTTCTGGTCTGGTCAACACACTGGAAGTGTTGGAAGGGGTAAAAGGGATTGGGGTAACCCGCTTCGATAGCCGCGACGTGGTTCGCCACCCGCTGGTTCAACGCATTGTAGAGGCCTACGACCGTCATGAACGGGATACCGACACCCACCGTTGATATCCAGTGGGCCAGCGACGCCGCGGACGCCCCCGATGAAACCCACTTAAGTGAATGGCTACGCCATGCGGCCATTGCCGCCGGTGGTGTGGTGGGCGACATCACCCTGCGCATCGTGGATGAAGAGGAAATTCGTACTCTGAACCGCGATTACCGCGACAAGGACGCTCCCACCAACGTGTTGTCGTTCCCTTTTGAAATGCCCGAAGGGCTACCGGAAGGCGCCATGGAACCGCTGGTGGGCGACGTCATTATCTGCGCCGCCGTGGTGCGCCGCGAAGCCGACGAACAACACAAACCCCTCGACGCCCACTGGGCGCACATGGTCACCCACGGTGTTCTGCACCTGCTGGGTTATGACCACATAGACGATGATGACGCAATCGTCATGGAGTCTTTGGAAATCCGCGCCCTTGGCGAGTTGGGTTTTCCTGATCCTTACAGCCCTGCGCAACAAGAAAGCCAGGCACAACCTGAAAATACGGAGTTTAACCCCTGATGTCGGACGATTTTTCGGATAACGGTACCAGCCGAAGTTGGTTGGAGCGTGTCGGCCAGTTTTTCTCACCCACTCCAAGCGACCGGAGCGAACTACTGGAACTGATGCGCTCCATGCGCGACACCCACATCATCGACGGCGACACCCTAGGAATTATCGAAGGCGCCATCTGCGTAGCAGATATGCAGGTACGCGAAATCATGATTCCCCGCTCGCAAATGGTCAGCATCAAGGCCAGCTCCGACCCACGGGATTTTCTGCCCACCATTATCGAATGCGCACACTCTCGCTTCCCTGTGCTCGGCGACGACCCGGACGAAGTGATCGGCATCCTGCTTGCCAAGGATCTTTTACCGTTGATCCTTGATCCCGCCCGTATGGAACGTTTTGCGATCAAGGATCACATTCGTTCGGCTATGGTAGTGCCTGAGTCAAAGCGTCTGGATTCTCTGCTGCGCGAATTCCGTATCAGCCGCAATCACATGGCCATCGTCGTTAACGAATACGGTGGGGTCGCCGGGCTGGTTACCATTGAAGACGTATTGGAACAGATCGTCGGCGAAATCGAAGACGAACACGACATCGAAGAAGATGACTACCTGATCAAGGATCTGGATAAAAACGAATATACCGTCAAGGCCCTGACACCCATCGATGACTTCAACGAACACTTTCATTGCCAGTTCAGCGATGAAGAGTTCGACACCATCGGGGGATTGGTAATGCAGAAGTTCGGCCGCCTACCAGGCCGCGATGAAAGCATCACCCTGGATGGCTTCCGCGTCACCGTGCTCAGTGCCGACGGCCGCACAATAAGACTGCTACGGGTAACACCGCCGGGGGATAATGATAATGACGACACCAACCACGGCGCAGACAACGACTGACCCAACCGCGTCTGCCTGGCGCAACGGCCCCTGGGTAATGGCCTTACTGGCCATTGCCCTGATCGCCGGCCAACTCTTCAACAACGCCAACACCCCGCAACCGGTTTTAAACTGGTATCCCGCCAGCGGCCTGAAAAACCTGGAATGGGACAACTACCTTTCCTGGCTCCGCTTCAATAATCAAAGCGCCCTGTCGCAACGACTGGAAGCGCGCGCGGCTATGGACCCACAGGCCTACAGCGCCGCCCTGTTCGCCGATGATTTTGTCGCAGACAGCCAGCGCCGCGCCCATGATTTCTGGTCGCCTGCTGAAATTGAGCAGTGGAAGCGTCTGCGCGAGCAACTTCCCGCACAGATTGCCACCAGCAACCTGTACCGCTGGGGTTTGCCCGACTCCTCGCCACGTCCCGCCCGTTTCTTTACCGCCCCTTTCACCGGTGGCTCGCTCTGGCTAACGCTAGCCGCTGTGCTTCTGCTGGCGCCACTGGCCTTTACTCTGGAGCGTCGGCTCGGCCATGGCCAGGTGCTCGCACTATGGATCCTTGGCTGCCTGCTCAGTGGCGTCGGCTACCTGCTGCTAGCCAGCCCCGGGCAGGCTCCTTTCCACGGCCCCGCAGCGCCTTTGCTGATTTGGTTCGGCGCGTTTTTTGGCCTGCAACATAGCCCCCTGCAGCTCCCCATTTGGCACCCCAAGCATAAACAGTGGCAACGCCGGCCCGCTTCCCCCTACACCCTGCTGCCCTTGCCCATAGCCGTCATGGCTGCTGTAGCGCTGTTCAGCACACCACTTTTAGCTAATCTCAGTGCCGGCATTGCCGCTTTTATCGCGGGCCTACTGTTAGTGCAGATCATGCAGCCACAGCCCGTCGAGCCAGAACAGCAGGACAACGGCCCCATGGATCCACAGCAACTGTCCTCACTCACTCGCGGCTGGGATGCTCTGGGGCAATTAGACGGCGACGCCGCCCACGCGGCCTTTGCACAGGTTCTTGCCCGCGAACCGGGCCATTTCGACGCGCTCACCGGGCAATTCACCGCGCAGCAATTACTCAACGATAACACCTCCTGGGAGAGCACCGCCCAGCAACTATTTTGTTCTCCCGCAACGGAAAAAGGACAAGCCACTCAGGTGGCGCGTTGTTGGCAGCAATACCAGCAACGCAGCGGCGCACCGTTGTCGGCCGCGGTGGGTTGGACGCTACTGAAAACCTTAACCCGGGCCGAGGAATTTCAGCCGGCAGAGAAACTGGCACGGCAACTGGATGACCATTCGCTCAAGGCAGATGCCATCGCCCAGCTGCGGGCCAGACTGATTCAAGAAGGATTAACACACCGGGCAAAAACGCTGGCGTGACGACTTAACACCTGACGCCACTTGCCCGACGTTCGACACCCTTGGAAAAACGGAAACACCCCCGTTACCCCCAGGCCAGCCGACAGTCCGCTACCTTCTGGCGTAACCGAGCATCACGGCAGTGGCTCTCCACATAACGCAGGTATTGCTCAGCCTTGCCACTCAGGCCGAACGCCTCCGCCAGTACCTTGGCCAGCAACAGGTAAGCTTCACCAAGGTCGGCAAACTCAGGGTATTTCTGGTGGAGTTCCTTGAGTAAGGCAACCACCAGTTTGGGGTCACGGGTATAAACACCCTCAGCCAACGCCAACCGTAGTGCCGGGGCAGCGGGCAACCACTGTGCGTCACGGTGGCGTTGCCGAGCAACCAGTTCCAGAGCAACACTCCAGGCCTGAGCGCCAATCAAACAATCCAGATAAGGCTCGGCCAGGGCAATTCGCTCATCCTCCTTACCCAGCACCGCCAACAACCGGTCATGATGCTGCCAATCCGCCACCGTGGCTTTCTTGGTTTTGATGATTTTTGAGGTAGTCAGCAACACCTTATCGAACCGACCAGCACACAATTGAGTGCGCTGCCGACGCTCAGCCAATGGCAGAGGGACACGCCGCCCACCCTGATTCAGGCCCCACAGCCGGCCGTGCCGGGCCGCAATCTCGCCACACAGGTCCGCCAGAACCAACCACCACCAGGCCGCCAACAAACCAGCCACCCCCTGTACCAAAGGCAACGGCAATACATCCAGGGCCACCACCACCAGCGCCACTGCCGACACACAGCCCAACGAAGCAAACCCCGCTGCCACGGCATAATCCCGTGGGGCCGACACAATATAGTTGGCCGCCGCCGCATAGGCGCCGGGCTCTGCGCCTTGTACCAACACCGCCAGCCACAGGGCAGGCACCAGCAGCATGCCAATCACCGCGACCAACAAACCTGCCGGCACCGATACCGCCACCATCAAAAGTCCAGCTAGGCCAATCACCAGCAGTGCGGGTAAGGCCTGCCACAGGGCACTTTTCCAGGAGGCACTCTCTGCCAGACAATCCCAAGCGGGAAAGGCCGCCTTGCGGCCTTTGCGAGGGCCGGCCCGCAACGTCATCAACGCCGCTGAAAAAACGAGAGTGGGCAACCCCGCCACCAATGCCACCGGCACCATTGCCCATAGCGGGGGCAACAGCGCGGCTAGCACCGCCCAAATGGCCAACAGCGGCAGCAGCGGTAACGAGAACGCCTGGCGCAAATAACGGCCTAAGCGCTGCCACAACGGCCCCATATGGCTCTGTCCCGCCGGCAACAGATCATGATTGCACAGTAAGCAACGTGCCTCCATGCGGTGGTCCTCATCGCCATCCACACATTGCTGACACAGATACAATCCATCATGGGCGCAATACCACAGCGCCTCCGTTCCCGGATGGTACTTGCATGGGTGTTTCACTATGATGCCCCCAGACTTGTCATCCCGGCTTGGGGGACAGGGTTGAGTTGAATGTTCAAAGTGCAAACGCGCGGGAGATTCCTCCCCATGACCGGTAGCCTAGCCATTAATCGTTCGAGGTGGTCCGCGGCGCAGACCGGTTTCGGCTGACAACAAGCGCTCAGTCGCGTTTTAACTTTGAACTTTCAACCCTGCCCCCGCCGGTGTAAAAGCGTATTTTTCTGCTACTTTATTCGTATTGTTGCACTGACTCTAGTCCAAACTGCCAGGCGGCCTGCTCGCCAGTACGAAACGAGGATATCCATGCGTGATCGTCTGCTGGCCCTGATTGCCGGCCTGCTCTTCCCCCTGGCCTTTGCCCCCTATGATCTCTGGCCTCTGTTGTTTGTCAGCATCGGGCTGGGTTACTGGTGCCAGCAGCAGGCGAGCTCTGCCCGCGAAGCATTGCTACGTGGCTGGCTGTACGGGCTGGGCATGTTTGCTTTCGGCATTTCCTGGGTGCATGTTTCCATGCACGATTACGGCTTCATGCCGCTGTGGATGGCGATTCCGTTCACCGGGCTGTTTGCGGCTTTTCTGGCCTTGTTTTACGGCCTCACTTTTTACGCCAGCTGGCGGCTGGGGCGTTCGGCACTGACCTTTGCCGGTATCTGGTTACTGCTGGACTGGCTGCGTGGCGTACTCCTGACCGGTTTCCCCTGGCTATATGCCGGCTACGCCCTGATCGACTCCCCCTTCGCCACTTTGGCCCCCATAGGGGGGGTCTGGCTGCTGACCCTTAGCGCAGTGTTGATCAGCGCCTGTTTGACTCGCCTGACTAACTGGCGCAGAGGCGGGTACGCCGGGCTGATCGCCTCCAGCGCCCTGCTGATTCTCACTGCGGTCTCACACACTCTCACCTTCACCCAACCCGGCGGGTCTGCCCAGAAAGTTGCGCTGGTACAGGGCAATATTCCCCAGGACCTCAAATGGCAACTGTCCATGCGAGAGCGAACCCAGCAGATCTATCAAGACCTGACTCGGGATATCCCCGCCGACACCCTGGTGATCTGGCCGGAATCTGCACTCACTAATTTTTACCAAAACGTCTCCGGATTCGTAGAACAGGAAGGCCAACACATTGCCGAACGTAACGGCGGTTTCATCACCGGAGTTCCCTGGCGCACAGTCCGCAATAGTGGCGTGACCTACCACAACAGCATTGCCTCCATCCCGCTTGATCCCGGCGATGGCCGCCAACGGGTTTACCACAAGCAAAAACTGGTGCCGTTCGGCGAATACGTGCCCATGCAATCACTAATACGCGGGCTGATTCCGTTCTTCGATTTACCCATGTCAGGCTTTACCCCCGGCAGCCCCAGCCAGCCCAATCTAACGGCGCTGGGGCACACCATAGCCCCGTTTATCTGCTATGAAATTCTCTACCCGGAACTGGTGGCCAACCGCAGCCACGACGCCGATGTGCTGCTGACCATCAGCAACGATGCCTGGTTCGGCACCTCTGCCGGCCCCTTGCAGCATTTTCAGATGGCCCGTATGCGTGCGCTGGAGACCGGCCGATGGTTACTGCGCGGCACCAATAATGGGGTCACCGCAGTGATCAACGAGCACGGCAAAGTGGTGGATGCCCTGCCGCAGTTCGAGCGCGACGTGCTGCTCAGCCACTACCAGCCCCGCCAGGGCACCACTCCATTCATGACCACGGGGGTATGGCCATGGCTACTGCTGGCCTGCCTGATGGTGTGGGCAGGGTGGCGAGGCCGAATCAGCACACCACCCAATATTCCATATTGATATATGCTTATACTTAATTTGACTTTATGCTCCGGCCAGCCTATAACAGTGGCATTGTCGCATCCTAACGGGAGAGCACCATGCCACGCCCTGAAGTCAAAGCGTTCTTCAACCACGACACCAATACAGTTAGCTATGTCATCACCGACCCGCAAAGCCGCCACTGCGCCATCGTGGACTCTGTACTGGATTACGCCCCCAACGCGGGTCGCACCCGACACACCAGTGCCGAGCAAATCGTTAACTACGTGAAACAAGAAAGCCTCACTGTGGATTGGCTGCTGGAAACCCACGTCCATGCTGACCACCTTTCCGCCGCACCTTGGATTCAACAACAGGTAGGTGGCCAGCTAGCCATTGGCGAGCACATCAGCACAGTGCAGGAAACCTTTAGCAAGGTCTTCAACGCCGGCACCGAGTTTGCCCGCGACGGTAGTCAGTTCGACCACCTGTTCAAGGATGGCGAGATTTACAAAGTAGGGAATCTGCAGGCCCGAGCCATTCACACGCCAGGGCACACCCCAGCTTGCATGAGCCATGTGATCGGCGATGCGGTCTTCGTCGGCGACACCTTGTTCATGCCAGACTACGGCACCGCCCGCTGCGATTTTCCCGGTGGTGATGCTCGCACTCTGTACCATTCCATTCAGACGTTACTCGCTCTGCCAGACGAAACCCGCATGTTTCTGTGCCACGACTACCTACCAGAGAACCGCGAAGAATTCGTTTGGGAAACCACCGTGGGTGATCAGCGCAAACACAACATTCATGTTCATGAAGGCGTCAGCGAAGAAGAGTTCGTCACCATGCGAGAAACCCGCGATGCCTCCCTGGACATGCCGCGCCTAATCCTGCCATCGGTGCAGATCAACATGCGTGCCGGGCACCTTCCTCCCGAGGAAGACAATGGCATCAGCTACCTGAAAATCCCCCTGAACGCACTCTAAGGGAATGCCCATGCCAGTTGATGACTCTGTCTGGGATGTGGTGATTGTGGGCGGCGGCGCTGCCGGCCTCGCGGCGGCGGCCAGCCTGCTCAAACGCAAGCCCTCCCTATCGATAGCGATCGTGGAACCCAGCGATCGCCACTATTATCAACCCGCCTGGACTTTGGTGGGCGGCGGCTGCTTCAACCCTGCAGATACCTGCCGCTCCACCGCTTCGTTAATACCGGCCAAGGCCAAATGGATTCGCAGCAAGGTAACGGGCTTCCTGCCGCAGCAGAACCAGGTCGTTGTGGAAAATCACCAGCATCTGAGCTATCGCAGTCTAGTGGTGGCCCCCGGCCTGGAACTGAACTGGGGAGCCATTGCCGGTCTTGAAGAGACCTTGGGCAAGCATGGCGTGACCAGTAACTATCACTACGATCTCGCGCCCTATACCTGGGAATGCGTGCAATCTCTCAAACACGGCCGCGCCCTGTTTACTCAGCCGGCCATGCCCATCAAGTGCGCCGGCGCCCCACAGAAGGCCATGTACCTGTCCTGCCATCACTGGGAGAAACAGGACTGTCTGGGCGACATTGACGTGCAGTTTCACAATGCTGGGGGCGTACTGTTCGGCGTTTCCGAGTTTGTGCCGCCGCTGATGGAATACGTAAAGCGCTACGGCGCCAACCTGAATTTCACCAGCACCCTGATTGCCGTAGAGGGTCCGGCGAAGACCGCCACCTTCCGCGACACCGCTGAAGATGGCAGCACCATTGAGCGTACCGAATGCTTCGACATGCTCCATGTGGTGCCCCCGCAGCGCGCCCCCGGATTCGTCCGCGACAGCGAACTGGCCAATGAAAGCGGCTGGGTCGCCGTCGATGAGGCCACCCTGCAGCACCCCGACTATGCCAATGTGTTCAGCCTCGGGGATGTGTGTGGCGCCAGCAATGCCAAGACCGCTGCCGCCGTGCGCAAGCAGGCGCCCGTGGTAGCAGAAAACCTGCTCGCCCACCTCGCCGATCGCCCCATGGCCGCCCGCTACGCCGGATACGGCGCCTGTCCGCTCACCGTGGAACAGGGCAAGGTGGTAATGGCCGAGTTCGGCTATGGCGGCAAACTGCAACCCACCTTCCCGCTCAACCCCGCGGTGGCTCGCACCAGCATGTGGTGGCTCAAGCGCTACGCCATGCCGCGCATCTATTTCTCCATGATGCTGAAAGGGCACGAATGGCTGGCAAAACCAGGAAAACCATAAGGCACCAAGGCAATGAAACTTCCTGGCTGGCTGGCAGCATCACAATGGCTCCCCCTCTATAACCGGCAGACTGCCGCTCAGGATGGGGTCGCCGCAGTTGTCGTCACCATCATGCTGATTCCGCAGAGCCTGGCCTACGCCATGCTCGCCGGCCTTCCCCCGCAAGTGGGGCTCTACGCCAGCATCCTGCCGCTAGTGGCTTACGCCCTGTTTGGCTCCAGCCGCACCCTAGCCGTTGGCCCGGTGGCTGTTGCTTCGCTGATGACCGCCGCCGCCGCCAGTGAAATTGCCGCCGCCGGCACCCCTGAATACATCGCATCAACCATCATCCTGGCCGCCCTGTCCGGTGCTATCCTGATACTCATGGCCCTGTTCAAACTGGGCTGGATCGCCAACCTGTTGTCGCACCCGGTGGTGAGTGGTTTCATCACCGCCTCCGGAATTCTGATCGCCGCGAGCCAGCTGAAACACCTGCTTGGTGTCCCGCTCAGTGGCCGCAACCTTTATGAACTGGGTGCGTCCTTCTATCACCACCTGCCCAACATTCATCTACCCACCCTCATTCTCGGCGGCACGGCCACGGTCTTTCTGTTCTGGGTGCGCACGTCTTTCAAACCGCTGCTGCTAAAAGTGGGGCTAGCGCCCTTCTGGGCAGATCTAATCAGCAAGGCCGGGCCCGTGTTGGCGGTACTGGCCACCACCCTGCTTGCTGCCAGCCTGCGTCTCGACCAGCAAGGTGTCGCCATCGTCGGTGACATACCCAGCGGTCTGCCCGGTTTGATCATGCCCGCCATGGACACAGAACTCTGGCGGCAACTTCTAGTGCCTGCACTACTGATTAGCCTGATAGGGTTTGTGGAATCCATTTCCGTGGCCCAGACCTTGGCGGCCAAACGGCGCCAGCGTATCAACCCAGACCAGGAACTGATGGGGCTAGGAACCGCCAACTTGGCCAGCGCCTTCAGCGGCGGCTTCCCGGTGACTGGGGGGTTTTCCCGCTCTGTGGTCAACTTTGATGCCGGGGCCCAAACCCCCATGGCCGGGGTCTTCACCGCTGCAGGCATCGCCTTGACGGCGCTATTGCTTACCGGCCTGTTCGTCTTCCTGCCCAAGGCCACTTTGGCCGCCACCATTGTGGTGGCGGTGCTCTCACTGGTTGACCTGGCCACCCTGAAGCACACTTGGCATTTTTCCCGGCTGGATTTCACCGCCATGATAATCACCATTGTCGGCGTGCTGGGCTGGGGTGTGGAGGCCGGAGTCATGGCCGGGGTGATCAGTTCCCTAGCGCTGTATCTATGGCGCACCAACCAGCCCCATGTGGCCGAGATTGGTCTTGTTCCTGGCACCGAGCATTTCCGCAATGTGCAACGACACGCCGTTAAGGTGTCACCGCGAATTATGGGTATGCGCATCGACGAGTCCCTGTACTTCGCCAACATCCGCCGCCTGGAAGACCAGATCTACGATGCGGCCCTGCAACGGCCACAAACCGAACATGTGGTTCTCATGGGCACCGCCATCAACCATCTTGATGCCAGCGCCATCGATGGCCTGTTCAGTCTCAACCGCAGGCTGGCCGACGCAGGCATCACGCTTCACTTCTCGGAGATCAAGGGACCCGTAATGGATCAGTTCAAGCGAGCGGCGTTACCCGAACAGCTCAGCGGCAAGATCTACCTGACCCATTATCAGGCCATGCAGGATCTGGCACCGGAATGTATAAAACAACAGGACCGCCAAGACGAAGAAAACTTGCAGCCCCCACATACCCCGGTAAGCTGACAGCAAATCATCAAGGAGTCCCCATGACGACTACCAATAAATTGACCGACACCCTCTTTGTCGCCGAACAGTTGCAGCCAGAAGATATGGCTGAGCTGGCCAAAGCGGGCTTCAAGATGGTCATCAACAACCGCCCCGATGGTGAAGGTGAAAACCAGCCCAGCAGCGCCGAAATGGCCGCCGCCGCCGAGGCAGCGGGGCTGGAATACGCTCACCAGCCTGTGGTGGGCAGTAACATCAGCGAAACCGATATCGACGGCTTCGACGCCATCGTCTCGCTGGCAGAAACACCGGTATTAGCGTTTTGCCGTACGGGAACCCGCAGCACCATGCTGTGGGCCCTGACTCAGGCCAGCGAACAAGACATCGCCCGTATTCTTGCCACCGCAGAACAGGCCGGTTACGACCTGAGCGGGCTGGTAGAGCGGCTCGATCAGCGCCGAGGGCAGTAACAACGTGCTGCGAGCCTTGCGAGTAATACGCTGGTTACCCGCCAGCGACTGGCTGGCTCGCTATACCCGCGCCGATGCCGCCGGTGACGGCCTGGCCGCTATTATCGTGACCATTTTGTTGGTACCCCAGGGGCTGGCATACGCACTCTTGGCGGGTATGCCCCCAGAAACCGGGCTGTATGCCAGCATGTTGCCTTTGATTGTTTACGGCCTGTTCGGCACCAGCAGCAGCCTGTCCGTTGGGCCGGCGGCACTCACATCACTGATTACCGCCTCCGCCGCCGGCGCCCTCGCCCAGGGAGATCCTCAACTGTTTATCCAGGCGGCTATTGGCATGGGGCTGCTCTCTGGAGCGGTGCTAATAATAATGGCGGTGTTACGCCTGGGCTGGCTGACTAACCTGCTTAGTCACCCGGTTATCATCGGTTTTGTAAGTGGCTGTGCCATTTTGATCGCCAGCAGCCAGCTCAAGCACCTGCTGGGCATCCCTACTAGCGGCAATAACATTGTGCAACTGGGCCGCAGTTTGAGCGCACATTTAAATCAGAGTCACTGGCTCACCGTGGCCATTAGTGCCATCGCCATTGCCTCCCTGCTTATCCCTAAACAACTCAATGGCGCATTCAAGCGCAGCCGTTTACCCGCTTGGCTCGCCGCCTTCATGGGCAAATCCGGCCCGATTCTGGCGGTGCTGGTCACCACTGTGTTGGCATTTTCCTTCGACTTGGATCAACAGGGATTGGCCATTGTCGGCGCAATCCCCAGCGGCCTCCCCCATCTATCCGCCCCACAAATGGACTGGACCCACTGGAAGGCCGTGGCAACACCCGCTCTGTTATTAGCGCTGATCGGTTTCGTGGAATCCATTTCTTTGGCACAGGCGCTGGCTGCCCGTCGCCGGGAGCGAATTTCCCCTAATCGGGAGCTGATGGGGTTGGGTTTGGCTAACCTGGCCAGCGGCCTATCCGGCTCCTTTGCTGTCACCGGCAGTTTTTCCCGCACCACGGTGAGTTTCGAGGCCGGAGCCCGGACCCCCATGACCAGCCTGCTCACCGGTATGGGCATTGCCCTGGTGGCCCTGTTTTTCACCGGTCTATTTTACGCTTTACCCTTGGCCACCCTCGCCGCGATCATTGTGGTGGGCATTATTCCTTTGATCGAACTAGGAGAAATTCGCCAGCTATGGCGATACAGCCGTCCGGATAGCATCGCCATGGTGGTCACCTTATTCGGGGTGCTATTGATCAATGTGCAAAGCGGCTTGCTTATCGGAGTAGGATTGTCCGTGGTGCTGTTCTTGTGGCGCACCAGCCAGCCCCATGTGGCCGAAGTCGGCCTGGTGCCCGGCACACAGCATTTTCGTAACATTGACCGTCACGACGCCATTATCTCGGATCAGATTCTGTCCATACGCGTGGATGAGTCACTGTATTTTGGGAATGCTCGGCCACTGGAGGATCTGCTCTACGATCATGCCATGGGCCGCGCCGGCGTGGCTCATGTGGTGCTGATGTGCTCCGCCATAAATCACTTGGATGCCAGTGCTGTGCAGAGCCTGGAAAGCCTCAACGCCCGGCTCGACGCCGCCGGCGTACAGTTACATCTATCTGAAGTAAAAGGCCCGGTGATGGACCGTTTGAAGAAAACCCACTTGCTGAGCACTCTCAGCGGCCAGGTTTTCCTCAGCCAATATCAGGCCGTTGAAGCGCTCGGCGGAACCACCACGACACCTGGCACCATATAACACCAAGAAGCGAGGCGCCTCTTGCTCTAGCGGTTACAAAAATCGAGCGTGATACCACACCAGGGCCAACCACTCATACCAAATCTCCGGCACCATAGATATGGCCCCCGCAGAGGGAAGCCATTCCTGCCTCGGCAACCGTTTGCTCCACGCCGCCTGAGCCAACACACCCTGGCTCTGAAAACACAGTAAGGCCCTGGGCAAGTGGGCTCGATCACTGACCAGCAACACCTCATCTATGCCTCGATCAGCTAACAGCTCAGAGCTGTAACAAGCGTTCTCCCAAGTGTTTCGGCTACGGAATTCTTTAATTACATCCAGCCCCGGCCAGCGCCGCAGCACTTGCTCCGCCATCAAGTCTGCCTCTGTGGGCGCATCATCGTGCATAGAGGTCTGGTTGAGACCGCCACTGACCAGTAATGGCAAGCCGTGTTCATGGGCCAGCTCTGCAGCCAATTTCAACCGACGCAGCCCTCGGGTAGTCAACGAAATCCGGCCTTTTCGTTGGCGCCGCCCCGCGCCCAACACCACCACAGCCCGGGGGGTAATGCCGGTAATCCGGCGCGGCAATGGCGGCAGAAAACTGCGCACCACCGCCGGCAAGCTGGCGCCCACCAGCACCAGCAACGCTAGGTACGTTAGCACCATTGGCAGGCCCCCACGGCTGCCACGGCCCACCGCCGCTCTCGCCCAAGGTATTTATCATTGAGATTGCACACCTGGGCACCCGCGTATTGAGAAATCCAAGCTAAGCTCATGTATCCTATATCTCCTTCGCGGTCGGGATGTTTCCTTCAACCGCCCTGTTCCCGTTTGTTTTATGATCAAGAAAAGAGAGCCGATGGACGTACAGTATCGCCCCGATCAGATCGAAGCCCAAGCCCAGCAATACTGGGATGACAATCAAAGCTTCAAGGTCACTGAGGATGCCGGCAAGGAAAAGTTCTATTGCCTGAGCATGTTCCCCTACCCGTCTGGCCGCCTGCACATGGGCCATGTACGTAATTACAGCATCGGCGATGTGGTCAGCCGTTACCAGCGCATGCTAGGCAAAAATGTGCTGCAGCCCATGGGCTGGGATGCATTCGGCCTGCCGGCAGAAAATGCGGCGATCAAAAACAAGGTAGCTCCTGCCAAATGGACCTTCGAGAACATCGACTACATGCGCGGGCAGCTGCAGCGTCTGGGCTTCGGCTACGACTGGGGCCGGGAACTGGCCACCTGCACGCCGGAATATTATCGCTGGGAACAATGGTTTTTCACCACGCTGTACGAGAAAGGCCTAGTGTATCGGAAAATGTCCACAGTGAACTGGGACCCGGTAGATCAAACTGTATTGGCCAACGAGCAAGTTATTGATGGCCGTGGCTGGCGCTCGGGCGCACTGGTGGAACAAAAAGACATTCCCCAGTGGTTTATCAAAATCACCGACTACGCCGACGAACTGCTTAATGATCTGGATCAGCTGGATGGTTGGCCAGAACAAGTTAAGACCATGCAGCGCAACTGGATCGGTCGCTCTGAAGGGGTGGAATTAGACTTCTCCATTGCGGGAGAAGAATCTCTGCGCGTTTACACTACCCGCCCGGACACCCTCATGGGCGTGAGCTACGTGGCCGTGGCCGCCGGCCACCCGCTGGCACAAAAAGCCGCCGCCGCCAATCACGAAGTCGCGGACTTCGTAAAAGAATGCCAGAACACCAAGACCGCCGAAGCCGACATGGCCACCATGGAGAAGAAAGGCATCTACACCGGCCTAACGGCCACCCACCCAATCAGCGGTGAAGCGGTACCGGTATGGATCGCCAATTTCGTACTGATGGGCTACGGTACCGGCGCGGTAATGGCCGTGCCCGCCCATGATCAGCGCGATTTTGAATTTGCGCAAAAATACGGCCTACCCATCACCCAGGTGATCGAACCCGCCAACGGTGAGCCCATTGATCTGGCACTCGAAGCCTTCACCGAAAAAGGCACCCTGGTACATTCTGGTGAATTCGATGGGCTGTCTTCGGCCGAGGCCTTCAACGCTATTGCCAACTGGCTTAGCGAACGCTCCCTTGGCGAAAAGAAAGTGAACTACCGGCTACGCGACTGGGGTGTTTCCCGTCAGCGTTACTGGGGCACCCCCATTCCCATGGTGGAAACCGAAGACGGCACTCTGCACCCCACTCCAGAGGACCAGCTGCCCGTGGCGCTGCCCACCGATGTGGAAATGGATGGCGTCACCAGCCCCATCAAAGCCGACCCGGAGTGGGCCAAAACCACGTTTAACGGCCAGCCCGCCCTGCGCGAAACCGATACCTTCGATACCTTCATGGAGTCCAGCTGGTACTACGCTCGCTACTGCTCACCACAAAGCGACACCGCCATGTTGGACCCGGCAGCCACCAATTACTGGCTGCCCGTAGACCAGTACATTGGCGGTATAGAACATGCCATTTTGCACCTGCTTTACTCACGCTTCTTCCACAAGTTATTGCGCGATACCGGGCTGGTGAACTGCGACGAGCCGTTCAAGCAACTACTCTGTCAGGGCATGGTGCTCAAAGACGGTGCCAAAATGTCCAAGTCCAAGGGCAACACCGTAGACCCGCAACAAATGATTGAAGAGTACGGCGCCGACACTGTGCGCCTATTCATGATGTTTGCCGCGCCACCAGAGCAGTCTCTGGAATGGAACGACGCAGGCGTGGAAGGCGCCTTCCGCTTTATCAAACGTCTGTGGCGCCTGGTTGCCGAACATGTGCAAGCCGGCAATACCGGCACTCTGGATGTAAGCGCATTGGACGACGCGGGCAAGGCACTACGCCGCAAAACCCACGAAACCATTCAAAAGGTCAGTGACGACTACGGCCGCCGCAACACCTTCAACACCGCCATCGCTGCGGTGATGGAATTGATTAATGAAGTGAGCAAGTTCGACGCCGCCACTGACAATGGCGCCGCAGTGAAACAGGAAGCTCTGGAAGCCGCCGTACTGCTGCTGGCCCCCATCATTCCCCATGCAGGCCATAGCCTGTGGCAAGCCTTGGGTCATGACGAGGCCGTCATTGATGCCAACTGGCCCAGCGTAGATGAAAGCGCGCTGGTGAAAGACAGCATAGAGCTGGTGGTACAAGTGAATGGCAAGGTTCGCGCCAAGCTAAATGTGCCCGCCAACGCCGATAAAGAATCGGTGCAAGCCTTGGCTATGGACGAGCCCAATGTGCAGAAATTCACCGAGGGAAAAACGGTACGTAAAGTAATCGTAGTGCCGGGTAAACTGGTTAACATCGTCGCCAACTAGTCCCACTGTACTGCAGCAGATAAACCAGGGCGGAAGGGCTGCCAGCCCTCCCCGCCCGGCAACCGAGAGAACACGCATACCATGAGGGTAACCGTAAACGTCATCGCCACCCTGGCTCTCACCCTGCTGCTCACCGCCTGTGGCTGGCAGCTGCGTGGTACTACCAGCGTGCCCACCATAGAGAGCCTGACCCTCAGCGGAGCAAGCACAGAGCTTAAGTACAGCCTAGAAGACGAACTGGAAAACCAGGGTGTACTGGTGCACAACGAGTCCCCCTATGAGCTGATCATTGATGACGAAGACTGGATGCGCCGTACTTCCGCCGTGGATGCTCAGGGTCGTCAGGCAGAAATCGAGCTGCGCTACACCCTTTACTGGCACCTGCGCGATGTTAAAACCGGCGCACTGCTCACCACCCCCAAACGCATGATGGCGCTGCGCAGCCTGCCCTGGTACCCGGAAAACGCCGTCGCATCCTCCGATGAAGAGCAACTGGTGCGCGACGACTTGTACGAAGACATGACCTTCCGGCTGATCAATCAGATCGCGGTGGCCTCCAAGGGGTGGGAGACCTACTAATGCGCCTGCGTCCCGAACAGCTTGACAAGCACCTGTCCGCGACGCTGTTGCCCGTTTATCTAGTTGCTGGTGACGAACCCCTTCAGCAAGGCGAACTCATCGACGATTTACGCCGAGCGGCTCGCGACCAAGGCTTTGACGAACGCCAACGCTTTTCCAGTGATACCGGCATCGACTGGAACGCCCTGCTCAATGAGTCACAGAGCATGAGCCTGTTTGGTGGCCGCCGGATTCTTGAACTGGTACTGAACGACAAGCGCCCGGATAAAACCGGCAGCCAAATTCTTCGTGATGTACTCGCCAGCCTGAAAGGCGAAGCCAGTAGCGACACCCTGTTATTGATTCGTTGCTCGCGACTAGATCGCCGCAAGGACTGGAATAGCGCCTGGGTAAAAACTCTGGATGAAATGGGCGCGGTGATTGAAGTTTGGCCTGTAGAAGGAAATGGCCTGCGCAACTGGTTACAGGAACGCCTAACCAGCCGCGGGCTGCGCGCCAGTGAAGACGCCCTCGCCCTGCTGATCGAACGCAGTGAAGGTAATCTGCTGGCCGCCGCTCAAGAAGTGGACAAGCTGGCCCTGCTAGTGGGCGACGGCCAAGTTGGGCCCGAAGATGTGCAGCAAGCGGTAGGCGACTCCAGCCGCTACTCGCCGTTCGACCTCACCGACGCCACCGCCCAGGGTGATAGCCAACGGGTCATGCACATCATCCAGACCCTACGTGCTGAAGGCGTAGAACCCCCTGTATTACTGTGGGCCTTGAGCCGCGACATCCGCCTGCTCGATGGCATGCTCGGCGGCGGACCGCCCCCACGCCTGCCCCCGCAAAGGGTACGCGCCATGCAGAATCAGGCCCAACGCCTTAACCCCCAGCAATTACGCATTGCCCAAGCCTGCGCCATTCGCGCCGACCAATGTGTCAAAGGCATGGCCAAAGGCGACCCTTGGAAACACATCACTTCTCTGGCCCTGCGCCTAGCCGGCCACCCCCTGCCCCGCAGCATGGAACGGTAAAGCTCGTAATCTGCAGATACCTTATTCAGGCACAAACAGTTTTTGCATAACAATCACTAAAAAGCAGCGATGGGTCGAACCGAGTATCGGATTTAATGCACGCCCACAGCACTATTGGGTCTTGCGCATCATGTCCAAGGAGTACCTCGGAAAAGTAACCACCTTTCTGCTAAAGCAGTCCAAAGGTAGTGGCCTACTGAATTGGGGGCACACCTCACCGCTTGGGCTTGTAGCTTAAAACTGCCCCTTAAGCCGTTCGTACGCTAGAGAACACAATGTCTTGCGATTCAGGCCTTCCCCATTAAGAGGCTCACAAAAGTGCAGGCGAACACGAATTTTTCGGCGTAACAATATGCTCCACAGGTGATGATGAAACTCATCGTCACCAATAAACGCCAAACTTTGATCCGCTGCGCCCATGCTGTCCAAGTAGCGAATCGCCAGTGGCTGAACCGGCACTTGCGCTAACAAGGGCGCATCAAACAACTGCGGGAAAAAGCGTCGCAGCCCTGTACCGTCTGTCGTGGTGCCTTCCGGGAATACCAGCACCGTATGCCCATGCTGTAGACGGCCGGCAATTTCCTGAGCCACGCGAACGGACTCACCGCTACCCCGTTTGATAAACAGGGTACCCATGGCACGAGCCAGCATGCCGATCAGCGGCCAGGCACCGACCTCAGCCTTGGAAAGAAAATACAGATGTCGCTGGCTGGCAATAACGGGAATATCCAACCACGAGATATGATTGCTCACCAAAAAAACGGGCGTCTCGACCCTGCTACCTGTAACGGTCAATTCCACACCCAAGATACGCAGGAATCGCCGGCACCATCGTTGCTTGGCCTTCAATATCACGGGCCGATACGGTGACCAGAACGCGCCTAGAAAAAACGCCAGCACAAAGCCCCACAGTAGATAGAGCACCACACCGGCAACTCGCCACACTCGGCGCAGTTGCGGCCAGACCCCTCTCTCGGGATAGGATTCAACGCTAACGCTATGATTCATATCGCTCCTGTATACAGCCTGCTAGCTATTAATTATCCACTACCCATTGTTTACACTGCCTGGGCGGGCTGCATGAAGTGCTGCACATAGCGAGCGGGGAGGTTTTCCACCGCCATCAGCACAAAGAAGTCCAAGCAATTAAAATCCGGGTCCCAGCATGGCTCACCACATACCTGCGCGCCCATGCGCAAATAAGCCTTCAGCAACGGCGGCATCTTCACACCCTCCGCTTGTGCATCGCCGGGCAATGCCTGCAACCGTAGGTGAGGCTGCACTCGATGCTCGGCTCGGCTCAAATGGCGCCCCTGAATGCGCTCATTGACCGCCGCCACGTTATAGCCTTCACTCAAGGCAATGCTGGCGCAGCCCAGCAGGTAGCGCACATCGTTTTCCAGCATGTATTGCGCCAGCCGTGCCCACAGCACACTTATCACCCCCCCGTTACGGTGATCCGGATGAATGCAGGTGCGTCCGATCTCCGCCAGCTTCCCCTCCAGACGCCCAAGCATGGTGAGATCAAACTCACCACTGGAATAGAAGCCACCAGTGCGCTGCAGCCTGTCACCGGGCAATACCCGAGTGTAACCAACAATGTCGCCGCTGCGATTGTCCCGCACCACCAAGTGCAAGCAGTGGCGGTCAAAACGATCGCGATCCAGCCCGAACGGCGCACTGAAACTCGCGCCGTATTCCTGGGAGAAGATGCGATAGCGTAAACGTTGAACTTTTAGAATTTCACGACGGGAGCGGGTGAAGTAAGCACTGAAGCGACCCTGCGCCTGAGCTTCTCTATCCGCTGTCATTTCCCGAGGAAAACGAAGAATCTCGGCAGTGGCAACGAACGGCTTAGCGAACGCTCCTTTCCATTGCGGGCTTAACGCTTTGATCTTTCCTGCGGCTTGCGCAAGCATAGTGTGCTCCACTGGCAGTTTCAGCCAGTGTCGTCAGCGGCCATGGCAAGGCAGTGACACTTGCGTGACATTTGCGCGACACACCCAGAGAGCCTAAAAAATAAAAAAAGAGAAGGAGAGAGCCATGAACGCCCCGCACATTGCCGACACCGTCCCGTTTCCGTTGCCCGTCAAAAAAGGCGATACGGTGTACTGGTGTGCCTGTGGCCTGAGCCAGACGCAACCGTATTGTGATGGCAGCCACAAGGACACCGGTTTTTCCCCTGTGCCTTACACTGCCAACAAGGACAAGATTGTGTTTTTCTGCGGCTGCAAGCATAGCGCCAAAGGCATCATTTGCGACGGCAGCCATGTGGCGCTAAAAGGAGAGAAGTCCAACTTGTGAAACCAGGTGGCCACCTATCGCCGCAGGTGCCGGGTATTACTGGCAAAAGGCTCTGTGACCCAGAACGTCGATCCCCTAGGACAACAGGGCCGACTACACCGGACCTATGAGCGGGTGGTCGCACTGCAACCACCCACCCACTCTCTCAACCAGTGTTGCGCAGGCCGGCCGCGATACCGGCAATGGTGACCATCAACGCGCTTTCCAGCGTTTCATCGCCGTCCTGCTGACGTAGCCGCGCCATCAGCTCTGCCTGCAACAGGTGCAGGGGGTCGGTGTAAGGGTCACGCACCCTAATCGACCAGCGCATCACCGGATTGTTATCCAGCAAGTCTTCTCGACCAGTGAGGGCAGACAAGGCGCTCACCGTGGCGGTGAGCCGCTCGCGCAGCACTTCACCCAGACGCATTAACCCGGGATCGTCCCCCGCCAAACGCTCTTCATACCAGGCCGCTACTCGCAAATCAGATTTCGCCAATACCATTTCCAGCATATCCACCACGCCCTGGAAGAACGGCCACTCGCTGGCCATTTCCCGCACCATGGCATTCTGCGCTGTATCGTTCTGGGCATCTTCCAGCGCGGCACCGGTGCCCAACCAAGCGGGCAACATCAGCCGTATCTGGGTCCAGGCAAACACCCAGGGAATCGCCCGCAGTGAGCTGATACCTTGATCAGACTTGCGCCGCGCAGGGCGGCTGCCCAGCGCCAGCCGCGACAACTCCGTTTCTGGCGTAACGGTACGCAGGTAGCGCACCAGCTCAGGCTCATCGCGCACCACCCCGCGATAGCCCGCCACGGAAGTATCCGTCAGGGCCTGCATCTGTTGGCGCCACTCCGGTCGGGCCGCCTGGGGTGGCAACAAGGTTGCTTCCAAAGTGGCCGCCACATACTGCTCCAGGTTAAACACCGCCACCGACGGGCGACCGTATTTAAACCGAATCACCTCACCCTGCTCCGTCACCCGTATACGCCCGGCCACCGAGCCTGGCGGCTGTGATAACAGCGCCATGCGGGTGGGCGATCCGCCACGGGAAATGGAGCCACCTCGGCCATGAAACAGTGTGAGCGGAATGCCGTTATCGGCAAACAGGGCCGTGAGCTTTTCCTGTGCCCGATATTGGGCCCAGGCCGCGCCGAGAAAGCCCGCGTCCTTGGCGGAATCTGAATAGCCAATCATGATTTCCTGCCCGGCAGCCACTCGCTCTCGATAGAACGGCAGCGCTAACAACGCTGACATGGTTTGCTCGGCACCATCCAAATCGTCCAAGGTCTCGAACAGCGGCACCACGCGCATGGGTTCACGAACCCCGGCTATCTTCTGCAACAACATCACCGCCATCACATCAGACGGGGTAGTGGCCATGGAAATCACATAGGCACCTAGCCCTTCGCTGCCTTGCTCGGCAATCACCTCACACGTTGCCAATACCTCTGCGACTTCGGCAGTGCAGTGTTCGCTGTCGCGGAAAGCGGCATCAATCAGCGGTCGGCGTGCCTGCAGCTCATCAACCAGAAACGCTTGGCGCGCCGCCTCATCCCAATCGCTGTAACGACCCAACTGCAGATAACGGGTGATGGCATCCAACACATCACTGTGACGGGTCGATTCCTGACGAATATCCAGCCGTAGCAGGGTGATACCGAAACAGTTCAGGCGGCGAAGAGTATTTTTTAAATCGCCATCGGCAATGTCACTTAGGCCCACGGCACGCAAAGAACGATCAAGCAGTTGTAACGGCGCCATCAACTCTTCACGGCGCAGATAGGCTTGTCCCTCCGGCACCGGCAAGCCTTCTACTTGTGCTTCCATCTGACGACGAGTCAGGCGCAAGCGACTACGCACTTCGCGCAGCAGCACACGGTAAGGTTCATGGGTTGGGCCAGTGGCCGCCAGTAATTCCTCACTGGCCGACTTCATCGACAGGTCCGCCAGCAAGTTCTCCACATCGCGAAGATACAGGTCTGCCGCCATCCAGCGGGCCAGCAGCAACACTTCCCGAGTCACCGGGGCGGTCACATTGGGGTTACCATCCCGGTCACCGCCCATCCACGACGCCAACTTCACCGGCGCCCAGTCGGAGGGGGGCGCAGGCAGCCCCCGCTCGGCCAGCTGTGCTTCCAGTTGGCGCAGCACATCCGGCACCGCCTGCCACAGGGATTGCTCAATGGTGGCAAAGCCCCATTTGGCTTCGTCCACCGGGGTCGGCTTTTCACGACGAATTTCATCGGTACACCAGGCCGCCAGAATCACCCGGCGCAGACGTTCGCGGCGCAACTCACGCTCGTCTTCATTGAAGTCTGGGCGATCCATCTCACTGAGCAGATCGGCCATTTGGTCATACTTGCGAATCAACGTACGGCGGGTCACCTCGGTGGGGTGGGCTGTCAACACCAGCTCGACGGAAAGCTGCTCAAGCGTTCCCGAAATTTGCTCTTTGGCAATGTCATTATCATCCAGGCGCTGCAGCACCTCCTGCAACCCCTGATCAGTCCCCGCATCCCCCGGATAGCGCTGGTGTTGACGATGCAACCGCTCCCGGTGATGTTGCTCGGCAATATTACTCAAGTTAAGAAACTGACTGAACGCACGCGCCACCTCCAGCAGAGTCGCGTCATCCAGCGGCGATAATAAATCGCGCAGCGAGGCCAGTGACGCCGCCCCTTCGGTGCGGGTCGCCACCGAAGCTTGGCGGATTTTTTCCACTGTCTCGTACATGGAATCGCCCGCCTGCTGACGCAGGCATTCGCCCAACAAATCGCCCAATAACCGGACATCATCACGCAATGGTGCATTTACATTGTGATCCACTGTGCCTCCTTACCGTGCAGGAATAGTCGCCGGCGCCTACCATACTCTCTCTTCGAGTCGGTGCCATGACCAACAAATGCTGTTCAAATTGCAGTTTTAACAAGATTACACTTTCAACCATCTTTATTCCGCTGCCACGGTGACGCAACATAGGCCTTCCAAACAGGCTATTAAAACGCGTTACGTACTCTGGCTTTCAGGCTCGCGCAATCTAGGGCCATTTTGAACGGTGCAGGTCCGTCCATCGAAATGGCAACAACGAGTACGGACAGTATGCAAGGGGCTTTCAACAGCCTGCTCACGAACCCGGGATCGACTTAATGATGAACACCTCAAGCCGTATTACCTCGGATCAAGGTGTGGTGCTAATGCAGTATCTGGCGCGAGCCCTGTTTGCGGTGCTTGCGGTGCTGTATTTCCACCATGCAGACCACTTCTTCTTTACCCTGCCCCAGGCGACGCCGTGGCTGTTGTTCAGTGCTTACGTGGGCATTCAGCTTCTGCTGCTGATTTGGCGCCCCATCAACGCCGACGGCTTCGCCTCCGCGTTAGACCTGCTAACCCTGGGGATTGTGCTGCTACTGGATGCCGGTGATCCACCTCCCACCATGGCCCTGCTGTTCATTGCTGTACTCAGTAACGGCTTACTGCATGGCCTCAAACGCTTTCTAATCATGCTTGCTGGGGCTGAAATCGTATTGGCCTTTGTGCTTCCTATCCGCTTGAGCTACAGCGACGCGTCCAGCGCCTCTGCCAGCCTGTTTCTGGTCGCGGCACTCAGCGCCTGCATGTTGTATTTCGGCTTGATGATCTGGCGCAACCAACACCTGTCACGGGCGGCGCTGGAAGCCACTTGGCGCGACCCGGATACTGATTTCATCAGCCGTGAAGCCTTGGTAAGCACCGCCGGCTGGCTGGTGCCCCTGCACGACCGCATTTCCTCGCCGCTCACCTTAGTATTGGTGCGACACCATGAATTGCCGTTACTCGCCGACCGAATAGCCCAACGCATTCGCCGCAGTGATGTGGCCGCTCGCTACGATGAACAACTCTTGGCTCTGCTGCTACCCTGCACCCCCACAGCGGCGGCGGAACAACTGCTCAATGATTTACGCAACCGGCACCCGGGGCTGCGGGCGGCCATGATGACCCTGGCCGATGGCGACGCCGCCCTTGAGCAAGCACTCTCTCACCTGCAAGCCTCCATGGCCCGCACCACCGAAGAAGACAATCACTGGCTGGCCCACGCCCCGCCGATAAATTGAGTCTATCTACACCACCCATTTATCAGGCAATCTCTGTCACACCGCCTTGTCGGCAATGGCCCAAACAACGACAAGGCAGCCTCAAGCCCCTTCGCACCGTTTTTGTAACCCTGTTCGCCAGCCCCTTGCTCGGTTTAAGCATGCTCACACAGGCTGCCGATGCCCCCAGCCCACGCCTGGTTAGCGGCAACTTGGCCGCGAGTGCGTCCCGCACGGGTAACCTGGACATCACTGACAGCAGCGGAACCGATCAGCAGGTGACGCTAACACTCACCGCCAGTGCAGACGAAAACCACTACCGCCGCCGTACCGATAGCTGATTCATGAAATCGTCTTCTCTGACAATCCTGATCTGGCTCTATCCACCGTCCAACGACCAGCAGCCGCTTCCAGGCCAGCGTCGCGGTGACATTGAGCAACCACTCGCCCTTGAACGCCGCCGGTAGCACGGCGACTGGCGGCAGTGGCGACGATGGAGGAAGTGTCTTAATTTTCACGAGCTTATTTACTCTGATACTTAGCCTGAGGCGCTTCCAGGGTCGGGGATAACGCTTTTAATCTTTATCTATAAAAGCGACTATCCCATCGCCTTAAACTGTGCCAACGACGCCAAAACCTCCAGCGCATGTCGTCGCGTCGCGGGGTCATGAAGATCCACTGTCACCATCAGCTCATCTACCTCCACGGAATCAAGCAACTGATCCAGCTGCCCCTGTATGGAGGCTGCCGTTCCCTGCAACTGCAAACCCAAGAAATCTTTTACCCCTGCTTCCTCTTGTGGGTTCCACAATCCCTCCATGCTATGTACCGGCGGCTTCATCCACAGCGGCTGTCCACGGAACAGGGCAAGAATGCGTTGATAACTGGTAGTAGCCAGATAATGAGCCTCCTCGTCGGAATCCGCCGGTACCGCCGGCACCGTCAACATGGCGTAAGGCTTATCAAGTTGGGCAGAGGGCTGAAACTGCTCTCGATAGGTACGCAACGCTTCACGGTACAGTCGCGGCGCAAAATGCCCGGCAAACGCATAAGGCAAACCCCGCTGCGCCGCCAACTGGGCGCTGTACAAACTGGACCCTAGTAACCAGATCGGCACCGCAGTGCCAGCACCAGGAATCGCATTGACCGCCCGTGACGCATCCAGTGGCCCCAGCAAGCGCTGCAACTCAGCCACATCATGAGGGAACTGCTCAGCCCCGAGGCCTTCACGACGCAAGGCACGGCTGGTCATTGGATCGGTCCCCGGTGCCCGTCCCAGTCCCAGATCAATGCGATCGGGGTACAGAATTTCCAGCGTGCCAAACTGCTCGGCAATCACCAGCGGAGGATGGTTGGGCAGCATCACCCCCCCGGACCCTACCCGAATGGACTCAGTCGCCCCGGCAATATGCCCGATCAGCACCGAAGTAGCAGCACTGCTGATCCCCTGCATATTGTGGTGCTCCGCCAACCAAAACCGCTGAAACCCCAGCGATTCGGCATGGCGTGCATAGGCCACACTATTAGCCAATGTTTGACCAATCGTGTCGCCTTCGCGAACGGAGGCCAGCTCTAATAATGAAAAGGGTACTTTTGCAGACAAAATCTATGCTCCCATAACGCTAGCGTTATGAATGGTGTTCAAAACTGGAGTTTCAAGTCAACAGCGCAAAAGCAAATACGCTAGGCAGTATTTATACTTACTATCGTGTGGTGGGTTAGGGAGCGGGAACGACGCGAACAAATTACTGCTCTCGAAAACCTTTTCGCCCGGTCTTCATGGGAAAGGGATGAACATTCCTCCCTCCTGCTTTCTCGAGCCATTCAACTTGCAACTCATTTCCCCCGAAACAGCTCGCGGCTTTTCAAGGGACGTTTGCCCAAGTGAGGGGCCAGCAGATGCCGGCACAAATGTAAGGCTGCCTTGCGAGCAGCGGGATGCCAATCCCCTTGGCAAATGGCCAACAAATCTGCCCCCTGATAGCTTGGCCCGGTTTCTACTCGTACGAGCCCCTGCTCCGGGTTTAGCTGATAGCAGGCGTCCGGTTCCACCTCATCGCCCTGAACATCCAGCTCCAAGGATACCCCGTAACCAATTTCCTCTAACGCCGCCAACTCAAATTGCCGCAGGGTAATATCCAACGCGGTATCGGTTAGCAAATCAGACAAAGCCTGCTCGTATAATGGCCAAATCGCGGGATTGGGATCATCCCGATGCAGCAGCCGGGTGAGCAACTCATTAAGGTAGAAGCCACAGTAAAGCGCCTTGCCGCGCAGCAACACTCGACTCCCCCGTGGTTCACAGGCCCGCAGGGAATACAGGTCACCGGAGGGCTTCAGCTCCACCCACAAAGGCGTAAACGGAGCCAATAGGGGGTCCTTACGTCCACCGCGCACCACCGCACCAACACGCCCAAGCTCCGGCAAGAACAGGTCCACCGTCAGGCTGGTATTGCGGAAAGGCCGCCGATGAATCAGCCAAGCGGCTTGCAGGGTAGCGGTCATGGAAATAGCTTCACACGGCAGACTTCAAGCGGCAAGCGACAACGCGACGCCCAAAAAGAGCGGCTCCTCTCAGGCGATAGCCGCGCTCATATTGAAATAAAGCGCTGCCAGCACCGCGCCCCCAGGATGAAAACCCACCCTTGCAGCGCAGAAATCAAAGTTTATTCAGCTCGGGAAGACAAGTCTGCGCGTTATAACGTGTTGTTTGGCGCTCAATTACGTTCGTCATAACCAAGCGAGCGCAATGCACGGGCATCATCAGACCAGCCCGCCTTAATTTTCACCCACAGGTTAAGCATCACTTTGCGCTCAATCAGACGTTCGATATCTTCGCGGGCTTGAATGCCGATCTGCTTGATTCGCTCGCCTTTGTCGCCAATAAGAATTTTTTTCTGGCCACGGCGTTCCACCAGAATGGCGGCAGAAATTTCAGTGACGCGGGGTCCATCTTCCCACAACTCCACTTCCACACTCACCTGATGAGGCACTTCCTGCCCCAGCTGGCGGACCACCTTTTCACGAATGATCTCCGCCACCATAAACCGCAGGCTGCGGTCGGTCAGCTGATCTTCCTCGTACCAGAAGTCTCCTTCTGGCAGGCGATCAACCAAGGCTTTTTCCAGCTCTACCAAATTCTGTTCACGCAGCGCAGATACCGGGATCACCGCGTCAAAGGGGTAACGCTCACTCAAAGTTTGTATATGCGGCAGCAAGACCGCCTTGTCGTCCACATTGTCGACCTTGTTAATGATCAACAACACCGGCACCTCATCCTTTTCCGGCAATAAGGACAACACATGCTCGTCCGCCGGCGTCCACTTCAGAGCATCCACCATCATGCAGATCACATCCACCCCAAACAGGGTCGATACCGCGGCCTCATTCATGGCACGGTTCAACGCCTTTTCTTGGCCGGTATGAATCCCCGGAGTGTCCGCAAACACAATCTGGTACTTATCGCGGCTGAGAATACCGTGAATCCGGTGACGGGTTGTTTGCGGCTTGCGCGAGGTAATGCTGACTTTCTGGCCGATCAAGTGGTTCATCAGCGTGGATTTACCCACATTGGGGCGCCCAACAATAGACACCATGCCACAGCGGGTAGCCTGGGCATTATCCGGTTGGGAAGAGAGGGTATCAGTCATACTGCTGCTCCAGCCATTCAAGCGCCAAGCTTGCCGCCTCTTGCTCGGCCTTACGGCGGCTCGCGCCCTGGGCGATAAATATCTGCTGCACCTGATCCAGGGAGCACTGCACATCGAAGGTCTGTTTCGGTGCCAGGCCTTCTACCTGGGTCACCTCATAGGTCGGTAATTCAAATTTGCGCGCCTGCAGCCATTCCTGCAAACGGGTCTTGGCATCTTTCTGGGCACTCTGGGGGGAAATGGCCTCGAGGCGCGGCGCAAACCAGGCCAACACCACCTCGCGGCAGCGGGGCTCTCCGCCATCCAGCAACATGGCGCCAATAATCGACTCCAATGCATCAGCCAGTGTGGAATCACGACGAAAACCGCCGCTTTTCAACTCCCCGCCCCCCAGCACCAGATACTCACCCAAACCCAACTCCCGGGCCACCAGCGCCAACGTCTGGCCACGCACCAGAGACGCACGCATTCGGGTTAGCTGCCCTTCAGCAGCTTTCGGGAACTGCTCAAACAGGGCAACGGAAATGATCTGCCCGAGTTGAGCATCACCAAGAAACTCCAGCCGTTCGTAATTACGGTGGCGGCTAACACTACGATGTGTCAGCGCCAACTCAAGAAGGGAGATATCCTGAAACTGATAGCCCAGACGGGCCATCAGCCTGTTAAGGTCACCGTTCACTGGCGAACGTCTTTTTTGAACTCGTCTTTGAAGGTCATCACGATGCTTACGTTGTAAAACATCGGTTCACGCACTTCATAGTCTGTGGACACGGTCAAAACGCCGCCTTCCTTGACGATACCCAGGTCATCAACACGGATCACATTGACCTGGTTGATGGTAAACCGCTTGCTGAGTCCGTCGCGAATTTCACGCGGAGACATCAACGCCGTTTTGCTGTCTTGCAGCAATGAGCGGATGGTGGTCGAAATCGTATTGTGTTCCATATAAGCCGGAACCATACGGAACGCAGCTGTCCCCAAGATAGCCACAACGATGAGCACGACTGCCCAGCTAAGTAGTGACATCCCGCGTTGCTGTGAGGGCCTTGTTGTCATCATTTTTAGTTTGCCTCCACCTTATCAATGGCGCCATTACGAGAAAAACTGGGCAGGGAGAAAATCGGCTTCCAGTGCATCCAGATCATAAATGCTTCCCCCACGACCAGCCCCTCAGGGACTATACCCCAGAATCGGCTGTCGTTACTGTTATCCCGGTTGTCGCCCATCACAAAGTAGGCATCCGCCGGCACCGTCCACTCACCCTGGCTCTGCGTCTGCGGCATTTGCCGGCCAGTGTAGGCGTTGGTTTTGCCTTCCTGCCAAATCAAGTGGCTAGCATTACCCAGCTGTTCCACATATTGCTTGCGCCATACGCCCGGGCCAACCCACTCGTTCACTAAATCACGATCGATAATCTCGCCATTCACGGTCAACACGTTGTCTTTCACCTGAACCGTATCACCCGGCAAACCCACCACCCGTTTGATGAAGTTCTGCTTTCGGTTGCCGGGAAACTTGAACACCATCACATCACCGCGTTCCGGCTCAGTGGTTTCAATGATCTTGGTATTGGTCACCGGCAAACGGAGCCCATAGGCAAACTTGTTGACCAGAATAAAATCATTCACCTGCAGCGTTGGCAGCATGGAGCCCGAGGGGATGGTAAAAGGTTCAACAATAAACGAACGGATCACTAGCACCACAAAAAACACGGATATCAGTGAGTTGGAGGTTTCCACCACACTGCCCACCGGGCCGCCCTTACTCTTCAGCTTAAGCGCCTTGTCTATCAGCCAGACAATCACCGTAATGGCCAGTGCCAGGGTCAACCAGAAACCGATATCAATATCCAACAGAAATCTCCATTAAAGAGTCGCAGCAGGCAACAGCTGGACGCCTTGTGGTTTTACGTCCAGCCTCTAACGTCAGGCGTTTATCAATTAATCATCCACTTTGAGCACAGCCAGGAACGCTTCCTGGGGGATTTCCACGTTGCCTACCTGCTTCATGCGCTTCTTGCCTTCTTTCTGCTTCTGCAGCAGCTTTTTCTTACGAGATACGTCACCGCCATAACATTTCGCAGTCACGTTCTTGCGCAGGGCTTTTACCGTCTGGCGCGCGATAATCTTGCTACCAATAGCAGCTTGAATGGCCACATCGAACATTTGTCGTGGCACCAACTCTTTCATCTTTTCACACAGGGCTCGGCCCCGGTAAGCGGATTGATCCAAGTGGCAGATCATCGCCAGCGCATCCACTTTATCGCCATTGATCAACACATCCACCCGCACCAGCTTGGTCGCCTCAAAACGCTCGAACGCATAATCCATGGAGGCGAAGCCCCGGCTCACCGACTTAATCCGATCGAAGAAGTCCAGCACCACTTCGGCCATGGGAATGTCGTAGGTCAGCGCCACCTGCTTGCCCAAGTATTGCATGTTGATCTGCGCGCCACGGCGCTCAACGCACAGCGTGATCACATTACCCACGAACTCCTGGGGCACCAGGATGTTCACCCGCGCAATCGGTTCACGGAATTCTTCTATCTTGCTGCCTTCAGGCAGTTTGGACGGGTTGTCCACGTGCAGAATGTCACCGGACACCAACGCCAATTCATATACCACCGTAGGCGCCGTGGTAATCAAATCCAGATCGTATTCACGCTCCAATCGCTCCTGGATGATTTCCATGTGCAACATGCCCAGGAAACCCACCCGAAAACCGAAACCCAACGCATCGGACGTTTCCGGTTCGTAGAACAGGGAGGCGTCATTAAGTGTTAGCTTGGCCAGGGCGTCACGGAAATCTTCATAATCATCCGCACTCACCGGGAACATGCCGGCATAGACCTGCGGTTTCACATTTTTAAAACCAGGCAGGGCAGCCACGTTCGGGGTTTTCGCCAAAGTCAGGGTGTCACCCACCGGTGCGCCATGAATGTCCTTGATGCTGCCGCTCACCCAGCCCACTTCACCGGCTTCCAGCAATTTGGTCTCGGTACGCTTCGGCGTAAAGATACCCAAGCTATCAACCACGTGAGTCTGCCCGGTGGATTTCACCAAAATTTTGTCGCCCTTCTTCAGGCGTCCTTCTTTCACCCGGACCAGCGAGATCACACCCATGTAATTATCGAACCAAGAATCGATAATCAGGGCCTGCAAGTCCGACTCGCGTTTCCCTTCAGGGGCGGGGATACGCTCTACCAACTGCTCAAGCAGGTCATCAATGCCAACGCCGGTCTTCGCCGACACCCGACAAGCGTCATGGGCATCCAGACCGATAATCTCCTCGATCTCGTTGATCACCATTTCAGGTTCAGCTTGGGGCAAGTCAATTTTGTTCAGAACCGCCAACACTTCCAGATCTTGCTCTATGGCGGTGTAACAGTTAGCCACCGACTGGGCTTCAACGCCTTGGGCGGCATCCACTACCAACAACGCCCCTTCACAGGCCGACAGGGAGCGGGACACCTCATAGGAGAAATCCACATGGCCGGGGGTATCAATAAAGTTCAGCTGGTAGGTTTCGCCATCACGGGCCGTATAGTGCAGGGTCACACTCTGGGCCTTGATGGTAATGCCTCTTTCCCGCTCCAACTCCATGGAATCAAGCACCTGCTCTTTCAGCTCACGCTCGCTGAGGCCGCCGCAAACCTGAATAAAACGGTCCGCCAGGGTCGATTTGCCATGGTCGATATGGGCAATAATGGAAAAGTTGCGAATATTCTTGATGTCAGTCATAAGGCCTGTTGAACAAAAAGTCGTTGCCGCACCGGCCTTCCCTGCCCCGGATTCTCAAACCCGAGTGACAGAAAGAGCCGTCCTGCTGCCCGACCCTGCGCCGGACAACACACCGTAATACTCAAAACGACAAACAATGGGCCGCGATTCTAGCGGATATCGGGGGGGAGTTGCACGGCGCACCGTCCGGTGCGCCAAAAAACCCTACAGTGGGCTCCAAAAAAGGGGTTATGGCAGCTTAAGCGCCAAGAAGCGAGGGGCGCCATCACGATTGACCAATGCCGCCACAGTACCGTCTTCCGGCAAATCCGCCGCGGCCTCAGCTAAATCAGCGGCGCTATTGATCGGAGAGCCGTGCAGGGTGACCAGAATATCGCCTACCTGCAGCCCGGCCTTATGAGCCGGCCCCTTTGAAACCTGAGTAATCACCACACCGGCCTTCAAATCCAGGTGGCTCAATTCCGACGCCGAAGCCTTCCGCACGGTTAGCCCCAACTTGGCACCCGCGGCATTCTCACCCTTCTGGGCACCACTGCTTAAGGCCATTTCAGGATTATCCGGCAACAAGCCGATCGTTACCGGCAAGGTTTTCTCTTCACCATCACGGACAACCACCATATCCACGTCTGATTCCGGCCTCACTCGGCCCACCCAACGGGGCAACTCAGAAGAGCGATAAATCGTTTCACCATTAAAGCGAATGATCACGTCACCAGGTTCCACCCCGGCAGCTTCAGCCGGAGAGCCCTCAAGCACCTGAGACACTAGCGCGCCACGGGGTGAATCCAAGCCAAACGATTCTGCCAGATCCCGGTCCACTTCCTGAATCAACACACCTAACCAGCCCCGGCTAACCTTGCCGCCATCTTTCAACTGACTGACCACATCCATGGCCATATCCACCGGGATGGCAAAACTCACGCCCATATATCCACCGGAACGGCTGAATATCTGCGAATTGATCCCAACCACTTCACCGCTCAGGTTAAATAACGGCCCTCCACTGTTGCCGGGGTTAATCGCCACATCGGTTTGTATGAAAGGCACATAGGTATCACTGGGCAAACTGCGGCCCTTGGCACTAACAATCCCTGCAGTAACGCTGCTGTCGAAACCGAATGGAGCCCCAATGGCCAATACCCATTCGCCCACTTTCAGGTCAGCTGAGGAGCCGATATTCACCACCGGCAAATTCCCTTCATCTACTTTCAACAATGCCAGATCGCTCTGCTCATCTGCCCCTACCAACGTGGCAGGCAATTCACGGCGATCTTGCAGGCGCACCATAATTTCATCTGCTTCCGCCACCACATGGTTATTGGTCAGTACATAACCATCAGCAGAAATGATGAACCCGGAGCCCAGCGAACGAGTGTCCCCCTGCTCTGGCAACGACGGCATTTCACCCTCACCGCCAAACTGTTCAAAAAAATGTTTGAACAGCTCAGGTAACTGTTTGAGTTGATCTGTAGCAGACGATGCCTCTCGGTGGGTAACGGTGCTGATATTCACTACCGCCGGGCCTTCCTTCTCGACTAACTGGGTAAAATCAGGCAGGCCCGAAACAAGCGGTTCTGCGCGGGTAGAAGACGATTCAGAAGAAGGGTCGGAGCAAGCTGTCAGTACAGCGCTCAAGATGACAAGCCACACTGCTGCGAAACGACGATATCCTCGTTCCATTGAAGTCTCCTTTTATCAGGCGGCCTTTTTCATGGCCTCACTATTGCGATGCTGGCTGAATCACCACGGCCTGGCAGCTATCCGCAGAAGGAACGACCCGTGGCTGATACGCCTGAGTATGCCCCGTCTGTCGGCTCATGACACGGTTGATTGCAAAACCGAGAAACAGCCCCGCCATCCCCAGTAAAGCAGAGGCATCAACTATCTCAATGGGCACAGCCTCCCCCAGCAGGGCGCCGGCAAACAACAACGCCAACGGCAAGCCGTATACCCACAGCGCACCACGCATCAGCGCGCCCTCTGGCAAGGCCACGTTTACGGTATCGCCAACCTGGTGAGAATCTTGAGAAGGAACGCGCAGACGAGCGCGTTGGCCGGATTGCTGTTCATTAATGAGATGATGCCCGCAGCCGGCTTTTGCCTTGCAGGCACCGCAAGTGGAAGCACGCACGGTTTCCACCCAGATCGCCCCAGGCTCCACCGCCACAACAACCCCTTGCTCTTCCAGCATCAGGGTTGGCTATCTCGCACACGGATACCTTCAATTACCCGTTCTGCGGTCTTTTGCGGCACCTCACCCACCAGGGTGACTAGATAGGCCCCGCTGGGAGCAGTCAGACGGCGACTGACTGCCACCGTCGGGCCGACACGACTCACACCCTCTTCCACAGAGCTCTCACGCACCGCTTCCACAAAGACGGTGAAAGCCGCCAAGCCATCACTGTAACCCTGCGCAGCCACCGGTTCGCGATCGGAGCCGCCCTGTCGCCAATCCTGCTCCACGGAGGTAAAGCCCGACGGCATCCATTGCGCTTCCACTGATAATCGGTGAGAGGGATGAGAATCCGCCAGTGGTGTCAGATCACGTCCTTTCACGGTTTCAGGGATCGAAAAATCTTGTTCGCTGAGCGGCGCAGCTAACGTCAGAGTGACAAATTCCACTCGCTCAAGCGCCACCCCACTGCCATCAACGACTTCGGACTTCAACAACAGGTTACTGTCATTATCCAGCCACAACCGATAACCGTAGCGATGGGTGTCCAGCGGCGCCACACGCATGCGCGTGGCCGCTCGGCCAGCAACGCGGCCATCCCCATCCACAAGAATGTTGTACTGGGCGGGCACATCGCGGGCGATACGGTCACCCAACGCCAATGGCCCGGCGTGCTTGCGGTTAATGCGGGTAAGCGTGCCGTTCGGGTGCAGACACACCACTTCATCACCGCGGCGCAATACCTCGACCAATCGACCATCAAGATGGGTCAGTCGTTGAAATTCGCGACCACCAATGATGGCGTGTCTTACTTCCATGGTGCTGACTTCCGCACCGAACTGATAAAGGAAACGACCGGTGTAATTAAGGGATCGATTAGCCTGAGCCATCGACTGGAGCTGATCCTGCGCTGGCGATGTATCCGCCAACGCCACTTCGGACAGCGCCAGAGCCGGCGAGCAGAGAGTCAGAAAAAAGGCAAGAGCTCGCAACATCATCCGCTAGCGTGCCCCGTGGCGGGCATCCATGCTTACCAGGCGGGCAAAGGGCATCATGCCCTGGCCACTATGACGTGCTGCGAAATCGCTATGGCGCAGCAACATGCTGTTCACACGGGGCTGGGCAGCCGGCACCGCAGCAGGGTTACTTGCCGTATTGGCTGTAAAGGTCTGAGATACCAAGGAGGTCTCGCCGAACGGGCGGCTGATGCGGTTGTCCGGGGCTGCAGCAGTCAACGCCGGCGCAGCCATGCTGTTCACCGACTGGCCACCTTCCCAAGTCTGCCAGCCGACCACCGTGGCCGCCGCCACCGAAGCCGCTACCGCCAAGCGTGCCATGCCGCCCAACCATGCAGGGCGGCGCGCAGGGAGCACTTCTTCCGCTAACGCGGCAGTGAGGCTGACATTAAAGCCCGCCGGAACGGCCATGGAAGCTTGGTTGTGCATAATATCGCTGGCCAACTGCCAACGGGCCAGCGTCTCCAGCTCGCTATTGTCGATATCACGCATTACCCGGCGGGTTTCCAGCTCGCTGGTTTCACCGTCTAGGAACGCGGACAGCGTTTCCAAATCCCTGTTCATACTCTCACCCTTTATCGCCGCGCTGTGAGCCCAAAAGCGGACGGACAGCTGTATCAATTGCTTCCCTGGCCCGAAAGATCCGAGACCGAACTGTGCCCACCGGGCATTCCATAACGACCGCAATATCCTCATAGCTGAGGCCCTCGAATTCACGCAGGGTTACCGCAGTCTTCAACTCTTGAGGCAGCTCATTGATTGCTGCATGGATTACCGCCTCCAGTTCCTCTGACAACACGAGGGACTCCGGGGTTCCAATCTCATGCAGCATTTCTGCACCAGCGTACTGCTCGGCTTCAGCAGCATCCAAATCAGAGCCCGGTGGACGCCGGCTGGCAGACACCAAATGATTTTTAGCGGTATTGACCGCGATACGATAAAGCCAGGTATAAAAGGCGCTGTCTCCACGGAATCGGGGCAGCGCGCGCCAAGCCTTGATAAAGGCTTCTTGGGCAACATCCTGAACCTCGTCCTGGTCACGCACATAACGGCTAATCAACGCAAAAAGGCGCTGCTGATACTTTCGTACCAACACCTCGAATGCGCGCTGATCGCCGGCTTTGGCTTTCTTGACCAACTCTTCGTCTGACACCGATCCCCCGGATCTATCGCGAAACGCGTAAAATAACCATGACTGCCTGACGATCAAGCAGCCTGTAAAACGCGCCATTGTAGCAGCTGGTCGAGCGGCGGCTACAGCAGGAAGGCGATTTCGCCACCTTTTCACATTGCTTGAACAATTACATGGTGACGCAAGGGCGACGAGACAACCGGTTATAGGACAGAATCGGACAGAGGTGCCCGCAAATGGTTCCCGGACGGTAATTTGAAGTAATCTAATGAATCCGGGCCAGCCAAGGCTATGGCGTTATCGAATAATGCAGAGCATGCGCTGGCGAGCCAATTGCGGGGATAATGCACCAGATCACTCCCCCTTCCAGAAAAGGGAGCCACCCTGCCCATCAAGGCAAGACTCAACAGCTGCACACTTCAGGCCACGCTGAGCACATAAGAAATTTTTTAGAAACGTCCAAGTTTGGTCATTTAGCCAGGAGCGGATTCACCGCTATACTGGCCACCGCTCATGCCATACCGCATGGCCTCCCATGTCTATCCACAACAGGACTATCCATGGCCACCTACCGACACGATGTACTCATTATCGGCTCCGGCGCCGCAGGCCTTACGGCTGCACTTCGCCTGCCGAATGAGTGTCAGGTTGCCCTGCTCTCCAAAGGGGAGCTCACCAGCGCTAGCACCTACTACGCCCAGGGCGGAGTGGCCGCGGTGTTGGACCAAGAAGACTCACTGGAAAGTCATGTGGCCGATACCCATGTGGCTGGCGCAGGGCTATGCCAGGATGATGCGGTACGCTTTACGGTAGAAAATGGCCCCGACGCCATTCGTTGGTTGATTGATCTGGGCGTGGACTTCACCCGTTTCGATAGCGGTGACGGCAGTAAATTGCCCTACCACTTAACCCGCGAAGGCGGGCATAGCCATCGGCGCATCATTCATGCCGCCGATGCCACCGGCAAAGCCATCTCCGGCACATTGATCGAACAAGTCTGCAAAAAAGAAAACGTGATCCGCTTTGAGCACCGGATGGCGGTGGACCTGATCGTACAGGAACACGACGGACTGCAAGGCAAAGAGCAACGTTGCTGTGGCGCCTACGTACACAACATTCAAACCGGCGAAACCGACGTTATTCTCGCCCGCTCCGTGGTGCTGGCCACCGGCGGGGCCTCCAAGGTGTACCTCTACACATCCAACCCGGATGTGGCCACCGGCGATGGCATTGCCATGGCCTGGCGAGCCGGCTGTCGGGTCGCCAATATGGAATTCATGCAGTTTCACCCCACCTGCCTCTATCACCCCAAGGCAAAAAGCTTCCTCGTTACCGAGGCCATCCGCGGCGAAGGCGGGCACCTGCTGCTCCCCAATGGCGAACGCTTCATGAACCGCTTTGATGAACGCGGCGAGTTAGCCCCCCGGGATGTGGTTGCCCGCGCCATTGACCACGAAATGAAACGGCTGGGCGCGGATTGTCTCTACCTTGATATCAGCCACAAACCCGCAGACTTCATTATCGAGCACTTCCCCACCGTATACGCCAAGTGCCTGCAGCTGGGGCTGGATATCACCCGCGACCCCATTCCGGTGGTCCCTGCGGCTCATTACACCTGCGGCGGCGTGATGATTAACAAGCATGGACAAACCGATGTGCCTGGCCTCTATGCCATTGGCGAAACCAGTTTTACCGGTTTACACGGAGCCAACCGCATGGCCAGCAATTCATTGCTGGAGTGCTTTGTGTACGGCAAAGCCACCGCCGACCATATTCGCGCCCACCTGGATAAAATTCCCACGCCAAGAGACGACAACGAATGGGATGAATCGCAGGTTACCGACTCGGATGAAGACGTGGTGATCAGCCACAACTGGGACGAGCTGCGTCGCTTCATGTGGGACTACGTGGGCATCGTGAGAACGGAAAAACGGTTGGAGAGAGCCCTGCACCGCGCCGAGCTACTAAAGAGCGAAATCGCCGAGTATTACAGCAACTACCACATCAGCAACGACCTACTGGAGCTACGTAATCTGGTGGTCATCGCCGAACTGATTATTCGCTCTGCCATGCAACGCAAAGAGAGCCGCGGCTTGCATTACATGCGCGATTTCCCAGCAACGAATGAAGAAACCGGAAATACGATCCTAACACCGGGGACGTTTTGACTGGCATAGAATCAAGCCGGATTACGGGTAAGGACGGAGCCACACGATGACCGTCCTGCACGAGCGATTCAATTGAACGTTCAACGTTGAAAAAAAGCCGGGGAACATCCCGGCTTTCCCTTCCAATGTTGTAGCGTGCGCTAGCCCCGCTGACGCTTAACCCAAAACCACTGATAAAAAGGCTGTAACTCGGCAACGGGCGCTTGGTCAGCAAACACATGCAGCCACCCCTTCGGCGTTTGCATTGCCAACCAAGGGCCATGGCGAATAACACGCAGGGGGCGCTCCATGACTTGCTTATGCCGGCCGATGATCGTCACCCCTTGCGCATCCAGCTCTAGCGCCTCCGGCTGAGGCAAACGCCAGCTCCTCACTAAAATAGGCAGCACACCAAGCAACACCAGCATGGCCCAAGCCGGTAATTGCGACAAGACTATGGCCGCCGCTGCCAGCAATGCCGCCAACCACCGTAAACGCGCAGGATAGCGCGAAGCGGCCAGCTTAACCTTTCTTCGCGGAGACCAACCCGAGGACATGGCTCACATACTCATTTAACTGCGGATCTGCAGGCTCACTGCGGTAGGTGAACCACTCGAACATGTCCGCATCTTCACAGGCAAGCAAGGTGGCAAACTGTACTTGGCGCTCCACCGGCTCCGCGTCAAAGTGATTATCCAGATAGCCATACAGCACCACCTCCACTTCTGACGCACCCCGACGGCACTGCCAACGATATTTCCGCTTCAGGTCTTCATTACTCATTCAGCACTACCCTGATCAAACACTCCGGCGTCTTTCGACAATTAACCCATACAGCTTTCAGGCTGTGCGCGCATTATCTATCATGGCTGATGATTTCTCGACTCCCCCCGGAGTCCCACGCCACGTTACACGTTAGGATAACAGGAGCCCCATGAGCTGGTCCGAGTTTATTGCCGCCCAACCCCTGGCAGATCACGCCTCCACGGATAACGCCCCCACATTAAGCCACTGCGATCACTTGGCTATTATCCGCGCTCATGGCGAGGAAGCCGGCCATTACCTGCAAGGTCAGCTGTCCTGCGACCTGCGCGAAGTGGATAACGGAGGGCACCTCACCGGCATGCATCTGAGCCTGAAAGGCCGTGGCCTGGTCAGCGTACGCATTGTTCGCGACGGTAACGACTACCTGATGCTCTGCCCAGCCGGGCAAAGCGAAGCGGTAATCAAATCATTAATGAAATACCGCCTGCGCGCCAAAGTGGAATTTCAAGTGGACAACCAGGCCGTAATTCTGGGGCTTTCAGGCGCATTGCCCGGCGCCCTTCCCGAACCTGGGCAAAGCACCCGCAACGATCAAGGCCTGTGGCTACGCTACCCCAACACCGATCACGCACTGCTGATTACCCACACAGAGCAAGCGGAAGCCGTATGGGCGGCACTGGCTCAGGAACGCACAGCCCTCAACGGCAACGGCTGGCGGCTGGCCGACATCGACGCCGGCGAAGGCATGGTCTACCCGGGCGCAGAAGATCTATTCCTGCCTCAGGTTCTTAACTACGACGTCACCGCCGGCGTGAACTTTAAGAAAGGCTGCTACACCGGCCAGGAAGTAGTTGCACGCATGCACTTCAAGGGCAAGCTCAAGCAACGCATGCAACGGGTCGATTACACCGCCGATATGGACCTGACACCCGGTGAAACGCTACGCGACAGCAACGGCAAAGCCGCCGGTGAAGTGGTCAGCAGTGCCCGCACCCCTGCCGGGCACAGCGCCCTCGTGGTACTGCGCCGCAACACCGATGGTGTATTGTTCAAAGACGCCGAGCCGCTCAACAGCCAGCTCGGCACTCTACCCTATACCTTGCCCTGGAAAGATTAAGCCCCACGGAGCCCACACGCGCCCGTAGGCCGAATTAGCCCCAAGTCTTTCCACATAAAAAAAGGCGCCGAAGCGCCTTTTTTTATGTGTCTTTCTAGCCCCTAACTCAAGCCTTACCCAAATCCGCCAGTGGGTGCTTTGGCGCCGGGCAGCGGAAGAAACCCTCGATGTACTCTTTTGGCACCGACGCCACATCACGATGCCGGAAGCTGGGTTTGCCGTCCTTGTCGATTAACAAAGCTCGCACCCCTTCGCGAAAATCACCGTGTAGTGAACATTGCACCGCCAAGCACCACTCCATCCTAAACACCTCTGCCAGGTCGTAATAAGTGGAACGATCCAGTTGCTCCCACACCAGATGAGCCGTTTGCGGGCAACCTCGCTCAAGGTTACCCAGTGCCTTGTCCAGCCAACGGTCACGTTCTTTCACGCTCAGCAGCTGCTCAGTGACAACGGTAATGTCCTCGCCATCGCACAAACGGTTAATTAATGGCATATGGTCAATCAACGGGTGCGGCAGATCTCTCATGTCCGCGGCCTGCTGTTTGAACAAGCGATAGATCACCGCGCGATTTTCCGCTTCGTTATCCGCATAATTCTGCTCGGCCAGCGCGTCCAGCAGGCTGTCGGCATCCGCCTCTACCATGCGATCGGCCATGCCAATTTCCACAGCTTCACGACCGTTGATGTGAACCCCAGTAAGGCCAAGGAACAAGCCCACCCTTCCAGGCAAACGATTCAGGAACCAGCTGCCACCCACATCAGGGAACAGGCCGATGGTAATTTCCGGCATGGCCATGCGCGAGCGGGGCGTTACCAAACGGAAATCCGCACTCTGCAGCAGCCCCATGCCACCGCCCATAACAATGCCATCACCAAAGACGATCACCGGAATCGCACTCGTATGCAGACGATAATCCAGCACATATTCCGCTGCGAAATACTCTTCGGTAACCGGGTTTCGGCCTTCACCGGCATGTTTCACCATGGATTTATGCATCTGCACGATATCACCACCCGCACAGAGCGCCTTGTCGCCAGCCCCATCCAGCCAGATCGCCACAATATCGGAACGCTGCTCCCAAGCATCCAGCTTATCGCTCAACAGCGTGATCATTTCCAAGCTCAGCGCATTCAGGGATTTGGGGGCATTCAACGTCGCGCGGGCAATAACACGGCCGCAACGGGTTTCGATTTCGGAAAACAACACGCAGTCAGACACAACAACTCCTTGGTCTCAATTCGGCAAAGATGGTACCGCGGTGGGCGGCAAGCTCCAAGCTGGAAACGGGCAAAAGGCCATCCAGATTATGAATGCCTTACTCCGCGCTGCAAGCTATCAGGTAGTGAGGCAAGCGATGTTCACGTCGAAAGGTCGCTACGGGAAGATTGGTGTGTGAGCCGCGGCCCACAAAGCACCTTACACGGGGCACAACGCCGTTAGTTGTCGTGTGGCCGCAGATGCCAATTCGCCTTGCAGTGGGCGGCTTGCCTTTATTCTGGCACGGACCAATCAATAGCGGTTTTACCGTGCTGGAGCAAATATTGATTGGCACGGGAAAAGTGACCACAGCCGAGAAAACCTCGGTAAGCCGACAGTGGAGACGGATGTGGAGCGCTTAGCACACAGTGTTTTTCGCGGTCGATCAGACGGCCTTTTTTCTGAGCATGACTGCCCCACAATAAAAACACTAACTCCTCACGTTCGCGGTTTAAGTGCTCAATGGCCTGATCGGTAAACGTTTCCCACCCTTGCTTCTGGTGAGAGCCAGCCTGGCCTGCTTCCACGGTGAGCACCGCGTTAAGCAGCAAAACACCCTGCTCTGCCCAATAGGTCAGGTTGCCATGGGCAGGAATATCAAAACCTAGATCTCGGTGAATTTCCTTGTAAATATTCATCAGTGATGGCGGAGTCTTGACGCCATGTTGAACGGAAAAACACAGGCCATGGGCTTGGTTGGGGCCGTGGTAAGGGTCCTGACCCAGGATGACCACTTTCACACAGTCAAAGGGCGTCAAGTTGAAGGCGTTAAAAATATCTGGCCCCGGCGGGAAAACCGTTTTTCCTTCACGCTTCTGTTGCGCTAAAAAATGGCGCAACTGCGCCATATAGTCCCGTTGAAACTCCCCCTCAAGGTGCTGTTTCCAGCCCGGCTCCAACGGCACAACTTTGCTGTCAGGGGTGTTCACGGCATAGGCATTAACCATGGGGGATCACTTTCTCCATCAAGTTGTGCATCCGTTTCTCCGCAAACGCCTGGGAGACTTTTTCCGGGTGCACCAACAAACGCTGCTCAATGGTCAGGAAGGTAGAGAAGATTAACTCCCCATCCAGCTTGGGGTGTTTACAACCAAACAGCTCACACGCCATGGCCAAGGTTTCCACATGCTGGGCCAAATACATATCAGCCATTTTCCGCAGCCGCGGATCAAGAACGGCTTCCTGAATAAACGCCTGCTCAGCCACAATATGATCACGACGATTTTGCAACTCATCAACGATGAAAGCGCCCATCATCTGAGCAAGCAGCTGCACCAACCGCCCCCGTTCTTGCGGGTTTTTCAGGCTCTCCCGGGAAAACTGCGACATCAACCCGAACGCTTGCTCTTTAAAGGGTTCGACCACCTCCTTTATTGCTCGCTCTGCGAACAATGCGAAGGTGTCAGCGATCAAATCAGAGAGATCTTTAAAGTAATAGGTTGTCGCAGAAAGCGGGACGCCCGCTTCACGGGCAACCGAACGGTGGCGAACCGCCCGGATACCATCGCGCACAATAATATTCAACGAGGCCTCAAGAATAGCCTGTCGACGCTGTTCGCTACCCGTTCGGCGCGTTTTCCTTCCCTGGTACTGAATTTCAGTTGTCATGGATACAGCCAGCCTGTGTTATCACACCCTAAATTGTATCACTCTCCCTGTAACGCTCCTGCAACACAACGGGCGAAAATGACGCCCGAAAACACCGTTCTTACCGGCCATGGGGCCGCATATGCGGAAACAGAATAACGTCACGAATGGACGGTGCATCGGTAAACAACATTACCAGACGATCGATGCCGATGCCCTCACCAGCGGTCGGTGGCAGGCCATGCTCAAGCGCGACCACATAATCTTCATCGTAGAACATGGCTTCGTCGTCACCTGCGGCTTTTTCTTCCACCTGCTGACGGAAACGCTCGGCTTGGTCTTCCGCATCATTCAACTCGGAGAAGCCGTTGGCAATTTCACGACCACCCACAAAAAATTCAAACCGCTCTGTCACAAAGGGGTTATCGTCCATGCGGCGCGCCAGCGGCGAAACCTCGGTGGGATACTCGGTAATAAAGGTGGGATCTTTCAGGCGGTGTTCCACCGTCTTCTCAAAAATCTCGATCTGCACCTTACCCAGGCCATAACCATTCTTAAGCGGAATACCCAAGCCGGTGGCGATCTCACGCGCGCCCTCAATATCTGCCAATTTGGCGGCATCAATATCAGGATTAAAATGCAAAATGGAATCGAACACCGTCATGCGGATAAAAGGTTTGCCAAAATCAAACACATCGCCCTGGTAAGCCACATCCGTGCTGCCCAACACCGTCTCGGCCAAGGTGCGCAGCATTTCTTCGGTCAGGTTCATCAGGTCGTGGTAATCACCAAACGCCTGGTAGAATTCTAGCATGGTGAATTCCGGGTTATGCCGGGTCGAGAGGCCTTCATTGCGGAAGTTACGGTTAATCTCGAACACTTTTTCGAAACCGCCTACCACCAACCGCTTCAAGTACAGTTCCGGCGCAATGCGCAAGTACATGTCCATGTCTAAGCTATTGTGGTGAGTAATAAACGGGCGCGCAGTCGCGCCGCCTGGAATCACCTGCAGCATGGGTGTTTCCGCTTCCACGAAATCTTTTTGTACCAGAAAGTTGCGAATCCCGGCCACAATTTTGGCGCGGATCTGGAACGTCTTTCGAGTGTCCTCGTTAACGATCAAGTCCACATAACGCTGGCGGTACCTGGCTTCGGTATCAGTCAGCCCCTTATGCTTTTCGGGCAGCGGGCGCAGGGATTTGGTGAGCAACAAATACTCATCCATCATCACATACAGGTCGCCCTTACCGGATTTACACAGCGTGCCACGTACCCCAATGATGTCGCCCAGATCCCAGCTCTTGGTTTCTTTACGCACATCGCGGGTTTCGTCCTTGGGCGCGAAAATCTGAATACGCCCAGACATGTCCTGTAGTACCTTGAAGGCTTTGCGATCCAGCATCATACGGCCGGCTACCGCTACCTGAATATTTTTCTCTTCCAGCTCTTCCTTGGTGAATTCGCCATACTGCGCTTGCAAATCGGCGGCAAGGGAATCCCTGCGAAAATGATTGGGAAACGGGTTACCGCCTTCGCGTAACTCGGCCAACTTGGCACGACGTTCTGCAATGAGACGGTTTTCGGCAGCGGCCTGCTGCGAGGCGTCGACATTCTGTGTGGTGTTGTCTTGGCTCATAACTCAGTGCTTCCGGTAAAGCGCCAGGCGCCGCACGCTTAACGCCTGACGCTTTGGAGTTAGCGTCAAGCGGCAAGCGTCAGGCACCCAGCGTATCAATCACAATCCCGCTTTTAGGGAGGCTTCAATAAAGGGATCCAGGGCACCATCCAGTACCGCCTGGGTATTACGGTTTTCCACCCCTGTGCGCAAATCCTTGATGCGCGCATCATCGAGAACATAAGAGCGAATTTGGCTGCCCCAACCGATGTCAGCCTTGCTGTTTTCCAAGGCTTGCTTCTCGGCATTACGCCGCTGCATTTCCAGCTCATAGACCTTAGCCTGCATCATCTTCATGGCCTTGTCTTTGTTCTGGTGCTGGCTTCGCTCGCTCTGGCACTGGGTGACTACGGTATGCTCAGTGCCCCCATCATCCTTATAGAGGTAGGTCAGGCGCACCGCAGAATCGGTCCGGTTAACGTGCTGACCACCCGCGCCGGACGCCCGGTAAGTATCCACCCGCATATTGCCCAAATCGATTTCAATATCGATATCGTCATCCACCTCAGGAGACACAAACACGGAGCTGAATGAGGTATGGCGGCGGCCACCGGAATCGAAAGGGCTTTTGCGCACTAGCCGATGCACGCCGGTTTCAGTGCGCAACCAGCCGTAAGCATAATCACCTTCAAAGCGCACTGTGGCAGATTTGATACCCGCTACATCGCCGGCGGAAGCTTCCACCAGCTCTGTTTTAAAACCGTGGGCTTCGCCCCAACGCAGGTACATGCGCAACATCATCTCTGCCCAATCTTGGGCTTCGGTGCCACCGGAACCGGATTGAATATCCAAGTAGGCACTGCAGGGGTCCATCTGCCCGGAGAACATGCGACGGAATTCCAGATCCGCCACCATCTTTTCCAGATCTCGCAGATCGCTTTCCACTTCTGAAAGAGTATCTTCGTCGCCCTCTTCCACCACCAGGTCCAACAAGGCTGAGGTGTCCCCTAAGCCCTGGCTAGCGTCGTCGATGGTTTTCACCACCCCCTCCAACTGAGAGCGCTCCTTACCCAACGCCTGAGCATAGGGCGGATCATTCCAGACATCGGGGCTTTCGAGCTCGCGCTCGACTTCAGTCAGGCGTTCACTCTTTTGAACGTAGTCAAAGATACCCCCTGAGCGCTTCGACACGCTCGGCGAGGTCGGAAAGGTGGGTTCGCAGCGGATTGACTTCCATTACGTCTCTCTGAAATTGCAGAAATAGGTGCCAAGCCGGATTGGTGCTCGGCAGACGGCGAAGTTTAACGGTTTGCGGGGGAACTGACGAGGGGCGAGCAACCTCCCCCCTGGCCACGCGCCAAGGCTGGATAACGCAACCCCCAACGAAGACAGATTTACCACAAAGTACACAGTAATCGCCTACGAAAAGGGGGCTCTCTCTGTGTACCTTTCTATGTACTCTGCGGGCGCTGTGATGAACAGGCTTTTTATTGCACCACTCGCGACGTTATTCAGTGCTTCCTGCGGCAATACCGATCAATCTTTCAGCTCGTAAACGTGGTACGCCGCCGGTTTCATATTATCGATGGTGGTGCCAATGTAGCTGGCGTTTTTCGGAATGCCAGAACCGGTGTTGAATACCTTGAAGCGGCGGACTTCTTTCGGCGTGTCTATCACCGTATCCGCGTCCACTTCCACCCACATGAAAATCACGGCTTCCTGCAGAACGTAATCCACCCGCAGCACCCTACCCTCTTGCTGCAAACGGATGTCTTGCACGTCACCGTTGATATTAAGCCGATGCTTATGAATCGTTTTCATTTGAGCCCCTCCGTTAAGGACACACCACAGCAGTAGCGATAGCCACGCCGCAAAGTGGTTGTAGCACGGCCTTTGGGGCCGCGCACCAAAGAAATAAGGGCGCCCGGTATCGAGCGCGATGGGCAATCCTAGCAAAAACCACGGGCCCAGACAGCCATTGTCGACAATTTTGCCGCGGTGACGGATGCAGCTCAGCAGGCCTGCTTAACGAAGCTATATCGCTTTAAAGCCAATCTCGGATTACGCCTTTCAGGCTAACCCCAACCTTGTTCTCTACTCCCGCGTCACCTCAACCCATTGCCCTTTACTGCGCGCTTGGCGGCTGCCGTCGTACATGGCTTGCACGTTCCAAGCAGGCAGGTAGAAGCGTCCGGCGAAGGAGGCATTGAGCGCCACCCGCACGGTGAGGCGATGCTTGCTGCCCGGTTTCAGATCGAAATAATGCATCACCCGGTCGTCGCGCAGGTCCTGGTAGGTAATACGCTCCTGCTGCTCATCGCTGCCATCCAGCCGGCTGCTGGTAATCTGCCAGCCGGAAGGAAGGATTTGGGTGAGAGCCAAATTTTCCAAGGTGCGGTTACCGGTGTTGGTAATGGTGACTTCGGCCACAAAATCCTGCCCTTGAGGCAACTTTTGCGGGCTCACCGCTTGGCCATCCGCAAAGAAGCGGGTGCTAAGGGTGAGCCCTTCACTGCTGGCCTGTTCGTTACCCGGCAGCGGCGTTCCCACATTGCTCAGGGTGGCAAACAGCTTACGCTGGCTATCATTGCGCACGGTAAAGGCCTGGGCGTGCTGGCTATCGGCCAGCGTTTGGCGATACACCGGTGAGGTGGCTGCGATCTTCTGCCATGCCTGCTTGCCTTCGCGAATCGCAAACCGGTAGCCCTGCTCATCACTCTGACTGCCGGCATAACGGGCCATGGCCATGAGCGACCACGCGGTGGTTTGCGTGCTGTACCAATTGTCACTGGCCAGCTGGCTGGCAATGTCCTCTGCCAGGGTCCAGGCCTCGGCGCTATCACCACGGGCATCGGCCACGGTGAGGCGGATAGCCTGGTCACGCAACTGAGAGCCATAGGTGTAGCTAGCGCCGTCGTATTCCAGGCCCGACGCCGCCGTGGCGGTGAGTTCCGCCGCCACGTCGCTAAGCCCCATTTGCAGGTATGCCGCCGCCAGCAACCAACGACCACTATGGTAGCTGGCACTGCGCGCGTAATCCGCCCGGGCCATCTGCAAGCGTTCGCGCAGGCGATTCATGACGCCCACTTGGGGCTTGCCGGCCAGTGCCAGGGTGTATTGGCGGTAAGCTTCCGCGCTCCACTGCCAGGGGCGATCGCCCAGGCTCTGGCTACGGCGAATCTGGTAGGCGGTCCAGTTATCTAACATGGCCGCCGGCACGGCATAACCGAGCCGCTTGGCTTCAAGCAAGAAATGGCCCGCATAACTGGTGCCCCAATCACTGGCATTGGCCAAACCCGGCCAGTAGCTGAAACCGCCATCGGCCAGTTGGAACCGCTGCAGCCGCTCGATGCCAGCGGCAATGTTATTTTGAACGTCCTGGCCTTGTTGCTCATCCAGTTGCAGCAACTGATTCAGGTACAGCTGCGGCAACACCGCCGAGGTGGTTTGTTCGATGCAGCCATGGGGGTAGCGCAGCAGGTAATCCAAACGACGCTCTAGCCCCATGGCAGGCAAGGCACTAACCACCACGGTACTGCTGTTAGTACCGGCCATGCCGTGAGGTTGGGATTCCAGCGCCCACAGTTCACCGGGCGCCAGCACCTTGCGGATATCACGGGTGGTGGGCGGGTTGGCCGCCCGCACTGGCAAGTGCACGGTTTCCGACGTGCTGTGCTCGCCCCCTTTCGCGGTGACGGTGATATCGCCGATACCCACCTGCTGTTTGGCGGTGATTTTCAGCATGGCAATCTGATCGGACGGGCCGGTGAAGGTGAGCGATGCCTCGCCCTGCTCCACCTCAAACAGATCGTTGTCCGCCTCCACGGTCAGGGTCACGTTCTTTAGGCTGTCGTCGGTGACAAACACGGTTACCGGCAACGCAACACTTTCTCCCGGGCCTAATACCCGCGGCAAGGTGCTCAGCACGGTGAGCGGCTGGGTCACGGTAATATCCTGCTCTGCCTTGCCGTAGGCGCCGTTATCGCCGGCCACCACCATGGCCCGTACCTGCCCCATATAGGGCGGCAAAGTAATATCGTGGTGCGCGGTTTCATGGCTATCTAACGGGAAAGGGCCGAGGAATTTCACCACTGGCGGGAACCGACGGCGTTGCTTTTCTCGGCCATCATCGGCGCCATCGGAGCCCCCCAGCGCCAGCAGCTGATCCAGCTCTGCACCGTAGGCGCCAACCACCATGTCGAATAGATCCCAGGTGAGCACCCCCAAGGCTTCACGGCGGTAGAAGCTGTCGTGGGGATTCGGGGTTTGGTAATGGGTGAGGCCGAGCAAACCTTCGTCCACCAATGCCAGGGTGTAGGTCATTGGCTTACCCTGCTGCTCACTCACCTCCACCGTGAAGGTCTCTTCGGGTTTCACCTTTTGCGGGGCACTCAGTTGCGGGTTGAGGCGCGTATTGGGGTCATCCACCAGCAACGGCACCAGCCCATAAAGGCGAATGGGCCGATCGTTATTGCGGCCACTGTGCGGTTGCAGCAGGGCCACATGCACATACACATTGGGGGCCATGTTGGCGGTGATGGGGATATCCAATGTTTGTGTTGTGCCGTTAGCGTCCAGCCAATAGTGGTCCAGCACTCGGGAGCCGGTTTCCAGGCTCACCAGCAGACGACCCTTGGCCACGGCGGGCAGTTCAATATGGGCGATATCCCCTACCGCATAGCGGTCCTGATCGGCGGAGAGTGACAGCCGTGTAGCTGCATCCTGACTCCCGCTGGCCTGCTCCCAGCTCCAGCCCAGATAGACTGTTTGCGCGGTGCAATGGTCACTTTGCCGATCACAGATACGGATCAGGTGGCGACCCCAGTCGTAGTCTTCCCCGTTCAGGTTCCATTGTGCGCGGCCTTGGCCATCGGTGGTGATTTGAGCCTGGGCCACGCGCTGGGTGTTGGGGTCGCTAATGTAGTTGCTCAGGTCATCGCCTGAACGATCCCACCACCAGCGCCAGTCAATCTGGTAGACACTGATGTCCAGGGGCCGACTAGGCTCTGCTTTGCCATCGCTGTTCAGGCTGATCAGATCAATGGCGTGCTGGCCTTCGCGGGACAACGCACCGCCCCAACCACTGCCTTGCGGAATACGCATGCCCACCCAGTGCTTGAACGGGTACACCGGCACGCTGCGAATTTGGGTGCTGTAATCGCCGCTGTTTTCAAACACACGGGTGGTCAGGGTGGCACGCAGCATGCCCGGGGTCTGGTCCACATTCACAGTGAGCGGCACGGTAGCGTTGCCCTGCCCGTCCACGTTGCCCTCGAAGGCAGTGAATGGTTCGCTGCTCAGTTTCCGGGTGGGGTCGTCGAAGTGATAAGCATCGTAGCCATCGAAGCGGGTGGTCCGTGCACTAACGCGCACCTGCATGTCCGCTTCCAGATTGGCCGCAGTGGCGCCATTGAGCCATTGGGTAAACAAGCCAATGTCCGTGGCCTCGTTGGCATACAGGGTTTCGGGCAAATCCAGCTCGATCTTCAGCCGGTTAGGCTTAATTGCTTCCACCCGGATGGGGGTATCGAAATAACGCTCCCCCAGCCGCGCCACTGCACGCCAGTTACCGGTGGGCGCGTCTTCGTCCGTGTGCAAGGTAAAGGCATAGAAGTCACCCACGGGTGTATCCAGGGTGTAGCTTTTCACCTTATTCCCTCTGGGGTCGAACCAGTCCAGCGTCAGCGGGTGACCCTCGGGAATCATGTTGTCCTGATCTTCCAGAATGAAGGTGAGGTGGATGGCATCACCGGGACGCCACACATCTCTTTCGCCGTAGAAAAAGCCTTTTAGGCCATCACGAACCTGCTGGCCACCGGTGTTGAACTGGTTAGTGGGCAAGGCCCGGTTACGGGCCAGCTTCAGGTAGCCGTTGTCCCGATCCTTGACCGCTTCCAGATAATAAGCGTTGCCTTCAAGGGTGAGGCTGGCCATGCCTTGGGCATCGGTGAGCCCCATGCCCACTTGCTGCAGCTGGTAGTTGTAGGCTTTCAGCACCACGTCTTCAGCAGGCGTATTGCTATCCAGCTCGGTGGCCACCACCAGCAAGGTGTCGTTCTGGCCTTGCTTGGCAATCAACCCCAGGTTGGAAGCCAAGAAAGCCCGAGTGCTGCTGGCCAGGTCGTTATATTCGTAGTAGCTGTCGGAGCAGGGGTTATCTTTTTCGTACCAGCTCAGGTAACCGCCATCAATGTAATAGTTTTCGTAGAGATCATTGCCGCCATCATCTTGCCCGGGGCCTTCGTAATTGTCGGGCAGGGTAGTCTTTTTATGCAGGGCACCGTCCGGGCAGTGGTAGCTGATGTCGTCGCCATCGATGGCCAGGGTTAGATGCACCAGGCCATTGGGGTGTTTGGCCATCAGCTCGGTGAGGTCCAGCTGATAACGCTGCCAGCCATCGCCAGTGCCCGGCAGGCTCAGGGTTTTCTGCCACAGGTAGCGGCCAGTGCGGGAATCCATGTCCGCTTCATTCAGTTCACTGCCCTGCAAATAGCGGCCGATATTGTCATCGAATACCCGGAATGCCTGCACTTTTACCGAGCGCACCCCCACCGCTTCAAAAGGCACACTGAGTTGCTTGCCATCGGGCAAAATAGTGCCTTCGCCAACGAAGCGAACCCCTGGCTTGTTGGCCATCAGGGTCAGGTTCTTTTCCAGCGTCTTCGCCAGGCGCCCCTGGCTGGCCGAGCGCAAGCTGGCGTCGATGACCAACGCCACATCGTCGTCCAGCTCTTCCTGCGGGTAAATGCGCAGGGTGCTGGCGTCTACCTCCACGCGGGCATTGTTGTCATTGAGGGTAACCAGGCCTTTCAGGTTCTGGGTGGCGTTCAGTGCTTCAGAGAAATTCACCTGGATGTGGGGTTGGGGGTAACTGACCGCGCGCACATTGGTGACCGCGAAATTTTTCAGCGCCGGTACGATGTAGTGGCGTTTACCGTTGTTGCTCAGCCCCAAGGGCGCCGCATCCCAGCTCAGGGACACATCGCTGGCTTGCTGCTCACGAACAATGCTGCTCACTGAAAATGCATGGCGAAGCCCGGCGCTGTCATGCTGCCAGGCAATGGTTAAGGCATCACCGTTCTGGCTGGCGGCCAGCACCGACTCCACCTTGTCGTGGTCCGCCAGGTCACGGGTCTCAAGGCTGCCGCGTAACACCATCTCACGGCCATCCTCGGTGGGTAACAGGGACTCCACGGTGAGGCTCAATTGCTGGCGCAATACCTGCAGGGAAAATTCTGCCGGGCTCAAGGCGTCGTCCACATTAGCCAACCCCTGTGCGTACAACACCAGGGTCAGCGATTCACCACCGGACAAAGGTTCTAAGGGGCGAACTTCCAATCGATCTTCAGCGGTAAACACCGCCGTCACCGAACGTTCCGGCAGCAGCCGCACCACGCCAGACTGGGGTTTATCAAACTGATCGGGGCTGGCCACGGGATGATTGAAGCGCACGATCAGCGGTGCACGGGCACTGATGGTGCCGGCGGGCAGGCTCGCCAGATGGGTCTGCCAGCGCTGATCCAGTGGCGAGACGGCGGGCGCTGCGTCATTTCCCTCTGCGGCGGCGCCGTTATTATCCTCGTTGCGGGTGGTGTCTCCGGCTTCATCACAGCCGATAATCAACAGCACCGCCCACAACATCAATAGACGAAAAACCGACAAACCCCGACGTGGCATGAAACCCTTCCCCTGGAAAAATGATTAACGTGGAAAACATACCACACACATGGGCATTCGTTGGGCCACTATCGTACCGGCTATTTTTCAGCCTTGCAGACGGCAACAACGGGTGCGGGCCAGCCTAGAAGGCCCGGAGGGCCCGGTCTGAAGGGCACAGAGGCTGCGCTTTCACCAGATGAGAAGACGCAATCCGACACACCGCCTGTCAATTAAGCATGAAGGTGGAATATTCCAGCTCCGCCATTTTGCGGCTGACCAACCACAGGCCTAGTAGCACACAAACAGCCAAGGCCAGCAGGAAGCCAAAGCCGAAGAACTGGGGGCCTAGGTACAGGCTAATTCCAGTAAAAATCACGTTAAGCACGAAGAACATCCCGGTCAGCAGAACCAGCATGCGGCGCTGGTCCAGGTAGCAGAACACGTTGATGATGGCGAGGAACACCACTTGTAATGCGGTGGCAATCAGCTGGACCTTGAGCAGCGGCAGGTACAATTCGGAAATGCCCAGCGCATTAAAGATCTGCGCACCGGCAACCATGATCACCAACGCTGAAATGGCTTGGATCTTGAGAATCTGGAAGATCCCCTGGCGAATCACAAAGACCATCTGATTACGCATGTCTTCAATATAAGATAGCGAGCCGCCTTCGCGAACCGCATCGTAAAAGTTAGAGTAATACTCCACAAAGTCCGTTTCCATGCGTACCAGGAATACCGCCATGCCGGGAATCAGCGACAGATAGGACAGGAAGACCGGGATATCATAGATTAACGAAGCCCGAAGCGGTCCGATCACATCGCTGCCGGTACCATCGTAGAACCAGAACATGGCCTTGTCGGCCCACACACCGGCGTTGTAGAAAAAGCCGACCAGCATCAAGGTGGGATACAGGTATTTTTTACTGAACATGGCGAACGACACCACGCTCTCGGCAGGGTAGCCCCGCACGATCAGCACCAGCATGCCTGCCAATAAGGTGACTTGCCCGAGTAGAAAGCCCAGCAACAACCCTTCCAGCCCCAGAAATAACAGCAATAGCGCCGCCACAACCGTAATCCCGTACCCCAGTGCATACAGCAGAAGAATGGCCTTGTACTGCTTCATGCCAGACAGGAAGACCGTGGCGATCCAGATATTGCACAACACCACGAAACAGGCGATCAGCAACACCCGGAAAAGAATGCTTTGCTCCGGGAACAGGAACATGGCCACCGGCAACGACAGTAGCCCGGCAGAGATCGTCACCAGCACGGTCACGCCGCCAAAATTAGGCAGAATCAGGTCTTCGCGCTGCTCAAACGAGCGGTCGGCACAGAAACGGGTGAACGCCAGCTGGACAATACCGGTGAGGGTCAGGCTGACTGCAATCAAATAGGTGACCGTGACCTGAAATTGCGTCACCGCTGCATTGGGTATCACAATTCCCAAGCTGAAAATACCGATAATCAGGATACCGATAATCGACAGCACCCAAGGACCTGAGCTGATCACACCGGCATAGGCGTAGGCGCGAATCAGCCCAAGTAAGGTGTCCTTGCGCAATAAACGCCGCAGCTCAAAACCAATGCCTGCCATTAGTGGTGGCCCTCCGCATTGCGGACCGAGGCAGGAGCGCCTGAATCATTGAGCAAAGAACAATATAAATCCCGGTAGGCGCCAAACATCATTTCCTGGGTATACAGGTTTTCCACCCGACGAATGCCCGCCTGCTGCGCCTGAAGCCAGGCGTTCTTGTCTTTCAATAACTCGGCCACTGCGTTCCCCAGCGCTTCCGGGTCGGCAATGCCAACCACCTCCCCGGCTTTGCCGTAAGCACGATCATCTTCATCAAGGCCTTCGATCAACTGGCGGCAGGACCCCACATCCGTGGACACCGCGGGCACGCCAGCCGCAAACCCTTCCAGCAACACCAATGGCAATGCCTCACTGATGGAGCTGAGTACGATCACCCCTACCTTGGGGAGCAGTTCATCAATTTTCTGAAAGCCCAAAAACTTCACATTTTTTTCCAGCCCCAGGCTGGCCACCAAACCATGGCATTCTTTGGCGTAATCTTTATCTTCATCTTCCGGCCCAGCGATCCAGCCTTCCGCTTCGGGGATCACATTGACCAGGGTGCGCATGGCGCGCAGGAAGGTTTTCACATCCTTGATGGGAACCACACGGCCAATCAGGCAAGCTACCGGCGGAATGGCTTCACCACGGGCGGCGCGTACTTTCTGCATGCGCGGCAAGTCGATGCCATTGGGAATATTCAATGTACGGTCCGGAGGTGCGCCATCTTCCATCTGCCGTTCCCGATTTCGCTCATAGAGAGCCACAATCCGATCTGATGCCTGATAACACTCACGCCCTAACTCGGTGAAAAAATTCACCCATTTTTCCCGAAAATAGGCCATCTCCGAGTTATTCTTTTCCACCAAGCCACGGTTATCGCTGATCCATTCACTCTGGAATAAATCGATCTTGCGCTCTTTGGTGTAAATACCGTGCTCGGACAATAATAAAGGCTTGTTATTGCGGCGTTTGAGCATGGCACCCAGAAAGCCGGCATAACCGGTTGAAATGGTGTGGTACATCTTCGCCGGAATCAGGTTATCGGCGATGTCATTCAGCACCCAGATGGGCGAGTGCATGATGCGAATGGTCCAGAAGTAATCCACAAATGACGGATCGCGGCTGAAATCCCGGTACGCTTGCGCGATATAATCCCAGCTGGCCCGGCTGTGCAGGAACGACTCTTCGGAATAATCCTCGCCTTCGCCCAGGTGGGTCACAATGCGACTGAACAGTTGGCTGCGTTCGTGGCTGTGGACGCCCTCTTTCACCATTTCGTGGAAACGCCGCACATCGGCATAGGCCTTGCGATTACCCTTGAGGGAACGTTTTTGCGCCCCTCGCTGAAAGTTGTGCAGGTAATGCACTTCAAGGTGCACCACGTTGTCGGGCAGTTCGTATTTCATCTCGCCGTAGTCTTCCGGGCGGCTGCCCACAAAACAACAGGCAAAGGTGTACTCGGGAAAACCACGAATTATCTGGTTTACCCAGCTGGACACACCACCACTCACGTAGGGGAAGGTGCCTTCCAGTAATAAACAAATATCGGCGCTATCCGCCCGTGGCAGGCTCATAGGCCCTCCAGAATTCAACGGATTTATTCAGCTGGGTGAACTGGCTGTCATCGGTGATTTCCAGCATCAACATGCGCACCAGCGGCATTTGCCGGCGCTGCAACGCAATTTCGGCAAGCCAGGGGTTTACTTTCGCCGCTGAAAGACCAAGTCGGCGGGCAAATGTCATCGACTGGTGCGCTTCGCCTATCAGCTCCTGACTGAGCTGGATACGCCCGCGTAACAGCCACAACCCGGCATCTTCCGGGCTTTCCATCAGCCCCATTTCAGCGTAATACCCGGCGCGCTCCAGCGTCAGTGCACGAATATCACCGCGCACCAGATCCTGATAATTGAGCTCCCAGTAGAGTTCGGCCAGACGACGCGCTAACCGGTAACGGCGGGACTCCTTGGCCCGTTCCAGCAAGTGCAAGGCCCGTTCAATATCACGGGTGATTTCTTTTTCTTTCTGATCAAGAATCCCGTAGGCCAGCAACCGCAGATCTTCAAAGGCATCACCCAGGGAATGGCGCAACAGATTCCCGGTTACTTTGGCAGGCATATCCTTGAGCACCAGCATTCCCTGCACACGTAGAGCATTTGGTGCCTGTGAGGAAGTCAGCAAATTTTTCAGGTCGATCTGTCGAAAACCTGCAGTGCTGTTCACTTGCACCGGGGTAAAGTACGGCTGGTCCACCAACCCGAACGGCTTTTCCCGGAACAAAGCCGGCAACCAGATACCCAGCGCAACCCCGCCCAGAATGGTCACAAGACCCATGGCGGGGATAAAGAACGCAAAGGAAAAAATCAGCACCCAAGAGAGAATTTTTGGCGTTCTGAAACGGGAAGGCAGTAAACTCCAGGCCACCACGGACAACAAGGCCGAAGCCAAACCGTGTGATAACAAATACAGCAAAAAAATTGATAAATCCGCCTGCTTGCTCAACAACAGCATAACCGAGGCGATTTCCGCAGTGACAGCATAAATAAGTAGCTTGAGGCTAGACACCGGCTGCCTCCAGCAACTCGGCGATCTGCACCTCCGGGTCTCGCTGGTCCAGATGCCGGTAAAAGAACTGTATGCCCGCTTGGCGCAGGCTCATGAAGGCGTATTCCTCTTGCAGCCATTTTTCCGTGCGTAGAACATACCCCTCCAGACTGGACTCCCCGGTCATTGGCATCATGATCATCAGTACGCCGTCGTTGAGCCACCATGCCAAGTCGAGGCTACGCAGGCCACGCGCCAGAGCATCCAGTATCAGTCCGGCCTGCTCGCTTTCATCGGCCACAAACAGGGCCAGGGAAGTGTCTACTCGGCCGCCTTCACGCAAACGCACCAGGGCAGCCAATTCACTGGCGATACGGAAAGGCATGGTCGGCCAACGATCCAGCATCTCATCCACTTCATCGCCAGCGTGCACAATATCCGCATAAAAGTTCAGCAGCACAGACAGCAACTGCAGATTTTCATAGTTGATCGAGAGGAATGGCAAGCGCTCAATTACCATCATCCCGATGAGGTCTCCCCCACTGTTGATGATCGGTGCAGCCACCAGATATTGGCCATGGTAATTGCTGTCGTAGCCTTGCTGCTGAACGTGGGCCAATAGCCGATGATCCAGCGCGTGTTGAAGGAGTTCGTTATCCCGGTCCAGGGGACGATTTTCTCCCAACAGAGCCGCTGGCTCGTCTTCAATACGGCCACCCACAACGCGGTACAGAGCACAACGCTGTAGCTGGCAATACTCTGCCAGAAGATGCACCAGATCATCCGCTGCTGGTAGCTGAATGCGGTCGCTTTCATCCAGGGTCAGGTCGCGCAACCGCACCAGCGCATCGCGCACGGTGTAGGGTTTGACCAGAAGATTCTCTTCCAGACGGTCATGGGACAAACGCAACAGCACATAGCGCTGCGTCAGATTCTGCAGGCGTTCCAACGCATAGCTGGCAGCACTGTCGGCACGCCTCAGCTTGACCCGCCACATATCCGCGAACTCGCCGCAGATCAGAATAATAACGAAGCCACCAAGCATGGTGGATTCGGGAAAGGGCAAACTGGGGTAAAAGCCGGAAAATTTGAGGATAAACCAGCTGCTGACCAAGCACAGCATGCCAAACACACCGAGCAGGCTGCCGTAACGAAGCGCTAACAGAATAGGCACTAACAGCACCCAGCGGAAAGTTCCGATAAGCGTCAACGGATCGTCGTAGCGTAACCAGAGGCCCAAACCAACGGCCAGGGCTGTCAGAATAACCGATTCGCACATCGACCAGAGCACTCTCGGCTGTGGCATAAACACCCCCGCCAGCTTGCCGTTGCTGAGGTGCTCCAACATTACTGCACCACCGGCGAGATCAGTTTATCGATCACTTTCTGGCCGACTTCACTGAGCGACTGGCGGGCCCAGCCCGCACGGGATCCGGTGCCGCTATAAACAATGCGCCCCTCGGGCAGTTCGCGGATTTCAATCATCACCCCTACCGCCGGCTCACCGTCAACGCCGGTTTTATAACGCCATTCGTGCACGACCCCACTGACCACATAATCCGCCGATTGGGAACGAATCCACTTATCCATTTCTTTCCGGTTGGCGGCGGACGTGCCTTCGAATAAGACGCCTTCATTATTGCTTTGTGGATAGCGGGTTACCGTGTTAACGCCATGGCGAAACAACACCGATTCTACGATCGCGGCCGCCCGCAGGCCGGCCTGAGGAGTCGCGGTACGGTTAACCAGGGGCAACACCAGCCATGTGCCCTCCCCCGGCAATTCCACATCCTGACTGCTGCGAACATGAGTACAACCGGCCAGCACAACAGCCAACAGCAAGGTACCCAGTAGCGGAATGCTCACTCTCATTGGATTCACTCCTAGTAATAAATTCTATATTGCAGCCCAAAGCGGTAGCTGTCTTCATCGCTGCCGCCACTATTGAGCTGTTGCTCTGCGTAAATTTTCCATTCGTCACGCCCGATCAAGGGGCCTTCGACCCCGAAGCGGCCGGTAAAACCCGACCCGGACAAACTGTTCTCGCTGTAGCCAATTTCTCCCCAACCCTGTAATCGGTGCGCACGAATATGGACATCAGGCTGGCCCAACAACAGTACTATTTCCGACTCGTGATAGTCCTGCGGTAGCGGCAAGGTCTGGGCCCCCGGGGGTAGCAGCGCACGCACTTGCGCCATGCTGTCGCCGCCAGCGGTGAAGTCCGTACGGGTGTGTCTCACTCGTACCCCGGGGGAAAAGCGTGATAACCAGGGGCGCCAGGTGCTTTGAGCATTGATGATACTGCCACTGCCCAGATCGCTCTCATTGAGATCATGGTAGTCATAGTTGGCCCAATCCACACTGCTTTGCCAGGTGGATGATGGCCTCCAATTCAACAACCACTGGCTACCCGTGCGTGACGCACCGAGAATCAACAGGGACGATTCATCCGCCGGCATTCGCCATTGGTAATTCAGGCTACCGGACCAATACTGCGTCCAGTTCGCCCCCAGCTCCAAGTCCGCCATGGTTTCACTATTGTTCAACAGATTGCGCTGGCCCAATTTCAGGCGACTGCGGAACCGTTCGCGCTGGTAGGCTAACGCCACCGAGAGGCGCTGCTCATCATCACTGATCTGCAATAATTCATCGTCATTACTACTGAAATTGCGCTGGCGCGCCTCCACCGACAACTGCGTGAAGTCACTGATCGGCTGATACTGAACAAACTGAAGGTCCTGAATATCCAGCGCACCCAAACGGCGCTGCTCAAGATGAAACTGGGAGGAAAGCGCCGTAGGCAACAGCAGGCTTTCCTGCAGATTATTACTGCCTGCCAGCTCCGGAGCTCCGGCCTGAATATTCA